>Ga0207655_1000353_pt1 | contig 66222 bp, 65 predicted proteins | sample KBSM44metaG_FD_184398 | JGI IMG/M metagenome (GOLD analysis project Ga0207655, IMG submission 184398) | Miscanthus rhizosphere microbial communities from Kellogg Biological Station, Michigan, USA - KBS M4-4 metaG (SPAdes) (version 2) | ecosystem: Host-associated > Plants > Roots > Rhizosphere >...
TGATGCTGAAGAACAAGAGTACGTTGACGGTATTGCGAATGATGTGAAATGGCTTGGTTTTAACTGGAATGGTGAGCCACGCTATGCATCAAGTTATTTTGATCAATTATATGCATGGGCTGTTCAATTAATTGAGCAAGGTGATGCTTATGTTGATTTACAGTCTCCAGAAGAAATTAAGTTAAACCGCGGTAGTTTTGTTGAACCGGGTAAAAATTCACCATACCGTGATGCATCTGTTGAAGAAAATCTTGCTCGCTTTGAAAAAATGCGTAGTGGTGAATTTAAAGAGGGTGAAGCTGTTTTACGTGCCAAAATTGATATGGCAAGCCCAAATGTACACATGCGTGATCCAATTTTATATCGCGTATTGCATTCAGAGCATCACCAAACAGGTGATAAATGGAAAATCTATCCAATGTATGACTATGCTCATCCATTGTCAGATGCTATTGAGGGGATTACTCATTCGCTTTGTACATTAGAGTTCCAAGATCACCGTCCGTTTTATGACTGGATTGTAGAAAAGGTAAAATCTAAAGCAGTTCCACATCAGTACGAATCTTCACGTTTAAACGTGGACTATACCATTACATCAAAACGTAAATTACGTAAGTTGGTGGAAGGTGGTCATGTAAATGGTTGGGATGACCCGCGTATGCCAACAGTAGTAGGTATGCGCCGTCGTGGCTTTACACCAGAGGGTTTGCGTGATTTCTGTAAACGTGTAGGTGTGTCAAAAACTGATGGTATTGTAGATGTTGCAATGCTTGAGTTCTGTATTCGCCAATCTTTGGAAAATACAGCTGCGCGTGGTATGGCTGTTTTAAGCCCACTTAAAGTGACTTTGACCAATTTACCAGAGGATATGGATCTTACGCATGCTCGCCATCCTAACGTTGATATGGGTGATCGTGTAATTCCTTTAACTAAGGAAATTTATATTGACCGTAAAGATTTTGAAGAAGTGCCGCCAAAAGGCTTTAAACGCTTAATTCCTGACGGCGAAGTACGTTTACGTCATGCTTACGTGATTAAATGTGATGAAGTCATTAAGGATGCAAATGGTGAAGTGGTTGAGCTGAAATGTTCAATTGACCCTGAAACTTTAGGTAAAAATCCTGAAGGTCGTAAAGTGAAAGGCGTGATTCACTGGGTATCTGCAACCAAAGGTATTCCTGCTGAAGTACGTATTTACGATCGTTTGTTCACAGAAGCAGACCCTGAAACAGGTGATGATTTCTTGGCAAACCTAAATCCAGATTCGATGAAAGTATTAGAAGCTGTAATTGAACCTGCTTTAGCACAAGCGAGTCCTGAAGATCGTTTCCAGTTTGAACGTGAAGGTTATTTCGTTGCAGATCAGCACGATCATTCACCTGAAAAACCAGTGTTTAACCGTATTCTCGATTTGAAAGATAGCTTTAAGCCTGAGAAAAAGTAACATGAGTAACAGGTTTTGAGTAAATAGCAGATATAAAAAAGCCCAACTCAGTTGGGCTTTTTTATATCTATTTTCTTACATATATTATTCTTTATTGTGCTTTGGCAAATAAGCTAAGCTGGATTAACCACATAAAAATAAAGAACAATGATTATAAGAAGAATAAATGCTAGCGATAAATAAGTATTCACCGTGTTAAAGCTTTTAATAAATTTCAGGATTTCCATAGTAAATCAGCGTTTATTTTATGTTACAAAATGAATAAATTAATAATACACGGAAATTAATTATAAAGGTTCCCAAAGATAGATTAATAATCCATCTTTGGGTGAAAAGTAAGCATTTGGCTTTATGGATATAATTTAATTTAATTGTATTTTTATAATTTAACCGCTATATCCAATACGTTTGAGAAATTTTTGAATAATTTCAAATGCAGCATGTTCGAGCGCTTGAGCGTATTGCAAATTATCTTCGCGAAGCTTTGGAATCGAAACATTTGCATGGCGAAGTTCACATGTATGACCAATTAACCACTTTTCAAAATGCTCTTCAGTGGTTTCAATGTGGAACTGCAAGGCAAGAATATTATTTCCGACTTCAAATGCCTGATTGGTATAAATATCGGAACTTGCTAATAGCACCGCATTTTCAGGAAGGTCGAAAGTGTCGCCATGCCAATGTAGAACATGAACATTGTTAAGCAAGCCAGATAAAACCTGATTAGCACGTAAGCTTAAGCTTAGTGGACCCCAGCCAATTTCTTTTTGATGTCCTGCGTATACTTTTGCGCCAAGTGCATGAGCAATAAGCTGTGCACCTAGGCAAATGCCAATTGTAGGCTTGTCAGCTGCTAAACGTTGTTTGAGTAAAGCGATTTCATCTTTTAAGAATGGATAATCGTCAGTTTCATAAACTCCGATTGGACCACCTAAAATAATGGTTAAACCTTCATGTGAAAAAGCAGGGGTTAAATCATCAACACCCGCCTCAAAATAACGGACGCGAAATCCGAGTTGATAAAAAACATCTTCTAATGAACCTAAGTCTTCGAAAGCAAGATGCTGAATGGCATAAATAGTTTTAGGGAAGGCGTTTGTTGTGTTCATACAAATGATTCATAGAAGATCAATACGTGGAGTATAGCGATAAATATAAAGAAGAGAATATCTGTATAAATCACCAATACCCCGAAATTGATATTTTTCGTTAAAATGATGTTGTTATGCAAAGGATTATCTATTTATGAATAAATCCCTAAACATATTCTACTGTTTAAAATAATAGCTTTTGAGTTTCCTCAAGGCCTATGTTCGAAAGTTGATGTTCATCTTTTAAATTAACGCCTGAAAAGCCGAGTTGTTTTGATTTTTTCATTAATGCGACTAAACGTTGTACTGCAACCGGAATACTTAAGCCTGCTGGACGAACATTGGAAATACAGTTGCGTTTCGCATCGAGGCAGCCTGTATATGCATTCAACGTGTAGTAAATGCCCATACTGTCCGGAGAGCTTAATCCCGGACGTTCTCCAATAAGCATCACAAGCATAGGTGCTTTGAAAATTTCTGCGACTTCATCGCCAAGAGCAACTCGGCTACCTGTCGCAAGTGCAATTGGTGCAAGACTCCAGTTTTCTTGCTGAATTTGTTCACTCAGCGCTGCAATAAATGCCACAGCATTCGCTTCAATTGCTCTTGCAGAGAGTCCATCACCTACCACAATACAAACATCGTACTGTTGTGGATTTTCCGCATATTCCTTAATTAAGACATCTTTTGATTGGCTTGAAAGCTGACGTCCTAAATCTGGGCGTTTAAGGTAAATTTCTTTATTAGCGGCATTACTTTGTACATGAATGCTTGGAAGCTGCTGTTGCTGTAATTGTTCAGATAAATGGAAAACGTCCATATCTTGATAAACCGCATCTTTTGCTTGCGCATGCGACAACTGGAATTCAAGTAAGGCTCGTGTTGGGATACTACAACCCGCACGGCCCAGAGCAATACGGGCATCGGTAAACTGTTTAAGTTTTTCCCACTGATCTTGATGGGTAGAGGAGGGATATTGAATATCACGACTGATTTTCATAGTGTTCTCCCTAATTCATGAGCAGACGAGAGAATTGGTCGGGCATGTGATCTGCCCAACAAATTTGAGAGTTTTGTTGTTTAAAAATACCCTGTTGTTCAAGCCAAGCAGAAAACTCAGGAGCAGGTTTCAAACCTAAGAGTTGTCTTAAATATAGGGCATCATGGAACGAAGTCGTTTGATAATTGAGCATGACATCATCTGAACCCGGAATCCCCATAATAAAGTTGATGCCCGCGGCGCCAAATAAGGTAAGGAGAACATCCATATCATTTTGGTCTGCATCTGCATGGTTGGTGTAACAAATGTCGCAGCCCATTGGTACACCAAGTAACTTGCCACAAAAATGGTCTTCTAGACCTGCGCGTATAATTTGTTTGCCGTTAAAAAGGTACTCTGGGCCAATAAAGCCGACGACTGTATTTACTAACAGCGGATTGTATTTACGGGCTACGGCATAGGCACGGGTTTCTAATGTTTGTTGGTCAACGCCGTGATGTGCATTACTTGATAAGGCACTGCCTTGACCAGTTTCAAAGTACATAACATTTTGCCCAATGGTTCCGCGTTTAAGGGCTAGTGTGGCTTCATATCCTTCTTGTAATAAATCGAGCGATATTCCAAAACCTTCATTAGCCAGCTGTGTGCCAGCAATCGATTGAAACATTAAATCAATCGGCACATTTTTTTCAGCAAGTTGAATACCTGAGCTGATATGCGTAAGTACACAAGATTGCGTCGGAATTTGATATTCCTGAATCACATGGTCAAGCAATTTCAGTAACTCTGACAAATTATGTAAATTATCTGTCGCAGGGTTAATGCCGATCACGGCATCACCATTGCCATACATCAAGCCATCTAAAATACTGGCGGAAATACCGAGCACATCATCGGTCGGGTGATTGGGTTGCAGACGGGTAGAAAGATGGCCTTTTAGGCCGATGGTGTTGCGAAACTGGGTAATGACTTCACACTTGCTCGCGACATAAATCAAATCTTGATTGCGCATAATTTTGCTAACAGCAGCCACCATTTCTGGAGTTAAACCTGATGCTAATGCTTTGAGGCTCTGTGCAGTGGCTTCTTCGCCAAGTAGCCAATTTCGAAAATCACCTACAGTAAAGTGAGAAATAGGGGCAAAGGCTGCCAGATCATGTTCATCAATAATTAAACGGGTAATTTCATCTGTCTCATAATCGACCACAACTTCATTTAAAAAAGTTTTAAGTGGTACATCGGCCAGTGTCATTTGAGCCGCAACATGTTCGGTTGCATCTCTGGCAGCTACACCTGCTAACTCATCGCCTGAACGTAACGGCGTTGCTTTTGCCATTAAAGTTTTTAGGTCAGCAAAGTAATACTGTTGATTGGCGACAATATTGCGATAACTCATTGTTGTATCCTTATATTATTTATAGTTCTTGTTCCGCAGCTTTAATATTTGCAAACTCTTCTTCTGGCGTTCCTTTAACTAAATGATAACGGCTATAGAATAAAAAGTAAGCAATAAATACGACATAAATAGCGGCAGCAATAAACCAAACTTTCGGATTAACAACAAAGCCTGCGACCACAGCCGCGACTGCTAGAACCAAAGCAATACTTGAAGTAACGATTCCTCCAGGAGTTTTATAAGGACGAGTCATGTCGGGTTTAGATAGGCGTAGTTTGATGTGGGATAAAAGAATCAACACATAGGAAATTGTGGCACCAAAAACCGCGATTAAAATCAGTGAATCGCCTTCTTTAGTAAGTGAAAGCAAGAAACCGATAATGCCCGGAATAATAATCGCGAGGTAAGGTGCTTTATTTTTGTTAGTTAACGAAAGTGAAGTGGGTAAGTAGCCTGCGCGAGAGAGTGCAAAGATTTGACGTGAATAGGCATAGATAATTGAAAAGAAACTCGCGATTAAACCTGCTAAACCCACAAAGTTTACAAAGGTCGCAAGCCAAGTGTTGGTGCCATAAACTTTAACCAGAGCATCTACGAGGGGAGCACCAGAATTTTGTAAAGTACTTGCACCCGCTGCGCCTGCACCCAAGAATAAAATGAGCATAGCAAACGCCGTTAAAATTAGCATGGCACCTATTAAGCCGCGTGGGAGTGATTTGGCTGGATCTTTTGCTTCTTCTGCTGCTAAAGGAACACCTTCAACTGCAAGGAAAAACCAGATTGCAAAAGGAACAGCGGCCCAGATACCTAAGTAACCATGAGGTAGAAAACGACTTGCGCCGACACCTGTACCAACCGGAATATCTAACAGGTTTTGTGCATTAAAATGCGGGATCATTGCTGCAATAAACACAATAAGAGCAACTGCTGCGACAAGCGTAATTGCAAACATAATTTTTAAGGCTTCACCAGCACCTTTCAAATGTATGCCCATAAAAATGGCATAGCAGGCGAGGTAAATCATCCAGCCATTAATTCCAAATAAAGATTCGCAATAACCACCAATAAATACGGCAATAGCAGCAGGGGCAATCGCGTATTCAATTAAAATGGCTGTTCCTGTTAAATAGCCCCCAAAAGGACCAAAGGCAGCACGTGCAAAGCTATAACCACCACCCGCCGTAGGCATCATGGTCGACATTTCTGACATAGAAAGACACAGGCACAGGTACATAAGTGCAGCAAGCGCAGTGGCAATAAACATACCGCCCCAACCACCTTGGGCAATACCGAAGTTCCAACCGGCAAAATCACCAGATATGACATAAGCTACACCTAAACCAATCAGGAGTAACCAACCAACCGTACCTTGTTTGAGTTGACGCTGAGCAAAATATTCTGCTGATGAAACTTCTGAGCTTGAAGTAATAACGGAAGCTGTTTCTGGTTGATTCATACAATACTCCTGCGAGTGGGTTTGTATGAATCAATGCAAAAGCAATGCCTAAATGAAGAGCTTTAGATAATAGATGACGCTTTTTTATTCCAAATGATAAAAACTTGAGAACTAACAGTACTAAATAAAGAAGCCAGCAATCTAAATTACCGGCTTCTTACATAATTAATGATCTTACTTCTTTCTAGTGTTGATAGTCTGGTATCAACTTGGTGCAGAACTTAGAAGAAGCCCATAGGTTTAGTTGAATAACTCACCAATAAGTTTTTAGTTTGTTGATAATGATCTAGCATCATCTTGTGGTTTTCACGGCCAATACCTGATTTTTTGTAGCCACCAAATGCAGCATGAGCAGGGTAGATGTTATAGCAATTTGTCCAGACACGACCCGCTTCGATCGCGCGACCAGCACGATAAGAAATGTGTGCTGAACGTGACCAAACACCTGCACCTAAACCATACATGGTGTCATTGGCAATTTTAATTGCATCGTCAAAGTCTTTGAACGTTGTCACAGCAAGTACAGGTCCAAAAATCTCTTCTTGGAAAACTTGCATGCCGTTGTGACCTTTAAAAATAGTCGGATCAACATAGTAACCATCGCCTACTTCTTTACGACCACTACCGCCTAGTAAGAGTTCAGCACCTTCTTCACGACCAGTGTTAATACAACGTAAAATTTTCTCTTGCTGTTGTAGAGATGCTTGAGCACCAATCATAGTTTCAGTATCAAGTGGATGACCAGTTTTAATACGTTTTACACGTTCGACAGCCAACTCCAAGAACTGATCAGCAATGCTCTCTTGTACTAAAGCACGAGAAGGGCAAGTACATACTTCACCTTGGTTTAAGGCAAACATGGCAAAACCTTCAAGCGTTTTTTCTAAGAAATCATCTTCTTTATCCATGATATCTTCAAAGAAAAGGTTTGGTGACTTACCGCCAAGTTCTAATGTCACTGGAATAATATTTTCGGTTGCATATTGCATCACCATTTGTCCAGTTTGTGTTGAACCTGTGAAAGCAATTTTGGCAATACGTGGGTTTGTCGCTAACGGACGACCGACTTCTGCACCGAAACCATTAACAATATTAAGTACACCCGGCGGTAAGATATCTTGGATGAGTTCAGCAACCAGTAAAATACCTACTGGTGTTTGCTCTGCTGGTTTAATCACAACGCAGTTACCAGCTGCTAGAGCAGGAGCAAGTTTCCATGCTGCCATTAAAATTGGGAAGTTCCATGGAATGATTTGGCCAACCACACCTAATGGCTCATGGAAGTGGTAGGCAATGGTATCTTCATCAATTTCAGAGATGCCGCCTTCTTGAGCACGAATACAACCTGCGAAATAACGGAAATGGTCAATCGCAAGCGGAAGATCAGCTGCTAAAGTTTCACGAACCGCTTTACCGTTATCCCAAGTTTCTGCAACAGCAAGCATTTCAAGATTTGCTTCTAAACGATCAGCAATTTTTAAAAGGATATTCGAGCGTACCGTTGGTGAGGCTTTATTCCATGTTGCTTTTGCTTTGTGTGCTGCATCTAGAGCGAGTTCGATATCTTCGGCACTAGAGCGTGGAATACGTGTGAAAGCTTTTCCATCAACAGGAGATACATTGTCAAAATATGCACCCTTTATAGGTGCAACCCATTCACCGCCAATAAAATTTTCATATTGTGATTTAAATTGAACTTTTGAGCCTGGTTGGTTTGGATCGATATAGCGCATATAAATATTCCTTTGCTTTTTAGGACTAAAGACTAACAAGAACCCTGTCAGTAGGTACTTTCGTACTTTGTATAATTAGGATATAAAGAAGAAGGTTGGAGAAAGGTTGGAATAGAAATGTGGATATATAAGGAATTTACAAATGTTCACAAAAAAGGATTTATTGCAGCAACGGACGTTGATTGATCAACTGCGTACGCAAAATAGTCTCTCTCCTCAAAATGCTGCCAAACTGGGTCAAAGTATTGCAAGTTCATGGGAACGGTCAGCCTCTGCTGCGATTCCTAAAGAGCGTTTTGCTGCTCCATTAGTCGAGAAAAAATCTGCTTCACAAAATGCTTTGGATATGGCTTTAAGCCAGTGTGCCGATGACTTACGTCATATCGCTGAACAATCCTCAATGGTAATTGCCGTTGGTGACATTGGTAGTACGATCATTTGGACGGCAACAAGTGCTCAAATGCAAAGTGCAGCTGAGCGTGTTCACTTTGTGCAGGGTGGGCAATGGCGTGAAGAATTTGTTGGCACCAATGCATTGGCTTTGTCTTTAAAAACTCAGCAATCAAGCTGTGTTTTTTCTAATGAACATTATATGGAATCGATTCATGATTGGGTGTGCTATGCCGCGCCAATTATCGATCCATACTCAAAACAAACCCTTGGCGTGGTTGATTTATCGACTACTTGGAAGAATCATAATAGTTTAGGGATATTGGCTGCCGAACGTTGCGCATCCATTATTCAATCTGCCTTGCTAGAGCAGCAGCGTCAGCAATTACATATTCGTGCATTTTCAACGCCACAAGTTAAATTTAATGGCAAAAGTTTATTATTAACGCCGCGTCAAATTGAGATTTTGACGATATTGGCGTTATGTCCGCATGGTTTGACTTTGGAGCATCTTTATCAGGCGCTCTATGGCGAACGTAAAGTAAGTATGGGCACACTTAAAGCTGAAATGTCTCAACTTCGAGATATTTTGGGTGGTTTACTTGGATCTCGACCATATCGTTTGCTTGTACATGTTGAAGCCGATTTTTTACAAGCTGAACAAGCACTGGATGCGGGATATGCGGCTTCTGCTTTGCAGCTTTACACAGGCGTATTTCTGGCAAAAACTGAAAGCCCGTTTTTATGTGCATGGCGTGATTGCCTCGAATCACGTTTAAGCGATGCGATTTTTAAAACACAAGAAACAGATTTATTACTAAAGCATTTAGCTCATTTCCCTGAAGCAATTGATGCGGTAGAACGTCTTATGGAGTTAGTACCTAGCGAACATCCCGCGCATCAATTGCTGATGAAATACCTTGACTCACCCAAGCTCAGTTAAGTGATTTTTTGATCCAGCCACTGGAATAATTGTTGATAGACTTGTTCTCGTACTGGCTGGGCCGAAAGGACTAAATCATGCAATCCATTGTGAATAGAGACAACAGAAACATCGGCTTTGATTTTTTTACCATGTTTTGCAATGTCTTTAACGTCTAAAATCACATCACTTTGAGTCGCATCAACTCCCCATTTTTTAGGGTTTTTAGTTTGATGGGAGTGCATAATCAATGCAGGGATATCGAGTTTAACCCCGCGATGAATCTCTTTTTGTGCCGTATGAATCGCATGTACAAAGCTGAGTTGAACAGTAGGGGCAGACGTTGGTTTCCAGTCCAAATTAAAGTCCCATTCGCCTTTAAGTTCTTTGTGAAGACTCGCGGTGTACCATTTGTTCAGTTGGCTTGGGAATTTAACTTTAGGTAGATATTTTCCTACTCGGCTGAGCATTGGAATACCAAACTTCTTTTCGACCAAACTTAAATTAAAATCGTAAAATGGGCTGTTTGCCCATAGCGCTTTAACAAGAGGATGATTTGGGTGATGGGCAGCATAAAGCGTTGCTGTCAAACCACCAGTCGAATGGCCTGCAAGTAAGACTTGTGTGTGCTGTTCTTTAGCAATGATATCTAATGCTTGAGTAATTTCGGCATCATATTCACTTAAATCAAGCACATTATAGAAGATTTGATGGGGTAGCTTGGAACGACCGTATTTTCTTAAATCCAAGGCATAGAAGTCGTAACCATGCGCGTTGAATTGTTCAGCCATTTCAGTTTGAAAGAAATAATCTAAAAAACCATGAAGATAAAGCACAGCTTTTTGAGTAGATTGAGCGGCCTTTTTACGAACCAGTGTTGCTACCACTTTACCTTCGTAATCATCGGGAAAGTTGAGTGTGAGCTGTTCGTAGCCAGTACCTAAAATATCTGGAACATAATTTTGAGTAGCTGAGGATGTATTCATTTTTATCGAGCTATTGTAATTAAGACATGCTGAGTATCCTTCAATGAAATGGGCGAATTGTCAATCAGGTTTAGAGGTTGGATTGGAATAGAGGTTTAAAAAAAGGGAATACCGCTGGAGCTAAGTATTCCCCAAAAAGTAAGTCAACGGTCGGAGGGGTTTGACTTACTAGAGGGATATGCCATTACATCAAGATTAAAGTGCTGCTTTGAAAATCTCCACAACTTGTGCATGGTTTGCTTTACGAGGGTTGGTCAGCATACATGCATCTTTTTGAGCATTATCGGCCATAACTGCAAGGTCTTCAGTTTTTACGCCTAGCTCTGTTAATCCAGACGGAATACCAATCGATGACGAGAGTTTACGAATGGTATCAATTGCAGCATATGCAGCTTCCATCACCGTCAGTCCATGAGTTTTTACACCCATTAACTCTGCGATTTTTGCGTAGCGATCTGGGCAGGCAATCAGGTTAAATTCGCACACGTGTGGTAACAAGATTGCGTTACATACGCCGTGAGGTAGGTTATAGAAACCGCCCAATTGATGCGCCATCGCATGTACATAACCTAAAGATGCATTGTTAAACGCCATACCAGCCAAGTATTGTGCATAGCTCATTGCATCACGTGCTTCGATGTTTTCGCCATTTGCTACAGCAGGCTGTAACCATTGACTAATCATGGTGATGGCTTTTTCTGCACACGCATCGGTAATTGGGTTGGCCGCCGTAGAAACATAGGCTTCAACAGCATGGGTTAAAGCATCCATACCTGTTGCTGCTGTTAAACCAGCCGGTTTTGCAATCATGAGTTTCGGGTCATCAATTGCAATGAGTGGGGTACAACGCCAGTCAACAATTGCCATTTTTACGTGAGTGTCTGTATTGGTAATAATACAGAAACGGGTCATTTCAGATGCAGTACCAGCGGTTGTGTTGACTGCAATCAGTGGTGTCATTGGCACTTTGCTTTTATCAATACCTTCGTAGTCACGAATATGACCACCACCAGCAGTAACTAGGCCAATCCCTTTTGCACAATCATGAGATGAACCACCACCTAGCGAGACAATAAAGTCACAGCCATTTTCGTTATAGGCATTTACACCGTTATGAACATTAATATCGGTTGGGTTTGGTTCTGCACCCGGAAAAATATGGCTCGCAACGCCTGCTTCGGTTAAATAGTTTGCGATAAGATCTGCAACACCAAATTTAAATAAACCTTCATCGGTCACAATTAATGCTTTTTTTGCGCCGAGGTTTTGTGCCTTTGTACCAATTTCTTTGGCACATCCTGGTCCAAAGAGTGATACGCATGGAATATAAAAACCGTTTGTTTGATCTGCAATATTTTTAAAAGCCATGGAGTGATTCCTTCTTCCATAAATCCATTGTTTGTTATTACAGGTGAGCCTCACCATGGGCTTAGTATTGTGATGTGAAGATTATTTTCCTACCTACCAAAAACCTACCAAATATTATTTTACTGTTAGTTATTGATTTACATTGATTTTACAGAAATTCTGGCTCATTCATTTAATTTTTTCGGGAAAGTCGTTAAGCTATGGGCTGTTGAAGATGTACTTATGAGATTATGAAACAGGAAACTGCGCTTAAACTGCTTAAAGCAGGTGAAAATGTCTTTTTAACCGGTTCGGCTGGTGCAGGGAAAACCTATACACTCAATCAGTACATCCAATACCTAAAAGCACGTAAAGTGCCTGTGGCTATTACGGCATCTACAGGTATTGCTGCAACGCATATGAACGGTATGACGATTCATACGTGGGCAGGCATCGGGATTAAAGATCAGTTAACTGACGATGACCTAAAACGTATGAAAGAGCGTAAATATCTCAAGGAACACCTTGAAAATGCGCAAGTTCTCGTCATTGATGAAATCTCGATGTTGCATGCAAAGCAGCTTAATCTGGTGAATCAGGTTTTAAAATATTTTAAAGAGAGTGACGAGGCATTTGGTGGCATCCAAGTCATTGTTGCCGGAGATTTCTTCCAGTTGCCACCAGTGGGACGTAATAGTGAAGCCAACCGTGACAAGTTCTGTTTTATGTCTGATGCATGGGTCGAAGCTAAATTCCGCGTATGTTATTTAACAGAACAACACCGTCAAGATGATGAAATTCTTAACCAGATTTTAAATGCCATTCGCGCGCAAAATATTCAAGCAGACCATATACACGCGTTACGTCAATCACGCTCACAAGATATTGGCGAGACCTTTACTCGTCTCTATACGCACAATATGGATGTCGACAATATCAATTATCAGCACTTAAATGAAATTGATAATGAAGGGCATCAATTCAATGCGGTTTTAGATGGTAATGAAAAACTGGTAGAAACTTTAAAATCTTCGGTTCGTGCACCAGAAGAACTCACCCTTAAGAAACATGCAAAAGTCATGTTTGTAAAAAACAACTTTGATATGGGATATATCAACGGGAGTTTAGGTGAAGTCATTGGTTTTGAAGAAGATGATGAAAACGGATTGCTACCAAAGGTGAAACTAACCGATGGTACGACATTGCTTGTTGCGCCTGAAACTTGGTCAGTTGAAAATGATGCAGGTAAAGTGATTGCCAGTTTCCAGCAAATTCCACTCCGTTTGGCATGGGCGATTACCATTCATAAAAGCCAAGGCATGACCTTAGAAGCTGCCGAAATTAACCTCATGAACACCTTTGAAAAAGGTCAGGGGTATGTTGCGCTTTCGCGTTTGAAGTCTTTAACAGGCTTAAAGTTATTAGGTATTAACGAGCAAGCTTTAGAGTTAGATAGCTTGGCTGTGAAAGCCGATCGTCGTTTCCAAGAGTTGTCTAAAGAAGCTGAAGTTAATTTTGCAGATGTAGATTTAACTGCTCAGCACAAAGCATTTATTCGTCATTGTGGCGGAACTTTAAATGAAACCGAGATTTCTCGTAATGAGAAAAAAATCGCAAAAGGTGGAAAGCAAAATTACGCTACGGCAACTCTAGACGAAACACGTGCGTTGTTTGAAGAAGGCTATGAGATTGAAGATATTGCGCATGAACGTGGTCTAACCCCAGCGACAATTATTAACCATTTGGCGCGACTGCATAAAGAACAAAAACTGGATATTTCGGTTGCCCATCCTGGTGAAGAAGTGGTCGAAGAAATCCGAAAAATTTATAAGAAACTGAAAAAGCGCCAAAATCCAGATCATTTTTCTGATGATGGTTCGATCAAACTAAGACCAATCGTTGAAGCAACCAGTCCTCGAATGGGATATGATCAGGTTCGATTAGCTTTATTATTTATTGAGTAAAGTTTAATTAGCCTAATTACTTATTACATAAATTGAGGTGGCTATGCCGCACATTGTAGTTGATTATTCAGATAACTTAACTGGATTAAACGCAAAACAATTACTTGAAGAAATTAATACAACGCTCATTGAAACAGAGTTGTTTAGCCCAGAAGATATTAAAAGCCGTGCGCGTAAAGATGATGTTTTCCTAATTGGTTTGGGACTGGAACAGGCTTATATTCATGTAAAAGTTTATATTTTGTCTGGAAGAACTGACGAACAAAAACAGCTAATGGGTGATCAGCTATTAACGGCACTCAGCAATAAATATTATCTACAACAGGAATCTAATAAAGAAATTCAATTGTGCGTTGAGCTTGTCGATATGCCAAGAGAAAATTATTTCAAGCAAGTTGTATAACACTAAAAAGCGCAATTTCGATCAAGAATAGAGGTCAGCACTATGTAAAAGTAGTGCTATCGAATGAACAGACATAAATGTATGGCTGTATATATACAAAAGCTGCAACTGGTTTGCGATTATATTCAAAGACATTTAGATGAAGATTTAGATGTTGACCGATTGAGCCAGATTGCCGCTTTATCTAAGTTTCATTTTCATCGTATTTTTGCCATTCATATTGGTTTAAATGTGATGAAGTTTATTCAACTTTCTCGTTTAAAGCGGGCCTCTTTTCAATTGGCTTTTGAACCCGATCTCAAAATTATTGAGATTGCATTACAAGCAGGGTTTGATAGTCCAGAGGCATTTACTCGTGCATTTAAGCGTTCATTTGATCAACCTCCTCGGGCTTTTAGAGATAAACCGGACTGGGAATCTTGGCACCAGAAGTTTGTTTTTACACTTCCGAAAAGTGAGCTAAAAATGAATGTAAATATTGTTGAGCGTCCTGCCCAAAAGATTGCGTATCTGTCGCATCTGGGAAGTCCAGATAAAGTTTTTGAAACTGCTGCACGTTTTATTGCTTGGCGTAAAGAAACGGGTTTATCACCCGTGACTAAATCAAGAACGTATGGCATTCCTTTTTCTGACCCTGAACAAACGCCATCAGACGCGTTTAGGTTTGACATTGCAGGGTCAATTGAAACGGCTGTACCTGAAAATATTTATGGCGTACAAACAGGGGAAATTCCTGCTGGACGTTACGCGACCGTAAGACATTTGGGGAGCCACGACCAGATTAAAGATAGCGTGTATTACATTTTTAAAAACTGGTTATCTGAGCAGCCTGAAGAAGCTGGAGATTATCCAGTTTTCTTTCACTATCATAACTTTGTGCATGATGTGAAAGAATGTGATCTTATTACAGATATCTACTTACTTTTAAAGTAGTCCGTTACCCACAAAGGCATAACTTCTTGTGGTTATGCCTTTAAACCAAATAGTTTGATATTTGCATATTGCTCAATCAGGTTGGCATCTAACATATGGATATAGTCCATAAAAATGGTACTAAAACTTCCCATGGTTTGTGCCTGATTGGATGCAAGTTTACCCGCAATTGCAAAATGTATATGAGCTGAAAGCGCTGCAATGGTTGGAGTCGTTACCGCACTATATGCAGCGATTAACGCCCCCAAAGCACATCCTGTTGCTGTAATTTTAGGTTGTAAGGGGCTACCGCCGTTAATTTGGATAACGACATCTAGTTCTTTAGACAGAATGTAATCTGACTCGCCTGAAATTGCGATACAGTCTGTATGTACTAATAGCGCGTAAGCCTGTCGATAGACATCATCACTACTAAGGGTGCTATCTACACCTTTAGATTGAACCTGATTACCTGCAAGCGTACTGATTTCTGAAGCATTACCACGAATAATGCTTGGCTTAAATTGTAAAAGCTCGTCTGTCATTTGACTACGCCAAGCTAAAATTGGCCCATAGCCAACCGGATCAAGTACCCATGGAATATTATTTAGCTGAGCTGTTTTAGCTGAGATCTGCATGGCTTGTATTTGCTCAGTGGTGGGCGTACCTAAATTAATGCTTAAGGCCGATGCGATTTTGGTAAAGCTTTCTGCTTCATAAGGATTATCAATCATCGCAGGCGAAGCACCAGACGCGAGTAATACATTGGCCGTATAGTTTGCAGCAACGCTATTAGTAATACATTGTACAAGAGGCGTTTTGGCTTGCATGTTGTGCCAAGCTTCAATGACCTGTTCAATCAAACTAGATGTCGATGTCATATTATTATCCCTAGTAAGCCAAAGTGATTATAAATTTAATGGGTAAAATAGTGGTCTTGATGCTTACATTTTTGGCAAATCAAAGAAACATAATCTGCTGCATCATAGTCAACGGTTAAATCATTTGAACCACAATACATACAACGTTTGACAGAATAAAAGTTTAAACGCGGTTCAATTTTTCGCCATGCTTTCCATACAGGTTGCACAAATATCTGTTCGTCGTACCCTAAGAAACGATTAAGCAAAATATAACTCATTTTACTGTAAGGAATATTGTGAGGACGAGGGAGCATAGAGGTTTCCCACTTTTCGGTCACGGCTCTTTCGCGATATTGTTCTAAAGTCTTCTTTAATAGATTGGTATTAATAAACTTATCATTGCGAGGCTGTAAAACTTTTTGTTTATACAGATATTCGAGTGCAGTTTGTACCAGATAATAAATCTGCCCAATTGCGAGTGAATCCATTAAACGATAGCAAAAGCTTTGAAAATTTGAATTTCCGGCAATCTGGATACCCCAAGTTCGGCAGTAGAACTGCATGAACTGGATAATTTCTTGATAGAGCACCTGAAAAAGTACGTCTTTCACTTCATCTGCACTACGAAAAGGAATACCAAAGCTTAAGTTTTCATAAAACCAATTACGTAACTGTTGAGCCACACTAAATAAACTTGGATCGCTGTAGCCATCTAAACGAATATTTAAGTGAAAACATTGTGGGTCATCAGTTTGGTCATTTGCATTCAAAATGCCATCTTTATGCAACTGTTTAATTAAATAGCTCTGAAACATCCAGTTAGGCGTGATGTGATGGTATTTAATTTTGTCCCAATGAATATATTCATCATGAGCGATTTCTTCACGGGCATAGTCGTCTAGGAGACTTAGCAAGAACAGTTTATGTAAGAAGCTGAGCTGTTCGAGACTGCGTTGTGGCTGCTCTTTTGACTTAAATTGGCGTTGTTCTTGTAGGCGTGTTTGTTGTAGAAGCTTTTTCCGTTGTTTTGTGCATGTATCACAGTGGCAAGTCATTCTTTGATCTTTAAATAGACGGTGCTGACAATGACTGCATTCATGGAATTGAATGTCTTGTTCAAATTGCTCGGCATCTACCCAGTACATTGAGGCTTGGCAGAGAGGACAATGGCTACTTTCATCTAGCTGTTTCTGTAGAATTTGTAAGGCCATTTTGCTCCGAACATAAAATAAAAATGATGGGGCTATTATACACAGCCGCGCTATAGATGGCGGAGATTGCCAATTTCGTTTGTTGCTAAAATAGAAAAACCTAAAATCTATGTTTCGATTTTAGGTTTTCATAGTGGGCTAAAAAGTTGAATTAAACAGGGCACGGCAAGCTCTCATCATTTTGGCCAAGCTTTTTGGCTTTAATAAGAGCCTGTACTTTTTTACTTGGTAATTTCAGTTTCCCTAACGCATTGTAAGTATTAACAATAGAAGTAACCTCCTGATCAGTAATAGAAATACCTTCTGCTGATAAGAATACGGCAATCACATGGTGATCGAGTCCTGCTGTTGATAGATCATGAATCGCTTTAATGTTCTCTAGTCGATGAAAATGTGCTTTAAATTCCATGCTGACACCTCTTGTTCTAATTTAGATACCCATATTGGTATATTTAATTAGGCAAGAACCATGCCCAAAATGTAAGCTGACTCTAAAAAATGTTAAAAGCTAAAGGTGTTTTATTTTTATTGTATAGATTGCTTATATAAACAACGATTATCGTAAATTTGGTCTAATCTGTGCTAATAAAACAAGATTCTAATTTGAAATGTATAAATGAAGTCCCATTAATTTCATAAAGGTAATCAAATACAGTATGTATGACTTGGCGTATGATATTTCATGACGACTCATACTACCGTTTAGACGAGTATATAAGGAATAAAGATGAATATTGCGGCGCAGCCTCCAGTTCAGGCAGATCAGACAGTTTATTTAAAAGATTATCAAAAACCTGCATTCTTGGTTGAATCAATTAATCTTGATATCCAAGTATATGATGATAAAACAATTGTTGATTCGACATTAGTGATGAAGCGTCAAACTGCTGGAGATCTGGTGCTATTAGGCCGTGACCTAGAATTACAGTCTGTTCAGTTAAATGGACAAATTCTTACTCCTGCACAATATTCACTCGATAGTGAACAACTGGTGATCACTAATGCACCAGATGAAGTCATTTTACAAACGCAAGTCATTATTCATCCTGAAACGAATACTCAATTAGAAGGCTTATATAAAGCAGATGACTTGTTTGTAACACAGAACGAGCCTGAAGGTTTCCGCAAAATCACATTCTATCCAGACCGTCCCGATGTACTTTCTGTATTTACTACACGCGTAGAAGCAGACAAAAAATATCCAGTGTTACTTGCCAATGGTAATTTGCTAGAAACAGGTGAGGTTGGTGAAAACCGTCATTTCGCGATTTGGCAAGACCCAACTAAAAAACCAAGCTATTTGTTTGCTTGTGTGATTGGTGATTTAGCAGTTCTTAAAGATCGCTACACGACTTCTGAAGGACGTGATGTTGCTTTAGAAATCTATGCAATTGAGAAAGACATTCCAAAATGCCATATTGCGATGGAAGCATTAAAGCATTCGATGCGTTGGGACGAAGAACACTATGGCCGTGCTTATGACCTCGACAACTATATGATTGTTGCAGTCAGTCAGTTCAACATGGGCGCAATGGAAAATAAAGGTTTAAATATTTTTAACACTTCATGCGTACTTGCTGATGAAGAGTACACCACTGATGCTGCGATTATGCGTGTACAGTCTGTGATTGCTCACGAATATTTCCATAACTGGACAGGAAACCGTATTACTTGCCGTGACTGGTTCCAGCTCTGCTTAAAAGAAGGCTTAACGGTATTCCGCGATCAGTCGTTCTCTGAAGATTTACAATCTGCTGCGGTACAACGTATTGACGATGTCGCTGTGCTGAAATCACACCAGTTCCCTGAAGATGCAGGTCCATTATCACACCCGCCGCGTCCAGATCACTTTGTAGAAATTAATAACTTCTATACTGCAACGGTTTATGAAAAAGGTGCGGAAATTAACCGCATGATGTCGACTTTGTTAGGTAAAGAAAAATACCGTCAAGGGACTGATGAATACTTCCGCCGTCATGATGGACAAGCCGTGACTGTAGAAGATTGGGTTGCCGCATTAACTGCGGGTTCGGGTGTTGATTTATCTGCATTCTTAACTTGGTATAACCAACCAGGTACGCCAAAGCTTGAAGCAAAAGGTGAATATGATGCAGCAGCACAAACTTACCGTTTAAGCTTTAAACAAAGCCTAAAAGCACATCCTAAATATCCAAATTTAAAAGCTGTTCCGATTCCTGTGGCATTAGCACTATTTAATGCTAAAACTGGTGAGCAATATGCATTGCACAGTGAGAGCTTATTTGTAAACGGTGTTAAAGATGGCGTGTATTTGTTTGACCAAAATGAAGCAACTATCGAATTTACAGGCGTGACTGAACAACCAGTTGTGTCACTACTCCGTAATTTCTCTGCACCTGTAAATCTTGTGTTTGATTATACAGATGAAGAGTTAGCTTTCTTAATTCAGCATGAAACAAATGGCTTTAACCAATGGCAAGCAACGCAAACCTTGCTTGAACGTATTTTGCTAGAAGATCATTCTGCGGATGCATACATTCAAGCCATTCAAAGTACTTTGCCTGATTTAGTTGGTCGCGACCCGCTATTGGCATCGCGCTTGTTTGATGTACCAAGCGAAGGTTATCTGGGTAGTCGTATAGATCAGAACTATGCACCAGCTGATATTCATGTAAAACGTGAAGCATTGCTCAATCGTTTAGCACAAGAGTTGGGTTCATTCTGGAAAGATACGTACCTTACACTTGACCCAGATTTGCAAAAAGAATTTTCTTTGGCAATGGGTGTGCGTGCGTTAAAGAACATCATGCTGATGATGATAGCTCGTCAGGGTGATCAAACCGCATTTGAACTCGCACATGTGCAATATCAGAACACAGGTAATATGTCTGAACGATTAGGTGCGCTACGTGTACTGGTTTGGCAAAATGCGCCTCAAGCTCAAGATGTACTTGCTGATTTCTATGACCGTTTTAAAGATGAAGCTTTATCTTTAGATCAGTGGTTTATGATTCAGGCTGCAAATCCAAATGCGACAACTGAAACAATTGAATACCTTACTGAACATCCTGATTATGATTTAACAACTCCAAACCGTATTCGTGCGGTGAGTGGAGGATTATCAAATAATCCTGAAAACACGTGGGGCTTTGGTGTAGCTCACTTTATTAACCTTGCACAATATCTTGACGAGAAGAACCCGATTTTAGGTTCACGACTATTACAAGTATTGTCGCGTTGGTACACACTTGCAGAGCCTCAACGCACTCAAGTGCAACAAGCTTTGCAGGCATTGCAGCCTAAAGTGAAGTCGAAAAACGTCTCTGAAACTTTAAATAGTATGTTGAGCGTTTAATTCGGTTTAAATATAAAAATAAAGGTCTCGTAAGAGGCCTTTATTTTTATATCTCTACAGAGATTTAACGCTTCAAAGAAATAAAATTGTCCTTATAGATAGTTCATCTATAGTGCTACTGACCATCATTTTACTTTTACTTAATTTATAATCTTTAATAGTTTATTTAAAATATATCTTTGAATAAAATGTGTAAAATTAAAAATTACATAGAATGATAATATAATAAATAACTAAGTAATTAGCATTACTTTCATAAAATTAGCTAAATTTTTGACATATTTATTTAAATTTTACTTAATAAATTTTATCAATATTTTATTAAAGTTAGTTAAAACAAATATTTAAATTTTTTTGATGTTGGTTTTTGTATCTATGGAGTTAATTTGAGTAATTAAGTTTTATGAGTTAGAAATTAAAATAATAATAAGAGCATACATTTTAATTTTTTTTATGTATGATCTTTGAAAATAGGGTAAAAAAATAAACTTTAAAAGGAGCAGTCAAATAAAAATGATTGTAAGAATAAGTACCAAATTTTTTATATCTATTAATTTTAACAATTTAATTTAAAAGGTTTTGACTATGAAAAAGACTTTTTTTCATTTATCAGTAATTGCTGTAGGTCTATTTTCTCTCAATACAGCAAATGCTGCGACAGCAACAGGTACACTAACTGTTAAGGCAACAGTAACGAATAGTTGTGTCCTCAATACTTCCGCAACAGGAACTACGACAAATGCTGTTCTGGACTTTGGTACCTTAAGCTCTCTTGCAAGTAATGTGGATGCTGATACTACAACGGCAGGTGGCACATCAATCAAAGTGTTATGTAATAACACGGTGCCATGGGCATTGTCATTTGATGGTGGTCAAAATGTTCTATCGACTCAACGCCGTATGATTGGTGGTGGCACAACTACTGAATATATTCCCTATAACCTTTTTTCTGATACAGGCCGTTCAACAGCGATTGGTATAGCAACGACAGCTTATAGCGGAACGGGTAGTGGTAGCGTTCAAACCGTGAATGTTTATGGTCGTATTCCTGCTGGGACGACTTTACCCAGTGCTGGTAGCTATGTCGATACAGTAACAATAACAGTAACTTATTAATTTTTATAAATTAAAAATACTTTTAGCCCTTTTTGAAGGGCTAATATATTAAAAATAGAAATTCGAGTAAAACATGAGAAAAAATATCTTTATTATTACAGGCCTAGTCTTGTCTTTATCTACCACGGTTGATGCTGCTACAATTCGCCTTTCACCTGTAACTGTTGAAATTTTAAGTAACCAAAATGCATCTTCTTTGAGTCTTTATAACCAATCGAGTGAAAGTACTGATTTACAGGTGCGTGTATTTGAATGGAATCAGAAGAATGGACAAGATCAACTCGTACCTACCGAAGATATTGCTGTCAGCCCGCCATTTTTAAAATTAAAACCTAATGATTCTTATAATTTACGTGTAGTCAGAATTAATCCTAAACCTGTTTCTGGCGAAAAAACCTACCGTATTATTATTGATGAGTTACCTAAACCTGTCGATAGCCGTAAAGCTAATCAAGGTATAAATGTATTGCTACGTTCTTCATTACCTGTGTTTGTGGTGAATAAGGATGCAATAACGAAATTAAGTTGGAAAATTGATGAAAATCAAAATGCACCATCTTTAAATATGAGTAATATCGGAAACCGACATGCGCTTTTAAATAATTTAACGCTTGTAGATGCAACAGCAAATAAAAGTTATCCCATTCAAGTAAATACTGTAAATGGTTATATTCTTGCGGAACAGACACGCAGCTACTCTATTAATAATTTTACATATCAGCCAAATCATAAATACAATGTTTCTCTAACAGTGAATGGTAAGAAAATCACACTTTAAGAGGCTTATATGAAATATATTATAGGTGTCTTATGTGTTGCATATTTTCCTGTCCATTCTTTTGCTGAACAACTACAAGATAGTACAAATGCTTCAGTTGCAATTATTCCTAATGCTATAGGCAGCAAAAATAAAAATGTACAGGGAAACATGAATGATCTAGATCAAGATAATAATTTCACTCAGCTTTTTCTCAATGTTTCTATTAACGCCAATACTTTTGAAGACTTAGTTGTTGTAAAGCAATCTAAGGATGGGAAATTATATATCCGGCCCCATGATTTAAAAAAAATAAGAGTGAAAATAGATGAAAACCTTCCAGATTCCCAATGGGTAAGTCTTAATGAACTAAAAGGAATCCAGTTTAAATATCTTGAGAATGAACAGGCTCTAAATTTACAAATTCCTTCGAACATGTTGGCGGATTATTCAGTTGATTTAAATGGTCAACAGCTCACGAGTCCTCATTTACTAAAAATGAAGCCCTTAAACGCAGCCATTTTGAACTATAGCCTGTATCACACTATGACCAATGACGAGAATGTTTTCTCCGGTTCGGCAGAAGGGATTTTTAACAGCGCAATCGGTAACTTTTCATCAGGCGTTTTATACAACGGAAGTAATGAAAATAGTTATAGCCATGAAAAGTGGGTGCGTTTAGAGAGTAAGTGGCAGTATGTCGACCCTGAAAAGATCAGGATATATACCTTAGGGGACTTTATTTCCAATAGTTCTGATTGGGGAAGTAGCGTACGTCTGGCTGGTTTCCAGTGGTCGAGTGCCTATACTCAACGTGGCGATATTGTCACTTCGGCATTACCACAATTTTCCGGCTCGGCTGCACTGCCTTCGACTCTGGATTTATACATTAACCAACAAAAGATCTATTCGGGACTAGTGCCTTCAGGCCCGTTTGACATTAAGCAGCTACCGTTTATTTCGGGTAATGAAGTCACGCTTGTGACCACTGATGCGACGGGTCAGCAGAGCATTACCAAACAGGCTTACTATTTTTCATCTAAAATTTTAGCAAAAGGCATCAATGAATTTTCAGTAGATGTTGGGGTTCCTCGTTATAACTATGGGCTATATTCAAATGATTATGATGATGCCACTTTTGCTTCGGGTGCTATTCGATATGGTTATAGTAACTCATTGACCTTAAGTGGGGGTGCAGAGGCTTCTACAGATGGGCTATCAAATCTGGGCACTGGTTTTGCCAAGAACCTGTTTGGTTTTGGGGTAATTAATGCTGATATTGCAGCAAGCCAGTATAAAGATGAAAACGGTTATTCTACCTTAGTGGGTTTAGAAGGGCGTATTAGCAAGAATATTTCTTTTAATACCAGTTACCGTAAAGTCTTTGATAACTACTTTGACCTTGCCCGTGTGTCTCAAATTCGATATTTAAAAGATAATCAGGCCGATGCTGAACCCGAAAACTATCTGAGCTACAGCGCACTGGCAGATGAGATTTTTAGGGCGGGGATGAGCTATAACTTTTACGAAGGGTATAGCGCCTATCTGGGATATAACCAGATCAAATATAGCGACAACTCTTATAAATTACTCTCTACAAACCTAAGTGGGAGTCTGAACAAAAACTGGGGTTTTTATGCCTCAGCATATAAAGATTATGAAAATCACAAAGACTATGGCATTTACTTTGCGTTGCGTTATACACCGTCTACCCGAGTTAATGCGATTACGAGTGTATCTAGTGATAGCGGCAGGTTGAGTTACCGTCAAGAAATATTTGGCTTATCAGAACCCCAAATCGGTTCATTTGGATGGGGGGGCTATGTTGAGCGCGATCAGGATGCCAATCAAAACAATGCATCTATCTATGCTTCCTACCGTGCCCGTGCTGCTTATCTGACAGGTCGATACAACCGAATTGGGGATAATGACCAAGTTGCAGTTTCAGCGACAGGATCGTTGGTTGCGGCAGCAGGACGGATTTTTGCTGCCAATGAAATTGGAGATGGTTACGCTGTCGTGACCAATGCTGGGCCACAAAGTCAGATTATAAATGGCGGGGTAAATTTAGGCGTAACCGATAATTCTGGAAGATTTCTGATTTCTAGTCTAATGCCATACAAGGAAAACCATATTTATTTAGATCCATCGTATCTGCCTTTGAATTGGAGCGTGAAGTCTACAGATCAAAAAACAGTTGTAGGTTATCGCCAAGGTGGTCTTATTGACTTTGGTGCGCATCAGGTTATTTCAGGGTTAGTAAAACTTGTTGATTCGAACAACTCAGCATTATTGCCGGGTTATACGGTTCGAATTAATGGACAACAAGATGGGGTGGTTGGCTACGATGGTGAAGTATTTATTCCAAACTTATTAAAACAAAACAAACTTGAAGTCGATCTTCTGGATCATGGTTCATGCCAAGTTGACTTCACCTATAACAGCAATCAGTACTCAACTAAAAAATTGGGACCTTATGTATGTCATTAAATATTATGAATAAGGCTCAAATAGAGAGCTATAAGAAATTTTCATGGTCTTTAAAATACTTTATAGGCATTTGCTTATTTTATCTCGTTTATGCTTTTTTTAGTCCAGCACATGCTGCTTGTACAGTAAGCGGAACTACTAATAGTACTTTTACCTACACGGCAGCAAATATTAATAGTGATGCAACTGTAAACCTTTCAGGCACAATTACTTGCACGAATTTAGGACTTCCCCAGATTTCTAATTTCATGTGTATGAAAACCGTATTTACAGGAGCAACCACTGCGAATAATAGTGTGACTTTACCTTATACAGTCACTGCAACTGTAGGTGGAGCTGGCTCTTCTACCACCAACCAAACCTCCAATGTGTGGTATGGACCAGTAGCAACAATTGCATCAAATAATATTGTGAGTTACTCGGTAAATGTGAAAGTACCAGCCCGAACGGGGTCACTCATTGCATATCCTAAAGGAACATATACGGCTTCCGTTCGGTTGTATTGGGATATGGATCTTTTGGGCTTATCATGCGGTGATTTAATTGGGGGTTGGGATTCAGGCGATACGTTGCTAACAGCGAACTTTGTGGTACCAAGTTTGTGCCAATTAAACTCAACTTCAACTGTAGATTTCGGTAATATAAATGATATTAGTATGACCAAGCGTGATTACACAGCACAAGGAGCTGTAAATTCGACTTGTAATTATGGAACGCCATATAGCATTTATTTAGGGGATGGAAACAACCGTATAGCAGGTGGATTTAGACGTATGACTAATGGCAATAATGAATTTATTCCCTACCAGTTATATAAAGACTCTAACTATAGTACGGTTTGGGATGCTACGGGTGGAGTGACTAATATTGGGGGAGCAGGTGGAGTGTCTGGCACAGGAACAGGTAGTGCTCAAACTACGCCAGTTTATGGAAAAATTCCTCAAGGTACTTCCATTGCAAGTACGCCAGGAAATTATTCTGATAGCGTTGTTGTTACAGTGACTTATTAATTTTTTCGAGCCTACACGCGGTTCTATTTTAATGATATGGTTCCGCATAATTTTAATTATATTCATTAAAACTGGCTGAGCATAAAACGATATAAATCAAATAATTTTGGCATTTTGAAACTTATTCGTCATTAAAAATGGTTTGACTTAAAAATACATTCTGTATATTTATTGGTTAGTTCTAAAAAAGAACTGGTAAGCAAAACAGGCAATTAAAATAAAGGTGAACAAATGTCGGATATTATTTTGCATCAATGGGAAATTTCCCCATTTTGTCAGAAAGTTTCAAGAATTTTGAAATTTAAAGGAATTTCATTTGAAACAGTTAACTATAACGGTATTTTGGGAGCTAAGGTCCCTTTGCTCAGTAAAGTGGGTAAGGTGCCTGTAATTGACCATAATGGTCAGCGTATTCAAGACAGTACTCGAATTGCTCGTTATCTGGATGAAACTTATCCAGATACGCCTCGGCTTTATCCAGAAGACCCCAACCAAAGAGCTTTTGCCGAGCTTTGGGAAGACTGGGCAGATGAATCTCTTTATTTTTATGAAGTCTATTTACGCGTAAATGACCCAGAAGCTCTAAAAGAAGCAATTCGCATTAGCAGTATTGGCCGCCCATCTTATGAAAAGCCAATGGTAAAAGGATTTATTTTAGCCGAATTGAAAACACAGCTTTTCTTTCAAGGTCTAGGGCGAATGAAAGCTGAAAATGTTGAAGAAGAGTTTAGAAGGCACCTCGACAGTATCGAACAAGTTTTATCGCAAAGTGAATGGTTAGTTGGAGACTCACAGACAATTGCAGATATTGCGGTTGTCGCTCAACTTGGTGAAGTGATTCGCACAAGCAAAAAGTTTCGTAAAGAAATTTTGGATCGTCCGTCTATTGCATTATGGTATAAAAAACAAACAGGGTGAAACGACCATGACATTAGCAACACCAGATAAAAAATTAGATTGTGCAGTTGTTATTGGCGTTGGGGCATCACAAGGTATTGGCGCTGCCGTGTGCCATCGTTTTGCAAAAGAAGGCTTAAAAGTTTATGTCGCTGGGCGTACTTTCCAAAAAATTGAAGCAGTGGCTGCCGAAATCCATTCGAAAGGTGGCGATGCTGTTGCATTTCGTCTAGATGCAGAAGATGTAAAGCAAGTACAGGCCTTGTTTGACACAATCACCAGTCAAAATGAGCGCATTACTGCTGTAATTCATAATGTTGGGGGGAATATTCCCTCAATATTTTTACGCAGTCCACTGTCGTTTTTTACTCAAATGTGGCAATCCACTTTTTTATCGGCGTATTTAGTTTCTCAAAGCTGCCTAAAAATCTTTAAAGATCAAAACCACGGTACGCTTATTTTTACTGGGGCGAGCGCTTCTTTGCGCGGGAAACCTTTTTTTGCTGCTTTTACGATGGGTAAATCTGCCTTGCGAGCTTATGCACTGAATCTAGCTCAAATCTATAAATCACAAGGCATACATATTGCCCATGTCATTGTAGATGGAATGGTCGATGGTGATAGAGTGAATAAAGCATTATTTGGCCTAGGGCGTTTAGCCCGTCTTACGCGTGGAACGGGAGGACTCAATATTGATGCAATTGCGGAAAACTATTGGATGCTTTACCAACAAATGCCTGAGCTTTGGACACATGAGTTGGATTTACGCCCTTATCAAGAAAAATTTTGAGAGACTAAAATGCTAAAAAAAATATTTCTAAGATTTCAAAAAAAGCAGGGTTGTGTTGTCGTTGCTGGTCATGATTTACACCTGATTGAGCGTGACTTTGTAATTCTAGATAAAAATGCACAATTTCCATTACACCTTTATCAAGTTGTGCATGATTCAGCTGCACAAAATATACAAGTTCATTCTATAAATGATGGTGTGACAGCACTCCACTTGAACTTGGTGAATGCAGATCATTTAAAAGGCTTGCTGCGTTATATTTCTCATCACGGCCACAAAATTGAGCTATGTGTATTTCATCCAAACTTTTCATCTTCGCCAAATATTGAGGCTTTATCTTTAGAAGAGATTGAACACCATTGGCAGACCACAGGTTTAAGTGCAGTGAGTGTAGCGCAAGCTGTGATTAAGCCTATGTTAAAACAGCAACGGGGCACAGTTATTTTTCTTGGAGCGCCATTTAGCAACTCGACTCATTATGATGTATTAAGCCAAAGCATGTTTGCGGGCGTTCGCGCTTTATCTCAGTCATTGGCAAGAGAGTTTCAACCTAAAGGCATTCATATCACCTATTGTATGGTTGAGAAATGGGATGGACAAAACCAGCACTTTATTTCATCTGTAAAACAAATATGCCAACACATCTATCAGCAACCTGATTCGGCATGGAGCCAAGAACTTAGCCTATCTTGAAATTTTACTTTCGCATATTCTTAAAATACAGTACTGATCTGGAATGATGACAGAACAATAATTTCGATAGGTATTACATGGCAAAAATTAAGTGTGTTCAGCAAGCTGTTAAAGCAGTTTGTACGTTGACAGTTTTAATGGGCTTTTCTTCATTAGCGCAAGCATATCAATATGATCAAACTGCCCGTTTAATTAACGAGCGCTTATCTTATATGAAGGATGTAGCGGGTTATAAAGCAGAGCAGCATTTGCCGATTGAAGATTTAACTCAAGAAAAGAAAGTTCTCGATCAATCTGTTTCCGAAGCTGAATCTTTTGGTTTAAATAGCGAAACAGTGAAGCCATTTATTGTGACTCAAATGAATGTTGCTAAGGCAATTCAGTACCGCTATCGAGCAGACTGGTTATCGAGTCCGGAAACCAATTGGAAGCCCCAAGATTTAGGAGAAGTACGTTTAAAAATTAGTACGTTAAACACAGAGCTTCTAAAAAATATTGCCTATGAACTTAAGAAAAATAACAACAAAGCGCCTTATGGCTGTAGCTACATGTGGTCTGTTCAACACCCTCAACTTAAAGAAGCCGATAAGAAAGCTTTATGTTCGACATTAAATAAAATTAAGTTAAAAGACTGAATTTCATAAGGTTCATTAGAAACTGATTATTCAAGCAATATTTTGGGCTGAGCAACCCTACATTGTTTCTATACATCAAACTATTCCTGAATAGGAGTTTCGATGGACTAAGAGTCCTGTTTCATTAAGAGTAACTAAACAGGACTCTTTGCGGATCCAATAAGGGATTAACTTAAGAAAGCAGTAAAACTCTTGCATTTGAAACTTAAGTTTTCATCTTCCACTTGTCTGATTTCATAATTAACATTATCCCACTGATTTTTGTGCTTTTCGATAATTAAAGAAGGGAATTGTTGAGAATTATTTCTAAAACTATCATTCAGACTTAAATCTGAAATATAGTTAAAGCATACATTGAATTTTGGGGCTGAAGGATCATGTAAATCCTTAGATAGAATCAAAACAAGGTTGTAGCAATTCATTATAGGATCATGTTCTAGCTTGAATGTATCTACATGATCAAAATTAAAAAAATTTCCATTCATTTCGTCTAGGTCTAACATAATTATCCTTGTTTTAAAGTAGTTGATGAAATATATTATTAAGTAGTGGTTCATATTAACTAAAGATGAGCTAATAATGAATTTTTAACAAAGTAATTAAATATTCTAATCCAATGAAAAACAATAATTATTTAACTGTTTTCTAGCCAATATCACATTGACACTCCAAATCTCTGCGATTATTCTTTGCCTGCTGGTCACATTGCCAGTCGGTTTTAGCAGACCGTTTTCATCTAGTACATCAAAAAAGCAATTTTTTGGTGTCGAACTCGTTCGTCTCCCTTCGTAGCGGTAGGACGGAGGAGGGACGCCTTCGGGCGTGCCGGTTCCTAGATGACTGGTCTGCTAACCCTTCTTCGTTCTGCCACCATAATCATTTAGCAGTGATTTGGCAGAACTTCTATTTCATCTAGGAGTTCGCATATGCGTACTATTTCTTCTTGTTTATTGGCCTTTGTCAAACTCTCTCTACCGATACCATTCAACTGCCATTTAAAACGGTTTAATCGACTATAGGTTTTCTACACCTTTAGATCATTACGACTAAAAATCATAGCAACAATAAAACCTGAGATAGGCGAACACACCACTTTTGTGTCGTTTTCACATGCCTGTTTTTAGTGCTCATTTTAAGAGTGACGGCATTTCTATCTCTTTTATATACAACAAAAAATTATTTTAAACGGTATATCTATGCCAAATTTAGAAGCTTCATTTAGAGCACTACAGGTGCTCCACGCGGCAAAAGATTTATTTAATCAACATGGGTTTTACATCGGGATTGACCGAATTGTTGAGGAAGCCAAAATTCCCAAAGCCACTTTTTATAACTACTTTCACTCCAAAGAAAGGCTCATTCAGATGAGCTTAACTTTTCAAACAGATGCATTAAAACATGAAGTGTTTTCGATTATTCATTCGTACCAAGAACTTATGGTTTTCGATAAGTTAAAGAAAATCTACTTTTTACATGCAAACTTAAACGGCTTTTATCGGTTGCCATTTAAAGCAATTTTTGAAATTGAAAAGCTTTATCCAGCGGCCTATAAACTCGTTATTGACTACCGAAATTGGTTTGTTCAAGAAATTTATAAGCTGCTTTTAACCGTAAAAGTTACAGCCACAGTTGAAGATGCTTACATGTTTTTATTTGTGATTGATGGAGCAATGGTTCAGCTTTTAAGTGCAAATAAGATCGATGAAAGAGATAAGTTGTTAGAATATTTTATGTCGACGTTTGTGTAGATTGATTAATACTCTAGCATTTAATATTTATAAAAAAGCCCTCAGAAGAGGGCTTTTTGTTCAATTTAATTGAGCTTTAAAAGTCAAAAGAGGTTTGTAGATAGAAAGTACGTGGCAGTCCTACATACTTGCCGCCAGTAGAGTCAGTTGAGCGGGTAAAATATTGCTTATCAAAGACGTTTTTGATTCCGCCAGCGATTTTTAAACCTTTAACTTGTGAACTTAAGTCATAAGAGGTACGGAGCGCAAAAGTGGTATAACCCGGAATATCTCCGTATTTACCATCAGCAGTTTCTTCTGTTTGATAGACATTACTATCTGGAAGATCTGGTGAATGCTGCTTAGACTGTGCAAACATATCAGCATTTAAAGACCATTTATCCATGGTATAACCTAACCCAACATTACCGACATGACGCGAGTAAAATGGTAGGTCTTTATCTTTAAACTGACCAGCTTCAGCTACTGCCTTGGTGAAAGTATAGTTGCCATATACTTTTAAGCCTTCTAACGCGTCTGTTAATTGACCGAAATCATAGCTAATACCCGTTTCGATACCTTTATGGCTGGTTGCCCCTAAGTCTGTCCAGATCCCGTTATTACCAGCATCACGTACTAATGAAAGCTCTTTATCAAAGTCTAGATAGAACACAGTAAATTCGGCATTTAAACCATTACCTAGATATTTGGTTCCGATTTCATAGTTATTCGATTTTTCAGGATGTAAACCTTCGGTTGTAGCCGTTGCGGTTGTTCCTTCAAGGCGAGCCAATTGGCTGTACTGTTGTGGACCAAAAGATACACCAGCGTTTGCAAATATATTCCAATTTTCATTTGCCGAGTACATCACAGATAAACTTGGCAAAAATTCGTCTGAATCAATTTTTGGATAAACAGTATTAGGTTGTCCTTTGTTATAACCTGTGAAGTTATTATGAGTTTCAATTGATTCGAAACGAACACCTGGTGTAATCGTCCAACGGCCCAGTTCCATACGGTTGTCGATATATACCGCATGCGCTTTGGTGCCACCTTCGCTGCTACTACGTGGAGCAAAATCTGGAGCTGATGAATCTGCTGCATAAGATGCAGTACGTCCAGCAAACTCAGAACTTTCTTCTTTTAAGTAGCGATAGCCTACCGTTACTTCATTTTGAGTATTACCAAGCTGATAAATACGAGAGTAACGCGGTTCAATTGCGTAGACCTTGTAATCACGTGGAGCAGAGTCGAGGCGCTTTTGACCATTAGCTAACACGGTCTCAAGATTACTTGTGCGAAAAGAGTCAATGTAGTAAGTCAGAACTTCGAAGTTATTTTTTTCATCTTTATGGTTATAACGTAAAGAGACATCAGTACGTCGACCTGCAAAATAGTTTTTTTCACCAGAAGATTGATACGGATTTTCAGCATACTGAGCCTGAGTCAAACCCTCTGGCATTTCACCTCGACCTTCATAATGATGCAGATTTAAAGCAACTGAATCTTTATCATTAAATTGATAAGCAGACTTTAACATTACATCATCGATATCAATCTTATTGTTTGCTTCTCGATACCCATTTCCTTTAGTCCCTGAATATAAGAGGGCAAGGCCTAATCCGTTATCTAAAGTTCCCCCAACAAATAGATTAGGACTGAGTTTTACTTGGTCAGTACCAGATGAATATTCTGAAGTTAAGCTAACAGTGCCACTAAAATCTTGAGGAATTGATCGGGTCGCAAAGTTAATAATTCCGCCTACGTTTTGAGGCCCAAAACGAACTGACCCCGCACCACGGACGACGTCAACCGATTCAATATTACCAATTGAAATAGGCGCTAGAGATAATTGTGGCTGTCCATAAGGAGCAAACGAAAGTGGAACACCATCAACAAGAACAGTTGAGCGAGGTGATAAGCGAGATGCTAACCCACGGACTCCAATATTGAGTGAGACATCACTACCACCTGTTCCACTACTATCTTGAGCTTGAACTCCAGGAATTTGTTTTAGAGCTTCTCTTATTGAAGTTGCAGCAGTTTCATCTAAACGTTTGCGGTCAACAATAGTTCGAGCACCAGCGTGCTTGTGAACGGTTTCAGCATTTGCTTCTTCTAACCAGTTACCTTGTGCCTTAATGGTAATGGTCGGTAATGCACTGGTATTTGTATCTTCAGCATGTGCAGGAAGTGCTAGATAAGTACAAGCCAGTCCGATTGCATAGCTAAGTGTAGAAACTTTGAACTTAAAATTTGGGAGTGAAAGAGAAGATGAGCGTTCCATGTTGATGTATCGAAATCCTAAACGATAATTATAATCATTATAGCGAAAAAGTAACAAAATTTTATAAATTGGTTTATGTTTTTCTTGGAATTTTAAACAATTTCTAAAATAAATTGGTGTTAAGAGCAGAAGTATAGAATAGAGCTCCTATACCTGAACTTTATGTTGTTCGATGATTTCAACTAACTTTTCACAGGACTGATTTACCTTTGATATGGGCGATGTTGCAACCCCTAGCATTAAACCTGAAACAGCATTTTGAGGGTCTTGGTACCAAAGTGATAATGGTGAAGGAGCCAGATTGAAAGCTAATGCTTCATTAGCAATTTTTTGATCAGATAAAGAGGGCGGTAAATTAATGAGTATGGATAAGCCAGCCGTATATGTTTGCAGATTAAAACTTTTTAAGCACTTTATTAATTCATCACGCTGAGCGTTATAAGTTCTTTTTGTTCGTCTTAAATGTCGTAAAAAATGTCCCTCATGCATAAACTCTTGAATTGAAAGTTGTAAAGATGGAGATGGAGCGGGTACTAAAGTAGCTGTCGTTTCTGCAAAGTGATTAATCATGTGAAAAGGTACAACTGCAAATCCAATCCGTAATTTGGGGCTAATTGTTTTACTAAAGCTTCCTAAGTGAATAACTCTTCCAGCAGTATCTAATGAAAATAAAGCGGGCGCTGCTCTGCCATCTAGTTGTAATTCTCCTAAATAATCATCTTCAATAATCCAGCTTCCATTCTGGTTAGCCCAATCAAGTAACTTTAATCGTCTGGTCAAAGAAAGTGACATTCCTAAAGGTGCTTGCTGTCCCGGTGTGACTAATGCAAGGGAGGCATCCGGTACATTTTTCATTGCGAACTCTACATCTATCCCATCTTTATCAACGGGAATTGGACATATTTCCAGTCTTCCAACTTCAAGAGCATGTTTAGAGAAAGGGAAACCGGGATCTTCAACCCATGCCTTTTTTCCACCTAATCCTAAAACATGTAATGTAAGGCCTAGCCCACCAGAGAAACCTGAAGTGATAAATACTTGGTCAGGAGTACATTGAATGCCCCTTGATAGAGCTAAATAAGCAGCAATTTCTCGACGAAGACCATGTTCACCTCGAGCGTCTGGATAGCTAGGCCACCCACTAGATTCATTACGCACAGATCTTGATCTGATTTTTGAAAATAACTTTGCTGGAAAAATTTCTTTCGAGGGGACGCCTAATTGAAAAATGCCCTGCACAGTTGTCATATCTAAATACATCTGTGTAAACGAACTATTTTTATAATCATCTTGAGTAGAGGGTGGCTTAACTGCTTGATAGGCAACACGTGTACCTTGTGATCTGGATGCAATGATAAATTGGCCATCGGCAAGTCTTTCATATGCAACTTTTACCGTCCCTCTAGAAACACCAAGTTGACTGGCTAAATCGATCCAAGAGGGTAAACGATCACCTTGTTGTAGCGTCCCGGAAATAATAGCTTGTTCAATCCCAAGGCGTATTTGTTCAGCTAATGGAGTCTTTAATTTGCGATCTAAATTGATTTTGAGCTGCTGATACATGCGTGGTACAGCCTTTTAATGCATTTTTGGTTCATGAATTTATACTACGGATCTATAAAATAAAAACAACTTCCTATCTTTATGTAGGTTTAATTTGAAATGAAAATAATCAAAAGCAGATTCTTTTTAGGTATAGGTCTAATGCTTGCGAGTATTACACCATCTATGGCACAGGAGCCAGTGGAAAAAGTTACGCCTAATTTTGAACATGCAATTTCTAATATACCGGGCAAGTCTCTTATCGCTTTAGAGGTGGATTATCCGCCTAGTGGAGCTTCTATTCCTCATACTCATGCGAAATCATCTTTTATATATGCCTATGTTGTTGAGGGGAGTATTGAGTCTAAAGTGAATAATGAGAAGCCAAAAATTTATCAGGCAGGTCAGAGTTGGTTTGAAGAGCCAGGAGCAGTTCATTCTATTAGTCGCAATGTAAGTAAGACTAAACCAGCAAAGCTATTGGCAGTATTTGTTGTAGATACTGACGATAAAGAGTTAGTTACCCCAGTAAAATAATTGAAAGTAAACAGGTGTCTATTATGGTTCAACGTATTGATTATAATCAGGTCGCTCCAGCAGGTGTTAAAGCTCTAGGTGGTGTCTATAGTTACGTAGTGCAAAGCGGTTTGGCAGCAGAGTTAGTAGAGTTGGTTTATCTACGTATATCGCAAATTAATAATTGCGCATATTGTTTGGACATGCATACCAGAGACTTAATCAAGAAAGGTGTTGCCATCGAGAAACTAGCTTTAGTTCAGGCTTGGCAAGAAGGTGGACATCTATTTGATGAAAGGGAGAGAGCAGCTTTAGCTTGGGCTGAGTCAGTAACTAAAGTCTCTACTACTGGAGTACCTGATGATGTTTATCAACTTGCCCATTCGGTATTTGATGAAAAAGAACTGGTTGATTTGACGATAGCCATTAGCTTGATGAACGCATATAACCGTATGGCAATTAGTTTTAGAAATACCCCACAAGCTGCTAAGTAATATTCAAAAAGCCCTCTAGCGAGGGCTTCTAACTTATTTAAAAGAAGGTTGGCTTAAGATTTTGTAGACCTTTTCTTTATATACATCGTTGGAAATCACGCCTTTATCTCGCTGTTGTTTTAGCGCTTTAAACTGCTGACCATGAATTTCCCTTTGAATATTCACATTATCATGATTTCTAATGTAGTAAAGACTACGCTCATGATCACTCATATTGACTGTTTCATCAGTAGAGTAGGACGGCTTAGTTTCATTTTCTTGATACTGTTTCGCAATCTCAAAAAAATCTACATTTTGATGATGAGCGGCAGAATTAGAAGAGTCTTTTGGTTGCCCATTAAATTTATGTTCTTGAGAACTCGCGTTCACTTCAAGCATGCTTTTATGCTTATTAAAGTTGGGGTAGCTATATTCTTGTTTCATTTGAAATGTGTTTGTTTCAGAAAATGCAGAGGAAGAAAAAAGACTAATATTTAAAAATAAAAAAGTTAATAACAATCTATTCATTTCTTTTGAAGTCCAATTGAAATTGAGTAAATCACTGTATTGTAACATTAAAGTTTAGTTTTTAAAGGTTAAATTTTTAGGGTATTTGATCATCTGGTCAACAACAAGTTGAATGGACAGATTTGCGTGAAGTTCTATTGAGAGCTCCGCAAAAAACTTTATATAATATAAGATCTAAAATTTTTAATTTTAGAGTGTTTGTCCATTATCTAATTTTAATATTTGCCCCGTAACAGATTCTAATTTTTTAAAATACTTCTTTTAAATTTATTGTTAAGCTCAACTAAATAGTACAGGTGTGACAAGGGCGATTCAATTTGTTAAGTTACGTGGTTTTTATAACAGTGGACGAAATTTATGAAGACGTTTTTAGTTATATCTTTATTGGGTTTTGGGCTGATTGGCTGTGCTTCATCTACATATAATTCTCAAGAAAATTACTTAAATAAGTCTCCAATTGTTCCAGAAAATAAAGCCTTTAATAGTTTTAAAACACCTGAACACGGAATTTTTACAGATCAAGATATCTATAATATGCCTGAGAATTCAAATATGAATTTTCGTTACGAAGTCCCTTTTTAAAGAAAAATAAAGTATTAATTTAAACAAAGGTGGAATAAGCGTGGCTTACCACCTTTGTTGATGAGGAATAATTAATGATTAATATCACCTTCGGGTGGTTTTTTAAATTTTAAACTGTTAAATTTTAGTTATTGAAAAAAGGTATTTAAAATGAAAAACTTCACTATTATTGCTTCCTTATTTTTATTGGTTGGGTGTACTACTGGTCATAAACAAGCTACTCCTGTTCAAGTGACTGATAATAAAATCACCTCTGAGGCTGATAAATATAAAAAACAATATCAAAAGAAAATTTATAAATTATGGGAAGTTCCAAATTCTTCTACAGGTATGAGTGCAAGTGTTAAAGTATTTCTAAGTGATAGTGGGGAAATTGAGCAAATCATCTTTTTAGATAAAGAAGAACAAAAATTTAAAACAAGTATTGAAAAAGCGATCTGGCGTGCAAGTCCATTTGCTTTGCCTTCCAATCCAGAAGTAAGAAAACAAGCAAGAAGATTCAATATGAAATTTCAGGCGAAATAAATGAGTTCTTCTTAATTATTAGGGGCGAATTTAAAATTGTTAAGGTATATTAAATTTGCTCTCTAGTTTCATGAAATACCGAAAATAGTTAGTTTAATTGCTACAAATATTTTCTTTAAAATAAATATTTCATTCTGATTCTAGATAACAAATAAGACATTTTATTTATTAGAAAACAAAATATAAACATTAGTTACATTGCTATCAAAACATAACATAAACAAAACTTTAAAAGGGTATTAAATTATTATAAAAAATATGTGAACCCATAAATATGTTAAAGACGAAGTATGAGTGAAGCAAAGAAATCTCTGAAAGAAAGTAAGGCAACTTCAGTTGTAGCGTGGAGCGTAATTTTATTTGGAATTGTGGCAGGACTGGCCTTTATTTTGTCATATGGGCAAGTTGAAACAAGAAATGATAATCTTGATATTATTCAAATCTGGTCTAAAGAAATGATTACAGTGGGCCTCTTCATTATATTTAATGGACTACTGTTCGGTTACTTACTTTTAAAAATTAGTAGTATTTTGAACCATCTTGAAAATAATAAAAGCTAATTTGTAAGAACTTATTAACCGCTTTTTAGGAGGATAAATGTATCTTAAAGTGTCAGTTACACAAATGATGATTGTTTGGGGTTGAATGTATCCGTTAATTATTTAAGCATGGAGTGACACAAGTTAAGTAAAGGATGAATCTCATGATAGATGAAGAAAAACCCTTAAATTTTGACGATGATGAAGAGCCTCTCGATTTTGCCGATGAAGAATTTATCGATGATAAAAAAGAGGATGAGTTATATAACAGCATTACAAAAGATGGCTCAAGTGTAGATCCGGCAGATGATGGTGAGCGACACATTCGCCCTGAAGATGGGGATCCGATCGAAATCGAACAATAACTCAAAGCCCAATTCAATATTGGGCATTTTTAATAGGTTTGATTTTTTTATCTGAAAAGTACGATACGTCAGAGGTTATTCAATCATTATCATTAATGACTCAAAAAATTGAGAACTAAGCCATGAGTGTAGAGATGTGTACATATATATTTATTGAATGATTTATTCTCGAATTGAAGTAAAACTATGAGTAATTATATTTCTACATTTATCAACAAAATCAAAAGTAAAGCTGTTCCACCTGTCAATGATGTTCTGATCGCTTTTAGGACGTTGAAAAATGTACCAGGCGGATTAACGCTATTATCAAAAATTGTTAGTCGAGTCGCTCCATATTTTCAGACTGTAAATCCAATTATCCAAAAATTAGATTTAAACGTGTGTGAAGCCTCAATCAAAAAAAATAAATCAATCGAAAATCATATCGGGACGGTACACGTTATTGCCATATGTAATGGATTGGAATTTGTCATGGGAGTGTTAGCTGAAGCATCTGTGCCTCAACATTTAAGATGGTTACCTAAAGGTATGAGTGTAAATTATGTCGCTAAGGCAGATTCTGATATTAAGTTAGTTGCAACAATTGATGAGGAATGGAAGGTTGGAGATATGCAAATAAAAATTAACGCTTATAGAGCGGATGGGCAACCGGTAGTTCAAGGATATATTACGCTTTGGGTTACAGAGAAAAAGTAAATAACAGGGCATTAAATGCAAAAAATATTGGATTATCTCCGCAAAATTTTTACTGCCAAGCCTCAGCAAGGTGCAACAGCGGATCACCTCATTGCTACGGCAATTGACCATGGCGATGAATTGATAGGTGTTGCTGTTGATGAGATGTCTCTTAGTGTGGAAGGTGTAAACCAAATCTGTAATTTTGAAGGGTTAAAGCTCAGTGCTTATGATGATGGTACTGGTGTATGGACTATTGGATATGGCACGACGCGATACCCTAATGGTAAGCGTGTAAGAGAAGGAGACCGATGCACTCTTGAGCAGGCTAAAACTTATATGCAGCATGATTTAAAAATATTTGAGCGTGCAGTGAGTAGTTCTGTAACAGTTCCTTTAAAACAGAATCAATTCGATGCATTAGTCTCTTTAACTTATAACATTGGGGTAGGCGCCTTTAAACATTCCACCTTACTCAAAAAGTTAAATTCAGGTGATTACAAAGAAGCAGCAAACCAGTTTGATGTATGGGTAAATGCAGGCGGTAAGCGTTTGCAGGGGCTGGTTAATCGTAGGGCAATCGAAAAGAAGTTATTTTTATCATCAAAGTAGTTGTCTCAATTCTTTATTAAGTTTTGTCAGAAAAAATCATGAAAAAGCCTCGAATGGTCAGGGCTTTTTCATATAGGAATTGAATCGATTAACTCTTATCCCCTAAGGTGATTCTAAGTCTGTTTAATGCTCCCATGAGTGAAATGCTGGTGGTCAACTCTACAATCTCTCGTTCAGTAAAATACTCGGCTAAATGAGCTTTTACAGTTTCAATTTTTTCAGATAGAAAAGTGACTGCCTCTGCAAGTTCAAGAGCAAGAAACTGCTTCTTTGAAAAGACATTCGAGTGTTTATAGCCCGGAATTTTATCAATGACTTCTTGGCTTACTCCCATATCTCTTAATTCTTGAGCATGAAAAGCGCAGCAGTAAGCACAGCCGTTGATTTGTGACACATATAACTCAGCTAAAGCAACTATTTGAGGATCAATGCCAGAGGTTCGTATAGATGCATGTGCTGAGTACAAATGATTAATCGTTTTTTTAGCAACTTCTTTATATTCCATCATATAGACCAGTTTTTTCGTAATAAAAAACTATTATTCATCACTAGGTATAGATTGTAAATTAGGCACTATTTTGTTATATAGGTATATTTTTTATACTTAATTAAACAATGAAAGATAATATTTCTGGCTGTTCTGTAGAAGAGGCAATGACAGTATTGGGTGGTCGCTGGAGAATGTTAATTATTTCATTTCTCATTGAAAGGCCTATGCGTTTTAATGAGCTAAGACGTGCAATACCTAATATTTCTCAAAGAATGTTAACTTTAGAGTTACGTTTTCTTGAAGAAGAAGGGTTTATTAACAGAGAAGTTTTTGCGGAAGTTCCTGTTAAAGTTGAGTACTCATTAACGGAAGATGGTAATAAATTAAACGGTTTAGTTGAGATGCTAAAAGAAGTTGGCTCTTGGCTAAAAGTAAGATAGTGCAGTTTATTTTATAGTTTTATTTACTTTGTTTCAGGTCACGCCTAGATCGTATGTCATCATTTTGACTGGATCATTTATACAAGTTTTAGGCGTAAAAAAGCCTGATGCTACGAATCAGGCTTCAGTATTCATCAACAATAGGAGTTGATGAACAAGACCAATCTAACAGACCTGCACTATAAAGGCAAACCAATGGCCGACCAGACAGTTCATATAAGCATAATTTTTCTCAAATTATAGGCATTAAAAAAGCCCTTGCTCGAAAGCGAAGGGCTTAGTCGTTCATTGATCTAGCAATGAACTATATAAGGCTCATCTCATACTAAGTGCAGTATATCTGAAATTGAAGTAACAAAGAAGAAAACATTACGAATAGTTATTTAAAACATCTTAATTACTCATATAGTCTTTCAATAGTCTGGCTAAAGTGTTTGAAAGGTGCTTAATATTTAGCAAGAAATATTGAAAAAATGGTAATTTTATCTTTAACAAGTATTCCAGTTTTAACCAAATATACACACTTAAACAATTAGTTGAAAAAAGTTTCCATAATCTCATCAAATAGCGTGTTAAGTTTTTCTCAATCATAAAAATTTAGAAAGGATTAAACCATGAAATTTTCATATCGAGATCTTGCCGGAAATAACGTTGAAGTAGTATGTGAAAGTTATATTCATATACCTTCAGGAACAGCAATAAAATCTACAGAAGCTGGTAATTATCACCCTACTGAAAACTTCAGTTTCTTTAAGAAAACTGAAGCTGATTCGATACCTATCTACCGATTTGCCATTGACCGAAATTTTAATGTTTTTAATAGTGATGAATTACCTGCATTAGCTCAAATCGGCACTGACTGGAAAAAATTGGTTTAAGTTTTTACTTAAAAATAAACCCTCGATTGAGGGTTCTATCCTAAAATTTTTAAGAATTATTTCTTTTTAAATACGAGCATTAAGCCTAGTAAAATTGCAATCATTCCTATTAAGCCTGCCAGCGGTAACTTATTTTTTAAAATTACAAAATCTAAAAGTGCAGTCACGATAGGAACCAGATAGAACAGGCTTGTCACATTTACAATATTGCCCTGACTTAAAAGCCGATAAAGTAAAAGCTGAGCAACTACAGAAATTAAAATTCCAAGAAATAAGACTGAAATAATCAGCTGTGAATTCCACGTGATTTCAAAATGTTCAAAGGGAACTATAAATAAGCAGACGATAAGACTGATTACATATTGTAGCGGTAAGACATCAGTCGGAGCTTGTTGAATGTTCTTTTGCATGATGGCCCCAAAAGTTATACAGATGAGAGCAGCTAAGGCAAACAGTACACCAATTGGAGCAATAAAAGACATTGTCAGGCTTTTCCATACTAAAAGTATGAGCCCAGCTAAAGCAATGAATAAACCAAATAGCCTTTCTTTTTGCCAATTCTTTTCCATAAGACAAAGCGTGAGTATGGGCTGTATTCCCATAATTGTTGCCATTAAACCAGGAGTGACGCCATGGGCCATCGCTTTAAAATAGCAAATTGAATAACCTGCAATAATAAGTAGCCCAGTAAGCAGAACTTGTTTTCGAGTTCCATGTTTGGGTAAAAGTCTTTTTCTAAAAAGAGCAAGTACGAACAGAACAATTAAAGCAGTAGAAAAACGCAGAATTAATAATGCTATGGGCGAGGCATTATCTAACCCCCATCGAGTAAAAATTGCGGCACTACCCCAGAGTAAAACAAAAGCGGATGTTGCACTTTGTGATGCAAGCATCTGTTTATTTAGGCACATAAAACCTCCTCCTAGTGTGTAATACCTAAGAAATACGAAGTGATAAAATTGTTAGTAAATGCAGTTATTAATGTGTTGTTCAGTCATTAATCATGTACTGATCTTGGTTAAAATTGTGAATAGGACAAATAAATCGCTTTGAACTTATTATGATTTCAGTATGGAAGAGAGAATAGGTAAAGAAAAGCGCATAATTCTTTTATATACTATTTGAAAATCGAATAGATAAATTGTAATGAATCTAAAAAACTTACAGATTGATTGGCTGAAGTGTTTTGTCACAGTAGTAGATACAGGCTCATTGTCAAATGCAGCGCCTGAGCTATATCGTTCGCAATCTGCTGTTAGTATGCAATTGAAAAAACTAGAAGAAGCTTTACATTGCCAACTTTTAATACGAACGCACCGACAAATTGAATTAACTCCTCAAGGGCAACTACTTTTAGGTTACGCACGCCGTATTCTCGATTTACATGCAGAAGCACAAATGGCATTTCATGGAGATGAGTTGAAGGGCCGTATACGCCTTGGAGTACCCGATGATTATGCTGCTAAATATTTAACACCCGTACTCAAGCGTTTTGCACCACGTTATGGAGGTGTTGAAATCGAGTTGATCTGTGAACAATCTACCTCTTTAATTCCGCGGGTAGAAAGTGGTGATATCGACTTGGCATTAATTTCGAGAGACAACACTCGTCAAGGAACACTTTTATTTCATGAACCGATGGTGTGGGTAGGGTCTCCACAGTTTGAACTTTGGCGAGAAGACCCACTTCCAATTGCAGTTTATGAAAGTACGAGCCAAGCCAAAAAGGGCGCTATTCATTCTTTAGCATTACAAGGGCGCCGTTATCGTGTGGTCTACAACAGTTCAAGTTTAGCGGGCCAAATTGCAGCAGTTGAAAGCGGTTTAGCAATCGCCGTGTTTACGCAGTGTAGTGCACCTGAGCATTTAACCATATTAGGTGCAGATCATGGTCTCGGACCTTTAGAGCCGATGGAGGCTGCGGTTTATCGGAGTAGAGCATCGTTAGAGTCGAAGGCTGTAGATCACTTATATGAATTACTCATTAAAACACTCAGACACTCAGTTAACGTTTAATGGCCAAATCTTAAATTGATATTTAAATGTCAAACCAAAGAGCTTTACATTTTTGCGCGAAATCTACAAAAAAGCCTAGAAACGTATGCTGATCGTAAAACTAATAAAAAGTATTTATTAACTCACTATCTGAACAATTCATGAGGCGAAGTATGACAAAAATTATGGCTACCTTAGGTTTGGCTGCGATTATTTCTTTAAGTGTGAGCGCTTGCCAAGGTGAAAACGATACAAAACAGCAAGATAAAACGACAACCCCTCATTCAATGGATAAAGATTCATAATCTAGATGAATGCTTAGGCCCGTCGTAAGATGGGCTTTTTTATATCTTTTTATTTTCACTCTAAAGTGTGATTTGTAACTCACAATATTTATTTTTAATGGCGCTATTCAAAATATGTTGACTAATATGCTAGGTTTTAAATATATTTAAATCCTGCACCAATCATTTTAAATATAACTCTATATTTAAAGTAAATTGGTTCAAATGCCATCAGATCAGAAATTTAACCTTTAAATTTGATTATAAAAATATTAATTAATCAAGGAGGTAGGTATGGACGCTAAATTTCATTCTGAAAATGAATATGGTTTTATTCTAGATATCTTGAACACTTACATGGTGATAAAGAAGACATTAAAAAATGATCATTATCCTTATGATTCATTTGGTTATCTTCTAGCTCTTTATCAACCACTAAAAGTTTATATCCCTCAACTTCCAAATCCGAAAATTTATATTGAGATTGGTGGAATTTCATATGACCGAATGATTGTTGGGCAAACAGAGGATGAAACGGAAGCCATAAATATTTTATTGAATTTAGGCCAACTTGTTGCTTAACAATTAAGTGATATTTTAATAATGAGTTTAATTTACTTAAGAGACACGCTTTCTTAAGTAAATTCATGACAAAGCTAAAGGCTATAAAATTGTTTTTGGAAAAGAGAACCTAAAAAAATTCTTTGGTGTTTCTACATGACATGATTAAAGAAACTCTCTTATAAGATACAAAAAACCACAAAAGCTAAATCTATAACTTTAAAAGAATTTGTTTATATAACTAAGAACATTAAAATTAGGTCATCGTAATGAAAAAAATATTCTTAGCAACTTTCACTGGGTTGGCTTTATTGGGTAGTAATGCGGTATTGGCTAAACCAGATGCTGCCTTATTAAAAGAAGCAACAAAAAATATAGTCACGGTGTCTAAAGCAAAAAACTTGGCTGATGAGTCTGGTGTTACGTTAACTGGTACGATCGTAAAGCATATTGCTGGTGATCATTTTGAGTTTAAAGATGCTACGGGCTCAATTGTAATTGATGTAGATGATGACTTGTGGAAGCCTATACAACTAAAAGCTGGAGATAAAGTCCGTGTTGTAGGAGAGGTGGATACGCATAGAGTTAAGCCTACCGATATTGAAGTTTTTAAGATTGAGCGTGTTAAATAAAACCAGATCATTTATATAAATATTGCTCAAAGCAAACAAAAAAGAGAACTCCTATTTCCAGAGGAGTTCTCTTTTTAATGAAGATAATTTTTATTATTGGGTTGCATTAAATGCTTCATGATAGCTTACATATCCTTTAGGAATATTGCCTGAGAAGCTTAAGGCCTGAAAATACTCACTTGGCACATCGGGCAAAATTAACTCGCGATAGGTTTTAAAACCAAATCGGCTGTAATAGTTGGGATCACCCAGTAAAACGCATCCTTTTGCACCTAATTTTTTTAATTTTTCTAGTGATTTATTCATCAAAAGCGAGCCAATACCAAGCCCCTGTTTATTTGGATGAACAGAAATAGGGCCTAAACCATACCAATCCATTTCCCCTGAACTAATTTGAACTGGAGAAATAGCAACATGTCCTATAATAGAGCTATCTTCAATCGCGACTAAAGAGATGCTTAATTGTCCGTGGTCTCTTAAACTATTAACAATAAAATGCTCAGTATGACTAGTATGCTCAGCATTTTGAAAAGCTGCTTTCGTTAGTTTTTCTATTGCTTCAATATCCTCATTTCGTTCATCACGAACCGTAATATTCATTAAAATTCTTCCTTATTTATTGACCAATCATACGCTTTAATTTTTTAAATTAAGTTAACTTCTTTAATTTTTTTCGAAATAGTGGTGAGGCGTGGAGTTAAATTTCGACCTCATTTCTATCTAATTGGTTCAATCAGAAAAGCGGACGAGTATTAAAATCAGACTATTTTTACTTTTAATGTATTTTACCAATCGTTAAATTATAAATTTGCATAGTGTTACCATCTGTCAGAAAAATTAGATAACTATTTCATGTAATTAATGAGATAAATTGATGGGTTTATCTAAATCAATTCTGTTTAAAAAATATACTGATTGATAAAAACGGCAACTTGTCTATATTCCATACATATATTGCAAAATCAGCAATATATTTCTAGGATGGAATAAAAATGAAAAAAATAGTAATAAAAATAGCAATAGTGAGTTCATTATCTGTAATAACGAGCATGAGTTATGCGCAGGAATTTAAAAGATTCTCTGTCTCTGCTGGTTGGATACATGTAATGCCACAGGGTAAAGCTAATCCATTTAATATTAATACAGCTGTTAAAAATGGAACCGCTGCTAAAGTCGGTACTATTTCAACAACAAGCTTTTTAAATTCGGTTGATCCGAATGCCACTGAAATAGACTTAGGAGGAGAAGTCTTTAATCAAAAGGAGTTTCTAGAGTTAGCTTTAAAAGATGAGTACATGCGAGAGATTATTCTTGATGCCAACGGTAATATTAAACCCGAAGTTTCTGGTACTGCGACAGTTCGTGGAATAGAAAACTGGCAACAAAATGATGCAGGTCTTGAGGTCGATGATGCAGATACGTTGGGTTTAACCTTTAACTATTATCTTAATGATCATGTGTCTTTACAATTTATTGGCGGAATTCCACCTAAAGTAGATATAAAAGGAAAAGGAGAAATCTTAGCGCCATTAAGTGGAGTCGCAATGTCTCCTAATGACTTGGTGAAATATCTTTTTCCTAATGGGATTACCTTGGGTCAAGCGATTCCAATTACCAACCTAGGGAATAAATCTAAAGCTGCATCTATTCGAGCATGGACGCCAACCATAGAAGCACAATATCAGTTTGGTAAAAGTGGGGTAAATAAGTTTAGACCCTATATTGGAGCTGGTTTAATGTATGCCCATTTTAATGATATTAAACTCAATGATGGGATTCGTTCTGATTTAGTCTCCGCAGGCCATATGATTCAGAATGTGTTAGATGGTAAAGCAGGAGCAGCTTTAGACCGAAAAGAATCGAGTGGAAAAATGGTTGTTAATGTTGATGCCGATGATGCGATAGCTCCTATTTTTACTGCTGGCTTTACTTATGATTTTAATGATTCATGGTATACGGTTGCTTCTGTATCCTATGCAAAGTTAAGCAACAATGCCCAAATTGATGTCGTCAATCAAAATACGGGGACTCGCTTAATACATGCCACAACAAAAGTTGATATTGACCCATTGATTACCTATTTAGGGGTAGGTTATCGATTCTAATATTTTTTAAAAATGGTATCTCGGAGTTAATCATATTTAAACTTTGAGATACCTTATTTGTTACTAATTATAAAAAACAACTGTTACTTGTTAAACTTATACATAAAGTAAAATTTTATAAAAATTATTTTTAATATAATAATTTAAAAATATTTTTTGAGGATTGGAAATTGAAAAAAATCATTAAAACTTTATTATTATCTACGCTAATTTCAACTGCATCATTCACAGTTTTAGCTAAAAATGTTGAGCAAAAAGTTAATTTTTTACAAGGTTCAACTCATACCACATTAACTGGAAAGTTTCAGGGTTATGATGACGTGAGATATAGAGTTTATGCAAAGAATGGTCAAATATTGAAATTCAATATTAATAGTCTTGGTAATTTAGCCTATGTTAATATTTTTGCCCCAGGTAAAAAGCCAGGTAAGGATAAGGCATTATTAATTGGTTCAACTGTGGGATCTAAAGGAGAACTTACTTTACCAGTCGATGGTGATTATATTGTTCAGGTTTATCAAATGCGTAATAGTGCTCGTAAAAATAAAACTGTGAAATATAGTTTAGATATTGAAATATTAAATAAAGTAAAAAAATAATGGTTGCTAGAATTTACTAGCTCTCAAAAGAGAACTAGTAAATTTGAAAAAGATATCGATAAAGATTAATCGCCTAAAGAAAAAGACTCATGAATAGCACAACTTTCAACAAAAGTTTGATCATGTGAAATGAGCAATACAGCGCCTTCATAGCTTTGAATAGCAGTAGCTAATAGTTCTCTAGATTCAATATCTAAATGATTTTCTGGTTCATCTAATAACAAGAGTTCAGGAGTAGGATATATCTGGCTAAGCGCCAATAAGGCTACTTTGAGTTTTTCACCGCCACTGAGCTGAGATAAAAGTTGTGTACCTTTATCACCTCGAATTCGAAGTTGACCTAATAGATTTCGCCATTCTAGTTCTGAAAGCTCACTATTCATGTGAGTTAGATTTTCAATCACCGTCATTTCATCACATAAAAAGCTAAAGTTCTGGTCCAGATAAAAGCACTCTACAGATAAGTGAATGCTGTCACATGGCTGTTTGTTTTGAGCTTGAATTGCTTTAAGGAGTGTCGATTTACCAATACCATTTTGACCCGTTATGTGAATTTTTTCGGCTGCCTGTACCGCTAAATCTATGGGTTTTTGCGCTCCATATTTCAGTTTAAGTTTTTTAATGCGAAGAATTTCTCCAGATTTCTTATGAAAAGTAGGGAAGACAAACTGTTGTGGCTTGACGGTTTCAAGACGCATTTTTTTGTCTGTTAAATCATTTTGACTGTTCGAAATTTGTCGTTGCTGTTGAGACTGAATGGCAGCAATACTTTGGCCTGCTTGTTCCTTTTTAAAATCGAGCAAAATTTTGGCTTGAGAATTTGATTCGCGTAATTTATTTCCAGCACGTTCACGTTTTTGAGCTTTCATTAATACTTCATGCTGCTTTTGCTTCATATGTTTAACGTCGCGTTGGCCTTGTTGAACAGATTGCTCTAAAGCTGCAACATGAGTTTGGTACTGGCCATAAAATTTTTCATAGTTTCCAGTTGTATGATGTAAACCATGTTCATTCAAATGATAAATATGATCTACTTCATTCAGCAAATTACGATCGTGACTAATGATAAGCGCACCTGCTGGGTGTTTCCTCAAATGATCAATTAACCATTTTCTCGATTCCTGATCTAGATGATTACTAGGTTCATCAAGTAGCAAGTAATGATCTGATTTTAGAAATAAACAGCTTAATGCCAATTTAGTTTTTTGACCTTCGCTTAGGTTTTTCACTGGAAAGTCTAAATCTGTTGGTAAACCCGCAGATTCCAATAAATTATTCCATAAGGCAGGGAGGTCCCATTTACCTTCTAACAAATCATAATCATCAAATTTGGCAACACCTTGTTCAACTCTTTTAAAAGCGTGATAAATATCTAAGATATCTAATGCTTCGGCAATGGTCTGTGCTGCTAAACGATGCAACTGAGGTAAATATGCATGCTTTACATGCCAAGATATTTGCCCAGATGTCAGAATTGAATCTGATTTAAGCGTCTGATTTAACATTTGCATAAGCAAAGATTTGCCTTGACCATTACGGCCAATTAAAGCAGATACTTGATGCGATTCAAGGCTAAAATTTAGTTGTTGAAACATGACTTTAGATGGAAATTCTAAAGAGAGTTGTGATATTACACATGCCTGCTGAGTCATAAAAAACCTCATAAATACAGGATGTACAAAATAGGAAAAGTAGTTTTAAGCAGAGACGTTAAATCACAAAAAAATAGTCTATTTTGCACATCAAAAAAAAGAAAAATTGATGAGAAAAAAGACTTACTTCATTGGCGTGACTCACGAAATTGGAAGAATAAGGAACTATTCTAGCTGGATTTTTGATTAGTGTAAAATTTATGCAATTTATTTTATTAAAAAACCCAATCGTTGGATTGGGTTTTTTGCATCTAAAAAAGTTTATTCTTTTACAACCAATACCTGAATTTTGGTACTGTTTAAAACATCTTGAGCAAAGCTACCCAAAATAAGTTTTTGGAAGCCTTTGCGACCATGAGAACCAATCACAATCAAATCGGAACCTAAGCCTTCTACAGCTTTTAAAATACCATCTGAAGAAATTTCACCTTGGATGATTTGAGTTTCGGCATCAATACCTTCTTCGGCACATAAAGCTTTTACAGTTGCGAGTGTTTTTTCTGCATTTGCTCGTGCTTCAACAAAATAATCTTTTACAACAGGTGAGATGTAATAAAAATCTACACCGCTAAAAGGATCTACCGCAACTAAGCTAATAGCGGTCAATTTGCTCCCAAATGCTTTTGCAATATGAGCTGCTTGTCTTGCTGCCGCTAACGAAATTTCCGAACCATCGACTGGTACAATAATATGTTGGTAATTCATAATGTTATTCCTCTTATTTACAGTTGTTATATGTATGAAGCATTTATTAATTAAAGATTAACATATTTCATTCATGGTAAACATCTATTCAGTCATAGGAAAGAAAAATTAAATAAATTTATTTTAAATCATGGGCTTGTGTTTATTTTTCTATTGGTTGAGATGGCGTTTAGGTACTATGGCTAAATAATTGATAATATTTACATAAAAATTACAAAAAATTACTGTTCATATTTCTGTCATATAGAAAACGTATAACAAAATAGTGAATTAAGGGGAGAGTGAGGAAGATGGCTGATTTAACAGCAAAGAAAGTTAATAAACTTATTGAAGAGTTCCGTCAAACAGGTAAAGAACCCGAAAAGTTAGTTATTGGCTATAAAACTTATGCCAGACTGATGACCGAAGATAAATTTGCAGAAAAAGTTGTCCCTTCACTTGAAGACTCAAAAGAACGCTTATATAAAAATCTAAAAATTAAGCTCGTCACTGAAAAACATTATTTTGAAATTAAATAAAAATTATGTGAACTATATCACTTGTTATTAAAGCAAAGTAACATTAAATATGTTTAATAACATGATTATCGTATGATGATACAAATTAATAGTGTAGCCAACATTTGAAAACAGCAATCGTTTATAAACTCGATAGAATAAATTGCTTTTATTTTAAGTAGTGGAATAAATTGAAATGCCGACATTCAGTGTAATTATATTTTATGTTTTAGCTATATTAGGCAGTGTAGCTATTGTTTATGGATTAGTCACTTTAAGTGTTTTTTTAATTGTTATTGGATTAGCTCTATTATTTGCAGCATTATTATTAAAAAAAGAGTTTAAATTAGATATTTTATTTTGGAAATAAATATAATATGAGTTTGTATTTTAATTTCCTATAAAATTTTCCAATAGAACTGAAATGAAAAAATTCAGTTCTAAAAATATGAGTTTTTTGATGAATATTGATGCAATAACGTTTTTTTGATCGGAATTATTACAATAAAATATAAAAGTAGAATATTTTAAGTTTATTTAAGTATTTAAAAATAAAAAAGTTTCATTTAGGATGAAAGTAAAATTGTAAAAGCGTTTTTAGCTATTAAACAATAACAAAGCGAGGTGAGCATGACTTATAAGTATGAGTATGCAGGGTTCTGGTTAAGATTTGGTGCAATGATCATTGATACTCTTATTCTTTTTTTGGCTGTTATTCCTGCAGCATGGATTTTTTATCAAGGGGATTACGACTTAGTCTTTGCCACAGGTTTAAGTACTAAGCCACAAAATTATTGGTTCGATTTGATTGTGAACTATGCATTTCCATTATTGTATTCGGTTTTATGTTGGCTGTATTTTGCAGGAACGCCGGGTAAACGATTGATGCGATTAAAAGTTTTAGATGAAAAAACAGGTAATAAGCTAACAGTTACGCAGAGTATTATTCGATATATTGGCTACATTCCGTCAATTTTAGTGTTTGGTATTGGTCTTTTTTGGGTTGCATTTGATGCTAAAAAACAAGGTTGGCATGACAAAATGGCAAAATCAGTGGTAGTAAGAGAACTATAAAAATAAGACTAAAAAGCGTTCATAGCATTGAAAAAGGCGCTATGAACGCTTTTTATTAACTTTTTTTGACTTTAAATTTAAGTACTACAAATACAATAAGACCGACAATAAGTCCCCAAAAGGCTGAGCCAATACCAAAAAATTGAATGCCTGAAGCACTGCATAAGAAGGTAAATAATGCAGCTTCACGGTCTTCAACGGGGCCAAAGGCAAGCGCAATGTTATGGCTAATGGTACCAAGTAATGCGATGCCAGCTAAAGCTACAATAAAAATATGAGGAAAAGACATGAGTAAGCTTGTCAGTGTTGCTGCAAACAGTCCCATCAATGCATAGAAAAAACCAGAGCTCATGCCAGCAATATAGCGTTTACTTGGGTCAGGATGAACTTGATCGTCAAGGCATACAGCTGCACTAATCGCAGCAATATTGACGCTGTAACAACCAAAAGGTGCAAGCAAAACTTGGGTTAAACCTGTCCAGCCAATCAGTTGGTTAACATGTGGTTTATAGCCATAACTTTTAATCATGGCAATACCGGGTAAATACTGCGAAGCCATACTAATCACAAAAAGAGGTAACGATAAGCCCAAAAGAGCCGACCAGCTAAAGACAGGGCTAATCCAAACAGGTTTAGCCAAAGACCAGTGAAGCGTAGGCATATGAAAGTCTAAAAACACAGGGCAGAGCACAACACCAGCTAGTGCTGTGAACACGATGCTATAACGCGGCCATAATCTTTTTGTAATGATATAAATGACGAGTAAAGATAAAACGAATGTCCAATCATTTTGTAAACTTGCGAAAAGTGAAATACCAAATTTGAGTAAAACGCCTGCAAGCATGGCACTGGTTAAGCTTTGCGGAATATAGGAAAGCGCTTTTTGAAATATACCTGAAAAGCCTAAAATAGCAGTCAGTAAACCACCCACTAAAAAAGCACCAATGGCTTCATTTATACTATAGCCACTGCCTGTTGCCATAATTAAAGCGAGGCCAGCAGTTGACCATGCTGTCGCTACAGGATATTTAAATTTCCAAGAAAGTATGAATCCTGATAAACCAATACCTAAGCCTAAAGCCCAAAACCATGAGGTGATTTGTTCGGGTGAAGCACCTAAAGCTTGAGCGGCCTGAATCACTAAAATGGCTGAAACACTAATACCTATTAAAAAAGTAATAAAGCCAGCAAATACGGCTGGAATTGAAAAATCTTGAAGAATCTTTTGCATAGCTAAATGTTCTAAATCCCTGAAAAATTAATATGTTTCTGTCTCTGCTTTCAGCTAGGTAAATCTAACAATTTTTTTTAAGAAGGTGCTTTCTATTTTAGACTTAAAATGGAAATAATATTTTAAAAATATTGAATAATGCTATTATTCATTTCGGAATTAATACTAAATTTGGGATATTGTTTTATGGAAGAACAGGCTGAAAATTTGACAGTGCTTGAACTTAAAATTATGCGCGCTTTACAAGAGAATGGACGTTTAAGTAATGCTGAACTGGCTAAATTGGTAGGTATAAGTACGTCATCTTGTTGGAATCATACACAGCGTCTTTTTAAAATTGGGGCAATTCTAGATGTGCGCGCTCGGATCAATCCGAGTATGGTGCAGCGTGATACGGTTGTACTCGTTGGTGTAGTTTTAGACCGTTCAACCCCTGATAGCTTTCAGGCATTTGAACAGGCGGCAGGTGATTTGGAGAATGTTCTGGAGTGCTATCTGGTTGCTGGAGAAGTCGATTATTTTCTAAAAATTCGCGTCAAAGATTTAGCTGCTTTTAACCGATTTCATAGTGAAAAAATTATTGCCTTACCGGGAGTAAGACAAGTCAGAACGTTTTTTGTGCTCAATGAAGTTAAAACAGATGGCATGCTGGCATTTTAGCAGTTCACTATATTTTAACTTTATGATGCAGAAACTAGGGTAAAGATGATTAGATTGTTGAGGTTGCCAGTTTTAAACCGAATCCGAAAAATAGAATCCCTACTAAAAAAATACTACTTGCTGCAATTTTATGGTTCTGTTTAAAAAATGCTGAAAGTTTAATTCCAGAGAAGATTAATGCAGTTAAATAACTAAAGCTAATAATTTGTAAAATAATCGCTAAAATTAAAAAGCTTAGTGCTGGGTAGGCATAATCGGGTTCAACAAATTGAACAAAGAAAGATAAGAAAAATAAAATCGCTTTTGGGTTGAGTAAACTAATGCTTAATGCTGTTTTATAAGGATGAATTTTATCTAAAGCTGGTAAATCAGCCATTTCAGGTTGTGGTTGATTACGTTGTTTCCAGCGTTGAATACTACCTTGTAAGAGCTTAAAGCCTAGATAAGATAGATAAAGTGCACCTGTTAATTTAAGAATAACAAATACCCATGGGAATGCTTTTAATAAAGAGGCTGCACCCAGTACGGTACAAAGCATTAAAATAAGATCACCGGTAAAAATACCTAATGCACCCATATATCCAGTTTTAATACCATAACGTGAAGCAATTGACATCACATAAAGAGAATTAGGCCCTGGCAATAACACAATTAGGAATGTACCAATAATATATGTTGTTAAATCTGTTATGCCGAACACGAGAAACCCAATAAAAAAACCGATTTTTGCCATGATAACAAAAATCGGTGATTTTGTATGAAAAGTGAAGTTTTTTAAGGTTTAATTTCCGCATCAATTCCAAAAGACTGACGTAATAAAAAACTTAATTGGTCACGAGCTTTAATAAAGCCATCAACACCACCTTGTAAAAGTTGGAATGCCATTAAGTCATGATTAAGTTCGTCTTTAAAACTTTGCTCATCTTGAGCTGGTCTAACAATAGCATCTGCTTGCTTTGATTTAGTTGCATCAAGAGCTGCATCAACTGTGCGTGTATCTTGCTCTAGCTGGGTAAGTAAGCCCGGAGAGATCGTTAGTAAATCACAACCAGCAAGTCCAAGAACCTGATCGATACTACGGAAGCTCGCACCCATCACTTGAGTCGGGATATTTTGCTGTTTGTAGTAGTTATAGATTTTTTTAACTGACACCACACCTGGGTCTTTTTCGATTGGGTAAGAATTGACACCTTCAGCTTTTTTGTACCAGTCCAAGATACGACCTACAAATGGCGAGATTAAAGTTACTTTTGCATCTGCGCATGCTTGAGCTTGATGTAAGCCGAAAAGGAGAGTGAGGTTACAAGCAATACCTTCAGCTTCGAGTACTTTTGCAGCTTGAATACCTTCCCAAGTCGACGCAATTTTAATGAGAATACGTGACTGATCAATACCGTAACCTTTGTAAAGTTCACATAATTCATGCGCTTTTTGAATGGTCGCTTCGGTGTTATAAGAAAGTGCAGCATCAACTTCAGTCGAAACGCGACCTTCAATCAGTTTTAAAATTTCTACACCGAATTTTACGGTTAAAATATCAATAGTTCTTTCGATTAACTCATCATTGCTATAGCCTTCCTCTTTGGCTTGATAATAAGCATCTTCAATGAGTTCTTTACTTTCTGGTTGTTCTGCTGCTGCCGTAATCAATGAAGGATTAGTCGTCGCGTCTAATGGACGAAATTTACGAATTGCATCAAGGTCGCTACTGTCGGCAACAACGGTCGTTAGTGTTTTTAATTGGTCAAGTGCTGTATGAGTCATTGATATTCAACATCTTCAGTAATAAATCTTATATTTTCTTTATAGCACAAAGTCTATTCATACTGTCGATATATCAATTGTTATATTTCAAAGAAAAACGTTTAGATTCTGCATCTAAATTGAAATAATTTTAAGGGACCTGTTGCGTTCGTTGCTTACGGATATGTTCAATGAGGAATCTGGCAGCAGCACCAAGCTCACTTTCACGACTCCATACCAAATCTACGTAATATTCAAATCTTGGAGTGAAATCTAATAAATTCAATATTTTAAGCTTGTTTTTAAGTTCAGGGTTTTCTTTAAACATTTCTTGAGGAAGAACACCCCAGCCCAGATCACGTAAAATCATTAAGCAAGCAGAGTGGTGGTTATCTGTACGCCAGTAATGTTTCGAAAAAAGTAATTCGGGTTTTAATGTCTCATCTCGACTTGCCACAACAATTTGTCGTGTTGTGAGGATCTGTTCATAAGAAACCTGATTTTGGCTTGCGAGTGGATGATTTTTTGAAATAACTGGAATTAAAGCCTCAGGTTTGAGCTCTACAAACTGTTCTCTATTATCTAGATGCTCACGTTCAAACATGAGTGCAAGTTGGGCAGAACCATCTAACAACATTTGAAGCGCATCTTCTTGAGGGGCAGAAACAATATTAACTTGTAGATCAGGGAAACGACCCTCTAAAAGGCAAATATAATCGGTCCAGTTGGTGTGTAAGAGTTCAGACACAATCACAATGGTTAAGTTAGCTTCTAAACCTGTGCTTAACGCATGGGCATGTTGTTTCCATTGATTCATCTCAATCAAAAGCTGAGAAGTCTTTTCATATAAGACCCGTGCTTCGTCAGTAGGGACGGGCTCACGACCTTTACGATCAAATAAGGTTAAGTCCAAATCAATTTCTAAGTTGGCAATAGACATGCTTACAGCCGAAGGAACTTTTCCAAGTTTACGTGCTGCTGCTGAAAAGGATCCAGTTTCTATAACGGCCTGAAACATGAGTAATTGTTCTTGATTAATATTCATCTGTCAAAAAAACTGAAAGAACCTGATTGGATTAATCAATATTATAAAAATAAAATGCACATTATCCAAGTATTATTGAGTATTTAAAAATGTTGATTTCCAAGAGAAGGCTCATTCATGCAATCAGTTATGAAGGAATTTTATTGGTCATCATTGCGATTGCATTAAGTTTTATTTTTGATATGCCTATGGACGTAACCGGAACACTCGGTGTGTTTATGGCAGTGGTTTCAGTTTTCTGGAATATGATTTTTAACCACTACTTTGAGAAAGTAGAGCATAAATATAATTGGGAAAGAACAATCCCTGTACGAATTTTACATGCGGTTGGTTTTGAAGGCGGTTTGCTTATTGCAACAGTGCCGATGATTGCTTATATGCTACAAATGAGTGTCATTGATGCGCTTATTTTAGATATTGGTTTAACCTTATGTATTTTGGTCTATACCTTCATTTTCCAATGGTGTTATGACCATATCGAAGATAAGTTTTTCCCAGACGCAAAAGCTGCATCACTTCATTAAGTCTATAAATCTTAAAATGAAATAAGCACCCAAATGGGTGCTTATTTTTTGTAGTTAGGTGTAGAAATTATTTCTCTACAATTGCAACTACACCTTCACCGCCAGCAGTACAGATAGAGATTAATGCGCGGCCTGAACCTTTTTGATTAATCAATTTAGCAGCAGTTGCCAAGATACGACCACCAGTTGCAGCAAATGGATGGCCTGCACCTAAAGATGAACCATTTACGTTCAGTTTAGAGCGGTCAATTGAACCTAAAGGTGCATCTAAGCCAAGACGTTCTTTACAGAATTTTTCGTCTTCCCAAGCTTTTAAAGTAGACAATACTTGAGATGCAAAAGCTTCATGAATTTCGTAGAAATCAAAATCTTGAAGTTTAAGGTTAGCGCGTTTAAGCATACGAGGTACTGCATAAGCAGGAGCCATCAATAAGCCTTCTTTAGGACCATTTTTACCAATGAAATCTACAGCTGCAGTTTCTGAGAAAGAAAGGTAAGCTAAAACTTCATGACCGTTTTCTTTTGCCCATTCTTCAGAAGCAAGTAACACAACAGATGCACCATCAGTCAACGGTGTTGAGTTACCCGCTGTCATTGTTGCTGTTTCGCCTTTACCGAAAACAGGCTTTAATTTAGCAAGTTTTTCAACTGTACTGTCTGCACGTAAGTTGTTGTCACGGTTTAGACCTAAGAATGGAGTGATTAAGTCATCAAAGAAACCACGCTCATAAGCAGCAGCAAGTTTTTGATGGCTGCTTGCAGCGAGTTCGTCTTGAGCTTCGCGAGTAATACCCCATTCTAATGCAGTAATTGCTTGGTGCTCACCCATTGAAAGGCCAGTACGTGGTTCACCATTGCTTGGCGCATCAAGAAGCTTTTTAAAATCAATTTTTGTTAATGCTTTAAGACGGTCTTTACCAGTTTTAGCAACATTTAACTCAAGTAAAACTTTACGTAAGCCATCACCAACAGCGATTGGGGCATCAGAAGTGGTGTCTACACCGCCTGCAATACCTACATCAATTTGACCAAGCGCAATTTTGTTAGCAACAACAAAAGCAGCTTGTAAGCCTGTACCACAAGCAATCTGAATGTCGTAAGCTGGAGTTTCAGGAGCAAGATCTGTGCTCAATACAACTTCACGAGTCATATTAAAGTCACGGCTGTGTTTTAAAACAGCACCAGCAACGACTTCACCAATACGCTTACCTTGTAAGTTAAAGCGCTCAACCAAACCATTCAATGCTGCTGTCAGCATGTCAGAATTCGATGCTTTAAAATAAGCAGTATTTGAACGTGCAAATGGAATGCGGTTGCCACCAATAATTGCAACGCGGCGAATAGTGTTTTGGCTCATGGTTTTATCCTGTTGAACAGAAGTTTTGGTTTTTGTTGCTTTTGGTGCTGCAGCTACATTAGAAGATGTAGAAGGGGGTGCAGAAGCCGCGCTCTTATTACGAGGGCTTCGTGCAGGTGCAGTCGTTGAACGAGTACGTGTCGTTTTTGATGTATTAGTTGCTGCTTTAGGAGTAGTGCTGTTACGCTTAGCCGTGTTAGAAGCCGGCTTTGATGTATTTGACACTTTTTCCTGAGCAGAATTCTCGACTGCTGGATTTTCTTGAGTTGTTTTGCTCATAAGGCTTTTCCAAGCATATTAACGATATTCTTATACGCTACCTTAACACAATTCAAATAGACCTGTATTGACTAGAATGACATTGTAGATAGCATTCAGGTCAAGACATCAAAAGATCAACTCAAGTATGATTTGGGATGACTCTAATGAACGACTGCTTTCATATTGTTTCTCCACATTTCCTAACATAATGAAGCCTGTCGTAGAAAATCATTTTTTTGAGAGATAATAATCATGACTGATCAATACCAAGCATTTACACAATCTCCAATTGGTAAATTCGTTGTTAAAAATTTGGGTTTACCATCGCCTGTAGCATTAGAGCGTTTTGAAAATGCCCAGCCAGTAGTGAATGGCGCAGTATTGGTTGGCGCGGCGCCGTCAAGTGTATTGTCTGGTGCGATTGCACAAGTACTTAGCAATATTCATGCGGACAGCTATGTAGGCAATAATGTTGCACTACAACAAGACGCTGCAAAAGTTGGTTTAAATTTACGCCCATTCAATGCTGGCGATAAAGAATCAAAATTTAAAGCAGTTGTATTTGATGCTTCTGGTATTCAAAACTCAGAACAATTAAATGAGCTTTATAAATTCTTTAACCCGATCGCACGTCAAGTTGCGACTTCTGGTCGTGTTATTGTGATTGGTACAACACCTGAAACTGCAAAAACTGTAAAACAGGCGATTGCTCAGCGTGCACTTGAAGGCTTTATCAAATCTGTAGGTAAAGAATTTAAAAAGGGTATTACTGCTCAAGTTGTCTATGTAGATGAAGGTGCTGCTGCGAACCTTGAATCAACTTTACGCTTCTTACTTTCTCCGCGTTCGGCTTATGTATCTGGTCAAGTTGTTCGTGTTTCTAAAGCAGATGTTGTTGATGTTGATTGGGCAAAGCCACTTGCAGGTAAAACTGCATTAGTAACAGGTGCAAGCCGTGGTATTGGTGAAGCAATTGCACATGTATTGGCACGTGATGGTGCTCATGTCATTTGTCTAGATGTACCTCAGCAGCAAGCTGACCTTGACCGTGTAGCTGCTGACATTGGCGGTTCTACATTGGCAATTGACATTACAGCTGCTGATGCTGGTGAAAAAATTAAAACTGCTGCTGCAAAACAAGGCGGTTTAGATATTATCGTCCATAATGCGGGTATTACTCGTGACAAGACTTTAGCTAATATGAAGCCAGAGCTTTGGGACTTGGTGATTAACATTAACTTGTCTGCTGCTGAACGTGTAAATGACTACTTGTTAGAAAATGATGGTCTAAATGCAAATGGCCGTATTGTTTGCGTATCATCAATTAGTGGTATCGCAGGTAACCTTGGTCAAACTAACTATGCTGCTTCTAAAGCAGGTGTGATTGGTTTAGTTAAATTTACTGCACCTATTCTAAAAAATGGTATTACCATTAATGCAGTAGCACCTGGCTTTATCGAGACACAAATGACTGCTGCGATTCCATTTGCAATTCGTGAAGCTGGCCGTCGTATGAACTCAATGCAACAAGGCGGTTTACCTGTTGATGTAGCAGAAACGATTGCATGGTTTGCATCAACTGCTTCTACAGGCGTAAATGGCAACGTGGTACGTGTGTGTGGTCAAAGCTTGTTAGGCGCTTAAGGCACTCTTAGCTAAAGATAAGGGGGTGCTTGGGCATCCCTTTTTTATTCAAGAATCTATAAATTATAAAAGGTTAGGTATGAATACTCGTCATTTTAGCCAGCTACCAAAAGCAGCATTGGCTTATCCAAAAGTTGTGCAAGGTTTAATCTTTAAAAAACCTAAAGGGCCAAAAATCTTGCCACAAGTTGAATACGTGGTAGATAGCCTTGAAATTGATCAACAACATTTAAAAGCTTACAACGAAGTATGTGGCTTTAAAAATAATGGCTTTGTCCCAGCAATTTACTTAGCTGTGTTGTCGCAAAGTTTGCAAATGCACATGATGACGTCAGAAGCTTTTCCATTTCCGATTTTAGGTTTAGTCCATATTCGTAACCAGATTAAACAAACCAGACCGATTGGTGTAACTGAAAAACTCACTCTGTCATGTAAATTTGGGGAACTAAAACCGCATGATAAAGGTGTTCAGTTTGACTTTATTACCACGGCAAAAGTTGGCAATGAAGTGGTTATGGAAGGTCTAACGACTTATTTATCTCGTCAAAAAGTTGAGAAAAGAGTCGGCGAAAAAGCCAAAGAAGAACAAGTACCAGCTTATGTGCCAAAGGCAGAGTGGGATATTTTAGAAAACACGGGTCGACGTTATGCGAAAGTGTCTGGCGATTTCAACTTAATTCATATCCATGCCATTACTGCAAAGGCATTTGGCTTTAAGCAAGCAATTGCACATGGCATGTGGAGCAAGGCTAAAGCACTAGCGAATCTTGAATTACCAAATGCTTATGAAGCAGATGTGTGGTTTAAGCTGCCAATGTTCTTACCTTCAAAAGTTGAGTTTTTAACTGCTAATGCAGACAAAAAGACTGATTTCTTGATTCGTAATACGAAATCTCAGAAACCACATGTTGCAGGAATTGTAAAAGCATTATAAAAATATCAGCAGCCTGAACAGATGTTTGGGCTGTTTTTGAGCAAAATAACAAAAAATGCAAGGAACTTCATGTGATTAAAGACATTCTGTTGGCCGATACCCAAAACTATCACGGTATTTTAGATGAACGTTTTATTGATTTAGCTCACCAGTTTAGCCGCCTTCAAGATGCCAGAACGGGACAAGGTGGAGCTGCCTTAGCGGTTTATTTTAGAGGCCAAAAAGTTGTCGACATCTACACTGGTCTAAAATCACAAACTGAAGCTTGGCAACCAGATACCTTGGCCGTCTGCTACTCTACAGGTAAAGGTATACTTGCGACTTTAGCTCACGTTTTAGTAAGTGAGGGTTTTTTAGAATACGATAAACCGATTTCGACTTATTGGCCTGAATTTGCACAAAATGGTAAAGAGCAAATGACATTGCGTCATGTGCTGAGCCATCAAAGCGGTATGTTTGATATTCGAAATACCATCGAAAGTGCGAGAGAAATGCTCGACTGGTCACATATGTTAGATGTGGTCGCGGTGACTAAGCCAAGATTTCTTGCAGGAGAGGGTAATGCTTATCAAGCTTTAACATTTGGGTGGCTTGTAGGTGGTGTACTTGAAAAAGCAACTGGTCAATCTTTACATCAGCTCATGCAAAAATATCTGGTTGAACCGTTGCAATTAGACGGCGCTTATTTTGGAACGCCTGCAAGTGAGCTGGATCGAGTAGCACGTTTAATTACTCAGCCTAAACCAGAAAAACCAGCATCTACTCAAGTTGAAAAACCTAAAAAGCCTCAGCCCCGCAAAAGTTCAATCTCTGAAAAAATGATTACGTGGACTGGACAAGATCCGCAAGATTTTCAAGATGCTATGATTCCAAAAGGAATGAAGCACTTTAGTTTCTTTAGTGATGAAGGGTTGCAAGCTGTTATTCCGGCAGCAAATGGGACATTTACTGCAAGTAGCCTTGCCAAAATTTATGCGATGCTGGCAAATCACGGTGAATGGAATGGACAGCAACTGATTCGTCCAGAAATATTTAAAGAATTGAGCACCATCCAAAGTTATGCACGTGATCGTGTTATGCCAATTCCAATGAATTGGCGTTTAGGTTATCACCGCATTATTACCATGGGTAAGCGTGCTAAAAATGGTTTTGGGCATATTGGCTACAATGGTTCGGGTGCATGGTGTGATCCTGAACGTGATCTTAGCTTTGCTTATACACATAACTTTCAGATTGGTTCAATAACCGGTGACTATCGTTTGTGGGGTCTTACTCAAGAAGCCTTACGCTGCACCGACCAAATTTTAAAAGGTCGAAAAGGCTGGTTCTAAACTCAATATCTTTAAAGCTGGTATTTTAATAAATGCCAGCTCAACGCTTATAACAATTCTAAGCGAATAATCGCTTCTGTATGACGTTTAAAATCTTCTTCAGCCAGTCCTTGTAATCCAAGTTTATAAATACCTTCTAGACCGCATACAAAAGCAATCAAACGCCAAGCAATGTCTGTTGAGTTAGATAGAGTTTTAAACTCACCGTCTTTTTTGCCGCTTTCAATGGCTTGAACAATCGTTTGATGCCAACTTTGCATGGCCAAGTTATAAGCTTTTTGTATTTCTATATCTTGTTCAATCAAGAGTTCAGCTTCATTCCATAAGCGTAAGTAGGGTTGAAGTCTGTCTATGTTTTCCGCGCCTAACAAGATAAATAGCCTTTGAAATTGGCTAGTGGTTTGTAGAGCTTGTTCAATTTCATCCAGCTGTTCCATAAGCTTTAAAAAAGCTTCAGCTTTTAAATGAGATGCCGACGAAAAGTGATGGTGAACTTGTCCAGTTGAGGTTTGGGCTTCACTTGCGATTCTACGTACCGTCATGGCTGTAAAACCTTCAGCCAAAGCAACTTGCATGGCAGCTTGCAGAATCATTTCTCTGCGTTGATCACGATTAAGATAGGCCATGTTTATTTCACCTGACTGAATTCGAGACAAACTACATTAAAATTTAAAGTTGGACAAGTGTCCAGTTGTGTATATAATAACCTTGATTTGAACACATGTCCAAGTTTTGGATATCGAAGAGCGTTATGCAAAAGAAATGGTTAATTCTGACAATCATCGTCCTTATTTATTTGCCGGTTACAATTGATGCAACAGTTATGCATGTTGCAACACCATCTTTAAGTGCAGCATTGAATTTAACTGCCAATCAGCTTTTATGGATCATTGATATTTATTCACTGATTATGGCAGGTTTGATTTTGCCGATGGGTGCACTCGGTGACCGTATTGGCTTTAAAAAATTATTATTTATTGGAACTGCAGTTTTTGGAGTCGGTTCACTGGCAGCTGCTTTTTCACCAACAGCCTATGCCTTAATTGCTTCCCGTGCTCTTTTAGGGCTAGGGGCAGCCATGCTTATTCCTGCAACTTTATCGGGAATTCGAAATGCTTTTACCGAAGAAAAGCAAAGGAATTTTGCACTTGGCCTTTGGTCTACAGTAGGGGGCGGTGGTGCCGCTTTTGGTCCATTAGTGGGTGGTTTTTTACTAGAGCATTTCCATTGGGGAGCAGTATTCCTCATCAACATCCCAATTATTTTGGTTGTTCTGGTCATGATTGTCATGATCATTCCTAAGCAGGAAGAGAAAACCGACCAGCCAATTAATTTAGGCCAAGCTTTAGTGTTGGTTGTGGCGATTTTAAGTCTGATCTATTCGATCAAATCGGCCATGTACAACTTCTCGGTACTCACAGTCGTCATGTTTGTGGTTGGGGTAAGTGCTTTAATTCACTTCATTCGAAGCCAAAAAAGAAGTACAACTCCAATGATTGATTTGGAGTTATTTAAACATCCAGTCATTTCTACCAGCATTGTCATGGCTGTGGTTTCCATGATTGCTTTGGTTGGTTTTGAATTACTCTTGTCTCAAGAGTTACAGTTTGTGCATGGCTTTTCTCCATTACAAGCAGCGATGTTTATTATTCCATTTATGATTGCAATTAGTTTAGGTGGTCCATTAGCAGGAATCTGTTTAAATAAATGGGGACTTAGACTTGTATCTACTGTTGGGATTTTAATAAGTGGCTTTAGTCTATGGGGACTTGCCCAGCTTAACTTTTCGACCGATCACTTTTTAGCATGGACGTGTATGGTCTTTTTAGGTTTTAGCATTGAGATTGCTTTACTGGCTTCAACAGCAGCCATTATGTCTTCTGTACCACCAAACAAAGCAAGTGCAGCAGGTGCGATTGAAGGGATGGCCTATGAGTTGGGTGCTGGTTTAGGTGTCGCTATTTTTGGTCTAATGTTGTCTTGGTTTTATAGTCGCTCAATTATTTTGCCAGAAGAGCTTCCGACGAACTTAATTGAAAAAGCGAGTATTTCGATTGGTGAAACCATGCAATTAGCATCTAACCTTGAAAGTCCTTTGGGAGGACAATTAATTGCAGTTGCTCAGCAAGCTTTTAGCTATGCACATAGTTGGGTACTTACAATCTCAGCCATTTGTTTCTTCCTTTTAACTGTATTTGTCTGGTTTAGTTTTCCAAAGAAAGTGAGTTAGAGGCCTAAAATAAAGGATAAAAAGAGAGATTTTTCTTTCTTTTTATCCTTAAATATCTTTTTAATATTTTCCTCATATTGAAATATTTTAGTTATTTAATTCTCATAAAAAAATTATTATTTAATAAGTTTCATATTTTTATTTCAAAATGATTCAGTGGTCATGTAATTGAAATTTAATAAAAAATTAATTGATCAAAAATTGACTGTAAAAAAATGGTTTGTTAATCTGCTACTCGAAAAATCTAAAAACAAATAAAAGAGGCTGCTGTGAATTTTAAATTAAAAACATCATTCATTATCGGAGCAATTGTTGCATCTTCACTTGTATATGCCGCAACTGTACTTTCACCCAATCAGAATAATAATAGTGGATCAATTCCATCTGGTTATTCAGATTTAGAATTTTCTTTAGCAAATGGGAATTGGGTCAAAAATCTCGCTTTACCAGCAAGTGCTAATAATTTAGACAAAATTACAATTCGCTCTAGTGCGGCTTATAGTAGTTATTTAGATACTTCTAATACGAATATTCCGTTAGAAGTGTTGAAGATAAATAGCGGGGATGTTTACCAATTCATCTTTAATACTGCTCAAAATAAATGGATTGCTCAGTTGGCGACAGTGAGTCCTACGAATGGTGCTAACTATGAGGTTGTACGGTTAACAACTGCATCCATACAAAAAGTACTTATTCAAAATGACAAATGGGCACAAACCATTGCATTACCGAGTGACGTACGCGATGGAACGACTGTACAAATTGTTTCCACAGCAAGTGCTGATTCCAATATAGATAAAGCAAATTTGCTATTTCCAAGTAGTTTTTTATTAAAAAATGGGTCTGAATATTGGTTTAAATATTATTCTGCTTTAGGAAAATGGGTGCCAGAGTATATTAAACCGCAGAAGTTAAATGTTCAGCAAATTGGAACATCTTTAGCAGCTGTAAATAGTCCACTTACAGAAGTTTCATTTGGGGATGGGAATTGGGTATCCAATTTTACTCTACCAGCGACTGCAAATGATCGGGATAGAATTGTTATTAAATCTACCGCGACTTGGTCTGCAAAAATTAATAATACCAATATTAATAGCCAAGCGACTTTAACGCTAAAAACAGGCGATCAATATGAGTTTATGTATGTCAGTGATAAAGGATATTGGCAGCTTATCTCTTCACCAACGAAGGTGATTGATTCATCGGCAACAATTCCTGCAATTTTACCGAATATGACTCAACCCGCTTTAAAGGTAAAACTTTCTACCACAAATTGGCAGCCAACCTTACAACTACCAGTTAAAGCTCAAGTCGGGGATAAGGTGGTTATTGTGTCAAATGCATCGGCTGATACCTATATTAATGCTGCCAATGGTTTGTCTGCGACCATTAAAAATGGTGAAAACCGCCGTTTTATTTACACGGCTCAAGGCTGGTCAGTAGATAGTTATACAATTGATATGTTGTTAGTTTCTAGTCCAGAAGTAAATTCAATTTTAGGTGAAAGCGCTGCAAAATTGAGAATGATTGAAGGTGTCAATTTAACGAATTTAACTGCTGAAAATTCGAATGCACGTTTTTACTTAAGAGATGTGGGCTATTTGACTTATAAAATCCCTGCTGCAACTTTAAAAGAAGCGATTTCTTTTGGACGTGATGACACGACCGTACAAAATGAGCGTAAACGTGTATTGGCTGATGGCGTCTATTATCAAGGTAATCAACCAGGCGATGGTGGTTGTGGCTGGGCATGGATTAATGCATCTTCATATAACATGATTGGTGCAAATGATATTGCAGGTTGTTCTTTTGCTGCGATGCGTCATGAGGTGGGACATAATCTTGGTCTATACCATAATGGTTCAACCAATATTGGTTCAGGCTTTGCTCATCCTTTAGGAAGTACTGCGATGGGTGGTAATAATATTAATTTTTACTCTAGCCCATACTTATATAACCCTAAATATGGTGTCCGTTTGGGTGAGGAAGGAAAAATTGATGCGGTGAGTGTCATTAACCTAAATGCACAGAAAATTTCTCTATATAACTAATCTCTATTCTTAGCCATAAATAATGAAAAAAAATAAATTGTTAATAGGAACTGCTATCGCTTGTTTAGCGCTAGCAGTTCTCATCTGG
>Ga0207655_1000356_pt1 | contig 65395 bp, 64 predicted proteins | sample KBSM44metaG_FD_184398 | JGI IMG/M metagenome (GOLD analysis project Ga0207655, IMG submission 184398) | Miscanthus rhizosphere microbial communities from Kellogg Biological Station, Michigan, USA - KBS M4-4 metaG (SPAdes) (version 2) | ecosystem: Host-associated > Plants > Roots > Rhizosphere >...
GCCTGCAGTTTTTGTGGGACAGGTACGGGAAGAGTAACGACACCAGCTCGTGCTGGATACGGGTGACGCAGCCGTGGGCAGGTCAGGGCTGGGGCGTGCTGGCCATCCCGCGTATCGGGCAGGAAGTGGTGGTGGATTTTCTGCACGGTGACCCGGACCAGCCGATTGTGACGGGAAGAACCTATCACGCGAGCAACATCCCGCCGGGGAGCCTGCCGGGGACAAAAACGCAGATGGCATTCCGCTCGAAGACGCACAAGGGCGAGGGGTTTAATGAGCTGCGTTTTGAGGATGCCAAAGGCAGCGAGGAACTTTTTCTACACGCGCAGAGGGACATGAACACCAAAGTCCTTCACGACCGTCGCACCACAGTCGATAACAATCACACCGAACTGGTGAGCGGAAATCAGTCAGTGACGGTGGTAAAAAACCAGAACACCACCATCGTAAAAAATCATACTCACACGGTAGAAAAGCACAAAATTGAATCCGTTTTGCTGACAAGCACTGAAACTGTGGGCGGCATTCGTTCTCTGGCTGTGGCAGGCATGTATGACATCACCGTTGGGGCTGAAATGCTGACAGCTGTGGCGTTCGACCAGACAGAGTTCGTTGGCATGAGCAAAAGTGTGGACGTCGTGAACTCACTGAAGGTGAGTGCCGGGGATGTTATCGAACTGATCTGTGGCCAAAGCGCTATCAGGATGAACAAAGATGGCAAAGTGACCATCACTGGCACAGAGTTTGTTTTTTCTGCCAGTGGGCAGGTCAACATCATCGGCAAAGACGTCGACCTGAACTGAGGAGTCGGAAAATGGAATTTCGCAATCTGACGCCTTTTGCCGCCATGCAGTACGCCATGCTGGATGCCAGTGACGAAGAAAAGCATGTTGTCGTCATGAAAGTCGGCTACCAACTTCAGCCTACAGGGCGGGGAGGCTATCAGCTTCGGGTGCGGGACGAGGATGCCGTTCCGCTTTGCTTTGAGGATGAGTTCAGTGACAAAGTAAACGCCTCATCCGTGTTGCAGGAAAGCGATCTCGCGCCTTTTAAACCCGTTTGTGATGTCATTATTAATGCCACCGCGTGGTCGGCACAGCGTCACCCCTGTGCTGAAATACCGGTCAGCATAGAGATCAAAAACGCAGAAGGCGCATCTTTGCTGACCAGAAAACTGATGGTCGCGGGTGAGCACTATTTTGAGCAACATGTGTTAACCGGTAAATGGTCGCTAAGCCCACCGGAATCCTTTGTCTCTTATCCTCTGCGCTGGGAAGGGGCGTTTGGTGGGGAGAGTCGTCTGGATAAACACGAAAAAATAACGGGTGAAATGGACAGGGCTGCGCTTTTGACAGCGGAACAACAAGCCCGGCATCCACAGGCACCGAATGCGCCACTGGCGCATCAGGCCTGCGCGCATAATCCGTCAGGCCTGGGTTTTATAACGCCATGGTATGCCCGGGCAAAACAGCCAACACGATACCCGGCCCCCCGAATTTTTGATCCGCAACACCCACTCACGGCTGAAGATTTTACGGCACAAATTGCGGGTAATGCAGATCTCAACTCACCTTGTTTTCACCCTGTCGGGCTGGGAACACTCGGGCGGGCGTGGCAACCCCGGCTGGCACTGGCTGGCTCCTATGATGAGGAGTGGCTGGCAACACGCCATCCCTTTCTGCCCGCCGATTTCGATTTCAGTTACTGGAATTGCGCGCCTGCTGAACAGCAAATTCCTTATCCTACGCTGCCGCTGTCAGTAAGCCTGGAAGGGGTCTCGCCCGATGGGCCATTACACTTTTCGATCCCGGAGCATGTCGCGTTTGTTTTACTGCGAATGGAAAAGGGTATCTGGCTGCCGCAACGCATGCAGATAGACACATTGCATATTGATTCAGAGAGGCGGGAAGTGACGGTGTGCTGGCGCTGTCTCATCTCTGCCACTCCCCCGGTTCGTGTGATGGAAGCACGCTTTGAAACCGATCCTCAGAAGCTTCCCGCTTCCATTTATCCGATGTTATTCGCCCCGGCATCCCCGCCAGAAAAGGTTCTCTGACATGGCTGAAAATTACATGGCCCGTAAAAATAGCGAATGGATTGTTGTCAGTCTGACCCCCGATGTCTGCAAAACACCCATCGGACCCGCCACTCCCCCCATTCCTTACCCGGTCATTGCCCGTCTGGGCAGTGCTGTCCAGGACGTTCCCTCAGTAAAAGCCAATGGTTGTCCGGTTGTGGTGATGAATCAGAGCTTTATTCCTTCCACGATTGGGGACCAGCCCGGCGTGGCTAAAGGCGTAAAGAGCGGCACGGTCGGAGGGAAGTGCTATCCGCTGGAGCACAGCACCAGCGTTAAGGCAGGGAAGCGGGCGGTCCTGCGCCATGGCGATACATTCTGGATGAACGGGAAATAATGGTTATGAGTAACGATGTGATTACCGTCAGCACCGGAGCCCCAACGGCGGCTCAGGAAGATGCTTATTACCACTCCATTGCCTCCAGCACGGTGCAGGGCACGAAGGCTGATGATTATGTTTCGGTCATTACCCATTACAACAACGGTGCGCCAGACGAAGTGGACGCATGGACACCCCAGGCGTACGAACAATTTAAACAGGACCATCCCCGGCTGAATTTACCCGAACTGGCAGACGGACCCCGGACGGAGCCCGTGGCGTCAGGGCCGGTCACTACCGGCACCGGTAACACCCTCGGCAAAATCACGCAGATGCCGAAAGCCCGTAATATTGTGGCGAAAGAGGCTAACCCGGCGGTGGTGCCGGAAACCCCGGCAGAGCAGGGCATCTGGTCAGAATTCACCGGCTGGGTGGGGGAAGGCGTGGACGGTATTCCGGATGCCATCGAACACCCGGAGATGGCCGTGCTGGGCGCAGGGAAAAGCCTGTGGAATATGACGCTGGATATTGCCGGGCTTTTTGCCCAGGGGGCAACCCTGCAGGCATCGGGTGACATGATGCAGCAAGCCGCCCTCACCGGTGCCATCGGCCACCCCGGCCAGGCCGCGGAGATGATGCAGATCGCGCAGGCCATGCAGGATAATGTTGCTGATGTGAATTTTGACAGCGCCAGAGCGACGCTGAATACCCCGGCTGAACATACCGGGGATGTGGCTATCCAGCTGGGGATGGGTATCGCAGATGGCGTGGGTCTTGTTAACGGCCTTACCCGTATGTTCAGTAAATTAGCCGCCAGAGAGACGGCCGCCGCCGCGGCAACGGGCATGGCGAAAGGTGCAGGAAAAGACGCGGCGCATGCGGCGGAGCCCGGGGCCACGGTGCTTCCCCGAAAAACAGAGGCTGAGGGTAAAACGGCGGCAGACGAAAACGCCAGTCCGTCCACCTCGGAGAAGAAAGACGGGGATAACGATGTTGATACCGGGACCTGTGCCAGTGACCCGGTGGATGTCGCCAGTGGCGATTTGCTGCAGGTGTTACCGGTGCTTGACCTGCCGGGCACCCTCCCTCTGACGCTGACGCGTGTCTATCGCTCCCGTTCACGACAGCGCGGTCTGTTTGGTGATAAATGGAGCGATAACTGGTCGCAGTCGTTATGGCTTGCGGAAGATGAAATTCACTTCACCAACCACGAAGGCACCCGGCTGAGCTATTACACCCGCGGCGAGGAGGTGGATGCGCTGAATCTGCAGCAGGCCCATTACCGTCTGTACGGCACCCGCCGCGGGGCGCTGTATGTCTTTGACCGCAGAAGCCAGTTGACGCTCTGTTTTGAGTCACAGCCCGGGGCCCGGCGCCGGCTTTCCGGCCTGCATGACGCCGCCGGGAACCGCATAGCGTTTTGCTATGAAGGGGAGCGTCTGGTTCGCCTGACGCACAGTGACGGCTATGACCTCGTGCTGGCGTACCGGCATAACCGGCTGAGCGGCATTACCCGGGTCGAGGGGGGCCAGCATCAGTGGCTGGCAGAGAGTCATTACGATGACCGGGGCCGGCTGGCGGAGTGCCGGACGTTCCAGTTCACCCATCTGTGGCATGAGTACGATGCGCAGGGATACATGCTGCGCTGGCACGATACCGACCAAACCGATGTGCGCTATCGCTATGATGCAGAGGGCCGGGTGACCGCTGTTCACGGTGAAGGCGGCTATTTCTGTGACCGTTTTATCTATGACGCACTCCACCGGCGAACCACGTATATCGACGGCGAAGGCGGTCGTTCGGTTTACGAATACAATCCGGCAGGGCGGGTGACCCGGGTCACCGACCCGCTGGGTCGGGTGACGCAGACGCTGTGGGACCATGGCAATAAAGTGCGTGAGACCGACGCGCTGGGGCGCAACACCGACTATCGCTACAACGCTTATGGGCAGGTGACGGCGGTCAGTAACGCCGCGGGCGACACGGTGAGGTATGACTACAACGACGCCGGTCAGGTGGTGAAGGTCACGCAGTCCGACGGACAATGCTGGCAGTTTGCGTGGAATGACCAGGGGCGACTGGTCAGCCGGACCGACCCGCAGGGGCAGGTGACCGTCAGGGACTATAACGCGCAGGGTCAGTGCCTGAGTGAGCATCAGCCCGACGGTGCCGCGTGGCATTATGGCTACAATGCCCGGCATCAGCTGACCACCCTGACCGCCCCGGATAAGGCCGTCACCCGGCTTGAACAGGACCTGTTCGGGCGGGTGCTGCGCGTCACGGACCCGCTGGGGCATCTCACCCGGTATACCCATTCTGAGGCGCATGCCGGCGTGGAGGGCAGCCTGACGCAGGTGAGTCTGCCGGACGGCGTAACGCAGCGCCCCGGCTACGACGGTGAAAAACGGCGGGCGAGTTTCACGGACGGCGAGGGCAAAACCACGCGCTACCTGTACGGGGCGTTCGACCTGCTGCTGGGGCTGACCCGCCCGGACGGGAAGACGCTGGGCTTTGTGTATGACTCGCTGACGCGGCTGACCCAGGTGACCTGCGCGGGCGGGGAAACGTACAGGCTTGAGCGGGATGCGGCCGGGCAGGTTGTCCGTGAGACGGACTTCACCGGACGGAGCGTGCGGTACGGGTACGACGCCGCCGGCCGGCGCACGGGGGCCTGGCATCCCGACAACCGGATTGTCCGCTGGCACTATTCCCTGCGGGATGAGCTGATACGCCAGGAGGTATGGCAGGGCAGCGATGTGCAGTCCACGCTGCTTGCGGTCACGCATTACGGGTATGACCGGCAGGGGCGGATGATACGGGCGCAGAACGATGCCGCACGGGTGGAGTTTGAATATGACGCGGCCGGGCGTCAGGTGTGCGAGCGGCTCAACGGGCAGGCGGTGACGCATCAGTGGGATGACCGGACGCGGCGCGCCCTGTCCCGGACCTGCGGCGGGCTGACGACAGGTTACGAATACGATACGGGGGGACGGATAAGCGCCCTGCAGGTGGGGGAGCACAGTCCGCTGTCGCTGAGCTACGACGCGGCGGGCCGGGAGCATCTGCGCCAGAGCGGGGCGGGTTTTATTCAGGCGCAGGGGTATACCCCGACGGGGAGGCTGCAGGTGCAGGCGGCAGGCCGGGACTCGGTGCAGTTCAGGCATCTGCTGGGCGGGGACGGGAGTGAGATGACCGGCAGCGTGGTGAACCGGCGCTGGGCGTATGACGGGGCGTATAATGTGCGGTGCATCGAGGATGGGCTGTGGGGCAACGCGCAGTACAGTTACGACCAGAACGACCAGATAACCCGGGCGATGTCGGGCGGGACAGCGTTTCCGGAAGAGCGGTTTGAGTACGACGCAGACCTGAATATCAGTGCGGCCCGGGCGGCAGCGGAACAGTTCAGCCAGCAACAGCAGGCGGGGCGGGTGGTGAGCCGTGGTGCCTGCGAATACCGGTACGACACCGCCGGACGACTGACGGAAAAGCGGTTGTGCCGGGACGGCTGGCGGCCGCAGCGGTGGCGTTACCGGTGGAATGCTCAAAGCCAGCTGAGCGAGTTTATCACCCCGGACGGGGCGCGCTGGCGCTATGCGTATGACCCGTTCGGGCGACGTATCCGCAAGGAAAAGCTGTCGGACAGCCCTCCGGCGACAAGACCGGTGGGGTGGGAATACCAGTGGAGCGGGGACCAACTGATAGCGGAGACGCCGCTGTACGCAGACGGCACGGCGGCCTGTGAGGAGAGCATCCACTGGCTGTATGCCCCGGGAGGACTCACCCCGCTGGCGCGACAGGCAAAGGGCAGGCTGCATTATGTGGTGAGCGACCACCTGGGGACGCCGCGGGAGCTGCTGACGGAGCAGGGAAAAAGGGCGTGGGCAGGACGGCTGAGTCTCTGGGGCCGGTGCCGGCAGTGGGCGGTGGCGGCGAATGATGCGGACAGGCTGAGCTGTAACCTGCGTTTTGCGGGACAGTATGAGGATGAAGAATCGGGGTTGCACTACAACCGGTTCCGTTACTATGATACGGAGACGGGGCAGTACCTGACGCCGGACCCTATAGGGTTGCTGGGTGGGGTGAATCCGTACGGGTATGTGCATAACCCGCTGAGCTGGGTTGATCCGCTGGGGCTGGCTTGTTGCCCGGGAGCTAATGGAAAAATTTCTACTCCAGGAAATATGCAAAAACAAGTTGAGAGAGGGCAAGCCCCCAGAGATATCATTCGAGTAGATAAAGGGCATATTCCAGGACAAGAGCCGCATGTTCACTATAAAGATGGAACTTCCTCCAATCAAAGCGGTGGTATTCACGATGCACATAAAGGAATCCCGAGCCCGAGTAAGAAAGCCCAAGATTGGCTCAAAGATCATGGCTGGGCACCACCGGAATAAAAGGGAATATTAATGAAAATTTATGGTTATGAATCTGATGATAGTGATTTAGTATCACTTAGTGAACTTACACTTCAACTAACAGTAAAAGAACTTAATGAGCTTATTGGCTTTCTACAAAACACAGCAGAATTAATGAAGACTCATGGCAATAATTTTGGACATGAACATCTTAATGATTTCCTTAAAAATAATGACAGGCCGGACATAATTATTATTGGGGAATAAGTTGTAAAAGCCGAGAAATACTCCTCATGCACTTCCCGGCTTATATTTTACTGCTGCTTTCAGTACATTACCTAATGGTGATGATATCTATCATGATCATGTAAGATCGTGGAGTGATCTACATATTGACTAACAAAATGTATTGAAAAATACTGGCAGAGTAAATAAGAAAGGAAAATGTTGTGGGTAATTATTCAAAAGCAGAGATTAATGAGTTATTGCATAAATCTACTAGCTGAGCTGTAACCTGCGTTTTGCGGGACAGTATGAGGATGAAGAATCGGGGTTGCACTACAACCGGTTCCGTTACTATGATACGGAGACGGGGCAGTACCTGACGCCGGACCCGATCGGGCTGGCGGGCGGGGTGAATCCGTACGGGTATGTGCATAACCCGTTGAGCTGGGTTGATCCGCTGGGGCTGAGTAATTTACCAGTAACTTACTGGCCGCCGAATGAGGGAGCCCATGGTCCAATAACAAAAACAACGTTAGAACCAGGAACGACAATTGATCGGTATGGCTTGCCAAGAGGGAGATATACATCTCCGTATGGTACTCCATATTCAATGCGGGCTTTACCACCCGGAACGGATTGAGGACCATATTCCGTTTATGATGTGGTGAAATCAATTCCAAATGTTGCTGAAAGTAAAATAGCCCCTTGGTTTGGAGAGTCAGGGATGGGAACTCAGTATAAATTAGAAAACAGTGTTCAATCTTATTTAGATTCAGGTCATCTAAAAAATCTGGAGGTAAGTGTTGTTGACCAAAGTTGAACTTGTTAGCAAGTTGCATGATAACAATATTCCAGAATACTGTTATTCAATTGATAATGAAAAAAATGAATCACTTTGCCTCTTGCAAGAAAATGAAAAGTGGATCATTTTTTATAGTGAAAGAGGCGAGCGAAACGATTCTGAATATTATGATAGTGAAGAAATTGCGTGCGAATGTTTTTTTATAGAAGTTATTGATATGTTTAACCATTTATAGGGAAAAGAAAAATTTCAATCAGGAAAGTGCTCAGAAAATCCCACGATCTTTCTGAGCATTATTGGTGCAGAGCCTCACTTTAACGTCAGACTAAGCACAATACACCCTTCCGTGATTTTCACCGTCACGCCCGCTCCGGTAGTAAAACCCACCTCAGCCAGCCAGTTACCCTTCAGGTCAGGCAGGGGCGGCGTGAGTAACAGTATTTGGTTAAACAGAATATTAAATTGGTCACTTCCATCGGCACTGCGAGCTCTCACTTTTATGTGAACCGGTCTCAATCTCCATCTCTTTCGCAGGGAAGTGTGAGGCAGAGTGTATAATGTGCTGTGCATCGAGGATGGGCTGTGGGAGGGTAATCCCCCCGAAAAAACGGTGTGTTTATAAGTAGAATTTCTCGTAATCTGAATCGGGGAGATTTCTATGAAAAAAGCACGTTTTACCGACAGCCAGATCATGGCCATTCTTAAGCAAGCTGAGGCCGGAACACCAGTCACCGAGTTGTGCCGCGAGCATGGCATGAGTAGTGCCAGTTTCTATAAGTGGCGTTCACGCTTTGGCGGGATGGATGCCTCTATGATGGCCCTCTGAAAGAGCTGGAAGACGAAAATCGTCGCCTCAAAAAGATGTATGCCGAAGAACGACTCAAAGCCGAAATTATTCAGGAGGCCATGGCAAAAAAGTGTGAAGCCATCGCTCCGAAAGCAGATGGCACAGGACGCGGTCAGAAGCCGAAGTGTCAGCATACGTTTTGCCTGCCAGTTGTTTATTGTCAGCGAAAGTTGCTATCGCTATCAGCCTCAGCAGAAGGAAGAAAATACCGTTATTGCCGACTGGTTGCTTCGCATTACAGACAGTCAGCGCAACTGGGGGTTTGGTCTGTGTTTTTTGTATCTGCGTAACGTAAAAGGCTTCAGGTTCAACCACAAAAGGGTGTACCGGATTTACTGCGAGCTGTCGCTGAACATGCGAATAAAGCCGAAAAAACGACTGAAACGGGATAAACCCGAACCGCTGGCGGTGCCTGAAAGCAGCAACGAGTGCTGGTCGATGGACTTCATGCACGATCAGCTATCAGATGGGCGCTCAGTCCGGTTACTGAATGTTATTGATGACTTTAATCGTGAGGCACTGGCTATTGAGGTGGATTTTTCACTGCCAGCAAGCCGTGTGGTAAGAACTCTCGAACAACTCATTGAATGGAAAGGTAAACCGGAAGCAATACGATGCGATAACGGGCCAGAATATACCGGAAAAGTACTGATGTCATGGGCAGCTCAGCAGAATATAATTCTTCGTTTTATACAACCAGGTAAACCTCAGCAGAACGCTTATATTGAGCGATATAACCGAACAGTGCGTTATGACTGGCTGGGACAGCATCTGTTTAGCTCACTGGAAGAATTGCAGGGCTATGCCACGCAGTGGCAATGGTTTTATAATCATGAACGTCCGAATATGGCACTGAATGGCTTCACGCCGATGCAGCATATTCAGCGCATGAACTGATTCTACTTATCACCTCCGTTAAAAATGGGGGGATTACCGGAGTACAGAAGCACTATATAGTGACACAAGATGCTAAAGTAGCAATTTCAGTAGTGACAGCTAACCCTCATTTGGGTGAAGGTGGTGCTACTCAATATTTTATAGAAAACTAATCAGATGTTTTACGTCCAATTGGAAATTCCATAGGATTAGACTAAATATGAAAATAGATAACATCGAAGTTTGTCATCCAATAGTTGAACTAGTGAAATTACTAGAGGCTTATGATTATACAATTATTGAAGAAAAGGTTAGCGATTATCATTTTCATGAGGTTTTAATAAAAATGAAAAAAAACACCTCAAAAAACCTTCTCAGTATTAACATAGCCAACATTACACAGCAAAAACAAGGTGTGTTTTGCTGTAGTTGCCATTGGTCTTGTGTGAAAATTGAATAATTAGTTAATGAATAGGGAAGTATCGCCAGCTATCTTCCCTGTTGATATTTTCCGACCCTGTAAATAATTCTGTGTAACTAAAACGGGTGTGCTTACACGGAGACCTGAGTAAAGCGATATACAGGCAGATAAACAGCGCGGGAAAAGCACAAAAAAAGGCCCGGCGATTATGCCGGGGACATGTGTATAGAGACAGCCGATTCTGGAGAGGCCTTCCTCAGGAATTAAACCCGTGAACCCCACAGATCGTACTCATCCGCGTGTTCAACTTTCACGCGCAGTACGTCGCCTGGCTTCACGCGGGTTTCGCCGTTCAGGTATACCGCCCCGTCGATTTCCGGGGCATCGGCCATGCTGCGGCCAATCGCGCCTTCATCATCCACTTCGTCGATAAGTACCATGATTTCGCGGCCCACTTTCTCCTGCAGACGCTCAGCAGAAATCTGCTGTTGCAACTGCATAAAGCGGTTCCAGCGCTCTTCTTTCACCTCTTCCGGAACCTGACCTTCCAGTTCGTTGGCGGTCGCGCCTTCTACCGGGCTGTATTTGAAGCAGCCGACGCGGTCGAGACGCGCTTCTTTCAGGAAGTCGAGCAGCATCTGGAAATCTTCCTCGGTTTCACCCGGGAAGCCGACGATGAAGGTGGAACGCAGGGTCAGCTCAGGGCACATTTCACGCCACTGTTTAATGCGCGCCAGCTGGCGGTCAACGGAACCTGGGCGCTTCATCAATTTGAGGATGCGCGGGCTGGCGTGCTGCAGTGGGATATCGAGGTACGGCAGGATTTTGCCTTCCGCCATCAGCGGAATCACGTCGTCAACGTGTGGATACGGGTAAACGTAGTGCAGACGTACCCAGACGCCAAGCTTCGCCAGCTGTTCGCACAGGCCGACCATGCTGGTTTTTACCGGCTCACCGTTATGGAAGCCCATGCGATGTTTCACATCCACGCCGTAGGCGGAGGTGTCCTGAGAAATCACCAGCAGCTCTTTCACGCCCGCATCCACCAGACGCTTGGCTTCAGACAGCACGTCGCCAATCGGACGGCTGTCGAGGTCGCCACGCATCGATGGGATAATGCAGAAGGTGCAGCGATGGTTGCAGCCTTCGGAAATTTTTAAGTACGCGTAGTGACGCGGCGTCAGCTTCACGCCCTGTTCCGGCACCAGGCTCAGGAACGGGTTGTGCTGTGGTTTTGGCACGTAGTGATGCACGTGTTCCAGCACCTGCTCGTAGCTGTGTGGACCGGTGATTTCCAGCACCTTTGGATGCACTTCACGGATCTGGTCGACCTTCGCACCGAGACAGCCGGTGACAATCACCTTGCCGTTCTCTTTCAGGGCTTCGCCGATGGCTTCGAGGGATTCCTGCACCGCGCTGTCGATAAAGCCGCAGGTGTTGACGATAACCATATCGGCATTGTCGTAGCTTGGCACCACGTCATAGCCTTCGGTGCGCAGTTCGGTCAGGATACGTTCAGAGTCCACCAGGTTTTTGGGACAGCCCAGAGAGACAAAGCCGATTTTCGGCTGCTGCGTTACATTGCTCATAGCTTAAAAAGTATTCAATTTGGGGAAGGGTCAGGCACGGATTCTACAGAGGTCGGCGGGGAATTTGTACTGCTATCTTTAGCAAACCTTGAGTGACGGGTGAACACGAGCGAATTCATTGTCTGAACTATACTTATCTGAATGCAACTCAAAAATGATTTTTAATTAAATCAAATAGAAAAAGCAGCAGGCGCTTATTTGCTAAAAAATAGACCTCCAACGTTCTGTGCAATTATTCTGCTTGAGGATTTACCATGAAAAAATCTGCAATGATGCTGCTTGCCGTCTGTTCGCTGACCGCCGTATTACCGGCTCAGGCCACTCAGCAGGCAGGCCAGCGCCGCGATGCTCGGGACGTACGCCAGGATACCCGTCAGGATTCCCGTGATGCGAAACAAGAGTGCCGTCAGGGCGTGGTCGGTAATGCCGATTGTCGTCAGGAGCATCGCGAAAATAAACAGAGCGGCCGCGATGCCGCACGCGATATTAAATACTGAGTTCTCCCCCCGCTTATGGGGGGAGACTTTTATAAATGGGTAACCTCGGGTTTACGGTCTTTCACGTTATGGTGACCTTCGCGAAGTTCATCGGCGGCCTCTCGGGTTCGGGCGCGGATTTCATCGCTGTCGGCGCTGTGGCGCAGCAGATGATCGGCATTCTGGACATCGTAGAATTCATGGCCATGGCCACTCGCCAATAGCTGGCCGGAAAAAAGCGCGCACAGCAGTAGCACAACGGATAATCCTTTCTGGAACATTTTTGCACCGTCTGATTGTGGAGACGGTGCGCACTATACCAATAGTTGCAGTAAGTAACTATTCGGTTTCTGAAACAAACCCTCAACAAGTGTTGCTTTCTTGTACCGTCAGGTTACACCGCATCGCGTCAATCAGCAGAAGTTAAAAAAGGGTAAATTATCGGCGAAATATTGACCCGGCGCATTGGTGTGTACAAAAAACAACCATACTATAAAGTTGACCCCGGACGATACAGGAGGAGGATATGAGCACAGAAAAACTGTTCCACAACCTGTTGAATAAAATGGTTAATGCGCGAATTGACCTCGCGGCCTACCTGCAACTCAGGCAAGCTAAGGGCTATATGTCCGTCAGCGACACTGACCATCTGCGTGATAACCTGTTTGAACTGTGCGACGAGCTACGCACACATGCCCCGACGCTCTCAGCGTCGTTAACACCGGCCCAGAATGCGGCATTCCACGCAGTCACAGAAGCACTGGCTCATGCGGCGGTGTGTCTGATGAGTGGGCATCATGACTGTCCATCATTTATCGCCGTTAACCCGGATGCCCTGCAAGGCTGTCTCGACACCTTATCTTCGTCTATCCAGGTTGTGAATACCTCCGCACCCTGGGCGCACGCCTGACTTTCGGGGGAGGCAACTCCCCCTCATGGTTAAGTTTTTGTAAACATTCCCCCCGTATCTGGTCCGCTGGCTACCCTTAACGCAATCGGTCAAAAAGGAGCCAGCTATGCACCGTTTCACGCTGAGTTTACTGTTGGGTTCTTCTCTGCTGTTGTCGCCTGCATTGTATGCGGCTGACGTTCGGGTCGACGTGTTGCAGCGCAAGCTCGATCACCCGTGGTCGATGACCTTCCTGCCGGAAAACCAAGGCCTGCTGATTACTCTGCGTGGCGGGCAGCTGCGCCTGTGGCAGCAAGGCAAAGGGCTTTCAGACCCCATTGTCGGTGTGCCACGCGTCTGGGCCAACGGGCAGGGCGGTCTACTGGATGTGGTGCTGGCCCCGGATTTTGCCCAGTCCCGGCGGGTGTGGCTGAGCTATGCTGAAGCGGGCGATGACGGTAAAGCGGGTACGGCGGTGGGCTATGGCCGCTTGAGCGACGATCACTCGCGGCTGACCGGGTTCCAGGTGGTGTTCCGGCAAATGCCAAAACTCTCTACCGGCAATCATTTTGGTGGGCGGCTGGTGTTCGATGGTAAAGGCTATCTGTACATCGGCCTGGGTGAAAACAACCAGCGCGCCACCGCGCAGGATCTCGACAAGCTTCAGGGCAAAGTGGTGCGACTGACCGATCAGGGTAAAGTCCCGCCGGATAACCCCTTTGTCAATCAGCCAGGCGCGCGGCCGGAAATCTGGTCTTATGGTATCCGCAATCCGCAGGGCATGGCGATGAACCCGTGGAGCGATACACTGTGGCTGAACGAACACGGCCCGCGCGGCGGGGATGAAATCAACATTCCCGAGCGCGGGAAAAACTACGGCTGGCCGCTGGCGACCCACGGCGTGAACTACAGCGGACTGCCGATCCCGGAAGCGAAAGGTCAGAAAGTCGCGGGCACCGAAACGCCGCTCTTCTTCTGGCCGCAGTCGCCTGCGGTCAGCGGCATGGCGTTTTATAACGCCAACACGTTCCCGCAATGGCAGCATAAGTTGTTTGTCGGTGCGTTGAAGACTCAGGAAATTATTGTGCTCAACGTCGATGGCAACAAGGTGACGGAAGAGGGGCGCATTCTGACAGACAGAAAGCAGCGTATTCGTGACGTGCGTGTCGGACCCGACGGCTATCTTTACGCGTTAACCGACGAGTCCGATGGGCAGTTGTTGAAGATAAGCCCGGGGAACTGAAATCAGGTGACCGGGATCATCACTACGCTTTGAAACGCCGGGCGGCGTGACAATTGCTGATACCAGCGCTGTACATTTGAGTGCGGCTGCCAGGTTTTAACCGTTTCCAGCAGGTTATAAATGAACGGGGCCACGGCGATGTCGCCCGGACCAAATTCCTCCCCGGACAGCCACGGGGATTCGGCAAGGGCCGCGTCCAGAATCGCTAACAGCTTCTCGCACTGAACGATACCCGCCTCAATGGCGGCGTAATCGCGCTGTTCCACTGGCGTTCTGACGAGGCCCATCAAGATAACCCGATGCGCCGGGGAGAGTGAGCCGTTGGCCCAGTCCATCCATTTTTCGCCCTGAGCGCGCTTGGCCGGATTGTCCTGCCACAGGCCGTTTTGCCCGTACTGCGCGGCAAGATAACGCACGATGGTATTTGATTCCCAAAGGGTAATCTCGGTGGCATCGTCATGCAGCAGCGGCACCAGACCGTTTGGGTTTTTGGCGAGGTAGTCCGCATCGTGATTCAGGCCAAACTCCAGCCCGGCGAGGATCTGGTTGTACGTCAGGCCCAGCTCTTCCAGCGTCCAGCGTACTTTTTTAACATTTGTTGAATTATTTCTGCCCCAAAGCGTGATCATAATCCTACCTATATTCAGCGCATCAATTAATGAAGCTCTCATGGTGGGTTATATTCAACATTCACACAACCGCGATCAAAAAAATTGTCTCGTTTTCGGCACAACGCGGCGTTCTTGCGTAAACTTTAAAAACTTTACCAACGCATTGTTTCTTTAAGGTCATTTCTACGTTATTACTCACCGCCTGTTGTTGCACGGCGTCGTAGACGTAGCGTGTTTTTTGGAATGGATACTTGGGTGGCTCTTATGACGCGAACAGTTGTTTCTCCCCGCGGCCTGGCGGCAGGCTCCTTGCTTTTACTTCTCGTGGCTCCTGCGCTGCAGGCGGCCGATGCTGTTCAACAACCGGAAGCTCCGCCGGTAGACGCTAAAGCGTGGATCCTGATGGATTACGCCAGCGGCAAGGTGCTGAGCGAAGGCAATGCTGACGACAAACTCGACCCGGCCAGTCTGACCAAAATCATGACCAGCTATGTCGTGGGCCAGGCGATAAAAGCCAATAAAATCAAATTGACCGATATGGTCACCATCGGCAAAGATGCCTGGGCGACCGGTAACCCGGCACTGCGCGGTTCATCGGTGATGTTCCTCAAACCCGGCGATCAGGTATCGGTGGAAAACCTCAATAAAGGGGTGATCATCCAGTCCGGGAACGACGCCTGCATCGCGCTGGCGGATTACGTGGCGGGCAGCCAGGATTCATTCATCAGCCTGATGAACAGCTATTCGCAGAAACTGGGCCTGACCAATACCACGTTCAAAACCGTTCACGGTCTTGACGCGCCGGGGCAGTTCAGTACCGCCCGCGATATGGCCTTGCTGACCAAAGCGATGATCCACGACGTACCGGATGAGTACGCCATTCACAAAGAGAAAGAGTTCACTTTCAACAACATCAAGCAGCCTAACCGCAACCGTCTGTTGTGGAACAATAGCCTGGGTGCGGATGGGGTGAAAACGGGCACCACTGCCGGAGCGGGTTATAACCTGGTCTCTTCGGCGAAGCAGGGCGATATGCGTCTGATTGCGGTCGTGCTCGGCACCAAAACGGACCGAATCCGTTTTAATGAATCCGAAAAACTGCTGACCTGGGGTTTCCGCTTCTATGAAACCGTCACGCCGATCAAACCGGATGCAACGTTTATCGAGCAGCGCGTGTGGTACGGCGACAGCAGCCAGGCCAAGTTGGGGGCAGGGGACGCAGGTTCCATCACCTTACCGCGCGGGCAGTTGAAAAACCTGAAAGCGAGCTACACCCTGAACGATCCGCAGCTGACGGCCCCGCTGACGAAAGGGCAAGTGGTCGGCACTATCGACTTCAAGCTGAACGATAAAACCATCGAACAGCGTCCGCTTATTGTGATGGAAGCGGTCAATGAAGGGGGTTTCTTCAACCGCATGGTCGATTTCGTGCTGATGAAATTCCATCAGTGGTTTGGCAGCTGGTTCTCTTAAGTTGTCGGGACGTGTTAGTCGAATAGCAGCGTGATGCCGCGCTGCTTCGCCAGCGCCGTCAGTTCATCATCCGGACGGCGGTCGCTGGCAATCACGTTAAAACAGCTCAAATCCCCCATCCTCGCCGGGCGAACCTTGCCAAATTTGGTGTGGTCCACCACCAGGACATGCTGCTGTGCGCTGGCCAATGCCCAGTGTTTTACCGGCAATTCATCGAGATTAAAACAGGTTGCGCCGAGCGTGGCGTGGATCCCTGCCGCGGAATAAAACGCGATATCCGGGCACAGATGGCTCAGGGTATCCTGCGGGCTGAGCGGTTTGAAAATGGCGTTACTGGCGTGAAATTCGCCGCCGCAAAGAATCACGCGGCACAGCGGTTTTTCCTGCAACGAGAGAAAGGTGTTCAGGGAATAACAGATGCCGGTAAACGGCAGTTCGTCGTCAATGGCGTCGATAATCCACGGGGTGGTGGTCCCGCAGTCAAAGAATGCCATCTGGTGAGGTTTTAGCAGTTTTGCCGCATGTTTTGCGGCCTGGCGCTTTTCGTCGACCAGCCGGGTTTTCTGATCGCTCAATAGATAATGACTGGCGCTGCGGGGCTCCAGCACCACATAACCGCCAAGCAGCACCATCGGCCCGCTGTGGCTGTTGAGGTCACGACGAATGGTCATCTCGGAAACGCCCAGCAGCGCCGCCGCTTCTTTCAGATGGAGCTTATCGCTACGTTTCAGAGCCTGAATAAGCTGGCTGATTCGTTCCTCGCGCCGTGTTTCCATAAAACCCCTGTAAGCTGAACATGCCCCCCGCGTCAGGCAGAGGGTCAGGCGACAATTTTACCTGCGCAGCAGGCCTTAGTCACGTATCCAGCCTTTACGAATCGGCAGCGAGAAGCAGAAACGGTACGCGGCCTGCAAACGGCGATAGAGCGCCTCGCCGAAAATGAGCCACAGAACCTGCGCCCCCAAACATCCGCTGAGCCCGGCCAGGAAACCGCCGACCATATCCAGCGGCCAATGCACGCCGAGGTATACGCGTGACCAGGCAATGATGCAGCCGATAATCATCATCAGTACGCCAGACCACAGGCGATGCCAGAACAGGAACGCCAGCGCAAAGGTGAAAATCACCGTGCCGTGGTCGCTTGGGAACGAGTCATCCGCAGAGTGATGCAGGAAGTTATAGCCCACCCCATCGACAAAGGGTCTGTCATGCGGGAATACATGTCCGACAGTCCAGGAGAGTAACAGGCTGATGCCAATCGCCATCGCTAGCTTAATCACCAGTTGGCGCTGGGCGCAGACTTGTCCGCGCGGGCCCCATAGCCACAGCACCACCGCCAACAGAGGCACTATGCTGATCAGATCTTTGGCGAGAAAGATGGCCAACGAAATCATCCACTGCGGCGACGCAGGCGTGGCGTTGATCCAGTAAAACAGCGAGTAATTTAAACTTTCCAGCATACGTTGCGGACTCTTACAGTTAGATGACGGTACTCACCTTAAAAACCGCAGCCGGACCGGTAAAGGGGTATTGTCTTAATTGTCCGGTGGTTACGATTTCTGTTCAGGTAATGTTTACCTTTTAATGCTTTCTGAGCCGCAGTATAGGCCCAGCAACTTAAGCGAATCTTAAACAGGTGAAATTGTGCTGTAACAGAGTGTTTCGCGTACATTTAGCTACCGCCAGGGGGAACCTTTTATTACACTTCACGCGATTTATTCATCTTAAAGAGATTGCATGCACAACCCTTCACTTTCTGGCAAACGCCTTGGTCGTCAGGCGTTACTTTTCCCGCTCTGTCTGGTGCTTTACGAATTCTCTACCTATATCGGCAACGACATGATCCAACCGGGCATGTTGGCGGTGGTAGATCAGTTCAACGCCGGGACCGAATGGGTGCCCACATCGATGACCGCCTATCTGGCTGGCGGCATGTTTTTACAGTGGCTGCTCGGACCGCTGTCGGATCGTATTGGCCGTCGTCCGGTGATGCTCACCGGTGTCGTGTGGTTCATCATCACCTGCCTCGCGACGCTGCTGGCACAGAACATTGAACAATTTACCTTCCTGCGTTTCCTGCAAGGGATAAGCCTGTGCTTCATCGGTGCGGTGGGGTATGCCGCGATTCAGGAGTCGTTTGAGGAGGCGGTGTGTATCAAAATCACCGCGCTGATGGCGAACGTGGCGCTGATTGCGCCGCTGCTCGGCCCGTTGGTGGGTGCGGCTTGGGTACACGTTGCGCCGTGGGAAACGATGTTTGTCCTGTTCGCCGCACTGGCGCTGATTGCCTTCTTTGGCTTGCAACGGGCGATGCCGGAAACGGCGACGCGTCTGGGCGAAAAGCTGTCGTGGAAGGAGCTGGGGCGTGATTACGGCCTGGTGCTGAAAAACCTGCGCTTTGTCGCCGGAGCCCTGGCGACCGGGTTCGTCAGCCTGCCGTTACTGGCGTGGATCGCGCAATCGCCGGTGATTATCATCAGCGGGGAACAGGCCAGCACCTACGAATACGGCATGTTGCAGGTGCCGATTTTTGGCGCGCTGATTATGGGGAACCTGGTGCTCGCCAGGCTGACGTCGCGCCGGGCTATCCGTTGGCTAATCATTGCCGGTGGCTGGCCGATTATGGCCGGGTTGATTCTGGCGGCTGCCGCAACGGTGGTCTCAACCCATGCGTATCTGTGGATGACCGCCGGTCTGAGCCTCTATGCCTTCGGTATTGGCGTGGCCAACGCCGGGCTGGTGCGCTTGACGCTGTTTGCCAGCGACATGAGCAAAGGCACGGTCTCGGCGGCGATGGGGATGTTGCAGATGTTCATCTTCACTGTCGGCATCGAGGTGAGCAAACATGCTTACCAGTTCGGTGGCAACGGCTTGTTCAGCCTGTTCAACCTGGCGAACGGTATTATCTGGCTGGCGCTGATTGTTTACTTCCTTAAAGATAAAACGGTAGGCAGTTCGCAGAGCTAATGGGTCGTCTGCCCGGCGGCGGTCGTTACGCCTGCCGGGCCAGTTACACGCCGTTAATGAAACGGTGCTTCCCGCTTCAATACTTGATCAATCACCTGCAAAACGCCTTCCTGGTTATTGTGCGGGGCCCGATAACGCGCCGCTTCAATGGCCGCCTCACACGCATTTTGCATCGCAAAGCCAAAACCTGCCTGACGCAACATTTCCAGGTCGTTACCGCTGTCGCCAAATGTCACCACGTCGCTGTCGTGAATACCCCAGCGTTCCTGCAGCAGGCGCAGGCCGTTGGCTTTATGTACGCCAGGGATGATCAGGTCGATATTGCCGTGCCCGGTGGTGACCGCGGTCATCAGATCGCCAACGCCTTCATGCAGCGCTTTTTGCACCTCAGGCACCAGCCGGTCGGGCAGATTCAGGCCGAATTTCAGGAACGTATCGTTCAGATTATCAAAGCTGTCAACCATCTCGAGACGGTGATAGTAAAGCCCCGCCATGGTTTTTAGCTGGTCATCGTAGCGATTCAGGGTATAGGCGCTGCGTTTCCCACAGGCGATGATCTCCACGTCCGGCAGGGTATGCAGAAAATCGACGACCTGACGAAAATGCGCCGCCGGGAGTTCACAGTTGAACACATCTTCTCCAGCATCGCGTACCCAGCCGCCGTTTTCAGCCACAAAGGCTATCTCATCGGCAATTTCTGGAAAGAAAGAGATCAGCTGCCAGTACTGGTTTCCGCTGGCCACCACAAAGCGAATGCCTTGCGCCTTCATCTGCTGATACTGCGCGAGAAAACGCGCCCGGTTATAGTGTTTCTCATCGCTGAGAAAGGTGCCATCCATATCTACGGCAATCAGTTTGATACTCATCACGCACGCTCCGTCACAGGTTCAGATTCAGGTTTTGCCACCGCCCGCGCGACCAGCGCTGCGACGATAACCAGCGACAGCACCGCCAACATGGCGCTACGCAGGCCGTAATGTTCCCCGAGGAAGCCGAGCAGCGGCGGGCCCACCAGAAATGCCAGATAGCCGGTGGTGGCGACGACGCTCACGCGGGTCGGGGCATCCGGGCCGGTGTCGCTGGCAGCAGAAATGGTCAGCGGGAAGCCAAGTGATGCACCCAGACCCCATAAAATGACTGAAATACCGGCCACCCAGTCGATGTCGACAAAGATAATCAGCGCGATACCCAGTGCGCCCATGATGGCGCTGGCGCGCACTACGGCGACACGGCTGTAGCGGTCGATAAACCAGCCCCCGGTGAAACGCCCGACGGTCATGCCCAGCGTAAATCCGGCGTAAATCAGCGAGCCGGATGTCGGGCTAAAACCGTGACCGTCAACCATCAGCAGCGGCAACCAATCGTTGGCTGAGCCTTCGGCAAATGCCATCGCCAGCACGACAACGCCAATCAGCATCAGCTGGCCGTCGCGATAAAACGGGACGCCTTTTTCATGATGGGCACTGTTTTCAGCCGAGTTTTGCCCGGTGCCTTCCGGAATAGCTTTGATAGCGATAATGATTGGCGCGATACCGCACAGGGCCGCAAGCAGGATATGAAGGATAGCGGACAGGCCGAACGCGGTCAGCGCCATGCCGATCCCCGCCCCGACCAGCGTGCCGAGGCTGTAAAAACCGTGCATCATTGGCAGAACGGTTTTATTCATCTCGCGTTCAACCGCCGCACCTTCGACGTTAATCGCCACTTCGGCTGCGCCAAAGCTGCCGCCAAACACCATCAGCCCGAAGGCGAAAAACAACGGCGAGGCGTACCACAGCGCGAGGCTGAGGAGCATCATGCCGAGTACCGCGCACGACATCGTGGTGCGAATGACTTTGCGGGTGCCAAACCGTTTGACCAGCCACGCCGAACAGAGAATGCCGCTCATCGACCCAATTGACAGGCCAAATAGCACGATGCCCATTCCGGCGGTGTTCACGGAGAGAATGTCGCGAATTGCGGGTGTACGCGTGGCCCAGGACGCCATTAATAAGCCTGGCAAAAAGAAGAACATAAACAGCGCCCACATGCGTAACTGCAGGGCCCTGCGTGAAGAAAGCGACGTCATCCGTAAACTGCCTGTAGAAAAAGAGGGAGAGACAACACTAGCAAGCTTGTGTACATTTGTACACAAACCGCAAGAGGAAAAAGTATGGCCCGCAGACCCAACGATCCGCAGCGCCGGGAGAGGATCCTGCAGGCGACGCTGGACACCATCGCACGCCACGGCATTCAGGCCGTGACGCACCGCAAAATCGCCACCTGTGCCGACGTACCTTTGGGCTCGATGACCTATTATTTCAGCGGGATAGACGCGCTGTTAGAGGAAGCTTTCACCGGTTTCACCGATGAAATGCTGGTGCAATATAAGGCGTTTTTTGCCGAGGTTACGTCCGCGACGCAGGCCTGCGATGCCATCACCCAACTGATTTTCAGCGCCCAGGTGACCACCACCCGCAACATGGAACTGATGTATCAGCTCTACGCATTTATAGGCTGCAAACCGGCGCTAAAAAACGTGATGCAGAACTGGATGCAGCGAAGCCAGCAGGTGCTTCAGCAATGGTTCGATCCGGCCACGGCCCGTGCGCTGGATGCCTTCATCGAAGGGATGACGCTGCATTTCGTGACCGATCGCGCGCCACTGGGTAAAGCGGAAATCCGTCAGATGGTCGGCAGGATTGCGGCACTCTAAGCGATTACCAGGTCGTTGCCCCGGCGAGTTGGGCTATCTTGCGACATACTGATCGCTTAACCCGACGTAAGGAGTGATCGTATGACTGCAGAGATAACCGGTGGGATTGATATAGCGCTGAAAGTGCCGACGCACCAATATCAAAAGACACTCGATTTTTACCGCAACACGATTGGGCTGGAGGAGATAACGGATAAGGCTCCAGCGACCGGCTTTATCCTCGGGCCAAACCGATTGTGGATTGATGAAGCCCCCACCATGAGTCAGGCCGAACTTTGGCTGGAACTGTTTACGCCTGACTTTACAGCGACAGCTGAACAACTGGCACAGCAGGGCGTGACCCGCTGCGATAGCGTCGAGCCGCTACCGGAAGGATTCAAAGGGGGATGGATTATGAGTCCGTGCAACATTGTGCATATGCTAAGAGAACCAGAAGCCTGGTGAGTGGCTTCTGGTTTTGACATCGTGAATCAGAGGGTGCCGGTGCCGCCGTCGGAGCACCACACCTGGCCCGATGCATACGAGCAGGCATCCGACGCGAGCGTGACGTACAGCGGGGCTATCTCCACGGGCTGACCAGGACGTCCCAACGGTGCGTTTTTACCAAACTCGCGAACCTTTTCCTGCGGCTGACCGCCACTCGGCTGAAGCACGGTCCAGTATGGCCCGGGGGCGACGGCATTCACCCGAATATTTTTCGGACCGAGCTGTTTCGCCAGTGCTTTGGTAAATACCGCCAGGCAGGCTTTGGTTTGCGCATAATCCAGCAGGATGGCACTCGGCTGATACGCCTGAACTGAGGACGTGTTAATAATCGACGCCCCAGATTTCAGGTGCGGCAGCGCCGCCTTGGTTATCCAGAAGGGGGCATAGACATTGGTTTTAAAGGTCGCATCAAACGCCTCGGTGGTCAGTTCTTCGAGGGTCTCACAATATTGCTGACGACCCGCATTGTTCACCAGAATATCCAGCCCGCCCAGGGCGCTTACCGCTTCATCAACCAGCGATCTGCAAAATGCTTCATCGCGGATATCACCGGGTAGCGCAACGGCGTTTTTCCCTTCGGCCTTAATCAGGGCAATAACGTCTGCCGCATCTTCCTCTTCTTCAGGTAGATAGTTAATGGCGACATCAGCGCCTTCACGGGCGAACGCAATGGCGACTGCCCGGCCAATACCAGAGTCCCCGCCGGTAATCAGGGCCTTCTTGCCCGCCAGCCTGCCGGTGCCGACATAACTGGTTTCGCCATGATCCGGTGCCGGGGACATTTCAGATGCGAGGCCCGGAGCTTCCTGGGGTTGCTCGTCAAACGGGGGAGTTGGGAACTGGCTTGATTGATCTGAATGATGGCTCATGGCACCTCCTTAAAACGTAAAACTTCAGCTTAGACGCTCATGTTTCGTTTTATGGACAGAGAGGGGGATTTCGGAGGAGTCTCAGTAGGGGGAAATGATGCTGATGAATTTCAGGCAACAAAAAACCCATCAACCTTGAACCGAAGAGCGGCGGGGTTGATGGGCTCCACAAAATGGGGACATCAAAGAAAAGCAGTGGCACTAATTATGACTACCGCCCATTCAAAAAGTTCGGCAGTTCACAGTTTTTTTTTCTGCTTATTGCATTCTTCAGATTTATCCCAAGCCCGGCCAGATGACGATAATCAGCGTACCCGCCAGGGTTAACAACACGTTAGCGATGGCGTAGGTGCCTGCGTATCCCAGGGCCGGAATGTTACTGCGTGCGGTATCGCTGATGATTTCCATCGCCGGTGCACAGGTGCGCGCTCCCATCATTGCGCCGAACAGCATCGCGCGGTTCATACGCAGCACGTAGGCACCAAACAGGAAGCAGATTACCACCGGCACCAGACTGACCATCAGGCCCGCGACCAGCATCTGACCACCAATAGCGCCGAGGCCATTGCCGATACCGCTACCCGCGCTTAAGCCGACACCTGCCATAAACACCATCAGGCCGAACTCTTTCACCATATTCAGCGCACCTTGTGGGATGTAGCCGAAGGTCGGGTGGTTGGCACGTAAGAAGCCCAGCATGATCCCGGCGAACAGCAGGCCTGCCGCGTTACCGATGGCAAAGCTGAAGGAGCTGAACTGGAAGGTGATCATGCCGATCATCAGGCCGACAATAAAGAAGGCGCAGAAGGCCAGCAGGTCGGTAACCTGGCTGTGAATCGAGATGAAGCCGATGCGGTCGGCGATGGTTTTCACCCGGCGCGCGTCACCGCTGACCTGCAAAACGTCGCCTTTGTTGAGCACAATGCTGTCGTCAATCGGCATTTCAATCTGACTGCGGATCACGCGGTTCAGGAAGCAACCGTGATCGGTCAACTTAATTTGTGCCAGACGACGACCAACGACGTTGTGGTTCTTGACCACCACTTCTTCGGTGACGATACGCATGTCGAGCAGATCGCGGTCGAACACTTCTTTGCCGTTACGGAAGCTGGGGTCGAGGCGGGCATGTGCATCGGGATAGCCGACGAGAGCTATTTCATCGCCCATTTGCAGTACCGCGTCGCCGTCCGGGTTCGCCAGAATGCCGTTGCGCCGAATACGTTCGATGTAGCAGCCGGTCTGGCGATAAATGCCGAGCTCGCGCAGATTTTTGCCGTCGGCCCACGCCACCAGTTCCGGGCCGACGCGATAGGCGCGGATGACCGGGAGATACACTTTGCGGTTGGAATCGGTGTCCAGCCCGCGCTCGCGGGCGATTTGCTGGGCGCTGGTTTGCAGGTCCTGATGCTGAAACTTCGGCAGATAGCGTGCGCCGAGGATCAGGCTGACCAGACCAATCAGATAGGTGAGGGCGTAACCGAGACTCAGGTGATCGAGCGCAGTGGCCAGTTCCGGGCCAGCCATACCTGAATGACGCAGCGTGTCACCCGCGCCGACCAGTACTGGCGTGGAGGTCATCGCCCCGGCCAGCATCCCGGCGGTAAGACCGATATCCCAGCCAAACAGTTTTCCGAGACCTAAGGCCATGACCAGCGCAGAGCCGACCATCACCAGCGCCAGCATCAGATAATTCTTACCGTCGCGAAAAAATATGGAAAAAAAGTTAGGTCCGGCTTCCACGCCGACGCAGAAAATAAACAGCATAAAGCCCAGATTCAGGGCGTCAGTGTTAATACTGAAATGCTGCTGGCCTAATAACAGAGAGACCACTAAAACGCCAATGGAATTACCGAGTTGGATAGATCCTAAGCGCAATTTGCCCAGACACAGGCCCAGCGCCAGTACTACAAATAATAACAGGATGTAATTCCCATTTAACAAGTCTGCGACGTTTATATTCACGGAAGCTAACTTCTTGTTTACGAGTAAGTTGTTGAAAGGAATGGTTTTTTGGGCTAAGGTTTTTCCTGGTCAGACAGAAAAAATCAACCATACGGCAGCCTGTTTTTCACCATCAAATAAAGGCCGTTAGTTTAATCGTTCCTGATAGCGGCGGCTAGTAACAATCGTTTGTTCTTATGTAGGCATCACGGCAAGGAGTGCCGGAAAACTTTATCCAACGAGGCTGAGTTGAAGTTTGATAGAGACATATCAGGAGGAATTTTGAGATCTGAACGGGGTTGGGCGGGCGTTATCTGCTGTTTTGTCCTCTTTATTGTGGTGTGCCTTTATCTGTTAGTTAATATGAAAGGTGCATTCCGTGCGTCCGGTCATCAGGAGCTGGGCCTGCTGTTCTTTGTTATCCCTGGAGCCGTGGCAAGTTTTCTCTCATCACGACAGCGGATTTTATTGCCGCTCGTTGGGGCAATGATGGCTGCACCGGTTTGTCTGGTATTGATGCGTGTGTGGCTTTTCTCGAACCGATCGTTCTGGCAGGAATTGGCGTGGTTGTGCAGTGCGGTGTTCTGGTGTGCGCTGGGCGCGCTGTGCTTTCTGTTTGTCAGCGGGTTGGTTGCAAGAATACGTGGGCGCGATTAACGCCCACGCCGTTCATTACGCGTACAAACCCAGGTTCTCTTTCGCCCAGGCTTCAAAATCAGTGAAACCACCGATATGAGTCTGGTCGACAAAAATCTGCGGTACGGTTTCAACCGGCTTACCCACGGTCTGCTCGAGGTCAGCTTTGCTGATCCCTTCTGCGTGAATATCGATGTAACGATAGTTAAAATCATCACGCTCGGTGGTCAGTTTTTCTGCCAGCTCTTTAGCGCGAACACAGTAAGGGCAACCCGGACGACCAAAAATTACGGTAAACATCGTTTTCTCTCCTGAAACTGAGCCTGTCGGCGAATGGAGCCTATAATGCCCGCTCTGCCGTCGCGTTGAAAGAAGGTTGTACCTTTTGTTCCGATACCCAGGGGTTATACAGAAGACTTGTTTCGCCAAACACAGTTGCTATCCTCCCCGTTATACTCGATTACCGGAGACTGACTATGCGCTCACTGGGCTCTTTGCCGAAAAGCGTGTTGATCCTCGAGGCCCTCGGCATGGTGCTGCTGGTGCTGGCATGGCTTTCGCTCAAACAATACATCGCCTTGCCTGCACCGTTCGCAAGCCCTGTCGCCGGGGTAATCATGATATTTGTGGGCATCCTGTTGATGATCCCCGCCGCGGTTGCGCTGTTCCGCGGCATGGCACAGACCATTGCCCCACAGCTAATGCAACGTAACGATAAACCGAATTTGCCTGACCAGGAAAAACGTAATGACGCCGACCATTGATCTGCTGCTAAGCCACCGCTCTATTCGCCATTTCACCGACGAACCCATTTCTCAGGCGCAGCGCGAGGCGATTATCGCCAGCGCTCAGGCGGCAGCCAGCTCCAGCTTTTTACAATGCAGCTCGATTGTGCGCGTCACCGACCCACAGATGCGCGAACAGCTGGTGACCCTGACCGGTGGGCAGGCGCATGTCGCGCAGGCCGCTGAGTTCTGGGTATTCTGTGCAGACTTTAACCGCCATCTGCAAATTTGCCCGGATGCCCAGCTGGGCCGCGCAGAACAGCTGCTGCTCGGTGCGGTAGACACCGCGCTGATGGGCCAGAACGCGATGATTGCTGCGGAATCACTCGGTCTCGGCGGGGTGTATATCGGCGGGATCCGCAACAGTATTGAAGCGGTGACCGAGTTGCTGCACCTGCCTAAACACGTCCTGCCGTTGTTCGGTCTGTGTCTCGGCTGGCCTTCAGACGATCCGGGTGTGAAGCCGCGCCTGCCTGCCAGCATCGTGGTACATGAAAATCACTATCAGCCGGTGGATAAAGCCGAACTGGCGCGCTATGACCAGCAGATCGCCGACTATTATCTTTCGCGGGACAGCAACACCCGGGTTGACACCTGGAGCGACCATATTCGTCGCACTATCGTGAAAGAAACGCGTCCGTTTATTCTCGACTATTTGCATAAACAGGGCTGGGCTATCCGTTAATGCGCGAAGCTATCCGCTAATTTCGCCGAGGTGTATGATTAGCCTGCCTGTTTCAGGTCATCACAGTGAGGTGCAGGGTGAAAATAGCCATTTTGTCCAGGGACGGAACGCTCTGGTCCTGTAAACGTCTGCGCGAGGCCGCGGCAAAACGCGGCCATCAGGTCGAAATCCTCGACCCGCTTTCCTGTTATATGAACATCAGTCCGGCGGCGTCCTCTATTCACTATAAGGGCCGCCAGCTCCCGCATTTTGACGCGGTTATCCCGCGTATTGGCTCGGCGATTACCTTTTACGGTACCGCCGCGCTGCGCCAGTTTGAAATTCTGGGCAGTTATCCGCTGAATGAATCCGTCGCCATTACCCGCGCCCGCGACAAGCTGCGTTCGCTGCAGCTGCTGGCCAGACAGGGCATTGATTTACCGATTACCGGCATTGCGCACTCCCCGGACGACACGCGTGACCTGATTGATATGGTCGGCGGGGCGCCGTTGGTGGTGAAGCTGGTGGAAGGCACGCAGGGGATCGGCGTAGTGCTGGCTGAAACCCGTCAGGCGGCGGAAAGCGTGGTCGACGCGTTTCGCGGGCTGAACGCGCATATTCTGGTGCAGGAATACATTCAGGAAGCCAAAGGCTGTGACATTCGCTGCCTGGTGGTGGGCGATGAAGTGGTGGCCGCCATTGAACGGCGGGCCAAAGAGGGCGATTTCCGTTCGAACCTGCATCGTGGCGGGGTGGCGACGGTGGCGGATATTACGCCGTTAGAGCGCGAAATTGCCATCAAGGCCGCGCAAACGCTGGGGCTCGACGTTGCGGGAGTCGACATTTTACGTGCCAGTCGTGGCCCGCTGGTAATGGAAGTCAACGCTTCGCCGGGGCTGGAAGGCATCGAAAAAACCACCGGGATCGATATCGCGGGCAAAATGATCCAGTGGATAGAGCGTCATGCCAGGCCGGGCTTTTGTCTTAAAACGGGCGGATAGCATAAGATCTCATCGGTTCCGTAGCATCTGAACGCGTTTTTGCGTAACCTGTAACGGGTTCCATTAAGGTTACGCATTTATTTCACAGCAAGAGGTTTCAGGGTTTATGGATTCACTCGTCGTCCCGGGTCTGGATACGTTACGTCAATGGCTCGACGAAATGGGCATCAGCTTCTATGAGTGCGATACCTGTCAGGCGCTACACTTGCCGCACATGCAGAATTTCGACGGTATTTTCGATGCCAAACTCGACCTGCTGGATAACGTGGTGCTGTTTTCAGCGCTGGCGGAAGTGAAGCCTTCAGCGTTGCTGCCGCTGGCCTCCGATTTATCGTCTATCAACGCCAGTTCCCTGACGGTCAAAGCGTTCCTCGATATTCAGGATGACAACCTGCCGAAGCTGGTGGTGTGCCAGTCGCTGTCGGTAAATGTCGGCGTCACCCGTGAGCAGTTCGAATGGTTCTTCCGTCAGAGCGAGGAACAGGTATCGATGGTTATCCTTGAAGCCGCTTCCCATGAGCTGCTGTATAAAGGTGATGAAGAAGAGCAGCCGGTCGAACAGACGCCATTCCATTTTCTTCACTAAAGACCGCCATAATCGACGCAGTCGCCACCAGCGCGACTGCGCAAAACCCGCCAATATTCTGCTGTTAACCTCTTCTTAAAGAATTATTCACCACTCCAATGCCACTGATGGCTTATGCCATATAGTGATCTTGCATAAAAAATTGATAAAAGGCGTTTTTTGACCCGAGCTATAGCCTCGAACCCTGGCTAAAGTTATTCTTGCGAAGCCTCAAACAGGGCGCGTGAAACACTGCATTTACCCTAATGCGGCGCGTAATATCCTGAAGCACTTGCGAGCAATACTGGCCGGGAGAGACGCTCTCTCCTTTTCTTAACTGACTGAAAAAATATGCATGATTTTTGCATGCATAGAGCTGCATCTACATTGGTTCGAATGTTAACGGACGTTGAAAAGGAAAAGAGATATGACCGCCTTGAATAAGAAATGGTTAACAGGTCTGGTTGCGGGCGCGCTGATGGCCGTCTCTGCTGGTACGCTCGCCGCTGAACAAAAAACGCTGCACATTTATAACTGGTCTGATTATATCGCCCCGGACACGCTGGCGAATTTCACCAAAGAAACCGGTATTAAAGTGGTGTATGACGTCTTTGATTCCAACGAAGTGCTGGAAGGGAAATTAATGGCCGGTAGCACCGGTTATGACCTGGTGGTGCCTTCTTCACAGTTCCTGGAGCGTCAGTCTCAGGCCGGGATTTTCCAGCCGATCGATAAAAGCAAACTGCCGAACTACAAGCATCTCGATCCGGAAATGCTCAAGCTGGTGGCGCAAAACGACCACGACAATAAGTACGGTATTCCGTACATGATGGTCACCACCGGCATTGGCTATAACATCGATAAAGTAAAAGCGGCGCTCGGCAAAGATGCGCCGGTGAACAGCTGGGATCTTATCCTGAAACCGGAAAACCTCGAAAAACTGAAAAGCTGTGGTGTCTCGTTCCTGGATGCGCCAAGCGAAGTCTATGCCGCAGTGCTGCACTATCTTGGCAAAGATCCAAACAGTTCAGACCCGAAAGATTACACCGGTGCCGCGAACGATCTGCTGCTGAAGCTGCGTCCGTCTGTACGCTATTTCCACTCTTCTCAATACATTAACGACCTGGCGAACGGCGACATCTGCGTGTCGATTGGCTGGTCGGGCGATATTCTTCAGGCGGCAAACCGTGCGAAAGAAGCCAAGAATGGCGTGAACGTTGCCTACAGCATTCCGAAGGAAGGGGCGATGGTTTACTTCGATATGTTTGCCATTCCTAAGGATGCCAAAAATACCGATGCGGCGTATCAGTTCCTGAATTACCTGCTGCGACCTGACGTGGTGGCGAATATCAGTAATCACGTTTACTACGCCAACGCCAACAAAGACGCGACGCCGCTGCTGACTGCCGAAGTGCGCGATAACCCGGGCATTTATCCGCCTGCGGACGTGCGTGCGAAGCTGTTCACACAATCCGTCTTATCGCCAAAAATCGACCGCGTCATTACCCGTTCGTGGACCACGGTTAAGACCGGGAAGTAAACCCGTCATGCCCGGCGGCGTGATGCTGACCGGGCCTGCAATCTCATGTAGGCCGGGCCAGCGATGTGCCGCCCGGCAAGAATAAAACGCACCGGGTCAGTGCATCTGCACTGTGATGTTCTTTGTATGGCACCGGACCATGCAAATGTTTGTTTTTACCGGAGAGCACCCTCGTGACTGACGCAATCCCACGCCCACAGGCGAAAACCCCCAAAGCGCTGACCCCGCTGCTGGAAATCCGCAATCTGACCAAATCCTTTGACGGCCAGCATGCCGTCGACGACGTCAGCCTCACTATCTATAAAGGCGAAATCTTCGCGCTGCTCGGCCCCTCGGGCTGCGGTAAATCGACCCTGCTGCGTATGCTGGCGGGCTTTGAAACCCTGACCGCTGGGCAAATCGTTTTGGATGGTGTAGACCTCTCGCAGGTGCCGCCCTATCAGCGTCCAATCAATATGATGTTCCAGTCCTACGCGCTGTTCCCGCACATGACCGTCGAGCAGAACATCGCTTTCGGCCTCAAGCAGGACAAACTGCCGAAGGCGGAAATCGCCGCCCGGGTGCAGGAAATGCTCAGTCTGGTTCACATGCAGGAATACGCCAAACGTAAGCCGCATCAGCTTTCCGGTGGCCAGCGTCAACGCGTGGCGTTGGCCCGCAGCCTTGCCAAACGACCAAAACTATTACTGCTCGACGAACCGATGGGCGCGCTGGATAAAAAACTGCGCGACCGGATGCAGCTCGAAGTGGTGGACATTCTTGAGCGCGTCGGCGTGACCTGCGTCATGGTGACCCATGACCAGGAAGAAGCGATGACCATGGCCGGGCGTATTGCGATCATGAACCGTGGTAAGTTCGTGCAGATTGGCGAACCGGAAGAGATTTATGAGCATCCGACCGCCCGTTTCAGCGCCGAATTTATTGGCTCGGTAAACGTGTTCGAAGGGCTGTTGAAAGCGCGTCAGGAAGATGGCCTGGTGATTGATTCTCCGGGGCTGGTGCATCCGCTTAAAGTCGATGCCGACGCGTCGGTGCTGGATAACGTGCCGGTATACGTCGCGCTGCGCCCGGAAAAAATCATGCTCTGCGATGGGGCGCCTGCTGACGGCTACAACTTTGCGGTCGGGGAAGTGGTGCACATCGCCTATCTCGGCGATCTGTCGATTTATCACGTTCGCCTGAAAAGCGGCCAGATGATCAGTGCCCAGTTACAGAACGAACACCGCTATCGTAAAGGTCAGCCGACCTGGGGCGATGAGGTGCGTCTGTGCTGGGATGCTGACAGCTGTGTGGTCCTGACGGTGTAGAGGAGGGCGCAATGATGAAGACTTTAGAACCTCCGGTTCAGGTGAAACAGCCCGGCGGTGTTGGCGTATGGCTTGCCAAAATGCAGATGAAGCACGGCCGCAAGCTGGTGATTGCCCTCCCGTACCTGTGGCTGATGTTGCTGTTTTTACTGCCGTTCCTGATCGTCTTTAAAATCAGTTTGTCCGATATTGCGCGGGCGATCCCGCCGTACACCGATCTGTGGGAGTGGGCCGACAGTCAAATCACCCTGACCCTTAATATCGGCAACTTCCTGTTGCTGACCGACGATCCGCTGTATTTTGAGGCCTATTTACAGTCGTTGCAGGTGGCGGCGATCTCCACCTGTTGCTGCTTGCTGATGGGATATCCGCTGGCGTGGGCGGTGGCGCACAGTAAGCCGTCGACGCGTAATATTCTGCTGCTGCTGATTATTCTGCCGTCGTGGACGTCGTTCCTGATTCGTGTCTATGCCTGGATGGGGATCCTGAAAAGTAACGGTATCCTGAATAATTTCCTGCTGTGGACCGGAATCATCGACCAGCCGCTGGAGATCCTGCACACCAATCTGGCGGTGTATATCGGCATCGTGTACGCCTATTTGCCGTTTATGGTGCTGCCGATTTATACCGCGCTGACCCGCATAGATTATTCGCTGGTGGAAGCCTCGCTCGATTTAGGTGCCAGACCGCTGAAAACCTTCTTCAGCGTGATCGTCCCGTTGACCAAAGGCGGGATCATTGCCGGGTCGATGCTGGTGTTTATTCCGGCGGTGGGCGAGTTCGTTATTCCGGAACTGCTCGGCGGGCCGGACACTATCATGATTGGACGCGTGCTGTGGCAGGAGTTCTTTAATAACCGCGACTGGCCGGTGGCCTCTGCCGTGGCGATCGTGATGTTGCTGCTGCTGATCGTGCCTATCATGTGGTTCCACAAGCATCAGCAAAAACAGATGGGGGAACACGGATGAACAACTTACCGGTCGTCCGCTCTCCATGGCGTATTTTGATTCTGCTGCTCGGGTTCACCTTCCTCTACGCGCCAATGCTGATGCTGGTTATCTACTCGTTCAACAGTTCCAAACTGGTGACGGTATGGGCGGGCTGGTCCACGCGTTGGTACGGTGAACTGTTCCGCGATGAGGCCATGATGAGCGCGGTAGGATTAAGCCTGACCATTGCCGCCTGTGCGGCAACCATGGCGGCTATTCTCGGCACTATCGCCGCGGTAGTGATGGTCCGCTTCGGGCGTTTTCGGGGCTCGAACGGCTTTGCGTTCATGATAACCGCGCCGCTGGTGATGCCGGATGTTATAACCGGTCTGTCACTGCTGCTGCTGTTCGTGGCGCTCGGCCACGCCACCGGCTGGCCGTCTGACCGTGGCATGCTGACGATTTGGCTGGCGCACGTCACGTTTTGTACTGCCTACGTGGCGGTGGTTATCTCCTCGCGTCTGCGTGAACTCGACTGCTCAATAGAAGAGGCGGCGATGGATCTGGGCGCGACGCCGCTGAAGGTCTTTTTCGTTATCACTCTGCCAATGATCATGCCGGCGGTGATTTCTGGCTGGCTGCTGGCGTTTACCCTGTCCCTCGATGACCTGGTGATCGCCAGCTTTGTTTCCGGGCCGGGCGCAACCACCTTGCCGATGCTGGTGTTCTCCAACGTGCGTATGGGGGTCAACCCGGAAATCAACGCCCTGGCGACGCTGATCCTCGGCGTGGTCGGAATTGTTGGTTTACTCGCCTGGTTCCTCATGGCAAGGTCTGAAAAGCAGCGTGTACGCGACATCCAGCGTGCAAGACGCGGCTGAACCGCTTAAAATCATTAGCGTTGTGTCATCGTCTCCCTGTGTTTCCAGGGAGACGTTTTCATGGAAGGCCACAATTGCGATTCTTTTCTAAAACTGCGAATACACATGCCAGACCGAACGTCCCTGTCCTGGTGCAGGTGGCGGCGCTCGCTATTATTCTGATTCGTGCGCTGGATGTCTTGATGATCCTCGGCCTGCTCGGTCCGCAAGGGATGATGGAATTCGTCCATCGCAGCGTGCAGACCTGGGCGTTAACCCTGGTCTTTCTGGCCAGTCTGGTGCTGGTTTTTGTCGAAATCTGGTGTGCGTTTTCGCTGATCAAAGGGCGAAACTGGTCGCGCTGGCTGTACCTGTCGACCCAGGTGATCGCCGCCGTTTACCTGTGGGCTGCGTCGTTGGGCTATGGTTATCCTGAACTGTTCAGCATTCCCGGGGAATCAAAGCGGGAAATACTCCGCTCGCTGGTGATGCAAAAACTGCCGGATATGCTGGTGCTGTGTCTACTTTTTGTTCCCGCTGCCAGCCGTCGGTTTTTCCGTCTGCATTAACGGTGATACAATCCCGGCCCCTGGAATTTCAAAGGTCTTTGTATGCAGTGCGCACTCTATGATGCCGGTCGCTGTCGCTCCTGTCAGTGGCTCGAACAGCCGGTGTCCCAACAGCTTGCCGCCAAAATGGCGGATCTCCGGCAACTGCTGTCCGCCTCGACGGTAGAAGAGTGGTGCGCGCCGATTGGCGGCCCGGAAAGCGGGTTTCGTAATAAAGCTAAAATGGTGGTCAGCGGCAGCGTCGAAAAACCGCTGCTCGGTATGTTGCATCGCGACGGCACCCCGGAAGACCTGTGTGATTGCCCGCTGTATCCCGCCTCGTTTGCCCCGGTGTTTGCCGCACTTAAGCCGTTCATCGCCCGGGCGGGCCTGACGCCGTATAACGTGGCGCGTAAACGCGGCGAATTGAAATATCTGCTGCTGACCGAAAGCCAGCTCGACGGTGGGATGATGCTGCGGTTTGTGTTGCGCTCCGATACCAAGCTGGCACAGCTGCGCGCCGCCTTGCCGGATTTACAGGCTCAGCTGCCGCAGTTGAAGGTGATTTCTGTCAACATCCAGCCGGTACACATGGCGATCATGGAGGGTGAACAGGAAATCTTTCTCACCGAACAACAGGCGCTGGCGGAACGTTTTAACGACGTGCCATTGTGGATCCGGCCGCAAAGTTTCTTCCAGACCAACCCGACGGTTGCCAGCCAGCTTTACGCCACCGCGCGGCGCTGGGTCCGCGAATTACCGGTGCAACATATGTGGGATCTGTTCTGTGGGGTAGGTGGATTTGGCCTGCACTGCGCCACGCCTGAGATGACGCTCACCGGGATAGAAATTGCCCCGGAAGCCATTGCCTGCGCCAGACAGTCGGCGACAGAGCTGGGCTTACACAATCTGCATTTTCAGGCCCTGGATTCCACCCAATTTGCGACCGCGCAGGGGAGTGTACCTGAACTGGTGCTGGTTAATCCGCCGCGTCGGGGAATAGGTAAAGCGCTGTGCGATTATCTGAGCGAGATGGCGCCGCCGTTTATTATCTATTCCAGCTGTAATGCGCAGTCGATGGCGAAAGACGTTGGCCATCTGCCGGACTACCGGGTCGCCCGGGTGCAACTGTTTGATATGTTCCCGCACACCGCGCACTACGAAGTGTTAACCCTGTTGATTCGCCGCTAATCTCGCGCCGGGCAGGCTGACACCTGACCCGGCCCGGCGTTTATTTGCTCATGCTGTCTTTTTTCATGCCGTCTTTCGACATGTTATCCATTTTCCCCATGCTGTCTTTTTTCATGCCGTCTTTCGACATGTTATCCATTTTCCCCATACCGTCCTTTTTCATCGCGTCTTTCTTCATCCCGTCCTTGCACATCTCGTCTTTACAGGGTTTACCCATATTGTCTTTCGCCATCCCGTCATGGGACATCGCCATTTTATCTTTTGCCATTGTGTCTTTGCTCATGTTGTCGGCGGCCTGAACGTTAAACATCACCAGGGCAGAAACGGCAGCGGCGGCAAGCATCATCTTTTTCATGGTATTTCCTCGTTATTTAGGTTGGGGTTGTGTCGTCGTGAATTAGCTGCCACCAAACCAGTTGTAACCCTGATCTTCCCAGTAACCGCCCGGGAAACGATTGGTGACTTCAATGGATAAAACGTGTTTCGGGTTTTTGTACCCGAGCTTGGTGGGGATGCGGATTTTCATCGGATAACCGTACTTCGGCGGCAGGATTTGATTATCCCAGGTCAGAGCCAATAGCGTTTGCGGATGCAGGGCGGTGGCCATATCAATGCTGGTGTAGTAATCATCGGCGCAACGGAAACTGACGTATTTCGCGCGGGTATCGGCCCCGATGAGCTGTAAAAACTGAGCAAAAGGCACGCCGCCCCATTTGCCGATCGCACTCCAGCCCTCGACGCAAATGTGGCGGGTGACCTGGCTTGCCTGCTGCATGTGGTACAGCTCCGGCAGCGTCCAGGCTTTGGTGTCCCGCACCAGGCCGCGAATTTCCAGCTGGAAGTCCCGCCCGTCGACCTGGGGGATATCGTCCTCGCCGTAAAAGGCGTTAAACGGAAACGGGCGGGTTATCTCGGATTCTTGGTATTCCGGCGCCAGATTACGGTGGCTGAAGAGAAAACCCTGTACCCGATCGTTAAAGCGCGACATGCGGGACAGCACTGTCTCTACGCTTTCGTTATCACTGATATCACACCCGGTGAGCATCATCACGCCGCCCAGGGTCAAACCCTGGCGCAGCAGGCGGCGACGGTCCGGGCTTAACAGTTTCTCCGCGTCTTTGACCAGATAATGGGCATCGCTGGCAGAGAGTGAGGTCGGTTTTTTCATTCTGTTGTCCTTAGCGTCCACGCAGCATGGCCAATAACGTCCGCGGTACCAGCAACACCATCAGCAAATGAATAATCACGAACAGAGCCATCGCACTCATGCAGAAAAAGTGGATGTAGCGCGCGGCCTCGTAGCCGCCAAGCATTTCCCGCAGCAGCGGAAACTGGACGGATTTCCACAGCACCAGCCCTGAGAGCAGCATCCCGACGCCGAGCGCAATCGCGCCGAGATAGGCCAGCTTTTGCACCATGTTGTAATGACTCAGGTCGGCGTGTTGCAGCTTGCCGCGCAGGGCTGCCAGCAGGTCATCGCGCAATTGGCGAAAAGAAAGTGGGAAGAATTTGCGGCGGAAGCGACCACTTACAATGCCGAGCGTCAGATAGACCGCGCCGTTAATCACCAGCACCCACATCATGGCGAAGTGCCATTGCAGCGCCCCGCCGAGCCAGCCGCCGAGGGTGAGGTTCGCTGGAAAGTCGAAATCAAACAGCGGCGAGGCGTTATAGATTCGCCAGCCGCTGAACATCATGCCCGCGATGGCGATGGCGTTTACCCAATGGCAGCAGCGCAACCACAGCGGGTGGATCTTTTCTGGACGCGATGAGGACATGGTGGATTCTCCCCGGATGACATGTTTGCAGCATGCGCCGCATCGGGTCACCAGATCCTCACGGAAGTTTAAATAAAATGTGATAACTTGCGGCGCTTGCCTGCGTTAAGCTTTAACAAAAGACTGTCGGTGGAACGCCATGAATAACCCAAAGAAAATACTGCTGGTTGAAGACGATCAGGATATCGCCACCTTGCTGCGGCTGAATTTACAGGATGAGGGTTACGAGATTGTCCACGAAGCGGACGGTCACCAGGCCCTGGTGCAGCTTGAGAAGCCTGTCTGGGATGCGGTTATCCTCGATCTGATGCTGCCCGGCGTTGACGGCCTGGAGATTTGCCGTCGTATTCGGCAGATGACGCGCTACCTGCCGGTGATCATTATCAGCGCCCGCACCAGCGAAACGCACCGCGTTTTGGGCCTGGAGATGGGCGCGGACGACTATTTGCCAAAACCGTTTTCCGTGCTGGAACTGATTGCCCGCGTGAAAGCGCTGTTCCGGCGTCAGGAAGCGATGGGGCAGAACATTCGCATGGAGGGCGGCTTGATTACTGCCCACGGGCTGACTATCGATCCGCTGGCGCGCGAAGTGCGTCTGCGCGATGAGATTGTCGAATTAACCCCGCGCGAGTTTGACTTGCTGTACTGGTTCGCCCGTCATCCGGGGGAAGTGTTCTCTCGCCTGTCGCTGCTCGACAGCGTCTGGGGCTACCAACACGAAGGCTACGAGCATACCGTCAACACCCATATCAACCGGCTGCGCATCAAAATCGAGCGCGACGCGGCGGAGCCTGAAATCATTCTCACCGTCTGGGGTAAAGGCTATAAGTTTGCCAGCGATAAAACGGAGCCCGCTTTATGATCCGCCGTTTGAGCCTCAGCCAGCGGCTGACGCTGGTGTTCACCGCCATTTTGCTGCTGTGCGCCGTAGCGGCGTGCAGCGTGCAGCTTTACAGCTCCTCGCAATACGGCAGCGCGATGGTTCAGCGCCTTTCCGCCGGGCTGGCGCAGCAAATCGTCAACAGCGAGCCGCTGCTGGATAAACAGGGGGAAGTCAATCGCCAGACGCTCAAAACCCTGTTTGACAGGCTGATGAACCTGAACCCGAGCGTGGAGCTGTATCTGGTGTCGCCGGAAGGCGATTTATTGGCCGATGCGGCCCCGGCTGGACACATCAAACGGCAGAAAATCGATGTGGCACCGTTGCAAACCTTCCTCGGCGGCGCGGCGTGGCCGGTGTTTGGCGACGATCCGCGCAGTCTCGATAAACAGAAAGTCTTCAGCGTGGCGCCGGTGCGGTTAAACGGCGTATTACACTGCTATCTGTACATTATATTGCAGGGCGAAAATCTCAATGCGCTGTCCGACAGCGCCTGGGAAAAAGCGCTCTGGAGCACGGTGCTGTGGTCGCTGTTGCTGGTGGCGTTGTTCGGCACGCTGGCGGGGATGATGGTCTGGTATTCGGTCACCCGCCCGGTCAAACGGCTGACCGCCGATGTGCGCGGCCTGGATCAGGACAGCATCAGCGCCATCAAGCAGCTGGCGCAGCAAACGCCGGAGCGCGAGCCCGCCAATGAGGTTGCGATCCTGCATAACACCTTTATCGAGCTGGCGCGCAAAATTGCCTGCCAGTGGGATCAGCTCTCTGACAGCGATCGCCAGCGCCGCGAGTTTATTGCCAACATTTCGCATGATTTACGCACTCCGCTAACGTCATTACTGGGTTATCTGGAAACCCTGTCGATGAAAGCCGACACGCTGTCGCCGGAAGATAACCGTCAGTATCTGGCGATTGCCCTACGCCAGGGCCACAAGGTGCGCCATCTTTCACAGCAGCTGTTTGAACTGGCGAAACTTGAACATGGCGGGATCAAGCCGCAGCTGGAACGCTTTGCCATTGGGGAGCTGATTCAGGACGTGGCGCAGAAATTCGACCTGGCGATTGAAACCCGACAGCTGAAACTGCAGGTCGAGATGCCACGTTCGCTGCCGTTGGTGAATGCTGACGTGTCGATGATTGAACGGGTGGTGACCAATCTGCTGGATAACGCTGTGCGCCACACCCCGCAGGGCGGCACCATTCAGCTGCGCGTCTGGCAGGAAAACGCGCAACTGCAGGTGGAAGTGGCCGACAGCGGGCCGGGAGTAGAAGCAGAGTTGCGAGAGCAGCTGTTCCAGCGTCCTTCGGCGCTGAATGCGCGACGGGCCCGTGAGGACCGGGGCGGATTAGGGCTGTTGATCGTGCGGCGAATGCTCGAATTACATGGGGGCGGTATCCGACTGGTGGATGCCACGCCGGGAGCTTGCTTCCGCTTTTACGTGCCGTTATAAGCCGTTATACATGCAAAAGCCGGGCGCAAGGCCCGGCTTGATAATCAACACGCTTCAGCTTACTGCGGGAACCACTGCTGGCTGATTTTTTGGTACGTTCCGTCTGCTTTAATCGCTTTCAGCGCCCCGTTCAGTTTTTCCAGCAGCGCTTTGTTATCCGGGCGGACGGCAATCCCCAGACCGGTACCGAAATACTGTGCGTCGGTCACTTTCGGCGTGGCAGTACCCAACTGTGGATTGGTTTTCAGCCACTCATTCACGACCGCAGTATCGCCAAACACCCCATCGATACGGCCATTTTTCAGGTCAATAATCGCATTCTGGTAGCTGTCATACGCCACGGTTTTCACTTCCGGGTGCTTATCCTGCAGGTATTTCTGATGGGTGGTGCCATTTTCCATCCCGATGCGTTTGCCTTTCAACTGCTCAAAAGAGGTGAACTCGCCCTTTTTCGCAATCACCAGCGCCGAGTTGGCGTAGTACGGGTCGGTGAATGCCACCTGCTTACTGCGCTCAGGCGTGATGTCCATACCGGAAATCACCGCGTCGTATTTTTTGAATTTCAGCGACGGGATCAGGCTGTCAAACGCGTGGTTGGTGAAGGTGCAGTCCGCCTGCATTTGTTTGCATAACGCTTTCGCCAGATCGATATCAAAACCGGCAATCTGATTGTTGGCATCGAGAGATTCAAACGGTGGATAGGTGGCGGAGACGCCAAAGCTGATTTTGTCAGCCGCAGCCGCGCCTGCGGCGAAAGAGGCAAGCAGCGCTGCCAGAATAAGTTTCTTCATGGTAAAGCTCCCGTCGGTCAATCTTATGATGTTGTGCCGTGTCTGAGGCATGGGAGTTACCTTGCCATCTTGTGAATTATCATGCAATAAAAATGACTAAATATTTTATTTTGGGCGTAAAAAAAGCGGGAAGTGAATCACTTGCCCGCTTACGGTGATGCTTTCTTATGCAGTATCAGTTACGGCGTTCAAACGCCAGTGCCTTACGTTCGATCAGGCGCATCATCAACGTCAGCAGCCCGTTGACCACCAGATATACCAGGCCTGCCGCGCCAAACACCATCACGTCATAGGTCCGGCCATACAGCAGCTGTCCGTGACCCATCACTTCCATCAATGTGATCGTGTACGCCAGAGAGGTACTTTTGAACACCAGCACCACTTCGTTGGAGTAAGAGGAGAGGGCGCGCTTGAACGCATACGGCAGCAGGATAGCCAGGGTGTCTTTCTTGCTCATCCCCAACGCACCGCAGGATTGCCACTGGCCATCCGGGATAGCGCGGATCGCGCCATAGAACAGCTGGGTGGTATAGGCGGCGCTGTTGAGCGACAGGGCAATCATTGCGCACAGCCAGGGTTCAGAGAGCAGATGCCACAGCGCCGGATAGTTCTGTAACTGCGGGAACTGGCCCGGACCGTAGTAAATCAGGAAAATCTGCACCAGCAGCGGCGTACCGGTAAACAGCGTGATATAGGCGCGGACAATCCACACCAGCACTGGCGTTTTCAGCGTCAGGATGATGGTGAAAATCAGCGACATAATCAGCGCCAGCACGATGGAGGCCACAGTCAGCGTCAAGCTGGTGTGCAGCCCCTTCATCAGTTCGGGTAAATACTCAAGCATCAGCCTGGTCTCCGTTCAAAGCGAGTCGCGCGCAGGTCAATGCGTTTAAGAATGTACTGACTGAGCAGGGTGATAACGAGGTAAATAGCCGCCGCCACGATGTACCAGGTAAACGGCTCCTGGGTACGGGTGGCGATGCTTTTGGTCTGCAACATCAAATCGTTCACGCTGATAAGCGACACCAGGGCGGTATCTTTCAGCAGCACCAGCCACTGGTTTCCGAGCCCCGGCAGCGCATGACGCCACATCTGCGGCATCACCAGCCGGAAGAAAATCGCCGCTTTCGACAGCCCCAGCGCCTGACCGGATTCCCACTGACCCTGCGGGACGGCTTTCAGCGCGCCACGCAGCGTTTGTGAGGCGTAGGCGGAATAGAGCAGCGACAGCGCAATCACGCCGCACAGGAACGGGCTGACGTCGAAGTTTTCAATCTGCACCTGAATCGGGATCTGCGCAAAACCGAGGTTCAGCGTAAAGCCGTCAGACAGCAGGAGCAGCAACTGTGAGGAGCCGAAATAGATAAACAGGACCACCAGAATTTCCGGTAATCCACGCAGAAGGGTGACCAGTCCGGTGCCGAGCCATGCGACAGGACGCCATTTCGCTGACTCCCACACCGCAAAGATCATCGCCAGCACCAGGCCTATCGCCAGCGCACAAACGGCAAGGCCGACGGTCATCCCGGCGGCGCTTGCTAATGGAAACATTTCGTTCATCAAGAATTACTTCTGGAACCATTTGCTGTAGATGGTCTGGTAAGTCCCATCCTGTTTCACTTTGTCGAGCGCAGCATCCAGTTTCTGCTGCAGATCGGTGTTGCCCTGACGCACGGCGATGCCGAGGCCGGTACCAAAGTATTCTTTATCGGTCACTTTATCGCCGATGGCGGCCAGTTTCGGATCGGCTTTCAGCCATTCGGTCACCACGGCGGTATCACCGAACACCGCGTCAATACGGCCATTCTGCAGATCCAGTTTGGCGTTCTGGTAGCTGTCGTATGGCACGGTCGTGATTTCCGGATGTTTATCCATGATGAACTTCTGATGCGTGGTGCCGTTCTGCATGCCAACTTTTTTGCCTTTCAGCGCGGCGATGTCTGCAACTTTGCCTTTCTGACCCACGAACAGCGCGGAGTTATCGTAGTAAGGCTTGGTGAACAGCACCTGTTTTTCACGCTCTGGCGTGATGTCCATGCCGGAAATAACGGCGTCAAAACGACGGAATTTCAGGCTAGGGATCAGGCTGTCGAATGCCTGGTTGGTAAAGGTACAGGTGGCGTCGATTTGTTTACACAAGGCGTTCGCCAGGTCCACGTCGAAGCCGACAATCTTATTGCTGGCATCCATGGATTCAAACGGAGGATAGGACGCTTCCATCGCAAAACGAATGGTCTGTGCTGCACCGGCGGACAGGCTGACGCTGGCCAGCAGCGCGGCAATCACGATTTTTTTCATTGTCATTGTTCCCGAATACATCAGTGTGAAAGATAGTTTTTAAAGGCGTCGGTCTGCGGATGGGCAAAGCACGCCGCATCCCCAAGTTCAACAATATGACCGTTTTCCATATACACCACTCGACTGGCGGTTTTACGCGCCACTTCGACTTCATGGGTCACGATAACCTGGGTAATCTGAGTTTGTGCCAGCTCGCGAATGATGCTGACAATCTGGGCGGTGATTTCCGGATCCAATGCGGCGGTTGGCTCATCAAACAGCAGAACCTGCGGTTCCATCATCAGCGCCCGGGCAATGGCCACACGTTGTTGCTGACCGCCGGATAAATGCAGCGGATAGCGGTCGCTATACGGCTTCAGGCGCAGACGTTCCAGCAGCTTTTCGGCGCGAGCCAGAGCCTGCTCTTTGGATAAGCCGAGCACGCGACATGGGGCTTCAATCAGGTTTTGCAGCACGGTCAGGTGCGGCCAGAGGTTGTACTGCTGAAAGACCATACCGACGTTCTGACGCAGGTCACGAATCGCCTTATCGGAAGGGGCTTTGCTGAAATTGAACTGATTTCCTGCAATGGAAAGCGTGCCAGAACGCGGCATCTCCAACAGGTTAAGAACGCGCAACAGCGAGCTTTTTCCCGCGCCGCTAGGGCCAAGCAGCACCAGCGTTTCACCCTGCGGGCAATCCAGGGTTATGTCGAACAGCGCCTGATGTGCGCCGTAAAAGCAGTTAATGCCTTCTAGTTTTATACTCATCCGGGAAATCTGACACCGATAGCTATTGAGGCCGCAAATAGTAACGTTCACAGAATAGTTATGCAATATTTCTGCGTTAAAACTTAAATATAAACCACGTTTATACTTAAAGTTAGCACAAAATAGCGAGAGCGCAGGGGCGGGGGAATAAATGTCGGCATTCATCACAGAATGCCAGACATTTTACCTGAGTAATTACGGGGATATTTTACTTAGAGAGGGTCTGGCGCAGGGTGCCAGCCGGAGCGTGAACGGTGCCGCCGAGGTAGCGCACATCGTCTACAGCCCAGCACTGGCCTTCCCGGGTCATCAGCACTTCATCCTGCCAGCTGTTGGAACCCTGCTTCAGTTCTACACGCAGCGGAATGTTGCGGGCATCGGTATTCGGGATGGTGGAGGCGTCAGCCACATCGGCGCTGTCAGGTGCTGTTGTGCGGCTTGAGAACAGGTCCTGTTGCATCAACGCACGTTTGTTCGGATCGTTATTCGCATCGTTAAGCACTTTGGCGAGGTCGTCGCTCAGGTAGGGACGCAGAGCGGTCAAATCGTTGTTGCGATGCTGAATGCGATAGTCGTAAAACTTCTGGGCCACGGTGTCCGGGCCGCCTTCTACGCAAGCGCCAGACCGGGTACCAATATCTTTATAGGCAGGCGTAACGGTGGTGCAGGCGCTCAGCAGAAGTGCGCAAGGGACAAGAAGTGCAGCGGCAGAGTAGCGCATGAGTGATTTCCTTATAGACTGACTACGATTTAGATGTTTTCAAGCATAGCGTATCAGGACAATAATGTGTTTGACTAACCGAGCTAAGGCATTGAAGAAGGAGGATGAATGCAATTTTCAACTACACCGACCCTGGAAGGGCAAACTATCGTGGAATACTGCGGCGTCGTGACCGGCGAAGCGATTCTGGGCGCCAATATTTTTCGTGATTTTTTTGCCGGGATCCGCGACATCGTCGGCGGGCGTTCTGGCGCGTATGAGAAAGAACTGCGTAAGGCGCGTGAAATCGCGTTCCAGGAACTGGGCGAACAGGCCAAAGCGCTGGGCGCGGATGCAGTGGTCGGCATCGACATTGATTACGAAACCGTCGGTAAAGATAGCAGTATGCTGATGGTCAGCGTCAGCGGTACCGCCGTTAAAGTGCGTCGATGAAGCGTTTCTTACTGATGTCCCTGGCGCTGCTGTTGGCAGGCTGCGCCAGTAAAAAAGATGCCGGGCAGCCGCCTTTGGTAAGCAAGCCGGGCTATATGCTGGATACCAGCCATCCGTCGCCCAATGCTTACCCGCGCGTCAAAGTGCTGGTTATTCATTACACCGCCGGAGATTTTGAAAATTCTCTGGCGACCCTGACGGATGACAAGGTCAGCGTGCATTACCTGGTCCCCGAAAATCCACCGCAACAAAAGGGTAAGCCGCTTATCTGGCAGCTGGTGCCGGAACAGGATCTTGCCTGGCATGCGGGGGTGAGTTTCTGGCGCGGGGCCACGCGCATCAATGACACCTCGATTGGTATTGAACTGGAAAATAAAGGCTGGCAGACCGTCGCAGGGGAAAAAAGCTTTACCCCGTTTGCCCAGTCGCAAATCAACGCCTTGATCCCGCTGGCGAAAGACATCATTACGCGATATCACATTGAACCGCAGAACGTGGTCGCTCATGCCGATGTTGCTCCGCAGCGTAAAGTCGATCCTGGCCCGCTCTTCCCGTGGCAGCTGATGGCGCAGCAGGGTGTAGGTGCGTGGCCGGATGCGAATCGGGTGGCGTTCTATCTTAATGGGCGTCTGCCGTCGGAGCGCGTAAACACGGGGGCCGTGCTGGATTTGCTCTCGCGTTATGGCTATGAGGTGGCTCCGGGGATGACAGCCGATCAGAAGAAACGCGTAATTATGGCGTTTCAGATGCATTTCCGACCGGCTCGCTACGACGGCATCGCGGATGCACAAACCCAGGCCATCGCCGAAGCGTTACTGGAAAAATATGGCCAGGGTTAAAGGCTGAGCGTTAGCGCGGCAGTTTCCCGTGATCTTTCAGCCAGTGAGCGGTCTGCACGATCCCTTGATCGAGGCTGACAATCGGCTGATAGCCGAGCTCTTGCTCGGCACGGCTGATGTCCAGAGTGAAATCAAAGTTCAGTTTGGACACTCCGTAGTGGGTGAAAGAGGGTTCTTTCGCCGCTTTGTTGCCAAAACGCTCCATGCTGCGGGCGACCATATCCAGCATTGGATACGGCACCGACCGGATGCGGCAGTGAATATCCAGCTCGTGGATAAGCTTCTGCACGATGCTTTTCAGGCTGCGCGGCTCGCCGTTGGTGATGTTATATGCCCGGCCTGACGGTAGCGAATCACACTGCGGCTGGCTCGCCAGCCACATCGCATGTACCGCGTTTTCGTAATAGGTCATATCCACCTGCGCCGCGCCGCCGCGTGGCAGCAGCACGCTGCCGTAATGGTGCATCATCTGCGCCAGGCGCGGAATAAACACTTTATCGTGCGGGCCAAACAGGCTTTGCGGACGCAGCACCGTGAAACGGGTGTTCGGGTTGGCCTGCGCCAGCAGTTTAATCACCTCTTCGCCAGCGGCTTTGCTGCGGGCAAATTCATTGGCAAAACGCTGCGGGCGGAAATCTTCTTTGATGTCGCGATGGTGGTGATAATCAAAATAGAGCGACGGGGAAGAGATATGAATAAAGTTGCGCACCCCCCAGGCCACGGACCATTCGCCCAGACGACGCGTGGCGCGCACGTTGGCTAAATCGAACGCTTCCTGGGTGCCCCACGGGGAGGTGAAAGAGGAGCAGTGCCACAGGGTATCGATTCCGGCGAGCATCACTTTTGCCTGCGATGACACCAGCTCGGTCAGGTCCGCCGGGACAAACTCAGCGCCCATTTTTTCCAGCAGCCGCCCCATCGCTTCATTGCGACCGGTTGCTCTGACGCTGATGCCTTTACGGCGCAGATATTCCACCGCATTACGGCCTAAACCGCTGGTGGCTCCGGTGACCAAGACCTTCATATCAATCCACTGTGTTTGAAAAGAATTTCGTGCGCATTTTTCCGTGAATTACGCTGAGTTGCAATGAGAAACTGCGAAGAATCATCCCTGATTTCGCGATTTGCGCGTGATTTCTTCGGCGAGCGTCACAATTCGTTTAGCCATGCCCCGGAAAATGAACAGATGCGCCGGGATCATTAGCAACCAATAGAACAAGCCTGGCATACCGTGCGGATGCCACCAGGCGCGAACGTCGATTTCACGATGGTCGCCTTTATCCTTCAGCGTAAAACTCAGCCGGCCCAGCCCCGGGGCCTTCATGCCAAACAGCAGCGACAGCTGTTTGCGCGGCTCGACGATGATGACTTTCCAGCTGTCCACCGCATCGCCAGTCTCCAGCATTTCACGTGCCGGGCGACCTTTCGCCAGCTTATGACCGATTGCCCGATCCATCCCGGCGCGAATATCCCACAGAATATTGCCGAAGAAATAACGCTCTTTACCGCCAAGACGATTAACCACCTGCCACAGCGCATCCAGGCTGGCGGACGTACTGACGGTACAGCCCGCCTGCTTCGGAAAGTACCCATATTCTGGCCGCCAGCGGGCAAACGCCTGGGCGTCATAGCCCCAGTCGCTGGAATTCATCAGCTGTTGTTCTTCTTGCAACGTGCGTTTGACCGCCTCATCAAAAGAGATCAACGGCTGTGGGATCAGCGCCCGCAGATCGCTGTCGTCTGCCAGCAGATCGTGTTTTAGGCCCTGGATCAGCGCCTTGGCGGTGGTCGGCGGCACAGAGGTAATGACGTTCAAAAACCACACCGAAATCCAACGGGTGGGGAAGGGAATGGGGATCAGCAAACGATGACGGCCGCTGATCCGCATGAAATGCTCGAACTGCTGCTGATAGCTCAACACATCTGGCCCGGCGGCTTCGAGAACGCGATGCTGCTCTGCCGGATGATGGAGCAATTCCACCAGGTAAAAAAGCAGGTTTTCCAGCGCAATTGGCGTGGTACGGGAGCGAACCCAGCGCGGTGGGGTCAGCACTGGCAGGTTGTAAACCATGTCGCGCATTACTTCGAATGCCGCAGACCCCGCGCCGACGATAATGCCCGCGCGCAGTTCGGTCACCGGAATACCGGCTTCTCGCAGCAGTTCCCCGGTGAGTTGGCGGGCACGCAGGTGATCCGACTGTTGATGTTCCGGGGCCTGTAACGAGCTTAAAAAGATGACCTGTTTCACCGGCTGTTGACGCAGGGCATCGCGCACGTTGAGCGCCACCTGACGCTCATGGGCGACGAAATTACCGCCTTCACCCATGCCGTGAACCAGAAAATAGACCGTGTCTACGCCGTCCAGCAGGGCGGGCAGTTCGGTGGGCCAGTTAAGATCGAGGTGATGACAGCTGACGCCAGGCAGCGCCAACTTTTGTAAACGATCCGTGTTGCGTGCCGCAGCCCGCACGGTCATGCCGCGCGCGCTGAGTTCCGTGACCAGGTGCTGGCCGATGTAGCCGCTGGCGCCAAGCACCAGAATTGTTTGCACGTTAGCCCCTACGGTTCAGAAATGATTTCCAGTGACCAACCACTTCTTCGAGCTGCTGGCGATTAACGTCCAGATGCATCACCAGGCGCACAACCGGTGAGGCGTTGATCAGCACCCCGTTGGCACGCAGATGTTCGCCCAGTGCGGCGGCGTTTTGTTCACCGACGCGCACGAACAGCATGTTGGTGTCATGGCGCATCACGTCTGCCCCGATGGCTTTCAGCTGTTCCGCCATCCACGCGGCGTTGTCGTGATCTTCCTGCAAACGCTGCACGTTATTTTTCAGTGCATACAGACCCGCCGCCGCCAGAATACCCGCCTGGCGCATCCCGCCGCCGGTCATTTTACGCCAGCGGTTGGCGCGCTTGATGTAATCGGCATTGCCGACCAGCAGGGAGCCGACCGGCGTGCCGAGGCCCTTAGACAGGCAGATGGTGAAGGAGTCGCAATATTGGGTCACATCTTTAAGCTCGCAGCCGTAGGCCACGATGGCGTTGAAGATTCGTGCCCCGTCAACGTGCAGGCCCAGCCCGCGCTCACGGGTAAATTCCCACGCCTCTTTCAGGTATTCGCGCGGCAGCACTTTGCCGTTGTGGGTGTTTTCGAGGCTGAGCAGTTTAGTGCGGGCGAAGTGAATATCGTCGGCTTTGATTTTGGCCGCGACTTTGTCGAGCGGCAGGGTCGCATCGCTGGCCGCGTCAATTGGCTGAGGCTGGATGCTGCCGAGCACCGCGGCCCCGCCTGCTTCGTACAGATAGTTATGCGCCCCCTGACCGACGATGTACTCTTCGCCGCGTTCGCAGTGGCTCAGCAGCGCCACCAGGTTAGCCTGTGTGCCGGTCGGCAGGAACAGGGCGGCTTCTTTACCGCCCAGCTCCGCCGCGTAGCGTTGCAGTTCATTCACGGTCGGGTCATCCCCGTACACATCATCCCCGACCGGGGCGGCCATCATCTGTTCCAGCATGGCGCGCCCAGGGCGGGTAACGGTATCACTACGTAAATCGATCACGGCATTTCCTTTTTTCCATCAGGGTTATGCCTCTCTTTTTACCTGAGCCAGTTGGTTTTCGCCAGTTCGATAACCTCATCCCCGCGTCCGCTGATGATCGCGCGCAACATATACAGGCTAAATCCTTTGGCCTGCTCAAGTTTAATCTGCGGTGGAATGGCTAATTCATCTTTCGCCACCACCACATCGACCAGTACCGGCCCGTCGGTGCTGAAGGCCTGTTGCAGCGCTTCATCGAGATCTGCGGCTTTCTCCACCCGAATGCCGGTGATACCGCAGGCTTCGGCGATGCGCGCAAAGTTGGTGTCGTGCAGTTCGGTGCCGTCGGTCAGATAGCCTCCGGCTTTCATTTCCATCGCCACGAAGCCGAGCACGCTATTGTTAAAGACCACGATTTTCAGCGGCAGTTTTAGCTGCGCCACCGACAGGAAGTCGCCCATCAACATGCTGAAGCCGCCGTCGCCGCACATCGCCACCACCTGGCGGTCCGGCATTGTCGCTTTCGCCCCCAGCGCCTGCGGCATGGCGTTGGCCATCGACCCGTGGTTGAACGAGCCGAGCAGGCGGCGTTTGCCGTTCATCTTCAGATAACGCGCGGCCCATACCGTCGGGGTGCCGACATCGCAGGTGAAAATCGCGTCATCGTCGGCGAAGTGGCTGATTTGCTGGGCCAGATACTGCGGATGAATGGCTTTGTCGCTGGGTTTCGCGAGGTCGTCGAGCCCTTTACGCGCGTCGCGGTAATGCTCCAGCGCTTTATCGAGAAACGCCCGGTCGGTTTTCTCTTCCAGCAGCGGGATAAGCGTCGCGAGCGTGGCTTTAATGTCGCCGACCAGCGCCATGTCTACCTTACTGTGCGCCCCGATGCTGGCCGGGTTGATGTCTATCTGAATAATTTTGGCATCGCTGGGGTAGAACGGGCGATACGGGAACTGAGTGCCGAGCAGCACCAGCGTGTCGGCGTTCATCATGGTGTGGAACCCGGATGAGAAGCCGATAAGCCCTGTCATGCCGACGTCGTACGGGTTGTCATATTCGACATGCTCTTTGCCGCGCATGGCGTGGACAATCGGTGATTTCAGCTTCCCGGCAAATTCCAGCAACTCTTTATGCGCCCCGGCACAGCCGCTGCCGCACAGGAGGGCAATATTGTTCGAGTAGCGCAGCAGTTGGGCCAGCTTACGCAGTTCTTCCATTTCCGGCACGACCACCGGCTGTGGGGCGTGATACCAGTGGGAGCTGGCGCTTTCCGGGGCCGCTTTGAGCGCGACATCCCCCGGGAGCACAATCACCGACACCCCACGGTTAAGCACCGCTTTGCGCATCGCAATCGCCAACACCTGCGGGATTTGCTCCGGGGAAGAAACCAGCTCGCAGTAATGGCTGCATTCCCGGAACAACTCCTGCGGATGGGTTTCCTGAAAATAACCACTGCCAATTTCGCTGGACGGAATGTGGGCGGCGATCGCCACGACCGGGACGTGGTTGCGGTGACAGTCAAACAGGCCGTTGATCAAATGCAGGTTGCCCGGCCCACAGGAACCGGCGCAGACCGCCAGTTCGCCGGTTAGCTGGGCTTCAGCCCCGGCGGCAAAGGCGGCCACTTCTTCATGGCGCGTCGGCATCCATTCGATGGTGCCCATGCGGTTCAGGCTGTCACTCAGCCCGTTCAGGGAGTCACCCGTCACACCCCAGATTCGTTTTACCCCGGCTTGTTCAAGCGTTTTCGCAATATAAGAAGCCACTGTTTGTTTCATGGGATTCCATCTCCTTTTTGTGATACCGCTTACAAGCTTAGATGAAACTCACTGGTGTGCCCGGTGCGATTAATCGGGTCAGCTGTCAGGCCAGAACCAAATCGCTTTGCGGATGGCAGGAGCAGGCCAGCACGTAACCCTGCTTCTGCTCTTCCTCAGTTAGCGTCATGGTGCTGGTGACACGGTAATCCCCGCTGACCACCCGGGTTTTGCAGCAGCCGCAAACCCCCGCGCGACAGGCAGCGTTGACCGCCACGCGATTGCTTTCCAGCGCCTCCAGCAGCGTGGTCCCGACCGGCGCATAAAATGCTTTCGCCGGTTGCAGGGTGCTGATTTTCAGCCCGCTGGTTGCCGCTTCCGCCACCGGGGTGAAGAATTGTTCTTTGTAGAAACGCATCACGCCGAGCCGCTTCACATTTTCTTCCACCCAGTCCATGTAGGGCGCCGGACCGCAGGTCATCACCGTGCGCTGCGCGAGGTCAGGCACGCTTTCGAGTAACGAGGTGCTGAGCCGTCCGGCGACAAACCCGTGGGCGGCGTTATGCTCTGCGACCAAGGTCACCGGATACTGCCGCCATTCGTCGGCAAAAATCACATCTTCGGGTGAACGCACGCTAAAAATCACCTGCACGTCGATGTCCGGGCGATATTTTGCCAGCCAGCGACGCATCGACATCACCGGCGTGACGCCGCAGCCTGCCGCCAGCAATAGCATCTTATCGCCAGGTTTATCGTCGCAGGTGAATTCCCCTTGCGCATCCGACAGCCACAGATAGTCGCCGCGTTTCACTTCGCGCGTCAGCCATTCAGACCCTTTTCCGTCATCAATTCGCCGCACGGTCAGCGTGATGTATTCGCTCACGCCGGGCGTAGACGACAGGGTGTAGGCGCGCAACGTATCCGCCGTATGGTGGATACTGACCAGCGCATATTGCCCGGCGCGATAGGGATAATGGTCGTGGCACAGCAGCGACAGGGTCCACACATCCGGAGTTTCCTGCTGAATGTGATGCACCTGCATCCGCCACGGGCATTGAGAAGTGGGCATAGTCATCGTGGTCTCCTTACGCGCACAGCATCTGCTGTAAGTCCTGTTCAACGGTGGTAATGGCGCGCAGGCCAAACTTGTCGTTCAGCACCGCCAACAGATCAGGGGTCAGGAAGCCCGGCGCGGTAGGGCCAGTGACGATGTTTTTCACGCCAAGCGACAGCAGGGTCAGGAGGATAACAATGGCCTTCTGTTCGAACCACGACAGCACCAGCGACAGCGGCAGGTCATTCACTCCGCAGCCCAGTTTTTCAGCCAGGGTCACCGCCAGGATAATTGCCGAGTAGGCGTCGTTACACTGCCCGGCATCCACCAGACGCGGCAGGCCTTCGATGTCGCCGAAATCCAGTTTATTGAAGCGGTATTTCCCGCAGGCCAGGGTCATCACCAGGCAGTCGTCCGGCACGCTGGTGGCGAAATCGGTGAAATAGCTCCGTTCGGTACGTTCGCCATCACAGCCGCCCACGAGGAAGATGTGACGCAATTTTTCACGGCTGACCAAATCAATCAGCGTATCCGCCGCGCCGAGCAGCGTCTGACGGCCAAAGCCGACGGTGATCAGGTGCTCGATTTCGCTATACGGGAAGCCTGCCAGCTGTTGCGCCTGTTCAATCACCGGGGTGAAATCATCCCCTTCAAGATGGCTGACGTTTGGCCAGCCGACGATGCTGCGGGTCCAGATGCGCTGGTCATAATCGCCCACGGTCGGGTCGATAATGCAGTTGGAGGTCATCACCACCGGGCCCGGGAAACGGGCAAATTCCACCTGCTGGTTCTGCCAACCGCTACCGTAGTTGCCGACCAGATGTTTGAATTTACGCAGTTCCGGATAGCCATGTGCAGGCAGCATTTCGCCGTGGGTATAGACATTCACCCCGGTGCCTTCGGTTTGCAGCAGCAGATTGTAGAGATCTTTCAGGTCGTGACCGGAGATCAAAATCGCTTTGCCCGCCACCGCTTTGACGTTGACCTGCGTCGGCGTCGGATGCCCATAGGCGTTGGTTTCGCCCGCGTCCAGAATACTCATCACCTTAAAGTTCATCTGGCCGATTTCCATCGAGCATTCCAGCAGGGCATTCATGTCCGCAGGCCAGGTGCCGAGCCAGGCCATGATTTTATGGTACTGAGCGTAAATCTCGTTATCGTACTGGCCGAGCACGTGGGCGTGTTCCATATACGCCGCAGCGCCTTTCAGGCCGTACAGGCACAGTAAACGCAGGCCAAGAATGTTGTCCCCGATAGCGGCTTTGTCTTTGTTCGGGGTGAACATTTCGGCCTGGCGCTGTAACTCACCGAGATCATCGCTCACCAGCTGCAAACCCACCATCGGGTTATCCACGGCGGCATGGGCATCTTTCGCCAGGCATTGCGCTTTCAATGATTCGCGCAGGGCGATGGCCTCACGGGCGTAGTCCACGATGCGAGGGGAATCAAAGTTGACGTTGGTGAGGGTGGAGAAGAAGGCGCGCGGGGCGAAACTGTCGACGTCATGGCTGATGATGCCCAACTCGCGGGCTTTCACCGCCCAGGCTGACAGCCCCTGCAAAGTGGCAATCAGTAGATCCTGAAGGTCAGAGGTTTGCGCTGTTTTGCCGCACATTCCCTGGGCGTAAGCACAGCCGTTTCCGGCCGGAGTACGAATGGTTTGTTCACATTGCACACAGAACATGGTCACACCTTTTAAAGTTATATATAAAATACATGTTTAAGGGTAAGCCTGTGATGCAGTGCTGAAAAGAGATTTGTCAGGCAACTTAGCGGGAGATTGATTTAACGCAATTTTGGCGGCAGGAGACCTACCGCCAGAGAGGTAGGTTAGGCGGAGAAAAAGGCCATCAGCAGCGGCACCAGCAGGCTCAGAATAAAGCCATGCACGATGGCCGCAGGCACTATTTCCACACCGCCGGAACGTTGTAATACCGGCAGGGTGAAGTCCATCGAGGTCGCCCCGCAAATCCCCAACGCGGTGGAGCGATGGCGCAGGACCAGACCCGGAATCAGCATAATAGCAATCAGTTCACGTGCCAGATCGTTAAAGAAGGCGGCGCTGCCAATCACCGGCCCGAAAGATTCGGTCAGTAAAATACCGGACAGTGAATACCAGCCAAAACCGGAGGCCATTGCCAGGCCAGTTTTCAGCGGCAGGTCGAGAATAAAGGCGTTAATCACCCCGGCAACCAGTGAACTCAGCGCCACAACCACTGCCACAATCATTCCCCGGCGATTAAGGACAATCTGCTTCAGGGTCATTCCATTGTTTCGCAGTTGGATACCAATCAGGAATAAAAGGAAGATCAGGGTATATTCGCTGGCTTCGGTGGCGTGCTGCAAAATGGGCCAGCCGGTAAGCCCCAACAGGAATCCGAGTAATACCACGCCGCACAGCTGCAATGATTCCAGAGCCATTGCAATTCGTGAGGGTAATTTCTCCTGCTGATGATTATGGCGCCACGGGAGCGTTCGTTCGAGCCACAGCAGGGCAATAATATTGCACAGCAGAATAACCACAATGCTGACCGCTGAATAATGAAATATGGCAAGAAGATTACTGGAGAGATTATCCAGAAAGGCCAGGCTGATGCCCATGAAAAACAGAATAACGTAAACAATCCAGCTCAGCAGGCGGTTAATCAACTGCAGGGCAGAACGGTGACGCAGTGGAATCAGATAGCCGGCAATCAGCGGCACAAGAATAATCAGCAGTCCCGAAAACATGAACGGTCAGGTCCTTAATAGTGACAAAAGCGCACCTGACACTACCGAAACCGCAGAAGGGAGTAAAGCGGGCAGAAAAAAGAAAAGGCCCGGCAGTGCCAGGCCTTTAGAAAAATCAGTACTGATTAATCGCGTTTTTCCAGCAGAGTGCGGTACAGCACGCCGCCGAGGATGCCGCCGATGATTGGCATCGCCCAGAACAGCCACAGCTGCTGCAGCGCCCAGCCACCCTGGAAAATAGCTACCGCGGTGCTACGCGCCGGGTTCACAGAGGTGTTGGTTACCGGGATGCTGATCAGGTGGATCAGGGTCAGCGCCAGGCCGATGGCAATAGGAGCGAAGCCAGCCGGAGCATGTTTATCAGTCGCACCGAGGATAACCAGCAGGAAGCCACAGGTCAGCACGATTTCAATCACGATAGCAGACAGCATGGAATAGCCGCCCGGGGAGTGCTCGCCGAAACCGTTAGAGGCGAAACCACTTGCCGCCGCGTCAAAGCCGGTTTTACCGCTGGCAATCAGATACAGAATTGCCGCAGCAATAATGCCGCCGATGAGCTGAGCCACAATATAACCAATAATATCTTTAGCCGGGAAACGACCGCCAGCCCACAGACCTAAGGTCACCGCTGGGTTAAAATGACCGCCGGAAATATGGCCGACAGCATAAGCCATCGTCAGCACGGTTAAACCGAATGCCAGTGCCACGCCCGCGAAACCAATACCTAATTCCGGGAAACCTGCCGCCAGCACTGCGCTACCGCAACCACCAAATACAAGCCAGAATGTACCAAAGCATTCTGCTGCCAGTTTTCTGAACATAACCACCTCAAAGAAATAACAGTGACGGTGTCAGGAAATCCTGCACCGGACATTATTTATCGCCACAAAGGGAAGACGACATATTTTAGAACCGTTATTTTAAGAACTAACGTCGTCCCTTCACCAGTGAAATAAAGCCACTACTATTGATTTAAGTTAATGTCTGGTCATTCCTTGTACTTGGTTGAGGTAAAATGAGTATAGATTATTTTTCGCCAGTCAAATCTGGTGTAAGAATAAATTTAACGCCAAACGTTATTAATTGATTCGCTATTAGTTTCTGTTGGTAAGTATCACGGACATTTTTTGTCATCACTTGACTTTGTTTCAGGTATCACCGCCAGACGCCTACCGCTATACTCCTGTTAACGAAAGGGAACTTTTCAGGTGGAGGGCGTATGCTTCTCGAAAGAGTGGAAATCGTGGGCTTTCGCGGCATCAACCGCTTATCGTTGATGCTGGAACAGAACAATGTCTTAATTGGCGAAAATGCATGGGGTAAATCCAGCCTGCTGGATGCACTGACCCTGTTGCTGTCGCCTGAATCTGAGCTCTACCATTTTGTGCGCGAAGACTTCTGGTTCCCGCCGGGGGACATACTGGGCCGCGAACACCATCTGCATATTATCCTCACCTTCCGCGAGCTGGAGCCTGGCCGCCATCGCGTGCGCCGCTATCGCCCACTGGAAGCGTGTTGGGTGCCGGGTACGGACGAGTATCAGCGCATTCATTACCGGCTGGAAGGCGAACTGGCAGAAGACGGCAGCGTGATGACGCTGCGCAGCTTTATTGATGGCAATGGCCGTCCACTGCCGCTGAAGGATATCGATACTCAGGCGCAGCATCTGGTGCGCCTGATGCCGGTGCTTCGTCTGCGTGATGCCCGCTTTATGCGCCGGATTCGTAACGGCACGGTGCCGAACGTGCCGGACGTCGAAATCACCGCCCGTCAGCTCGATTTTCTTTCCCGCGAGTTGGTCACCAGCCCGCAAAATTTGTCCGATGGACAGATACGCCAGGGCTTGTCGGCGATGGTGCAACTGCTGGAACACTATTTTTCCGAACAGGGCACCGCACAATCTCGCCATCGTCTGATGCGGCGTCGCTCTCATGACGAGCAGCGCAGCTGGCGTTACCTGGATATCATCAACCGGATGATCGACAAACCGGGCGGACGTAGCCATCGGGTGATCCTGCTTGGGCTTTTCTCCACGCTGCTGCAGGCCAAAGGCACGGTGCGGCTCGATAAAGACGCGCGCCCGCTGCTGTTGGTGGAAGATCCGGAGACCCGGCTGCATCCGATTATGCTGTCGGTAGCCTGGAATCTGCTCAACCTGTTGCCGCTCCAGCGCATCACCACCACCAATTCCGGCGAACTGCTGTCGATGACCCCGGTAGAACATGTCTGCCGTCTGGTGCGTGACTCCTCCCGGGTTGCCACCTGGCGTCTGGGGCCGGACGGCCTGAGCGCGGAGGACGGGCGGCGCATCGCGTTTCATATTCGCTTTAACCGCGCGTCATCACTGTTTGCCCGCTGCTGGCTGCTGGTAGAGGGCGAGACCGAAACCTGGGTGATCAACGAGCTGGCGCGTCAGTGCGGTCATCACTTCGATGCCGAAGGGATTAAAGTTATCGAGTTCGCGCAGTCAGGCCTTAAACCGCTGATCAAGTTCGCCCGGCGGATGGGCATTGAATGGCATGTGCTGGTTGATGGCGACGAGGCCGGGAAAAAGTACGCCGCCACGGTGCGCGGCCTACTGAATAACGACCGGGAGCTGGAGCGTCAGCATTTGACCACGCTCCCGGCGTTGGATATGGAGCATTTTATGTATCGCCAGGGCTTCGATGATGTTTATCACCGGGTGGCGCAAATTCCGGAAGGGATCCCGATGAATATGCGGCGGGTGATCATCAAGGCGATTCACCGATCGTCAAAACCGGATCTGGCCATTGAGGTGGCGATGGAGGCGGGGCGACGCGGCGTGGAAGCCGTTCCTACTCTGCTGCGTAAGATGTTTTCCCGCGTGCTGTGGTTGGCACGCGGGCGGGCAGATTAGCGCTGGCACACCGTGACGGTCTGCGCCTGCAGGCCGTCGAGCAGCTCATAACGACGACGGTATTCAGACCGTTTTTTGCTGGCAATCTCTTCCATCGGCTTGCGCGGCATGGTCAGCGGCAGCAGATAATCACCGTTGGCATCGAGGCTACCGCCGAGTGATTCCCAGAAGCTGTTGTAATCCGCATGCAGCTTGTCCTGTTTTTTACGACGGTAGCGAACGCTGCGATAGATATGCGTTTCATTACTGACCGCGCGAATAACTTCAGTCTTCATCAACTGACCCATCACCATCGCGGTTTCTACCAGCAGACGTTTCGGGAACAGCCCGTTACAGGATTTGGTCGCGCCCTGTATCAGCTCGTGCGGGACGTGCGATTTCGCACCCTGCATTCCGCCGATGTACATCGTTTGCTTGCCGTTGAACTCACATAAGGTAAAAGTAAGCTCGGCCAGCACGGTATTTTTCGCATCGGTGAACACCAGCGTCGCTTCGCCTTCTTTGTCGAGAAACGCATCGCAAAGCAGGCGGATGCTAAAGACCTGCTCATCACGCCCGGTCAGGGTCGCGAGCGTGACGCCCCTGCGGCTCAGCCAGGCATTCATCACTGGCGTTGGCAGGTGCTCGGCCATGATTTCGTAGTGTGACATAAGCGCCTGCGCAGCATTCTGACGCGGCATGTTCATTGACAGCCATGGGCGATGCAGGCGGCACGGTAAACCCGGTTGCACCTGTAACATCTCACGCAGTTGCGGCTGCGCTGCCAGGCGTGAGAGTAGGGTGGCCGTCGTGAAGGGGGTCGCCAGTGAACGCAGAATAAACTTGCGACGATAGGCCGGATTTTTCCACGCCAGCCCCGGCATCAGTTGGCCGCTACTCAACAGGCGAAACAGTTGCCAGCCGGTTTTTGGGGTCGGTTGTTCTGAATAAGAAAGTTCTGCGTTGAGTGACATATGGAGAGCCTTGCCGGATTGAAAAGCCGACTTTATCAACGGCTTCTTCAACGTCGGCACAACGAGCCGGGCGCTTCACTGAAAGATAGGGTTTCGTTGAGGAAATGTTTAGATACAATCAACGACAGAAGACAAACATTCGGGATTTTTATGAAGCTGAAGGGAAAACGCAAAAAAGGTTACCTGATTCTGGCGGTGTTAGTGCTGCTGGGCGGGGTCTGGCTATGGCGGACGCTGAATGCGCCGCTGCCGAGTTATCAGACGCTGATCGTCCGCAAAAGCGATCTGCAACAGAGCGTGCTGGCGACCGGGAAACTCGATGCCCTGCGTAAGGTTGACGTCGGGGCACAGGTCAGCGGCCAGTTGAAAACGCTGTCGGTGGCGATTGGCGATAAGGTGAAGAAAGACCAACTGTTGGGGGTAATCGACCCTGAACAGGCGCAAAACCAGATTAAAGAAGTGGAAGCCACGCTGATGGAGCTACGCGCTCAGCGCTTACAGGCGGTGGCGGAACGTAAGCTTGCGCAGGTGACCTATGCCCGTAATCTGCAACTGGCAAAAACGCAGCTGATTTCGCGCCAGGACCTCGATACCACCGCCACCGACGTGGCGGTAAAAGACGCGCAGATTGGCACCATTGATGCACAGATTAAGCGCAATCAGGCGACGCTCGACACCGCCAAAACCAACCTCGATTACACCCGTATTCTGGCCCCAATGGCCGGGGAAGTAACGCAGATCACCACCCTGCAAGGCCAGACGGTGATCGCCGCGCAGCAGGCGCCAAACATTCTGACCCTGGCCGATCTCAGCACCATGCTGGTAAAAGCGCAGGTGTCTGAGGCCGACGTTATTCATCTTAAACCGGGGCAGAAAGCCTGGTTCACGGTGTTAGGCGATCCGCTCACCCGCTATGAAGGCACCCTGAAAGACATTCTGCCGACACCGGAGAAGGTCAACGATGCCATCTTTTACTATGCCCGTTTTGAAGTGCCTAACCCGCAGGGCGTGCTGCGCCTGGAAATGACGGCTCAGGTGCATATTCAACTTTCTGGGGTCAACAACGTGCTGACCATCCCGCTCTCGGCACTCGGCGATGCGGTTGGTGATAATCGTTACAACGTGCGCCTGCTGCGTAACGGCGAGGTGAAAGAGCGCGAAGTGACCATCGGTACGCGCAACGACACCGACGTGGAAGTGGTACAAGGGCTGGCAGAGGGCGACGAAGTGATTACCGGCGAGGGCAAACCCGGAGCGGCGAAATGACGGCGCTGCTTGAGCTGAGCGATATTCGTCGAAGCTATCCGTCCGGGGAGCAGAGCGTGGAGGTGCTGAAGGGCATCACGCTCAGCATCAATGCCGGGGAAATGGTGGCGATCGTCGGGGCGTCCGGCTCCGGAAAATCGACGCTGATGAACATTCTCGGCTGTCTTGATAAACCCACCAGCGGCACCTACCGCGTGGCGGGTACCGACGTGGCGACACTGAGCGGTGATGCGCTGGCCCGTCTGCGTCGGGAGCACTTTGGCTTTATTTTCCAGCGCTACCATCTGCTGTCGCATTTGACCGCCGCGCAAAACGTAGAAGTGCCAGCGGTGTATGCGGGCACCGAGCGCAAGCGCCGTCTGGAACGTGCGCAGCAGCTGTTACAGCGGCTCGGGTTGGGCGATCGCGTGGAGTATCAACCGTCGCAACTTTCCGGCGGCCAGCAGCAGCGGGTGAGTATCGCCCGGGCGCTGATGAACGGCGGACAGGTTATTCTGGCCGATGAACCGACCGGGGCGCTGGATACCCATTCCGGCGAGGAAGTGATGGCTATCCTGCATCAGCTAAAATCGCAGGGCCATACGGTAATTATTGTGACCCACGATCCGGCGGTGGCGGCGCAGGCCGAGCGGATTATAGAGATTCGCGACGGGGAAATTATCAGTAATCCCCCGCCGAAAACGGCCGTGCCGGGGGCGGCGAAAATCGCAGCGGCGGTGGAAATCACCGGCTGGCGGCAGTTTGTCAGCGGTTTTCGCGAAGCATTAACCATGGCGTGGCTGGCAATGGCCGCCAATAAAATGCGCACCCTGTTAACTATGCTCGGGATCATCATCGGCATTACCTCGGTGGTGTCGATTGTGGTTGTCGGAGATGCTGCCAAACAGATGGTGCTGGCGGATATCCGTGCGATTGGCACCAACACCATCGACGTCTATCCCGGTAAAGATTTTGGCGACGACGACCCGCAGTATCAGCAGGCGCTGAAATATGACGATCTGCTGGCTATCCAAAAACAGCCGTGGGTGCGTTCGGCGACGCCCGCCATCTCAAAAAGCCTGCGTTTGCGGGTGGGTAATACCGATGTGTCGGCAAGCGTTGAAGGCGTAGGCGCGCAGTACTTTAACGTCTACGGCATGACCTTCAGCGAAGGCAACACTTTCAATGAGGTACAGCTCAACGGCCGGGCGCAGGTGGTGGTGCTCGACAGCAACACCCGTCGGCAGCTGTACCCGAACAAAGCCAACGTGGTCGGAGAAATTCTGCTGGTGGGCAACACGCCCGCTACGGTGATCGGCGTGGCGGATGAGAAACAGTCGATGTTTGGCAGCAGTAAAATTCTGCGCGTCTGGCTGCCGTATACCACCATGGCCGGACGGGTGATGGGCCAGTCATGGCTGAACTCAATCACGGTGCGGGTCAACGAAGGCTACGACAGTTCCCTGGCGGATCAACAGCTGACCAGATTGCTCAGTTTGCGCCATGGGAAGAAGGATTTCTTCACCTGGAATATGGACAGCATCTTGAAAACCGCCGAGCGGACCACACATACACTACAGTTGTTCTTAACGCTGGTGGCGATAATCTCGCTGGTGGTTGGGGGCATCGGGGTGATGAATATCATGCTGGTGTCGGTCACCGAACGGACCCGTGAAATCGGTATTCGAATGGCGGTCGGGGCGCGAGCCAGCGATGTGCTGCAACAGTTTTTGATTGAGGCGGTGCTGGTGTGCCTGGTGGGCGGGGCGTTGGGCGTGAGCCTTTCGCTGATTATCGCCTTCACCTTACAGCTGTTCCTGCCGGACTGGGGCATTGGTTTTTCCCCGCTGGCACTGGTGATGGCGTTTATCTGTTCGACGCTGACCGGGGTGCTGTTCGGCTGGTTACCGGCGCGGAATGCGGCCCGGCTAGACCCGGTCGATGCCCTGGCGCGTGAATAAAAGACAGAAAAATGCCAGTCGTCAGGACTGGCATTTTGGTACACAATAAAGCGTAAGCGTTACGCAACTGCGGCGGCTTCAGCCTCGACAGGAACAATCACGCTAGCGTGGTTGCCTTTGGGTCCCTGATGGACATCAAACCGAACGGGCTGTCCGGCTTTTAACGTTCTGTAGCCATCCATCTGGATGGTGGAGTAATGCGCGAAGATATCTTCGCCGCCGCCTTCAGGGCAGATGAAGCCGAACCCTTTAGCATTGTTGAACCACTTAACAGTACCCATTTCCATACATCGACATCCTTCGAGAATCTTTATAATCAGATGGAAAGAACCGGTGGTGAAATCGGCAGGCTGTTCAAAACCTCGCCAACTCTCGCTTGTACAATTTAGATAAATCAGGCAACGCGTCAAGCGACAGTTAACGAAGTTCGGTGAAAAATGCACCAAAATTTGAAGCAGTTAACGCTATTGCAAGGAATGTGACGAAAGTCGCGAATAGCAGGAATGGCGAATGGCAGTAATAGAGGATAGTTATCTACGCTTTACTGTAGATTCATGAGAACTCGCTCTGGGAAGCCGACGGGATGTGTCCCGCCGGAGCGGCAACCGAAGATGAACACTGACAATGGGTAAGACGCGAGATTGGCTGGATTTTGACCAGCTTGCAGAAGACAAAGTGCGCGACGCGCTACAGCCGCCGTCGATGTATAAAGTGATTTTGCTCAATGATGATTACACGCCGATGGAGTTTGTTATTGACGTGTTACAGAAATTCTTTTCTTATGATGTAGAACGTGCAACGCAACTGATGCTCGCCGTTCACTATCAGGGGAAAGCGATTTGCGGGGTGTTTACCGCGGAAGTCGCCGAAACCAAAGTTGCGATGGTGAACCTGTACGCCAAGGAGAACGAGCATCCGTTGTTGTGTACGCTGGAACAGGCCTGATTTCAGGCATTCAAATTGGGGGAGGTGCCTATGCTCAATCAAGAACTGGAACTCAGTTTAAACATGGCTTTCGCCAGAGCGCGCGAGCACCGTCATGAGTTTATGACCGTCGAGCATCTGTTGCTGGCTCTGCTCAGCAACCCATCTGCCCGCGAAGCGCTGGAAGCCTGCTCCGTGGATCTGGTGGCGCTGCGTCAGGAACTCGAAGCCTTCATCGAACAGACCACGCCGGTACTGCCTGCCAGCGAAGAAGAGCGCGACACTCAGCCGACGCTCAGCTTCCAGCGCGTATTACAGCGTGCCGTATTCCACGTTCAATCGTCCGGTCGCAGCGAAGTCACCGGGGCGAATGTGCTGGTGGCCATCTTCAGCGAGCAGGAATCCCAGGCAGCCTATCTGCTGCGTAAGCACGAAGTCAGCCGTCTCGATGTGGTGAACTTCATCTCCCACGGCACGCGTAAAGACGAGCCGAGCCAGTCTTCCGATTCCGGAAGCCAACCGAACACTGAAGAGCAAGCAGGCGGGGAAGATCGTATGGAAAACTTCACCACCAATCTGAATCAGCTTGCTCGCGTAGGCGGCATCGACCCGCTGATCGGTCGCGATAAAGAGCTGGAACGCGCCATTCAGGTCCTGTGCCGTCGTCGTAAAAATAACCCGCTGCTGGTCGGTGAGTCCGGCGTCGGTAAAACCGCGATTGCGGAAGGCCTCGCCTGGCGTATTGTACAGGGCGACGTGCCGGAAGTGATCGCCGATTGCACCCTTTATTCGCTGGATATTGGCTCGCTGTTAGCGGGAACCAAATATCGCGGTGATTTTGAAAAACGCTTCAAAGCGCTGCTCAAACAGCTGGAGCAGGATACCAACAGCATCCTGTTTATCGACGAGATCCACACCATTATCGGTGCGGGTGCGGCGTCGGGCGGCCAGGTGGATGCGGCAAACCTGATCAAACCGCTGCTCTCCAGCGGCAAAATCCGGGTGATCGGTTCCACGACCTATCAGGAATTCAGCAATATTTTCGAAAAAGACCGTGCCCTCGCGCGTCGCTTCCAGAAAATTGATATTACTGAGCCGTCAGTGGAAGAGACCGTGCAGATTATCAACGGGCTGAAGCCGAAGTATGAAGCGCACCACGACGTGCGTTACACCGCTAAAGCGGTACGTGCGGCGGTGGAGCTGGCGGTGAAATACATTAACGACCGTCATTTGCCGGACAAAGCGATAGACGTGATTGATGAAGCGGGCGCGCGTGCGCGTTTGATGCCAATCAGCAAACGCAAGAAAACGATCAACGTTGCGGACATTGAAACCGTGGTGGCGCGCATTGCGCGTATCCCGGAGAAAAGCGTCTCGCAGAGCGACAGAGATACCCTGAAAAATCTCGGCGACCGCCTGAAAATGCTGGTCTTTGGTCAGGATAAAGCCATCGAGGCCTTAACCGAAGCCATCAAGATGAGTCGGGCAGGGCTGGGTCAGGATCATAAGCCGGTCGGTTCCTTCCTGTTCGCCGGGCCAACCGGGGTCGGGAAAACCGAAGTCACCGTGCAGCTGTCGAAAGCGCTCGGCATTGAGCTGCTGCGTTTCGATATGTCTGAGTACATGGAGCGCCACACCGTCAGTCGTCTGATTGGTGCGCCTCCGGGCTACGTGGGCTTTGATCAGGGCGGTCTGCTGACCGATGCGGTGATTAAACATCCGCACGCGGTACTGCTGCTGGATGAAATCGAGAAAGCGCACCCGGACGTCTTCAACCTGCTGTTGCAGGTGATGGACAACGGCACGCTGACCGATAACAACGGCCGCAAGGCAGACTTCCGCAACGTGGTGCTGGTGATGACCACCAACGCCGGGGTGCGTGAAACCGAGCGTAAATCCATCGGCCTGATCCACCAGGATAACAGCACCGATGCGATGGAAGAGATTAAAAAAATCTTCACGCCGGAATTCCGTAACCGTCTGGACAACATCATCTGGTTCGATCATTTGTCGACCGAGGTTATCCATCAGGTTGTCGACAAGTTCATCGTCGAACTTCAGGTGCAGCTGGATCAGAAAGGCGTGTCGCTGGAAGTCAGCCAGGAAGCCCGCAACTGGCTGGCAGAGAAAGGCTACGACCGTGCGATGGGGGCGCGTCCAATGGTGCGTGTCATTCAGGACAACCTGAAAAAACCGCTCGCCAACGAACTGCTGTTTGGTTCACTGGTCGACGGCGGTCAGGTGACCGTCGCGCTCGATGCCGAAGCCAATGCGCTGACCTACGACTTCCAGGCGGCGCAGAAGCGCAAAGCGGAAGCGGCGCACTAAGCCTCGAACCGGGCCTATGATTTGGATGTTGATTTCGTAGGCCAGGTAAGCGAAGCGCCACCGGGTAATATATGATGTCACGACTGCTTCAGAGGCCGGTTTATCGGCCTCTGAAGCATTGTGTTTTTAGAAGCTAATTTTTACCCCTGCAACGGCCTGCCAGTAATCCACGCCTTCATCTTCAAGTCGGTGCTGATACTGAAGCCCCGTATTCAGTGACACATTAGGGACCGGGTTGCTGATAATCCCCAAATCGATCATCGCAGAACTTCCGGCTGCACCGCTGCGGAAACTGTTGCTGACGTTGCTGTATTTGTCTCCAATCTCCAGCGTCATGTCATCACTAAGATCTTTGATAAACAGAGTATTCGCCGTTATAGCCCATTTCCCTGCGTTTGCCGTATCCCAATCATAGCGATAACGCATTCCCAGTCGCACTGTCGGACGAGTGATATCATCGTAGTGCACCTTAGTGTTATCAGTGTCAGTGAAATCATCCACTTGTAGATACTGGATGCCTACACCCGCGGTTGGCGTCAGTTGATGATCTCCCAGATTGAATCGATATCCAATATCAACAGAGCCGCTGAAAGAGGTGGCATTGATATCTGCAACTTCACTGCCACGCAGGTCGGTAGAAACATTGCCGTCATAGATGGCAACGTCTGACGCGAGATCAACGATTAACCCGCTCTTGTTTTGATATGACAACAGGGAGGATAAGCCCCAGGCGGTATATTCCGTTTTGCTATTGCCATCTGCAGCATCGGGGGTGAAGTGGTCAACAAAAACTGGCCACAGTTTTAGAGTTTTTCCAGAACAATCGCTCTGATTCATTGGGTGTTAAGCCACCGTTATATTGGTGGGGTCTGAGCTGGCTGTAATAACCAATGATGTAAT
>Ga0207655_1000358_pt1 | contig 64902 bp, 45 predicted proteins | sample KBSM44metaG_FD_184398 | JGI IMG/M metagenome (GOLD analysis project Ga0207655, IMG submission 184398) | Miscanthus rhizosphere microbial communities from Kellogg Biological Station, Michigan, USA - KBS M4-4 metaG (SPAdes) (version 2) | ecosystem: Host-associated > Plants > Roots > Rhizosphere >...
TTAGGCTTCATGCCACCGGAGTCTCTTAAAATAGTGAAAATGGTGCCGGGCTTAGAATCGAGGGTTTTAGCAATATCACTGAAGCCGATGTCGTTCTTCCAACTTCCAAGAATGAAAAACAAACTCTTTTTCCACTGCTGTAAATGTACGTTTCATTGATTAATCCTTCGCTACCCATGTTTTAGTATGGATGTTGTATTGACCAATTGAATATACAACGGCCTTCTTTGCAAAAGAACACGCTCAGGTTCGCGTTTATTAGTGAGCATCGCCGGTTTTGGCCGGTAGCGCTGCTTTGCCGGACCATGACGGTGAGTCGTAACGGATTTTATCGTTGGTTAAAGGCAAAAGACCGCTCAGATACCTCATTAAATGTTGAACGAGACGCCCACGCTTTAGCCTGCTGGAAAGCCAGTCGCGGAAGCCTTGGAAGTCGAGCATTAAGCTGTGTGTTGCACAAAGAAGGCTTTAATCTGGGACGTTGTGCGACGCGTAATCTAATGAAAAAGCTTGGGTAATCAGGCCAGCAGCGCAGGCATAGATATGTCGTTGCGAAAGACAGTAACGCAGCGATACCTAACCATCTTGACCGGGAGTTCAACGTTGGGGCACCGAATGAAAAATGGGTGACGGATATTAGCTATATCCCGACACGTCAGGGCTGGTGCTATCTGGCCGCCGTTGTCGATCTTTACTCGCGCAAGGTCGTGGGCTGGAACGTTGCTAAAACGATGACGGCGGAGTTAGCGTTAAGCGCACTGCACATGGCAAAAGTGCTGCGGCAGCCGAAGGGCAAAGTGCTGGTTCATTCCGATCAGGGCAGCCAATATACCTGCGCGGCATGGCGCCAATATGCTGAAGATAATGATATCGAACTGAGCCAGAGTCGGCGCGGAAACTGCTGGGACAATGCCGTCATAGAACGCTTTTTTGGCAGCCTAAAATCAGAGTGGATAAAAGAGCGCTGCTATGAGGGTGTCGAAAGCGCAAAGCGGGACGTGAATAAATACATCATTGAATACTACAATATGTGGCGACCTCATACGCATCTTGGTGGTCTTTCACCAAACGAATATGAAGTCGCCGCTTAATGGGGTGTCAACTTTTACTGGGCCAGATCAGGCATCTGTTCAGCACCATCCTAAATGAAAATGAATGGCCTCATGACGCTGTAGAGCGTCATGAGGCGCGAGATGATGCAATGGTGGGCTGACTGGATTGATGCCGGAGTAGCATAATCACATCATCGGCATAATGCCGAACTCTCCACACCTGGAATCGTTCAGTACCCATGTGGTCATCCGGGTGTTCGCTCGATATATGGAAAGTGAATAAAATACGATCTGTGATTTTTCTTGAGTATTTTGTCCCTTGAAGGTAAAAGGGGCCCACGAATAAGAATGAAGAGAGATATTTGCATGAATTCTGCTATATCAAGTACACCGAACGAAGCTTATCCAAGAGGTAGATTGTTCTTCTTTGGCGAGCTGAAGTTGATGATTCGGTCATGGTTTGTCACCATAGGCGCTGGCGGTGCCCTTGCCTTGGTCGCAGGGTATATCTCCATATTCGCCTTTTCAGGAACGATGGGACTCATTATAGCATTGCTGATGACATCCTCCCCTTTAACTAGAAAGGGTTACCACAGGTTTAACAACAGCCCAAGTGGCGAAGAGCTTGTTGCGTTACCATCAATTACAATAGAACACAAGAAAGAAATAAAACAAAAATCTAAGATATGGTTTGGAATTATTATGTGCATCGTATCTGCCGTGATAAGTGACATCAACATCATTCCGTTATTTGTTGAATTGATGCACGAAAAATTCTCAACAGTGTTCGTGTAAATTGTACTCCCCCAACAAGTGCCCACAAGAACGGAACCTGTAGGCATTTAAAATGACATACTAGGTTGGACTTGGGTTTGACTGCATGTTAAATTTTAGATAACTTCTGATAAATAGAAAAGACTATGGATTACATACTTTCATATATCGCACTATCAGCAATGGCAATCTTTGTTTTTAGTTTGATAGTTATATTTTCAAAATATTACGGGAATCCATTCAACCCAGCATCATATTACCTTGCATTTGATAGTGGCCTGAGGGTGATCCTTAGCTGTGCAATGATATTCATTAGCGGAGCTACCGTCTATAAAGATAGCGACATAACCCATGCAATTTTGTTGCATTTTTTGTATGTTTTTTGCTTTATCACTCCTTTTTTTGTTAGATCTGAGACTGCTTACGCATTCTTTAAAGGATTTGTTTTTGCGTTGAATTTAAATGATTCAAATAAGTTGATGAAAAAAAGTAAGCTTTCATCAATAATGATAATTGCATTTATGGGCATTAACTTTCTTCTCTTGGCTAAAATTGGTGGGGGAGGCTTGAAATGGATAACATCATCGCGTGATGCATATATTGAAAATAAATTTGGTGCGGGTAACTTCTATCTTTTTTGGGTTTGGAGTATATCACTATTTCTGATCTACATACTTTACACAAGAAAACCAAAAACCATTATACAGTTATTAAAGTTATCTCCATATATATTCTTCTGTTTGATCGTTAGTTATTTTACTGGTTCAAAGCAAAATATACTTATAATTTTATTGCTTCTAATATTCTACTATTCACATTTTATTAATAAAGTTAAATTATTTAGATTTGCTATCTTTGGTATTTCTTTGCTTGCCACATTTTTATCTATACAATTAGTTCAGGGAACTACAAGTAATATATTTGGTGCGCTTGCCTACTTTGATTACTTTCAGAAAACAATAGATTTCGTTGCTAGATACTCAGAGGTTGGCCCTAAGTTAGGTGATTCATTTTTAAGTAGCTTCTGGGGATACGTCCCTAGATTCATAGCGCCAGACAAACCTGTGATTTATGGTCAATTAATGATTCAAGATGCATTATATCCAGGAGCAGCAGAGCAAGGTTACTACCCAGCATTCAGCTCATGGTCGTTTTTGTATCTTGATTTTGAATGGGTTGGAGTGATGATCTCAGGATTCTTCGTTGGCTTTATGTCTTGGTCAGCCTATGAGTTCTTTAGAAGAAATCCTAACAGCGTTTTTGCATTTTCTATGGCCGCCCAAGCAACCATAACGCTCTATATGGTTCCTCTTCATGGCGAGCTATATCTGGTTGCATGGTTTTTAATGCAAAGGTTTATACTTGCCCCTTCAATTAGAAGAGTACACAAAACAGTTAATGCGGAAGTTTAATGATAAGGGATATCCATTTATTAATGGTTATCCCTTTTTTATTACCCCCTTAACCTTCTACGCGTGTGAAGCACGATACCATCCATAGCCAGAGTTGATACCTTAATACCGCCATCCGCTCCTATAACTATCCTGGATGTAGTGAATTCGTTGGCAACGGCTCAGTATGCGTCTGTAGCGTCATAGCTCCAAAAAATCTGCCGCCAAATATCAATGCAGCAGCACCAACAGGTGATGAAATTGTGCCTAGATTTTCGCTGAGAGTGATTACTCCCTGATTGAACACATTCAGGGTGGTGTCAACGCTGGATGCTTAGCCGACAAACTTAGTAATGTTGTTTGTTGCTACCAAAAAAGACTGACTCATGGTCATGGTGGTATTGGTAAATTCTTTGGCGATTTTGTCGCTTTGCTTCAGGAGACCATCAACAACCACTTCTGTTGTCGCTCCGGAAACCGTCAGACCCTTGTTTATTATCTAAACAAGTTTGGATAAATCAGCGGTGCTTGTTTCTACGCTTTGATCTGGTCTAATAATCGGTAACACCGACTTAAGAGGATATAATCCTTGAAACGGAGATGCATATGACCAGCACAACACGTAGAAATTACAGTAAAGAATTCAAGATTGAAGCTGCCAAACTCGTTTGCGAGCAGTGCTTTTCATGTATCGAAGTTACACGTCACCCAACGGCTGACCAGAATATTAGCCGTTGGGTGACGGCTTATGAGCAATCCGTGCAAACGGAGCGCCTGGGTGAAAGGCCCCGCAGCGAGCTCGAAGCTGAATTACGCCGCCTCCATGCGGAAAATGAAGAACTAAAGCAGCAGAAGGACATTCTAAAGAAGGCCGTTGTAGATTCAATTGGTCAATGCAACATCCATACTAAAACATGGGTAGCGAAGGATTAATCAATGAAACGTACATTTACAGCAGTGGAAAAAGAGTTTGTTTTTCATTCTTAGAAGAACGACATCGGCTTCAGTGATATTGCTAAAACCCTCGATTCTAAGCCCGGCACCATTTTCACTATTTTAAGAGACTCCGGTGGCATGAAGCCTAACGTGCGCAAACGCGCTTCCTCGCATTTAACTTTATCTGAGCGGGAAGAAATACGCGTTGGACTCTCTGCCAAAAAAGCATCAGAGCGATTGCATATTCTTTAAATCGCTCGCCTTCTACGATCTCAAGAGAAGTTCAACGTAACCGTGGCAGACGCTATTACAAAGCCGTTGATGCGAACAACCGGCGAACCGTATTGCCAAAAGACCTAAAGCCTGTTTGCTGGAGAAAAATCTGGCTTTACGGGATTTAGCTTGGGAAATTTACGCATCTACTCATGACTGACCGTAACAGTTCCTACCCTTAACCAACATAAAGCTGAAATTATTCCAGATACAGTGACGACAACTTTTATGACTTCCATAACTCCCCCTCACAAATGAGGGATCCCCATAAATCTGCCCTTCACTCATATATCGTTCTCACATAAACATTTTTCCAGTGAGTGAAGGCTTCTTCCAAACCCGATATGCCGATTATTTCGGGTTCATGCCGCAGTATATTTTTGGCCAGATTCTGGAACGATAATACTCTTCGTGTTTTTATTGTGTTTGCCTGATATGAGAACTGTTTTCCTATTATTTCAACCAGATACCCAATAAACCACGTCACCACTGACGCTATCATCGCCAGTAAACACAGGACGTTTAGTCGCGGGAGTCCCGTACTACCACTGTGCCGCCAGCCAAAACCAAATCTGGCATTTTTTTCGTCTCTGAAATTCTGCTCTATCTGCATTCTCTTGCGATAAATATTGATCACTTCCCGCGCTTTCCTCGTCCCTATGGAAGAAAAAAGTAGCCACGGCGAACGCCCCCTCAGACGGTATTCCTTCTCGTTTTTACCGTATCTGATTTTCTGGGTTTTCCGTTTTTTATGTTCTGATTTATAGGTATAAAAATAACCACTCACGTTCATTTTTGGCGTTTTGTTCAACACGCCAAAGCCCAGTGTACGTGGCGTTGACGACGCGCTCTTCGTCAGTTCCTCAACTGTCCGCCACTGCGTTTCTCCGTCCAGTTGGCTCTGGACATTCCCTCGCAGGCGTCCGACAAAATCCCATCCAATATGCTTAATGTGTGCAAACCAGGGCGCCTTATATCCGGCATCCGTCACAATCGTTACCGATTTATGTGCACCAATAATACGCTACAACTCGTTGAGGAACTCGACATGAACCTGATGATTTCCCTGTTTTTTAAGCGGTTCAATGCGGTTCAGAAGCGGAATGGCACGCCCATCAGATAATAGCGATGCCCTTAACATCTGAAACTCTTGCTTCCAGCAAGCGCTCCAGTCGATGGCAATAAGGCAATGCGGCAGTGTTGAGGTGATTTTCCGGGCGATTGAGCAATAAATGTCGGGAATATCCTGATGCATCCTGGGATTAGCAAGGAAACGATCGACACGCTTGATTTTATGCTTAACTTTCGCACTACCGGGCAAATAACGGCCAATGCTGGTGAGGGTCAAAGATGCGCCTTTGATAAGCGTCATTGACATAGAAATCAAGGAGTCACGGCGATATGCGTGGATGTGGGAAAGAGACTTTGTGAGAAACTTCTGGCAAACTGATGCTGCAGGCATAGCAGGTGACCTTTACTTTTTGTTGGCGCACAAAGTAGATCATATCCAGCTATGCCTGTCTGCATTTTGTGGGGAGCCAGCAGCCCTCCCAACTCTAGGATCATGCTATAACTGTATAAATAATAAGAATTTGCACAAATTGCACTATACCGTACCCGCCTGCGGCTTTTGAGTTAGTTAATTATTATACAACCCAATACGTCAAGCAACTTCGTGCCTAGGGGTCTGCAACAAATACAAAATGGGAAAGCGTAAAAATAATTTCAGGCTTACTCAGTTCCGGTTCTCCAAGCACCTCAAAAAAACAAGCATAACCCATTGTTTAAATTTACCTTAGTTATTTTTCGTGAAAAATACTGTAATAAACATATGCTGGCAAAAGATTCCATACAATGTGAAACCCATACGTCTTACGACGACAACTCTACGTAACAACATTGCATCTCACCTAGTTCTCAATCGCCACCTTAGACTATCATTACATCGAATTGACATTGAGTGGTGATCAAATGAATGCCTTTGAAATTGAAAGGAAACTCTCTCTGAGCGGCTTCAGCGCGAAAGATATGGCAGCGTTAAGGCGGCAACTTGGGAACAGTGGGTCAACTTATCCAGCATTATTGAGAGAGCTTAACATCAGGTTTATTGCCTCTATGGTACTTGTCCTCATTTTGGCTGCCGTTTGGATATATACGATTATGTACAATACCCACATTGCTATCATTTCATATTCGATAACAATGTTAATAGTTGCTCCTATCTTCTACATCTTTACGCCTATGAAGTTGGGCTACAAAGCATTTCGTTATATGAGAAAAAATTGAGCCAGCTTAGATTGATTTAATAATCACTAAGTCGTTATAGGTCAACACGTCGAACATCCTACGGGAATGCTGGTTGTTTGCCAAAACTATCCTCTCTAACGATGCTATAAATCTCTGGTTTTCATCACTGCTTGATTTTGACAAGGCTGTGCGTAATGTATTGCACTAATAATTAAAGAGTATTCCTTACCAAACACCAGCTCCCCCTACCCACAAGGAAATCCCTACATGCCCAACCTAACCCCCTTCTCCTACGTCCTTGCTGTACCCAATCTCGCCAAAACCTCGGCTTATTTTCGGGATGCGTTGGGGTTTAAACTTGCTTGGCCGGAGGGTGGAGGTTGGCAGCTGGCGGTGCGGGGGGAAGTGCGAATTATGCTGGGAGATTGCCCGGACGCGATTGCGCCTTCGGCGTTAGGCGACCATAGTTACTTTGGTTATTGGCATGTTGATGATGCGACTGCCCTTTATGAAGAATTTACTGCCTCGGGCGCGATTATTTTGCACCCTATTGCCGACATGCCGCACGGCATGCGTGAGTTCACCATTGCGACGCCGGACGGGCATCGGATGTCGATTGGTGAGGACTTATCAGCTTAAGCTGAGAACTAAACAATTAGCGAGGGAAGCGCGTGTTTTACCGGTTTTTAGAGATTTTAGTATTTTTACTGTTACTGCTGTGGATTGCGCTGCTGTTTAACGTCGGCGGGATGTCGGTAAAGCTCAGCGAGTTCATGACTTATCTTGATTCTCTTTGATGGCCTTTACGTCAGCGACAAAAAAGCCACTTACCCAGTAAGTGGCTGATTAGGTTGATGACTTAAGGCCTGTATATCTTAGTGTTTAACACCCAGCGTGTCGGCCAGCGTTCTGGCTAACTGGTTGTTATCATCGGCACCAAACTCCCAGAACATGGCCCCTGCCAGCCCTTTGCTTTTGATGTATTCTCCTTTGATAGCCACCGAGCGCGGGTTCTCGTAAGAGATAGCGAACAGCGGATCGCCCTTGGCGGACTTAATCGACAACCACGGCACTTTCGCTTCGTCATCCCAGTGCTGGGTGAAGCGTTTTTGTGGGTCGTTGAGCAGTTTGCTGACAATATCGTTGTATTTCACATAGGTATCTTTGGTAAGGTCATAGCCCAGCGACTTGAACAAGGCGACCTCGGTTGGGCTAAACGACGGCTGGGTGACCGGATTTTTCTGCGCATCTGGCTTGGTCCAGTCAATTCCCGGCTCCATGGTGCGTTTTGGTACACGCCCGTAGAAACCTATGCCGAGGTTCATCTGGCTGGCCTTCAGCCCCGCCGCAAGGTAGTTATTCACCACGAAATCTGCGCTGTATTTATCCGCCGCCGCGACGGTTGGCCACTCTTTGGAGTCATACAGGTTGGAGTTGAAGTACTGCGTGCCGTAGGCCATGTCGTAGGTCATCAGGTTGATGTAATCCAGCGACGGGGCAATGGCTTTGACGTCGATCCAGCTTTTCGGGCTTTCCGCGCTGGCGGCGACGGCGATGGTCACCAGCTTCTCTTTACCAAATCTTTCGCGCAGCTCTTTCAAGATGGCGGTGAAGTTATCCTTGTCGGCAGGCGTGCTGTCCACCAGCCCCCACGCGCCGTTGACCGGATATTCCCAGTCGAGGTCGATGCCATCAAGGCCATATTTTTTTACGATCTGTTCTGCGGAATCAATGAAGATTTTGCGCGTTTCTGGGGTAGCTGCGGCGGAAGAGAAGCCGCGCGCGCCCCATCCACCGACCGAAAGCAGCACTTTCAGGTTCGGGTTCTGTTTACGCAAAGCGGGGATTTTTGCCAGATCGGCTTCAACTTTGGGTGACAGCCAAATCTGATGCAACTTGGCAGGGTCTTTCAGCGCGGCGTTGGTCTCGCCCGCTTCATTGTTGTAAACCAGACCAAACGAGTAGTTAAGATGGGTTATCAGGCGAACGTCGAGTTTATCGATGTCGCCACCGGGCCCGGCAGTAACATCGCCGCCGCCGTTGAAATAGCCCACTGACATGAGAGAGTTGGCTGAGGCAACTGACGCGCACAGCAAGGGTAATACCGCGAGAAGGGGTAAAAGTTTCATAAATAAGCCTCTTTGACATTTTAAAAATAAATACCGCGACCTAAAGTAGGTGGCGAATAAACAACCACCTAACCTTAGCATCGCTGGCCTGTCAAAGCAGATATTCATGACAGAATTGTGACCGATATTATGGACTTAATCAGTCATGGTTAGAACGTCCAGCGCACCCCGCCGGTATAGCCCCACCCCTTGGCACCATTGCTGTTTATCTCTTTGCGATAATCCACTTCTGCATAGAGCGACACGTCTTTTTTGAAGGTCGCCGTGCCGCCCACACCTAGCTCGCCAATTTGGCCGAACTTGCCGCTGGTGAAGGTGTGGCTGACGTCGAAACCTTCCGCGCCAATGGTGGTTTTCGCCTCGCCGCCCCAGCCACGATAGTAGTTCGCGCGCACATAAGGCGTGTACTGGCGTCCTGCGTCATCCACCCAAGTGCGGTCGGCGCGCAGGCCCAAACGGCCAATGGTCTGGCTGTAATTTTGGTAATCCACCGTGGTGCGATCTTCATCAATAAAGTTATCCATATTGATCCGGGTGTACATCAGTTGCGCCTGAGGTTCGAGCTTCAGGCCATTGTCGAACAGGTACGGATAGCCCGACTCCAGCGAGGCGCTCCAGCTCTTACCTTTCGGCGATCCCACCTCTTTTTGGCGTGGAATATCAGTCTCGCCGCGATGTCTATCCAGCGACAGCGCACCGTCCATGTAGAAGCCGTTTTGGCGCTGCCAAGACAGGTAGAGCGCGATGCTGTCCGAGTTGAAGGTGGTGCTGCTAAAGCCATCAGCGGCTTTTGGGCGCACGCGGTTATTACCGTGGGTATAAGCCAGACCGCCGCGCAGGCTGTCTTTGTCGCCGTCGAGGCGCAGCAGGTTGCCGCCCAGCTGTACCGCGCTGTAATCCATGTCGAAGTCATAACCAAACTGCTTGAAGCCGACATTGGTTTTATAGGTCATGTTGGAGCCGATATAGCGCAGGAACATCTCGCCACCGTTGCCATCAGGGCGGCTCTCCTCGTGGCGTAACTCACCAAGGCGCTTGTGCAAGTTATCCATGATTGCCGCGTTGTAATAAGCCAGCGCGACCGGAGCAGAGATATAAGACGGCACCTGCGGCGTAACCGCCTGACGGCCCGGCGCGCAGTTGTCGACACCGTCGACTACGCAGCCATCGTCCGGCGGATTGACCAAAGGCTGGGCGTTTGGATCTACCGGCACTGACGGCTGTTCAGGCGTGCCCGGGTTGGTCGGGGTGACCGCCACCGGCTGCGCGGCCTTGTTACAGTCATCCCCTTCACAGACATAAACGTTACCGATGCGGTAATCCCAGAAGGTGTTATCGGTTCCTCCAGCGACCTGACGTTGGTTAGCGTCGCTGCTGCCCGGCGCGAAGCTATAGAGCTTGTAACTCCAAGGCCCGAGCGCCAGATAACCGCCCTGTAGCGCGAAGCTGTTGGCGTTGGCATTGCCCGCCACCTGCGCCACTGAGATACCTTCATAGGCATCCATCGATGAGGTGTGGTTGAGGTCGGTGAGTTTGCCGGTGCTGATGTCCGCAGGCGTGACAATCAGGGTGGTGACGCCGCTGTTGGCGTTCCCCGCGATGCGCAGCGAGTCGGTGAACTGGTTGCTCACCACGCCGCCTTCGTTGAGGTCAGTGATCATCTTCACCACCCCGCCGTTAGAGACTAAGTCGCCATTAATCGACAGGCGGTTGCCCGGCGAGCCTGCGCCGTTGGTCAGGTCGATGGTGCCGCTATTGGTGACAATCGCTGAGTTCAGCTCGCCGCCCGAGATAGTCGGGTTGACGCCATTCCCGGCATACAGGGTGGAACTGCTATCAATGTTGACGTTGCTGTGCGCCAGTGACAGGTCGCCGGTCAGCTCCCACTCAGTGCCATTGCTGAAGTTAATCACGTTCCAGCCATTGCCCAGATTGACCCCGCGCGACGGGTCGTCGCTGGCGAAGCTGCCGCCGCGCGCCGCGATTTGCGAGAAGTTAAGCTCATTATCCGTGCCGATGCCGCTGGTGATGTGGCGCGTTGTAGAAAGGTCAACATTATTGATGTAAGCGCGATTGGCATTGCCCGCGCCGAGTGACAGGCTGCCGTCGAGGGTGCCGCCGTTCCAGGTGATGGTGTCATCCCCCTCGCCGGTGTTGATGTCGCCAAACACGCTGCCGGAGGTCAGGAGAACGTTGTCATTCCCCGCGCCGCCCTGCACCGCCACGGCGCTGGCCGAGGATGGCGTTATGGTGCCTTGGTTCTCAAACACCGCCGTGCTGCCATTGCTCAGGTCCACCACCGGCGCGACCAAGCTTGCCGAGGTCAGCACCCCGGTGTTCAACACGGTCCCCGCTTTCCCCGCCACCAGCGCCGCGCCGCCCGCGCTATTGGTCACATTGACCGTCGCCGAGGTGACGACATTGCCGGTGGTATTGGCATTGATCCCCGTCCCGCCTGCTCCGCTGACTTCAAAATGATAATTATTGCCCAGCACCAAGTTGCCAGAGGTAGTCGAAAGGTCGGCCTGAGTGAAGTTAAAACCGGTGCCGCTCCCCGTGACGTTCACCCGTAATGTAGAAGCCGGGTCGAAAGAGGTGGCGGTGCGAACGCCGCTGCCGTTGGCCACGTTAATAACGCTGTTTTGCAGCAGGACGTTGCCGGTCTCGGCGCGGTTCTCAATCCCGTTGCCCGTGCCGTTGATATTCAAATTGATATTGTTGGTCGACAAGCCCGCCGCGCCGCTATCGAGCAATACGCCGTGCGCCGTGCCGCCGACGTTAATGGCATCGCTGCCACCGTTTAACACCAGTTGGGTGCCATCGGCGATGCGAATGCCCGCCACGCCGTCATCGACATTAATTTTCCCAGCGACGGCGATTGAGGTGCCGCTGCCGCTAGCATCAATACCCGTACCGTTCGCCACCTGAATCGCGCCATTGTTGGTCACGCTGCTGCCGGACGCGACTCGCACACCGGTGCCATTACTGCCCGTGGCGTTAATATTGCCGTTATTGGTGAGAACGCCGCCCTGCTCGGCCTGCATGCCGATGCTGTTTGCCCCGCTCATATTAATGGCGCTGCTGTTGTTGCTCGCCCCACCTTGCAAGGCTGACATCCCGACGCCCGAAGCGCCCGTCACATTCACTTGGCCATTATTGTTGGCAATGCCGTTTTGCTGCGCCAGCAGGCCCGTCCCGCCAGTACCGCTGATATTGATATTCGCATTATTGCTGCTTGTCCCGCCCTGCTCGGCCAACAGCCCGGTGCTGCCCGCGCCATTAAGTGTCAGCAATCCGTTATTGACGATTTGCCCCAAATTACGCGCGGCGAAGCCTATCGCGCCCGCCGCGTTGCCCACCAGCGTCGCGGCGCTGGTCAGGGTGGTTCCTGCCTGCGGTGCGCCGCTGTTAGCGCCGCTTAAATCATGCTTCTGGCCGTCGGCCACGCCACCGATGCTGTTCACGCCAGTCAGCGAGATGGAGCTGCCCGCGTCGAGATTACCCGTCGCGCCGCCCTCTACCACCACGCCGCGCGCGCCGTTGCCACTGGCAATCAGGCTTGAGCCGGTGGTGTTGATTTGGGTATTCAGCCCGGAACCGACCAGTGACTGGCTGTCGGCCCCCGAGGCTGTCAGGGTCGAGCCGCTCGCCAAGGCCAGCGCCGCGCCATCTTCAATGCGATACAGCGTTGAACGGTCAGTGCTGGCATTCAAAGTGGAAGTCGCACTGTTGATCGCCGCGCCCGCACCGACGGCGCGGTAAGCAATCTGATCAGTATTGTTGAAGGCTGGCGTGGCGCTGCCAGAAACGTTGACCTTGCCGCCGTTAATGGCTTCAGCACCAATCGCCCCGACGCCGTTGAGGTTGATTAAGGAGCCGTCGCTCAGCGTCGCGGTGGCACGGTTGCCGCTGGCGCTGACGCCGCGCGTACGGTTGGCGGTGCTGCCGCCGTTAACATCAATGGTGCCGCTGGTGCTGGCGGTGGTGTTCAGCGTGCCGGTGCCGCTGTTGACCACGATGCCAGTGCCGCCGTCGCCAATCGCGATGTTGCCGGTGTTGGTGCCGGTCGCGCCGCTTTCGACGCGGATGCCGGTCGCGCCTGCGCCGGTGAAATTGATGTCGCCGGAGTTAGTCAGCGAAGCGCGGTTGCGGGCAATGTAACCCGTCAGGCCATTTTGTGATGAGTTGAGGGCCGCCGCTGAGGTCAAGTTGGTATTTGGTGAAGCCGTGCCGCTGTTCGCGCCAGTAAGCGTGTGTTTCTGGCCGTCGGCAATGGCTCCCACCGAGTTTTCACCAGTGAGGTTAATGGTGGTGGCGGCATCAATCACGCCCACCGCGCCGCCCTCGACAATCACGCCGGTCGCGCCATTGCCCGAGACGTCAAAGGTGGCATTTTGCGTCACCACGTTGGTGCCGCCGGTGCCGGTTCCCATCACGCCGACCGAGTTCGCGCCCGAGGTGGTTAAGGTCAGATCGGTACCATCAAAATCGGCTCCTTGCTCAAGGCGGAACAGCGTCGAGCCGGTGGTGGTGACGTCAAAGGCATTGTTGCCAATGGTGTTAATTCTGGCATTCGGGCCATAGGCGAAGAAGGCGATTTGGTTGCTGCCCTGACTGAAGGTCGGGATTGCAGTGGAGGAGACGTCAACCGTGGCGTTGCCACGCGCGTGGACGCCAATCGCGCCATTGCCGGACAAATTCACCGGGCCGTCGACCTGCGCGGTGGCCGTGCCGGTTCCCTGCCCTTCAACCCATACGCCGAAGTTGCGGGTGGAGCTGGCTGCGTCCGCGCCGCCCGCCACGTTAATGGTGCCGGTGGATTTCGCCGATGCCGTATTGCCCGCAGTGGCAATCACTTTTATCCCGGTGCCGTTTACGCCGTTCAGATTGATGGTTCCGGCGTTATTGATATTACCGCCGCTGCCCGCGTTGACTACCGACATGCCGATATTTTCACGCGGGATGGTGGTCGCGCGGCCGTTCACATCAATAGTGCCGTTGTTGACCATCGTGGTGGTGTCGCCGCCGTTGGCAAACATCCCCGCGCCGTTCTGGACTCTCGATCCCAGCACGATACTGCCATTATTGGTGGCGCTGCCGCCGCTGTTAACCTGCACCCCGGCCGCCAAATCACTCTGGTTCAGAGCGGTATCGGCTGGTGTATCTGACTTATTGTTTTGCGGGCCACGGCCAAGATAGATCACCCCGTCCGCGTTATTAATGAAGGAGGAAGCGGCGTCGCCCACCAGCACGCCGGTTGTGCTGCCGGTGGCGCTGGAACCGTTGACGCCGACATTGATATTTCCGCTGTTAGAAGCGGTAGATCCGCCGCCAAGGTTGATGCCCGAGGTGGTGCCGCCAGTGGTGGCTAAGTTGATAATGCCTTGGTTATCAAAGGTACTGCTGTTTTGCACCTGAACGGCGCTCGAGCCATAGCCGGTTGAGGTCACGCCGGTGCCGTCGTTGCGATTCACAAAACCGCCGTTGATCACCCCGGTTACACTGTTGGTCCCTTTGCTGGTGTCGGTGAGATAGACCGCCGCGCCCTCTGAGCCTATCGAACCCGAGCTGCTGACCTTGCCGTTAACCGTGACTTCAGCCCCGTTCGAACCGCGGATCGCCCCGCCGTTGGCCCCAATCACTTCCAGCGTTTTGCCCGCTGCTACATTGACTTTGGCTCCCGCGCCGCTGGCGTTAATGACAATTCGGTTGCCAATCGCCTGAGCGACGTCGTCATTCGGGTCATCGGCGGAAATCTTATAGCCAATGGTGCCGCTGCTGCGCACAAAGGCTTTGTTGAATTCAGTCAGGTAAGCACTTTTGTCCAGATTGCCGGACTCAAGCTGGGTGATCAGCCAGTCGTTATAGGTTTTAAGCCCCGCCGCCGAGGTGACGTTGAAACTGTTACTTTTGCCATCCAGCGTCTGCACGTTGAACGCGCCGTTATAGGTGATCAAGTTAGTCACAGCATACTGGCGCGGCACAGTAGGATCGGCCGCGGAGCCAGTAAAGGTGATGCGGTTGTTGGAGTTCCAATTCAGGGTCGAGTCGCCGCCGGTGGTGCCGTCGACATTAAACAGCGTGCTCTGCTTGGCCGCCATGCTCCAGCCGTTTGAACTCGCGGTCGAAGCTGAATTCGGCTGCCCGATATTCACATTCAGAGTGCCGCCGTTGTTCACATCAGCCACGCGGGAGTTAATGTACTGGTTGTCTCCGACATTGACGATATCCGCCACCGCCGTGCTGCTATCAATCTTGGGTAACGCCGTCAGGCTGCTCGGATTGTAGACCTGAAAAGTGGTATTGCCGCCGGTGGTCGGGTCAGGAATGGTGATGCCGAAATTCTGCGGGCCAATATCCAGCCGGTCGGCATTAATAAAGGTGTTGCCGTTAACCACCAGATTTTTATTTAAAAGATCGCCCAGCGTGGTGTTTACCGCGCCATCTACGCCGGTTTGAAAACGCTGCACGCCAGTAAGGTCGAGAGTGTTACCGTTGGCAGTAACCCGGCCCGCAAGCTGGTCGTTGTCGACAGGGTTATAAGGCTCTAACACCACTGCGGTGGCGGAATGTGGGTAAAGCAAAGCGGAAGGGAATGACATAACAGAAAGGACAGCAAGCGCAACTTTTGACAACGGCGGTCTACGATTCATAAAAACTCCCAGATGAGTATTAAAAGGTGGTAACTCATCCGTGAGGCTAGCTATAAGCACTAAAAATTTACCTTTGGTTAGCCCAATGATTTGCAGGGCAAGTCACCAAAGGTATTTGGAAGGATTTTTATTGATAAATTTAAGTTAAATAAACGTATAGATTAGGTAAGAAAAATGTGCAAAAAATGTCTTAGAGAATTGTGTTGATTCGAGAAGTTAGTGGGATTTGAAAGTCAAAGACAGACAAAATTGTTCGTCATTGACCTGTCATTTTAAGAGAGTTTTATTCGCTATTTCCCTTGCTTTTACTTACCATTCCTTACAAATGTGGTGTGCCTTCCTGCCAGCCCGATAGCCTGAGTTTTTTTGCCTTTTTGGCTGCTCGCCGCGCGCAGTGATACCGATCCTTAGCATGTGGAACAAGGTTCAAATAATGGATTTATTACGGTTTTTGCTTCGTCTGCCCTTCACTTTAGTTAAAGGTGTGTGCTGGCTATTGGCCAAAATTTTCTGGCTGCTAGGGCTGGTGCTGCGCCCGCTGATTGGCAATATTCAGTGGCGTTCTCCGGCGTGGGTCGCTGGCGTGAAGAAGGGGTTTCTCGCTACAGAAAGAGGCGTGGACAACCACCCGAAATCCGTCGCCTCCGCCGTTGTGCTGTTGATCGCGCTGGCGGTTGGCGGGTTTTATGGCTATCACGCGTGGCTCAACCGCCCGCAGCCTATTGAACCTGCGCCGATGGTTTACCAGCAAACCACGGTGCGCGTCGCCGGGCCGCAGCTGATTAACTACAACGCGCAGAACCGCCCGCCGCAGGAAATTATTCTCTATTTCAGCCATGCTGCCGCGCCAATCACACTGGTGGGTAAAACCGTCGAGCAAGGCGTCAGCCTATCGCCTGCCGTTGAAGGCCAATGGGCGTGGCGCAATGCCGCAACGCTGGTCTTCACTCCGAAAGGCGCGCTGCCAATGGGTTCGGCGTATAAAATCAAGCTCGACGCCGCCAAGCTGCTGGCCCCGCAAATCAAAATTAACCAGACCGAATACAGCGCCAACGCGCCGTCGTTTGACTATCAATTAGGTCAGGCCGAGTACTACCAAGACCCGCAGGATGCCCAGAAGCGCAGCGCGATTTTCCGCGTGCAGTTCAACGCGCCGGTGGACGTGGCGAGCTTCGAAAAACGCATCTCGCTGGGGTTGATTGAAGGGAAAGAGACGCCGGAGAAAAAACTCAACTTCTCACTGGTGTATGACGAGAAAAAACTTAACGCTTGGGTTCACTCTGAACCGCTAAAAGCCTTAGAACAGGGTGGCTCGGTTCACGTCGCCATTGATAGCGGCGTCAAGGCCAGCGTGGCTTCACAGCCGACGGCGGGCAAGAAAGACAACTGGGTCAGCGTGCCGAGCCTGTATAGCCTCAGCGTGGCCGACGTGGCCGCCACGGTGGTGAATTCCGACGACAACCAAGGCAGCCGCGCGCTGGTGGTCGCCCTGAGCGACGGCGTAAAAGACAAAGAGATCGGCGCCGCCGTAAGAGCTTGGCTGTTACCGCAAAAGAACCCGAAATACGGCGATGATGACCAAGATGCTATCTACCCTTGGTCGATGTCCGACATCGATACCGGCATCATCAGCCAGTCTGCGCCGGTCAAACTGGCGTTAAACGACGCCGAGCAGGAGTACCAGCCGCAGTTTAGCTTCACCTTTGACGCCCCGGCCCATCGCTACTTGCTGGTGGAAATCAATAACGCGCTGACCTCTTTCGGCGGCTACAAGATGCCGGAGAAGCAGTATCGCGTGGTGGCGGTGCCGGACTACCCGACCTCGCTGAGTTTTATGTCGCAAGGCTCGCTGCTCTCCATGAACGGTGAGAAGCAAATTAGCGTGGCGGCTCGCAACGTGCCGGGCCTCAAGCTGGATATCAAGCGAGTTATTCCAAGCCAGTTGCAGCACATAGTCTCCTTCAAAAGCAGCCAATACTCTTCGGCGGAGTTCAACCGTCTGGGCGATGAATACTTTACCGAGCACTTTGAATACACCCACGCGGTGGACAATCAGAAGCCGGGCGAAGTGAGCTATCAGGGCATCGACCTGTCGCGCTATTTGTCAGATAACCCGAACGCCCGTCGCGGCGTCTTCTTACTCACCCTGACCCCGTGGGACCCGGCGAAAAAGGCCGAGCAGCCTGAAGAAGGGCAGCCAGAAGAAGAGCAGTACAGCGAAGACGATGAGAGCGGCGACGCGCAGGTCGGCGACTCGCGCTTCGTGGTGATCACCGATTTAGGCATTATCAGCAAGCGCTCGCAGGACAAAACCCGCGACGTGTTCGTGCAGTCAGTGCAATCTGGCCTGCCGGTCAGCGAGGCCAAGGTGTCGGTGATTGGTAAAAACGGCGTGGCGCTGCTCACCCAAACCACGGATGCCGACGGCCACGCGCGCTTCCCGGCGCTCGACGTCTACAAAAATGAGCGCCAGCCGGTGATGTTCTTGGTCGAGAAGCAGGGAGACGTCTCCTTCCTGCCGACCAGCGACTACAACGATCGCGGCTTAGACCTATCGCGCTTTGACGTCAGCGGCGAGCAAACGCCGTCTGACCCGCGCACTCTGAGCAGCTATCTGTTCTCCGACCGTGGCGTCTATCGCCCCGGCGACACTTTCAACATCGGCCTGATCACTCGCACAGCCCAGTGGGGCAACAGTCTGGCGGGCGTACCGGTTCGCGCTGAAATCCGCGACCCGCGCGACACACTGATGAGCACCCAGCCGCTCAAACTCACTGCCAGCGGCTTTAACGAGCTGAGCTACACCACCAGCGAAAGCTCACCGACCGGCGAATGGAATGTCTATCTCTACCTGATTGGCAAAAATAACGACGCCACTACCCTGCTCGGCCACGTGGCGATCAATGTCAAAGAGTTCGAGCCGGACCAGTTGAAGGTCAAATTGCAACTGACGCCAGACCGCAAACAGGGCTGGGTCAAGCCGTCGGAACTGCAAGCCAATATTGATGTACAAAACCTGTTTGGCACCCCGGCGCAGAACCGCCGCGTGACCTCAAAACTGACCCTGCGCCCAATGTACCCGAGCTTTGATCAATACCCGGACTACCTGTTCTACGAGAACCGCACCAACAACGACGGATTCGACACCGAGTTGCAGGAGCAGACCACCGATCTCGAGGGTAAAGCCGCGATCCCGCTCGATCTCAAAGCCTATGCCGACGCCACGTATCAGCTACAACTGCTGTCCGAAGCGTTCACCGCCGGAAGTGGCCGCTCGGTAGCCGCCACCGCCCGCGTGCTGGTGTCGCCTTATGATTATCTGGTGGGGGTGAAGGCCGACGGTGACTTGGGTTACATCAACAAGGACGCCGAGCGCCATCTCAATCTGATTGCGATTAATCCGTCATTGGCCAAGATTGCGCTGCCGGACCTCAGCCTGTCGCTGATTGAGCAAAAAACCGTGTCGGTGCTGACCAAGCAGGATTCGGGCGTTTATAAATATCAGTCGAAAATGCGCGAAGTGCAGCTCTCAGAGCAGCCGCTGGCGATTGCCGCCGAAGGCAGCGACTTCCGCCTGCCGACCCAGCAGCCGGGCGATTTCGTGCTGGTGGTGAAAAACGCGCAGGGTCAGGTGCTCAACCGCGTCTCTTATAGCGTGGCGGGCAATGCCAACCTCAGCCGCTCGCTGGACCGCAACGCCGAGCTAAAACTGAAGCTTAATCAGGCCGAATACCAGCCGGGCGAGGAGATTGAAATCGCCATCAACGCGCCTTACACCGGCAGCGGCCTAATCACCATCGAAAAAGATAAAGTCTATAGCTGGCAATGGTTTAAAAGCTCCACCACCAGTTCAGTACAGAAGATTCGCGTTCCGGCAGGCCTGGAAGGGAATGGCTACATCAACGTGCAGTTCGTGCGCGATGTGAATTCCGACGAAATCTTCATGAGCCCGCTGAGCTACGGCGTGATGCCATTCAAAATCAGCACCAGCGCGCGCAAAGCCGGGTTACAACTCAGCACGCCGGAGGTGATTAAACCGGGAGAGAAACTGCCGATCACCGTCAATACCGACTCGCCGCAAAACGTGGTGGTGTTCGCCGTGGATGAAGGGATTTTGCAGGTCGCGCGCTACAAGCTGAAAGACCCGCTGGAGTTCTTCTTCCGCAAGCGCGAGTTGAGCGTCGACAGCGCGCAGATCCTCGACCTGATCCTGCCGGAGTTCAGTAAAATCATGTCGCTGACGTCAGCGCCGGGCGGTGATGCCGGTGAAGGGCTGGATCTGCATCTCAACCCGTTTAAACGTAAACGCGATAAGCCGGTGGCCTACTGGTCTGGCATCGTGCCGGTCAATGGTCAGGCGCGCTTTGACTACCCGGTGCCGGACTACTTTAACGGCAAAATCCGCGTGATGGCGATTTCGGCCACCCCGGACAAAATCGGCATGGCGCAGACCAACGCCACGGTGCGTGACAACTTCATCATGACGCCAAATGTGCCTTCTATGGTGGCACCGGGCGATGAGTTTGACGTCAGCGTCGGGGTGAGCAACAACCTTGAAGGCGCGGGCGACCAGCCGGTGGATATCGCCGTTAAGCTGACCCCGCCGCCGCAGCTTGAGGTGGTGGGCAATGCCCAGCAGTCGTTGTCGCTGGCCGCCAAGCGCGAAGGCAATCTGACCTTCCGCCTGCGTGCCAAAGCTGAACTGGGGGATGCGCCGCTGGTCTTCGACGCTCAATACGCCGACAAGAGCAGCCGCCGCACCATCAGCACCTCGGTGCGCCCGGCGATGCCGTTCCGCACCCAGTCAGTGATGGGCCGCATGAGTGGCAAAACCCAGAGTGTCGATAACCTACGCAGCATGTTTGATGCCTATGCCCAGCGCGAGGCGGTGGTGTCGAACTCACCGCTGGTGCTAACCAGCGGGCTGGCGCAGTATCTGGCGGACTACCCGTATTACTGCTCTGAGCAGATTGTCAGCCGCTCTATTCCACTGGTGCTGCAAAGCAAATATCCGCAGCTCAAGGGCAAGCTGAGTCAGGCCGAGGTGAACAGCCAGTTGAACAATATGCTGCGCACCCTGCGTTCGCGGCAGAACGACAGCGGCGCGATTGGTCTGTGGCAGGCTTCGCCAGTCGCCGATCCGTTCATCACGCCATATGTCGTGCAATATATGCTGCTGGCAAAATCGTCTGGCTACGCCATCCCTGCCGGTATGCTGGAAGAGGCCAACAGCGCCCTGCGCGAACAGGCCGCCAGCGGTTATGAGGACTTGTACCACCTGCGCCTGCGCGCCTTTGCGGTTTACCTGCTGACGCTGCAGGGGGAAGTCACCACCAACTCGCTGGCATCGGTGCAGGACAGCCTGCAAAAAGGGTATGCCACTAGCTGGCAAACTGACCTGAGCGCGCTCTATTTGGCTTCTTCTTACCGCCTGCTGAAAATGGATGACGAAGCCAATAAGCTGCTGCAGCCAAGCTGGAATGAGCTGGGCAAGGCATACAACAGCGCGTGGTGGTCGCAGAACTACTTCGACCCGCTAGTGCAGGACGCCACTCGCCTGTACTTGATCACGCGTCACTTCCCGGAGAAAGCCGCGTTGATCCCGCCGCAGGTGCTGGAGAATATGGTGAAAGCGCTGAAAGAGGAGCGTTACACCACTTACTCCTCCGCCATGAGCATTTTGGCGCTGGACAGTTACTCAAGCCAAATCGCCCAGCAGTCGAGTGCCGATGGCCTGAGCATCAGCGCCATCAGTAAAGAGAAGCAGGCGCAGCCGGAGGTTATCTCGACCTTGCAAGGGCTGTTCGCCAAGGGTGATTTCAACGCCTCGGCGCGTTCGATTGAGTTCAGCAACCAGAACAACGCCCCGGCGTGGTACGTGGTGACGCAATCGGGCTACGACGTGGCCGCGCCGCAAAAAGCCATTTCTCGCGGGTTGGAAATTACTCGCGATTACACCGACGAGCACGGCAAACCGGTTACTCAGGTGACGTTGGGCGAGAAGATTAATGTTCATCTGAAAATCCGCGCCAATGCTAAAGAAGGCCAAAGTAATCTGGCGATTGTCGATTTGCTGCCGGGCGGCTTTGAAGTGGTGCAGCAGGCCGCGCCAGAGCCGGAAAACGAAGGCGAGAATGGCGAAGGCAAGGCGCAGGCCGACAACGTTTGGCGCTCGCCAATCGCCGCCGACGGCTCAACATGGCAGCCGGACTACAGCGACGTGCGCGACGATCGGGTGATTATCTATGGCAGCGCCAGCACCGAGGTGCAGGAGTTTGTATATCAGATTAAATCGACCAATACCGGCAGCTTCGTGATCCCTCCAGCCTTCGGCGAAGCCATGTACGACCGCGAGGTTCAGGCGCTGTCGGTAGGTTCGGGGAGTATCGTGGTGGTTCCTGCGGATGGAAGTAAGTAAGGGGAGCTTGGGGATAACCCCACACCCCACCTAACCTCCCCTCCTGAGAGGGGAGGGATAAGTTCAAGAACGTTTTTAGCTCCTTCCCCTTTCAGGAGGGGAAGGCTGGGATGGGGTGTGGGGTTTGCTGGGGTTAAGTTCGCTGAGGTCAGGTTGGCTAAAACTAAGTCGCAAAAATTTGAGTAAACCATGCTAACAACGCCCAGCGCTCGCCTAAAACGCCTGCTACAAAACGTGCTGATGGCCCTATTCCTGCTGGCGATCTTCTTCGTCGGCTGCCGCCTGTGGCCTCACCCGCCGCTGTCGCACGGCTTGCCCTTTTCCAGTACTTACTATGACCGCAACGGCACCCTGCTGCGTATCACGCTCGCCAATGATGAGCGATACCGCACTTGGACGCCGCTGGAGCCGATTTCCCCGCGCGTGATTCAGGGCATTCAATTGCATGAAGACCGCTGGTTCTACTTTCATCCCGGCTTCAACCCTGCCAGCCTGCTGCGCGGCTTCTGGCGCAGTTATATTCTTGGCGGCAAACAGCAGGGCGGCTCGACGCTCACCATGCAGCTGGCGCGCATACACTGGCATCTCAACACCCGCACGCCTTCCGGCAAGCTTTGGCAAATTGTCCGCGCGGTGCAGCTCGAACTGAGTTATTCCAAGCACGACATTCTCGAGGCTTATCTCAACTATGCGCCTTATGGACGGAATATTGAGAGCATCGGCGCGGCTAGCCTGATTTACTTCAACAAGTCGCCGGGCGATCTCAACCTGCCGGAAGCCCTGACGCTGGCGGTCTTGCCGCAGTCGCCGAGCTATCGTATCGACACCAAAACCGGCGTGCTCGGCGAGGCGCTAAATCAGGCGCGCAATCGGCTGTTTGCCCGCTGGCAGCAGCGCTACGACACCGACAGCAGCCAAAACGCGCTATTTCAACTGCCGCTGAGCCTGCGCCAGCCGGAGCAGATGCCCTATATCGCGCCGCACTTTATCGAACAGATTCGCCAAGAGCATCCGCCATTGCAAGGCACCCAAAGCCGGGTCGATACCGAGTTGGACGCCGGATTGCAAAAGCTGGTCGAGCGGCAGGTCGACGCCTTCATCACCCGCAACGCCAGCCGGGGGATCCATAACGCCGCCGCGCTGCTGGTCGATACGCGCGATATGGGCGTGCGGGCGTTGGTTGGCTCGGCTGACTACTACAATCGGGATATTCAGGGGCAGGTTAATGGCACCAAGGCCAAGCGCTCGCCCGGCTCGACTCTCAAGCCTTTTATCTACGCGCTGGGGCTGGAACAGGGCGTGCTGCACCCGATGACCATTCTCAAAGACGTGCCCTCTTCCTTCGGGGCTTACGCGCCAGAGAACTTTGACCGGCGCTTTCTCGGCCCAGTCACTGCCACCGATGCCTTAAACTTCAGCCGCAATATTCCGGCGGTATATATCGCCTCCCAGCTCAAGAACCCGACGCTGTATCAGTTTCTGCGGCTGTCGGGTGTCGCCAACATGGCGAGCGAAAGTCACTATGGTTTGTCGCTGGTGCTCGGTGGCGGCGAAGTCACGGTGCAAGAGCTGGCGCGGCTTTACGCGCTGCTGGCTAACCGTGGCGAACTCAAACCACTGCGCCTGCAAAAGCAGGACGCCTCCCCCGCCCCGATTCGGCTACTGAGTAATGAAGCCAGTTTTATTACGCTGGATATGCTGCGCCAGCACCGCAGGCCGGGCGATACGCTGGCGCAAAGGCCGACCTCTCTGCCGGTTTATTGGAAAACCGGCACCTCGTGGGGATTTCGCGATGCGTGGACGGCGGGGATTTTCGGTCCCTACGTGCTGGTGGTGTGGGAGGGGAATTTCGACAGTAAAGGCAACGGGGCTTTCATTGGTGCAGATGCCGCCGCGCCGCTGTTCTTCAACATTATCGACAGCGTGCAGGCGAATTATCCAACCCTGCGCGAGCCAAAACACTCGTGGCCGAAACAGTTAAAACGGGTGGATATCTGCCTCGCCAGCGGCGACCTGCCGACCCCTTGGTGCCAGCAGCAGGGCAAAACTTGGTTTATTCCGGGCAAATCGCCAATTAAGGTCGATACCATTTACCGCCCGGTAGTGCTGGATATTCAGACCGGGGAAGTCGCCTGCCCGCCTTATGACCCTGAGCAGACGCGCACCGAAGTGTTTGAGTTCTGGCCGTCGGACTTAGCGAACGTTTTCGCACAGGCCGGTTTACCCAAACGCACGCCGCCGAACAATAGCCGCTGCAAGAGTGACACCAATACGGTCAGCGGCTCTCCGCCGCGCATCACTTCTCCACTGCGCAATACCACTTACACCCTGCGCCAGTCGCAGCAAGGCCGCGATGCGATTGTCTTCAACGCCACCACCGACGCGGACAGCAAAACGGTGTATTGGTTTGTGGATGATATTTATCTCGGCAGCAGCGCCAGCAAAACCGCGCTTCAGTGGCGACCGGAAAATAACGGCCAATATCGCATCCGGGCCGTGGACGATCACGGGCGCGGCGATTCAAGGCTGATAAAGATTGAGATTGTGAATTAGTTGGCGAGGAAAACGTCGGGATTTATTCCTCCCCTTTCGGGGAGGTTTGACTGAAAATCTATTTCCGAGAGAGGTGCAGACTGTTTAGATTCTCCGGTTATTCAGTCGGACAGTCCGTTTTGTCATAAGATAAGGTCTTCTCACTCAAGCCTTGGTTATAAACATAGTCAACCGTCAGACCATATTGTTGTACCATCGGCGTAGCGCAAAAGCCTTTAATAAAAATGGCTCTGTTATTTTTATCCAGCGCTGAAAAATCCACCTCATTGAAATCTATATTTTCGACGCCATGGGTATAAATGAGTTTCTTATTATTAATCTCAACACCTTTTAAAACCGTGTAATAATCCATTCTGACTGGCAGTGATAATTTAGAGATTTCAGCCTGACTCTGCGCCTCAAACGTCGCCCAAGCCTGATCGGCACTTTTGGTTAATAAAGCCCCCATTCCAAACATCACCCCAAGAGAGACTAAGACACAAACTACGGTAGCAAGAGTCATGTGTTTGCTGACAATGTTTTTAGACTTTATGTTCTGATGATGGAAGAAAGTCCCCACCACCCCGCCACAAAACATAAGAATAAACATCGTCACAATAATTGTGCTACCTGTGTTATGAGCCGATATATTTAGGGCTTTCACGAAAAGGAAAAGCAGCAACATAGCCACCGCGCAAATACGGCTTCTACGATAAATCCCATAAGCCAAAGCAACAGCAGCAAGGGTGTAACCAATACTATAAATATTGGCTAACAACCCATGCCCTAGCCCTGACCAAAAGTAGAGCGTAAATCCCAGGTTAATAGCCGCCGACAATATCGCCGCCCCCCAAGCATTTTTAACAAAACGATTAATGTCCTTTTCAATCTTTGCTGTATCAGTCATTGTTTCGGCCCGTGATTTTTAGTGCAATAATCTGTGTTTTTTTAGAGTGTTATACGGGGTGATTTTACACCCCGAAAAATATTGTTCAACCAAATCAGTCAGAAAAAAAACATATTTAAACATCGCCTTTTTAAACTCATTCTAGAATGAGAAAAAGCCACTTTTCTTGCAAATCGTGCCAGTCCAACCTTTGATTGGATCTTTACTCGTTAAATCCTCAATTGTTACAGCAACCGGGCTATAATTATATTCGCTCAACTCAGCATGAATTTCATACTGATGATTACTTTCAGGGACAAAGTAGGTAGAGTGATGATGCATTTCAGTAGTGCCGTTATATTTTGTCTCTTGAAGAGAGTTGATAATTTCTAAGTATTGGCCAGATTTTATAATATATTCCTTTACAGACTTACCCTTAAATTTTTCAGAAGGGATCATTCCAACTGTTTTGGTCGTTCCCACACTGTAATCTGCCTGAGTCAGTAAGGATAAATGGAAAGTTGAAGTAAGCTTTCTTGCGTCAACCTCTTTATAGCAATCTCCCGATTTCTCATAGACTTTCAGTCCAATCGTTCCTTTATCCAATACTCTAATTTTGGCTGCATCATTCCCTGTATAATCCACAAAAGCATGGCGAGTATCGAGTTGGCACCCAGACAAAAGAAAAACTGCCAAGGGACATGCATAAAAAAATCTTAAAGTCATAACTTCATCCTGTTATTTAAATAAAAAAATTTCCCACTACTACATTTATATGGTTATCGGCATCGTGTAGAATTCCTTTAGGTGCATATTTTTATTTTCACATCGTGGTTACATATCGTTCCCACTCACAATTCCTCCATCTTCTTTTTGCTATATTTCAATATGTCTTTTTAATAGCATACTATTAGAAAATATAGAGCAACACCCGATATTGATTAGCACCATAGATTGGTAATTTGTAGAAAGCATAAATAAAATTGTATAAGTGGATATGCAATCGGTGTAAATAGTACCAAATGGATTTTTTAATTAAAATACCGATTCAACTAATTAAGGTCACTTATAAGAAATAATTTAATCATGGATAGAATTATCCTAGCCGCAAACGAACGGCTGATTATCAATTTTATATATGAATGCCATCAATTTGTGCGGTTAGCTGAATAATATGGGTAACAATGTTGCCATCGCTGACTGCCGATTTGGTGGTCGCGCTGTCGCTGCCCTTACCATTGACTCCGACCAGCAGGCTGCTCGCCATGTTGCCAACAAACTACCCGCGCCCTATTACTACCACTCGTCACTACCAACTAAGCAGGAGTTGATCATGACAGAACGAAATTCTACGTCAGCCCCTCAAGCCCGACGTTACACCGTCGGTTACCGCCCCAATGGCGGCAGGCCGAACCCCAGCCCACAGTTGAAGATTAAAGGTAACTGGCTGGAAAAGATGGGTTTTACCACCGGTCGGCCGGTGAGTATTACGGCTGAAAATGGGTGTCTGATGATCAGGGCTGAGGTTGGCGGCTGAGGCTAAAAAGTAAAATCCCGGCGACTTAGCCGGGATTTTTCAGCAACTTAGCTTATATTCATAAAATTTTTGCAATTCATCAGGTTCTCTTTCAAGAATACCAATGTAATGTTGATATGATCGAACTAATTGGAGGTAACCACATATTGCATTAACCCCGAAGCTTTCATATAAATCAAAGTAACCGTCTGTTTTTTCTGCAATGACGCACCCCCAATTACTCGGAAATTCATTATCCAATACTTCAAAAAGATTTGAAGGCACCCACATAGGATTGCTACCTTCGGGACAGAGTAGTAAGTCAGTTCGGGTCGGATAAAACATGACACCATAAACCTTATACTTCACACCTATTTCCAAAGGATTAAATTGTGTTTTGTCAGTTTCGCCCATAACTCTTGCGTTAGTGGGGAGATCTTTTCCTGATACTGAATTGCACAAAACCAACATTTTCTCTACCTATTTAAATTTAAAGTCATCTACCTGACCGGTTTTCGTATTACGAACATAATGCACTTCAACGTCATTGATATTTTGCGCCATTTTTACCCAGCCATCTTCTTTCGGCCATCGTTTATCTGTCATTGGTATTGGTAGCTGGCGACCTGCCTCTGGGTTTGATAAGGCTTGTTCAATTGCCAATTTTTCTTGCAAGGAATTAGCTTCTGTCCTGCCCGTTGAACCACGCCCTAATTGTATTTCTGACGAATAAGCCAGATCATCCGGATTCGGCTCTGCAATCGGCGTAGTCGTGCTATTCCCGCCTACATTCGACTCACCCTCAGTATTACCGGTATTTATGGCCCCTGCTTCTGATGGCTGATTATTACCCGTATGACTTGTACTTGGGTCGACCTGCTCGTTTCCACCCGTGTTCGTTGGAGATTGCTCTAAGATCTGATCACCGCCAGTGTTACTTGGCGCTTTAGGCTGGTTCTGAGCAGCAATAATTGCCATCATAACGCAGGTATCATTTAACAGGCACGTGGTGCTCAGTCCTTTTTTAGCAGCCTTTGTCAGTGCTAATGCCGCCTGATCATTCGGGTTTCGGCTGCCTGCTTCAGCCATAGCTGCCGAGTTCAGGATCTGGTTTGCCATAATCTGCTGAACCAAACCAATACTCGTCATATTGTTACTGATTTCGTTCTGACCTGCCTGAGCCCCTGTTATCGCACCAGACGAATCACTGCCAGCTAGGCCGCCTGCTAACCCTGCCGCCAATGTGCTCAGTCCGACTAGAGTCTGCTTTTGTTGCTCTGTCAGTTGGTCAACTGATGTATCACCGTACAATGCTTTCTTGATAGCTTCTCCAGCCAATGCCGATGTACCCGCACCTGCAGCACCTGCCAAGCCATTGTTGCCCTGCATTTCAGCCAGAACCCCCGCCACCACAGCATTTGCCATCACCCTGCTAGTTTCATTTGGGGCCATCTGTTTAATCACTTCCGTCAAATAAGGCGCAGCGCCACCTGCCAGAGCGGCTTTTAGATCCCCACCAGCAAGCCCCTGAATCGCTGCCGTGGCCGCCTGCATCCCCTGTTGGATAGCACTTCATGTACCCCATTCAGCTTGCGCAGTCTTATAGGAAGAAGTATTGACCAATTGTGCATGATACTCATCCCAAGCCTCTTGCTTCGCGCCTTTCTCTGGTTCTGTAATACCTTTTTCTGCCAGCTCGGCTTTACCCGCGTTTGTAGCCCGAATATCACCCTGTGTCCTTGCAATATCACTTACCTGACTCCCAATCTCCCCAATCTTCTGCGCCTCTTGCAAACGGCGCTGCTCTTTCTCTTTGTCGAATATTGGCGAGAGGGTCTAGTTGGCGTGCTCGACGTCGCGGCTCAGGTCGGCGACGTTGCTTCGTAGGCTTAAGCATCGCGCCCATCAACCGCAAGAAGGTGCCGCGATGGCTGAAGAAGTTTCCGGGAGCGATGAACGACTCCGGCGATGTGCCGATGTTTAAGCGTGGTGACAGACGTTGTATGTAACGCCTGAGAAAAAGATCCCGGCGACAGGGCCGGGATTTTACTCATTAAATAGCGACTACATTATATCGTTCAATAACATGTACATCATGTACATCACACGCTGGATAAATCCATTTTTCCCAGTTAGAGATCACCCATTCAGTGCTTAAACCTCTAACATCTTTTAGGCCACTATCTTGCGGTAATAAAACTAGTACCAGCCCAGCTTTATGGCCCGTTGTCACGATTAAGCCATTAGGTCGATCACCAGCTGGCATATCAAACACCATAAAATCAACTAGCTCTTCATACGGCCACTGCCCCGGTAGCCGTAAAACAGTTCCATGAACAAGTGCTTGAGTTGGGTAATCAACCAGCTTTATAGAAGTCTGCATGCTATTTAACCTTGAGATCATGGCTGCCGGAGGTATCTTTGCTGCCTTCAATAAATTTCATTCCCATATCAACCTCTCCTTGATGTTTTCCGGTTTTAGGATTGACCTGCTCAAAGCGACCATGCTGTGTATCGAGTGCGTACAGATTTCCATCAGAACCTCTATATACATCGCGATTGTTCATTCTGGTCAACTTATTATCTTTCACCCAACCATTGCTCTCGACTACTGAACTGGCCATTTGTTTAACTTGGGCAACACGTTCTCCAGGGGGAAGTCCAACCAAAGCAGCTTCATAATGATTAACCTGTTGCCCATTAGGTAACTTAGTTGTGTTAGCTTGGCTTGGTTTAGCATTTTTCCCTATTCCACCAGTAACCGCAGCCATCGCAGCCCCAGCAAGGAGCTCCGCCTGCTGCGGATCGATGTTATACCGACTCTGCAGTTGTTGAGCGAATTCGGTACTGGTTACAACACCTTCAGCTTCCATCTGCTGAGCCAATAATGAAGACATATCATTCTTCATCGACCACGGCACGTCGTCACCCAGTACACGATCTATCGCTTCGCGAACCAGCATGCTGTTACCTGCAACATCACCATAGGTTTGTTTGCAGGCGGCTGGATCTGTTGAACAGACAGCGATCAACTCTTTCTGCTGTACCAGACTCAGGTCTTCCATTTCTTTCACGACCTGCTTGCAGTCACCACGAGCATCACAGCCTTTGGCTTTCGCCGCAAAATCATCTATCTGAGTAGCACTCAAATAATTATTCTCAACCGCATTCTTCCCTGCCTGCGCCCCCGCCACGGCATCCGCTGAGCTATCGCCTGTCAAGCCGCCTGCAAGACCCGCAGCCAGTGTTGCCAGCGCACTTACCGTCTGCTTCTCCGTCTCGCTGAGCTCGCTGACCGGTTTTCCATAGGTGTTGGCCGCTATCATACCGACCATTTCTGCCGTGACGGCACCTGTGGCACTTACCAGTGCATTATTACCCTGAGCCGCTGCCAGTGCGGCATTGACCGCGGCATGTGCAAGAACTTTCCCTGAATCATCAAGGCCGCTGCTGCCGATAATATTGGCAATGTATGGAGCTGAGCCGCCCGCAATGGCTTTGGCTAAGTCACTGCCCGCCAGCCCCTGCACCGCCGCAGTTGCTGCCTGAATCGCTCTCTGTACTTTCCCTCCGGTACCAAAATCAGACTCCGCAAATGCTGTGTTGTAGAAAGTCTGATAAACCTGACCGTAGACATCTTCAACCTTTGGAGTTTTATCAGGATTAGCCTTGCGCCACTCTGCTTCCGCTGCTTTCAGCTGCTCGGGCTTCACATCCTTCATCTTCTCATTGGCGGCTTTAGTCGCCTCTATTTGCCCCTGCGTCCTTGCAATATCACTAACCTGACTCCCAATCTCCCCAATCTTCTGCGCCTCCTGCAGGCGGCGCTGCTCTTTCTCTTTGTCGAAGATTGGCGAGAGGGTCTGGTTGGCGTGCTCGACGTCGCGGCTCAGGTCGGCGACGTTTTGCGTCTGCTTGCTTTCGTCACGAATGATGAGAGTACCGTCGGATACTGCCGATTTTGTGGTTGAGCTGTCGCTGCCTTTACCATTGACTCCGACCAGCAGGCTGCTCGCCATGTTGCCGACAAACTGCCCGCCGATATTGCCGCCGGTGCTCATCCCCACGCTCTGGTGCTCGACCTCATACTCCGCGCGGTTTTGGATGTCGCCGAAGCCTAGCGTGCCCGTGTCGAGACTGTTTTTGCTGGCATCGGCGGTAGAGCCAATCACCGCGCCGTTAAGCTGGGTGTGCTCGCCGACGGTGATGTCAAAACCGCCCTTGCCCGCGAAAATGCCGGTCTGCTCTTTCACCGAGTCGTAGGTGCTGTGCATATCGTCGCGGCTGAGGTTGATTGACGCGCTGGCTGAACCCAACCCGCCGCTTACACCGCCGCTCACGTTCTGCTGCTTGGAGTCGTAGTTATCGCTGTCCTGCTCGCTGGAAAGCGTCAGGTTGCTGCCGACGCCCATCGTGACTTTGTCGCCAGTGAGCTGTGCGCCCGTCAGCGTGGTGTCGTGGCCGCTGACAATGTTCAGATTGTTACCGGCATTGAGGGTGGTCTCGGTGTGGGTCACGCCGTTGCCGCTCTCCGAGCCTTTGCCCTTATTGGCACTGGCATTCACCGTGAAGCCACTGTTATTTCCGCCGAAGTTTAAGCCGACGCCCACCGAGCCGCCGTGACTCTCATTCTTGCCGTCCAGCACCGAGGTGTTGGTGGCCGAAATCAGGTTCACGTCGCGGTTAGCCATCAGGCCAATATCCTTGCCCGCCTGCAGCTGGCTGCCCTGCACGTGAATGTCGGTATCCGTGGCACGAATGTTGAGGTTGTTCCCCGCCGTCAGGGTGCTGCCTTGGCTCTGACTATTGGTCTGGGTCTGCTCCGACTTGGACGACTGGCTGCCATAGGAGAGATTGACGCCAAACAGGTTCTTCTGGTCTTCGCCCTGCGCTTCGCCGAGCTGCGAGGCTTGATAAGCCTGCACGCCGCCGAGAGCAGACCTGATGCCATCCAGCGCGGCAAGGCGCCCGCTGCTGGCGGTGCTCGCTTCGTTGGCGCTGGACACCGCGCTATTGATGGCACTGCCTACCGCGCCGGACAGCGCCAGCGTCAATCCGCTCTGTTTTTGTTCGACGGTGTGGGTCTGTACGCTCTGGTTATCCGCCGCCAGAATATTGACCTCTTTGCCCATCAGGTTGAGGTTTTTACCCGACAAGACATCCGCGCCTTTTACCCTCAGGTCATCGCCCGCGCTGAGGTTGACGTTGCCCTGCGTACTGCCGACGGTGCTGCCCGCGCTGGTCTGGGTTCTGCCGTCGTCGGTCATTTTGGTGCTCTGATTGCCATAGCTCACGCCAACGCCGCCCGTGCCGGACAGGCCGGTTTTCTTCTCTTCGCGCAGGTGCGTTTCCTGACGGGACTGGTCAGCGGCAGTGATATTAAGATCATTACCCGCCAGCAGGTTCACATCGCGAGTCCCTGCCAGACTGCTGCCCTGCACCAGCAGGTTATTCCCTGCCTGCATAGTCACGCTGTCGCCACTGATGTTACTGCCGAGCGCACTCTGGTTGCGCACTTCGTCGTGAGTCTCCAGCGACATGCTGGAAAGCATACCTTTGCTGCTCTGCTTGCTGTGCTCGGTCAGATGATATGAGTCATTACCGGCGGTCAGGTTGATATCGTTACCCGCCACCGCCGTGATGCTCTCTTTGGCCGTCACCGACGCGGCTTGAGCATTGAGGTCATGCCCTGCGCTTAAGCCAAGGCTACCGCCGACGTTGATCTGTGTACCAACGTCTTGATTCTGAGTCAGGTGGCGATAGTTATCTTTGCCCCAGTCACTGTTCTCAGTATGCGTCGTGCTGAGTGTCGAGAGGTTGAGGTCTTTACCCGCAATGATTTGGGTCTGGCTGTTCGCGCCGGTGTTGCTGACCTGCGCCGCCGTCAGGTTGATATTGTTCAGGGCTTGCAGGCCAAGCTTGCCGTCTTTGTTCTGCACATAGATACCCGCCGCGCGGTCGAGATGTCGATTCGTGTCGCTGCCCGCGAGGGTACTGCTGACATTAATGTCGCGCCCGGCAATCGCCACCAGACTGTCGCCACCTTGCAGCGTGCCGCCGAGGTTATTGATGTCGGTACGCGCGTTAATGATAAGCCGATTGCCGCCGATAAAACCGCTGTTGGTGAGCGTATTAGCATTAATCTGCGTCACTTCACGACCTACAATGTTGCCGCTATTAGTGATGTCGCGCTGGCTATTGAGCACTACATTGTTGCCAGAGAGCAGCGCGCCACTGCCCTCAAGATCGCCTTTTTTCACTCGCGCATAGACTTGCGGCACCAGTACGCTTTGCACCGTGCCGTCCGGCAGCGTGATATCTTGTTTGACCAACCACACTATATCGCTGGTCAGCAAGGCCATCTGCTCCGCAGTCAGCGCCACGCCTAGCGTCAGGTTGTAATGCTCCCCAAAAGCAATCCCAGCATCCATTAAGGCTTTGTATTGGTCGGTATCATTGTTGTAGCCCGCCAGATAGCGCTGGCCGGTGAGGTCAGCGACCTGTTGGCGAATCAGCTGCTGCTCGTAAAAGCCGTCACCCAGACGCCTCAACATATGGTCAGGGTTTTGGCGAAGGGCGTTCTGCATATAGTCGCTGCCGAGCCACTGCTTTTGGTTGGTGAAGCGCGGGTCAGTCTCAATCAAATAGCGACGGGTCGCTTCGCCATGCAGTTGGAAGAGACTGCTGTCAGGCAGCTTTAGGTTGGGACTGGTGATGCGCACCACCGAGTCCAGATGGTTCTTTGGCTGAGTCTCAAATATCTGCCCGGCTGGAGGCTGGATGGGCTGAGGCGTAGAGTCATTGTTTACCGCGCCCGCACTGCCTGCCTGCTGGTTAAGCGTCGAGGTATCTCTCTTAACGATGGTCGTTCCGCTACCCGTGGCCTGAGTATGTTCGGCATAAACCATCGCTTTTAAATCAATAGATTGAATGATGATTTCCGGGCTGTAGCGATTACTATCCTTGCCTTGTGAGGTCTCGGTTCCACGGCCGTGTCGGCGTTTCTTTTTTTTCGCATACCAGCGGGTCTGAGTCCCGACATCGGTGATGGTGCGTTGACCCGGCGTGGCTTCATTATGTATTTCGGCGACTACGCCACCTAGCGTGCCGCCCGCCATGATACGGCTGTCGAGGTTATTGAGCAGGTTGCTGTAAATGGCCAGATCGCCCCCGGCGATAATCTGCCCCGGTTCACTCTCTTTGACCTTGGTCTCAGTGACGGTGCGCTGGTACTGATATTCATAAAACTCATTGTTGCGGGAGCCATCGGGCATGATCGCGTCATGGACGCCGTATTTATTTTTCCATGAAGTATCAACGTCATCCCAGTCATAGCGTTGAGTCGAACCTTTTAACACCGCCTCGTGATGTGGCGAATCCTCGGTTACCACCACTTCCGTTGCAAAGTGATCGTTGAGGTTGTTTATCTGGCCGATGTTCAGCGCCATATTGCCAGCCGACTCCAGCGTCGAGCTGTGGTTATTAAACACTGAGGCCTGACCGGTCGCCCGCCACTGATCGTTTAGCTGCCCACCCACGGCCACATCGCCAGCGCTGAAAATCAGGCCATGATCGCGGTTATTGATGGTTTGCGCGCCGATATCCAGACGATCGCGGGCGGCAATCGTCGCCGCGGTACCGTTTTCCGCCAGATTATTGAGGGTGCCGGTCTGCAAGGCGATATGGTCGCCATAGATGCGCCCGCTGCCGGTATTGGTCAACGTCGCAGACTGAATATGGGTCAGGTTGCCGTCGATAAGCCCACGGTTAGTCACTTCGCCCGAGGTGAGAATATGGCTCTGCGCGGCACTGATTTCGCCCGCTGCGCTGTTATTCACGTTGGCGGCATTGAGGTTGAGCGTGCCACCCGCTTTGATCAGCGCACTGTTTTCCAGCCCTTGGCCGATGTTGAAGTTCAGGTCGCCGTTGGCGACCACCTTGCCCTGATTGTTGAACCCTTGAGCCAGATTCAGCGCCATGTTCCCTTGCGACAGCAGGCTGCCGTCGCCGGTCAACGAAGAGGCCGACAGTTGCAGGTTTTTATCGGCAATCAACGTGCCGCCGGTGTTAGTTAGCGCCAACCCATTCCCCGTCAGCGTCAATATATCGGCGGAAGAGAGCAAGCCTTGGGAATTGTTCAGCGAGCCGGTATTGATATCCACCAGCTCATTGGCGCGTAGCGCGCCTTGAGTATTGTCGAGGGAGCCACTACTGACGCGAACCGACCGCCCTTCCAGCCCGGTGTTCTGCGTTTTGGTATCACGATTGATTATCTGCCCAGCACTCAGGGTGGCCGTCGCGCCAGTTCGAATCAAACCGGCAGTGTTATCTACCAAACCATTGAATGCATTGATCAATGCATTGCCCGCAACCTGAAGCTGCCCGCCCCGGTTATTCAGCCCGGCAATATCAAGTTGGGCATTACCGCCGGCAGAAATATTACCCTGCGCGTTCTCCAGCACCTGCCCCTGAGTGTTGATAATGGCATTACCGCCAGCGCGGACTTGCCCGGTCTGATTGAGCAGCGCCCCGCTCAATAAGTTCAGGTTGTTACCGGCAATCAGAGCGCCACTTTGGTTATCAACCGCTTGATTCTGTGAGTTAAAATTAAGGTTTTGATTTGCCTGCACCCGCCCGCGCTGGTTATTGAATTTGCCCGTTGTCAGGTTAAGTGCGCTGTTGCTTGCCAACGTGCCGTTGAGGTTATTGAACTCAGCAGAGCTCAGTCGTAAATCGCCCGTGCTGGCGATAAAGCCTTGCTGGTTATCGAGTGAGCCGCTGTTGATCGACATCGCCCCACGGCTGACAATCCCGCGATTATCACCACTGTCGCGGTTACTCAGGCTCCCACCCTGTAGATCAAGAGCCATGCCACCGCCCGACTGCACCAGCCCGCCGTCATTATTTAGCCCAACGCTGGTCAACTGCATGTCGCCAAGGGCCGCAATAGTGCCTTGTTGGTTATTCAGCGCGCCGGTCTTTAAGCTGAAGGCTTTCCCTGCGCCGAGCTGCCCCTGCTGGTTATTCAGGCTGGCGGCTTTCAGGTCGAGATTGCCATTGCCCACGATTTGCCCGGCTTGATTATCCACGCCGTCAAACACGTTGAGGGTCATCGCGCCGCTGCCGGTCTGCAAGATTTTGCCTTGGCGGTTAGAGAGGCGATTGGCGGTCAGAGTGAGTTGTTCCGCTGAGGTCGTGGCGCCATCCAGCAGGAGCTCGCCGCCAGTAATGGTGAGTTTTCCGTTGGAAAGCAATTGGCCCTTTTCGCCATGCAGGCTGGCGCTTTCAAGGGTCAGGTTGCCGTCGGCCGCATGGAGGATTTTGCCGCCCTGATTGTTGATCTGCGAGGCTTTGATTTTGAGATCTTTGCCGTTGCTGGCAATGCTGCCGCCACGGTTATTGAGCGAGCCTTTATGGGAGAGTTGCAGGGAATCGCTGCCCAGCTGCGCGATTGCACCTTGCTGATTAGACAGGGAGTCCGCGCTGATATTCAGCTTGTCGCCGAGCAGCTTGCCGCCGTCGTTATTGAGCATTTTGCCACTGCGCGCGGTTAGCTGCTGCTGCGCGGCAACCTGCGCACCGCCGGTATGGAGATCTTCCTGCCCGGCGTCCAGATTGACGTTATTACCACTGGTCGAGCTATGGCGAACATCAACGCCCTGACCACGAGCCGTCAGGTCTCCAGAAGCCAAATTCTGCCCCTGAGCCCGTAATTGCCCCGAGGCATCGAGAGTGAGATTGCTACTCCCCACCAGCTTGCCCTCCTGATTAACCCCCGCCGCCAGTACGCTGCCCTGCTCGCTATTTAACGTCGCACTTTTCGTTCTCAGATGGTTATTGGCGGTGACAGCGCCGCTGTTGTGCAGGTCACCCGCGGCAGTCAGGTTGGCATCCGCGCCTGAACGCACCGCACCGCTGTTTTCAATCGCGCCGTTAGATGCAATTGAAACGCCCTCTTGGCCGCTCATCTGCCCGCTGTTTTCGATTCGGCCATCGGCGGTGACCACCAGCGTGCCAGCCTGCGCGCCGATATTGCCTGCGTTATGCACGCCGACGCCGTTTTCAGTGCCCATCAGGCGAATTTTATTAGCGTACATGCCGCCGAGCTGGGCGACATCTACCGCCATCATCGGGCGATTCGAACCGTCTGTGGCTTTTTTATCGATTTGCCGATGGCTGGCATCCACCTGATTGCGCCCTGCCGTCACCTTGAGATCTTTCGCCACCAAGCTAGCGTTGATTTTCACCGAGCGGGCGATGATATCAGTGTGATCCTGACGGCTGCTGTCCATCCCCGCGCCCTGAATCACAATTTCGCCCCGTTCGACATCATATCCGGTGAGATTGCCTGCGTTGAGCTGAGCCTGCCCGGTGGTCATGGTGGCGCGGTTAGCGTTGATAAAGCCGCAGCCGTCACAGGTGATCCCCGCCGGGTTGGCGATCACCACCTGCGCCTGACGGCCCGCCACTTCGACATAACCGTTGAGCTGGCTTGGGTCTCGAGAGTTCACCTCATTGAGGATCACCGTCGCTTCGCCGCGCGCCAGCCACGGGTTGCCCTGTATCATTCCGCCCTGCTGCGTCGCTGTGTTCTGGCGGGAGTTGTTAAGGATCACCCCATTTTGGCCCACGTCAAACTGGCTGTAAGTGTTGCGAGAAACGCCCCCTTGGCTGGGCGTTTGAATATTGACCTGCGGGGTGCCGTTGGCGGTGCTGACGATATGCGGCTGCTGATTATTCGGCGCTCGGCCATCGGCCACAATACCCGCCAGAGCACTATTGACCATCAGCACCGACCCAAAGAGCGCCAGCATGGCGCATGACAGGCTGCTCAAACGGCACTGGCATACAGCCGTTTTGCTGCGGCGCACGCGGCGTCCGCCTTCGCGGCCCGCGGAAGCAATCTCCGCCACGACCATCAACAGGCCACGGGCTTTATTAAAAATGATGCGGTACAGATGTTTATTCATAGCAGAGTGTCCTTACTCTAATACGACCAGTTGAGGTTGAAGCCCAGCGAGACGGGGTCCGTCGAGAAACCATCAGGTTTTGAAAAAGGGAGTGAGGCAAACAGGTCATAACCGACCTTGAAAGCTCTGCCTCGTACCCCGACCGCACCGCCCGCCAAGTGCTTACCCACCAGATATTGCGTGCCGTTGCCACCCACTTCGCCGTAGTCCGCGCCGAGATAAAGCTCTTGGGAAGGCAGCGGGGTCGCCCATGCAAGGTCATTACGCACAAACCAGCCGCGATCGGCATTCAAAGTCAGTTCGCCGTCGAAGCCGCGCACCGTCCAGCGGTTGCCGATAGCAAACTGATCCTGAGGTGTTAAGTGGGTATTGCTGTATTGCCGTTGGTATCGCGTGTTGTAGCGAAATTTCTGATTGGCGATGGCGAAAGGCAGATCAAGCTGGGCGGAAAGCTGGACGATTTTGCTCAGCGCCGTCGCGTAGCCGCCATACTCTTCCGGTGCGCGAGTCGCGCCAAACCAACGTGTGCCGCGCTGGTAGCTGCCCCCCATGTCGAGCGTGGCTTGCGAAATATAGCGACGATGCTCTAACCCCAAGCGCCACGCCGCGGTTTGCCTACGTTGCACCTCGATTTCCGTATCATTGACATAATTTCTGGACTCACGCGCCAGCACGTCGTAGGTCAGCGTGGTCTTCTGGCTAGCATTGCGGTGCAATAGGCGACTGACCTGAAAATCGAGGTTTTTACTTTTACCGCTATACCGATAATCACCATTCAGCCCGGCGCTGGTCTGGTTGTATTGATAACTGTTGGCAGTTAGGCCAAACATCCAATAACCGAAAGGCACTGAATAATGCCCAGTAACGTTGCCGGTGCTCTTGCCACTTTTGTGAGGCAGGCTGCTGGTGCCGGAGATATAGAACAGGTCGCTAAGGGCAAAGGGATTATCCAGCGACAGGGTCGCGTTTCCCTGATAACGCCCCGTGCTGCGCGTACCTGAGTCATCAAGGCCCGCCGCCACCCGCCACATCTTTTCCTGCTTCCAGCGTAGCGCAATATCACTTTCACCCGGCTGCTCGCCGGGAAGGATTTCCATGTCAGCCTGCACCGTCGGCAGGCGCTGAAGATGTTCTAATCCTTGTTCAATATCGCGTAAATCTAAAAGCTGGCCAGCATGGGCTGGAAATGCGCTATACAGGCTGAGATAGCGATTGCTGTCCGGCGTCAAGTCCACCTTGCGGATTTTGCCGGGGATAACCACCAGTTGCAGCACGCCACTCTTAAGATCCTGCGCCGGAGCCAGCACGCGCGTGGTGATATACCCGTGATCTATCAGCCGATTCTGCAAGGTGCTCATCAGCAAGTTGATACCTTCGCTACCCAAACATTTGCCGACAGCTTGATTACTAATACGTTGCAGCGGCAGCCAATGCGGTAAGGCATCTATGCCACTCAGCCGCACTTGCGAGAGAGTAAAACAGGGGGTTTCCTGCGGGAAATTGATGCGCCCAAAAGCGCCGACAGGAGGTGCGAGACGGACATCCGGTGCCTCGGGGGTCAAACTCTGCTGCAGAGCGCGTTGCTGCTCCTGCTGATGAATAAATTGTTGATCCCCTGCTTCACGAAAAGGAGAGGGGCCGATAAGAGGTTCAGCATAGCTGCTGGCAATAAACAGACTAAGGAAAACAGTCAGCGACTGGCAGGCAATATTAATAGCGGGGCTGCGCACGTAAAAACATCCTTATTATTAATCCATGGGTAAATCATCCTTAATCCAGTTGCATTATGACCATGCGAAGTCAATTTACAATATCTTTTACTTCCTTTATCAAAAGAAATAATCCAGAAAAATCAGTAGAGAAATTAATATAGAAACTTATTGAAACCGTTAACAGAAAAACCCTAACCATCTGATTTTAAATTATTAAATTAAAAATTCATAATGAGTCCCTGGTTAAATGGAAAGCTTAACAAGCCAACAATAAAATCCATTTTTAATATACATTCCATTCGTGAAACATATACAAATTAATTATATTTAAAACCATTAAAATATTACCTTCAGTCAGCTACTCATTGAAAAAATACATATCCCTTAGTTCTCACTCACTATTAACGATTATTTGGCACAATGATTTGCCTCTCCAACCTTAAGCCTTGGCCATTGGTGAGTGTGACTGTTACTTGTGTCCAATCCCCTTTTTGCATCGCGATTCGCATCTGTCCAAGAGAGAGGGTTTGGTTGGCGGCAAGATTCACACTGCCCTGCTGGCGGCTGGTGCTCTGCCCCTGCGCGGCGCGATGTAAGACGTCGATGGAGACCTGACAGGCGCAATTTTGGCTCAGGGTCGCCATGGGCCGGACAATATAAAAGTCGGCTTCGGTTTGAGTGTCGAACCACAGTTGGTTAGACATCACGGCGGCAATCAACAATATCTGCATTGTTCCTCCTTATAAAAAGCAAAACAGGGCATAAGCCCTGTTTTGCGACGAACATATTGCATGACAGTCAATGTCAGGCGAATCAGTGCTGGCTCGCGTAAGCCTGATTACCTGTACCGAACTGCTGGATATTTGCCAGACTGCCGTTAGCATACTGATTGGACTGCGCGTAGTTACCCGTCCCGTTTTGGCTGATCTGAGTAATGCTGCTGCTCGCCGCCTGCAACACGTTGGCGTTGTTCCAGTCACCGGCTTGGGAAACTTTTACCAGACTGTTGTTGCCGGTTTGGTTGCTGCCCACTTTGTTTTGCGAGCCGCGCTGGTCAATCGACGTTAGCGATTTAGAGACGCCACTCTGATTAGCCTGAGCACGGTTAGCCGTACCCGCTTGGTAAATTTGAATTTCTGCGTTCCAGTTGGTGGTCTGGAATACTGGCAGAGAAGAAGTTGGAGGCGTTGTTGCCAACGCGCTGCCGCTGATCACTAACGCAGATACTGCCACAATTTTCAAAAGATTCATGGTGCTACCCCATTGGTTAAAGTTGGATGATCTTCATTTGAGACAAAGTTATTAACGCTGTGTGACTCTGATCGCCATTCCTGACGAATTTTGTACAACACCGGCGGACCGGTCCGTACCACTTTGGCTAATTTGCGTCACACTCCGGCTACCTCGCTGGAGAATAACGGCGGTATTGCCAAAATCTTTTTGCTCAATAGATGCCGAGCTGCTATTTCCAAGCTGGGCAATAACGGCGGTATTTTCACTGCCACTTTGCACAATATCGGCAGCGTTGCCATTACCCCGCTGATTAACAACCGCATTATTGTCATTGTTAAACTGGGTGATATTCGCCCGATTGCTATTACCGTTTTGCTGAGTGACCGCGGTATTGCCATTGCCTTTTTGTAAGATAAAAGCGGCATTGCCCGAGGATGAATAGCCCCCTGCTACGGCGTTATCAAACGAATTGTTGTAATAGTAAATATCACTGGTGTTGGCGCTAAAGCCCAATTCGCTATGGGCGAGATCGTTCGGTTGCGCCATCGTTATAAAAGGTAATGAAAGCAGCGCAACGGTAAAAATCATTTTTTTCATTTTTCGGCCCTGATTGACTTTCTTTTGCATTCAAACAATGGCAATCAACAAACTCGATAAGGAAGTCAGGTTTGTTTGCTGGACGAGTTGAGTATGGATATTCGTAAAAATAAAAAACTCACCTGTAAGTCGTATTTTTAATTTAAGCCTCACCAGAAAGCATGAGTAAAAGTCCAAAATAGGCCGTAATTCCATCAACCTGGAATTTAAAAAATGATTAATCAAGGTGAGCAACTTAAATAAATCCTCAACACACACATTCATCATACAATTATGCCAATTATTATTTCCCTAACAAAAAACTTAGCCTGCTAAGACCAAAGTTTTCCTCCTGTCGATGCGACAGACGGGTGAGATTGTGCATCTTGTCACTCTTTTTTAGGTGAGGATGGCTGGACTGAAGACAATCTTTACGAGGTCAAACCAGTGATGAAAATACCAACAAAAGTATAATATTTGAGATAAATCAGAAGAAAAATTCACTTAGTGCGTTTCGTTAGTGCTTTAACCTGCTAGCTAGGCGGATGAATTAGCTCTATTTATCTGCAGCCTTGCTATGTACGCCCCGCAAGATAGGTTAAGGGGTCTTAACAGATTGCCTGCTTTTAATAACTAAAACACACGGCAAAATTTTCACATTTTCAGTTACATTTTGAAACACAAATAAGCCTTGATTTAGAATGTCTAATGGATAGATTGATGATGTAGGAAAAATCCTATTTCTAATAATGACAAACCTGCGTGTGCAGTGGTTATTCAACTTTCCGGTTTTCTTTATTTGTTTTTGGTTAATACACCACGGGCTTGCACATGCTACATCCAGCAGCAAAGCAACCTATTTAATGCCTTCATTTATAAGGCATCAGTAGGCTGCCAAAAAAAAATTAGGTGGAGTTTCATTATGACTAATGAAGCAATATTAAATAACAATCTTCTATTGTTAATTACTAAGCCGTCACTTCAGGCCAGTGCTTTATTACAGCAGCTAAAACATCAGTTAAGTGTAAACACCAAACTACATAACATTAATAAGACCTTAGAAGATGATTCATTAAACCAGGCACTCATATTGTTTGACATGATGGAAGCTGACCAACGGCAGGTTGTCTTATGGCAATCAGTGATTCGCCGCTATGACGATAATGTGAAGCTTTTATTATTTAACACCCCGAGTGATTATCAGTTTAGAGAAATAGAAGCCTGGCCGCGCATTAGCGCCGTGTTCTATAACTCCACGGAAGAAAATAAACTGGTTGAAGGCATTAATAACGTTCTCAATGGAGAATGTTATTTCACTCAAGGGTTTGCCAGTTATCTCATTAGTCAGTCAGGGCAATATCGCTATCTCAATCATAGCGAAACCGGCCTGACACACCGTGAACAAGAGATCCTGAATAAATTACGCGTCGGCGCTTCAAATACTGAAATTGCCCGGCTGTTGTTTATCAGTGAGAACACGGTCAAAACGCATTTATACAATTTGTTCCGCAAGCTTTCCGTTAAAAACCGGACTCAGGCCGTCTCTTGGGCTAACGATAATTTAAAGCGCTGACATGATGAAATCCGTCATCTGTCTGCTTTTCGGCCTGACATTAGTGTTAGGCCAATATGCCTCTGCGGCAGAAATTAAGGACCCCGGACTGATAACCGACCACACGGTGACATCCGTCGGTCACGACTTCTACCGTGGGTTCGCTGACCGCTGGGACATTAATTATGCCGAGACAATCACCATCAGCGAGCGGCCAAGCGCTCGTTGGGGAAGCTGGATAAGCATCAAGGTTGGGCAAGACACGCTGTACCAAACATTGCTGTTTCCTAACCGGCGCAATTTTAGCAAAGAGGTCGATACCGCCGTGGCCAGTGTGCATGAAGCCTTGTCACGCCGCCAAATCGACAAAGCCTTATTAGGCACCGGTGACCTCACCGGCGATGAATTCTAGGAGCACACCGTGAAAATATCTGTCGCGCTTTTATCGTTGTTACTTCTCTCCCCTCTCACGTGGGCGGGAAATATGGTGCATCAGTTTGTGAACCCTAACTTTGGCGGCAACCCAAACAATGGCGCTTTTTTGCTGAATTCGGCCAATGCGCAGAACTCTTATAAAGATCCGAACGGCTATAACTTCGATGCCTATAACCCGTCGGCGCTGGACAACTTCACCTCTGCCCTACAGTCACAGCTGCTGGGAACCCTGATGGGCAATGTGAATCAGGGCAAGCCGGGGCGGATGGTAACCCAAGATTTTATTGTTGATGTGCAAAACACCGACGGTCAGTTGGTGATGAACGTCACCGACCGCAAAACCGGGAAGATTTCGACCATCCAGGTTCAGGGCATCAGTGGCTCTAATTAAAAACCAAAATAAATTTCACCCCAAACTTATTGCCAATAACACCAGCGGGAAGGCCACTATGCGCAGTTTGTTTCTACTTCTGATGATTTTTGCCCTCACGGGCTGTTTGACTGCACCACCCAATCAGGCAGCAAAACCGACTTTGCTACCTCGCGCCCAGAGCTATCAGGACCTGACGAACTTGCCTCCAGCGCGCGGCAAAATATTTGTCTCGGTTTACAACATTCAGGATGAAACCGGCCAGTTCAAACCTTATCCGGCCAGTAACTTTTCGACTGCCGTGCCGCAAAGCGCCACCGCCATGCTGGTGTCGGCGCTCAAGGATTCCAAATGGTTTATTCCTTTAGAGCGTCAGGGGCTACAGAACCTGTTGAATGAACGCAAAATCATCCGCGCCGCGCAGGAAAATGGCAGCGTGGCGGAGAACAACGCCCGCGCCCTCTCCTCACTGGTGGCGGCGAATATTTTGATTGAAGGGTCAATCATTGGCTACGAAAGCAATGTGAAATCCGGCGGCGTAGGTGCCAGATACTTTGGTATCGGGGCCAGCACGCAGTACCAGTTAGACCAGATAGCCGTGAACCTGCGCGCTGTCGACGTCAATACCGGGGAAGTTCTGTCGTCTGTTAATACCAGCAAAACCATTTTGTCCTATGAGGTGCAGGCCGGGGTGTTCCGGTTTGTGGATTATCAACGATTACTGGAAGGAGAATTAGGCTACACCACCAATGAACCTGTGATGCTTTGTCTGATGTCGGCGATTGAAACCGGCGTAATTTATCTGGTGAATGACGGTATCAGCCGCAACTTGTGGCAACTGCAAAATCCGCAGGATGCCAAAGCGCCGGTGCTCGAAAAGTATAAGAACCTGATTGTCCCTATTGCCTCTTGAATTCGGAGCCGTTGATTCACGTTATTCCAGAAAATCGGATCCCCTGTAGCGTGATGACACCGGGTTTTGGCAATAGTTGGCGAAAGGAAACCCAACGATTGAGGCGGGTTTCCTTTCATTTTTTTGCTTAGTTTTTACTCGTGATGTTATTCAGATTGTTGGTAATTATTGACCCTTTTTTTATCTTCCAGATTAAAATCCGGGTCGAGATAAATACTCAGCCGCTGAATCAATAACTGATTAAATTCAAATACCGCGCAGAAGTGGTGACTGCCCGCCTCGGCCGTAGGCCAGCGTTCGCCGCTTTGCATCACGCCGCGCATCTGCCCTTCGACCACCAGCGTGTCGCCATCGGTGATAAAGCGAAACTTATCCTGCATATGCTGGATTTTATCGATTTCCAGCGCGAAGCATTTACCCAACTCGCCCAGCGATGATTTTCCCTTCGCCGTACCAAATTTTGGGAAAAACACCTCAGTATCGTCGGTAAACAGGTCCAGCAGTGTCGCATCTGCCTGATCCAGCTTGCTGTAAAATTGCTTCACTATCTCAATGCGACTTTTTTTTAGCGCGTCCTGTGTCATTTTCCCCCTCTTATCACTCAACGAGTGAAATCTAAGACCACCTGTCTAAGACTAGTGACTCGCTTGGGTTTTGCTGGTTTCCCACAAGATTTAAGATAACTCTCAGCAAATCGGCCCCTGTTCCCTTCAATTCATGGTCTACAGTTAATGAGGTATGACGCTTTTATGAATTAAAGTGCGTTTTGTATAAATTGAAGTGCGTTGGGCTGGCATGTTGCCCGTCCTCCAGACAAAAGGAACTGCTTATGTTTGATAAAGCGAAAGATAAAGCTGAAGAGCTGGTTGGCAAAGGTCAGGAAGAGTTTGGTCGCGCAACAGAAGACCGTGGTCTGCAAGCCGAGGGCGTAGTCCGCAAAAACCTTTCTCAGGCCTCCTACGCGGTGAACGACGCCGTGGATACGGTGAAACGCCAAACCACAGATAACCCAGTCCCGGCCCTGCTTATCGCAGCCGGTGTAGGTTTCCTGCTGGCGAAACTGACAGGCCGTAAATAATCAGCTTGTTTGCTCGAGAAGCATGAGCACGGCATGACCTAATGCCATAAAAAAACCCGGCCAATGCCGGGTTTTGTTGTTTTTGGGCTGCTAATTGATGGGTTTGATGAGGCTTAACCTTTAGCCGGGATAACGCCATCTGCGCGGAACATGGCTTTAATGCCGCGGACGGCCTGACGGATGCGATCCTGGTTTTCGATCAGGGCGAAGCGCACGTGGGTATCGCCGTAGTCACCGAAACCAATGCCCGGCGAGACACAAACCTTGGCGTCGGCCAGCAGGCGTTTGGCAAATTCCAGCGAGCCTAAGTGTGCGTAAGCGGGAGGGATTTTAGCCCAAACGTACATCGAGGCTTTCGGGTTATCCACCATCCAGCCCGCCTCGTGCAAGCCGCGAACCAGCACGTTGCGGCGCTGACGGTACTGCTCGGCGATGTCTTTTACGCACTGCTGATCCCCTTCCAGCGCGGCAATCGCTGCCACCTGCAATGGAGTAAAGGTGCCATAGTCGTGGTAGCTTTTGATTCGCGCCAGCGCGCTGACCAGCTCCGGGTTACCGACCATAAAGCCGATACGCCAGCCCGCCATATTGTAGCTTTTCGACAGGGTGAAGAACTCGACCGCAATGTCTTTCGCGCCCGGCACCTGCATAATGGAAGGCGCTTTCCAGCCGTCATACACAATGTCGGCATAGGCCAAGTCGTGGATAACCAGCACGTTGTACTGCTTCGCCAGCGCGACTACGCGTTCGAAGAAATCCAGCTCGACGCACTGCGCCGTCGGGTTAGACGGGAAGCCGAGGATCATCATTTTCGGGCGCGGAATGGTTTCGCGAATAGCGCGTTCCAGTTCAGCAAAGAAATCCACGCCATCGGTTAAGGGTACCGAGCGCACCTGCGCACCGGCAATCACCGCGCCGTAGATATGAATCGGATAGCTTGGGTTTGGCACCAACACGGTATCACCGTGATCCAAGGTCGCCAGCATCAGGTGCGCCAACCCCTCTTTCGAGCCAATGGTTACAATGGCTTCGCTTTCTGGATCGATTTCAACCTGATAGCGGTCAGCATACCAGCGGGAAATCGCACGGCGCAGGCGCGGAATACCGCGCGACGTGGAGTAACCGTGGGTGTCTTCGCGCTGGGCCACCTGCACCATTTTCTCAACAATGTGCGGCGGGGTTGCGCCATCAGGGTTCCCCATACTGAAATCAATAATGTCTTCGCCGCGACGTCGCGCAGCCATTTTCAATTCAGCGGTAATGTTAAAAACATAAGGGGGAAGACGATCGATACGCGAAAAACGACGTGGAGAACTGGAGTCAGCCATAAATTCCTCAAGGATACGTGAGCGCCCGGACCGTCCGAGCGACGCTGGCCGCGATGCGGCCTTCCATGAACATATCTCAGGCAGAAAAAACTGTCGATACCCCAGACGACCTATTTTTAACCAACGTGCGATTCATCGCGCGGGTCATCGGCCAGAATCCCCAGCAGCCAGTCGTTGTGCCACTTTTCGCCGATGCGATAACTGTCGCGCAGGCAGCCTTCGAGCCTAAATCCGCACTTCTCCAGCACCTTGCGCGAGGCGAAATTGCCCTCCAGCACGTTGGCCTGTAGGCGATGAAAGCCGCAGGTATCAAAAGCAAAATCCAGCACGGCTTTCAGTGATTCAACAGCGTAGCCCTTACCCTGATACTCGGGAGAAATGATAAAGCCGACTTCGCCTTGCTGATAAGGCCGCCAGTCGGGGAAGAAGCCGGTCAGCCCGACTGCCGCGCCGGTTTGGCGCTCGCGGATCACCAGACAGAGCCAAAAATCGGCATAGCGATCCCAGTGACCAAGGCGCTGCTCGAAGCGATTGCGGATTTGCGCCGGCGAGTCGATATCACCAATAAAGCGCATCACCTCTGGCGTTTGGTAAAGCTTTTGGAACAGCCACCAGTCTTCATTTTCAATCGGTTGCATCACCAGACGTGGGCTGGTGAGCTGTAACGGGGTCAGAGTTTTCATCATTATTTTCCTCTGGGTAGGTACCGACTCAGCTTACAATTGAATTATTGGTTATTCATACCATTTATGGTTTTAGTGCATTTCATTCCCTAGGATAATTCCCTGTTATAATAGGCCAAGCCGCAAAACAGGGAGCTTGCCGTGCCACAAGTGTTTGAAATGTTGCTGGCGGTCTTTGACCGTGCAGCCCTGATGTTAATTTGTCTGTTCTTCCTCACCCGTACCCGCCTGTTTCGCAAGCTGCTACAGAAAGAGAGCCATAACCACACGGCGCTGGAACTCGCCGCCGCTACCGCGATTTTTTCGCTGTTTGCCATTTTCGGCACCCTGTCGGGGATTAATGTCGAAGGCTCGCTGATTAACGTGCGCACCATCGCCATTATGTCCGGCGGCATCCTGTTTGGGCCTTGGGTGGGGATTATTACTGGCCTGATTTCCGGCTCGCACCGCTATCTTATTGATATCCATGGTGTCACCTCGCTGCCCTGCCTGATAACCAGCATCGTGGCCGGTTTTACCTCGGGTTATATCAACCTGAAAGTGAAAAAAGCTAACCATTGGAAAGTGGGTATCGCCGCCGGAATGCTGTGCGAAGCCCTGACCATGGTGCTGATTTTGCTGATGGCGAAGCCGTTTTCGCTGGGGGTGGATATCGTCATGAGCATCGCCGCGCCGCTGATTTTGGGAGCCAGCTCGATTGGCCTGATTATCCTGCTGGTGCAAAGCGTGGCCGACGAAAAAGAGGTGATTGCCGCCCGTCAGGCGCGACTGGCCTTGGACATCGCCAATAAAACCCTGCCCTACTTCCGCCACATTGAAGGGCCGAATATCAACGCCCGGTCGCTGGAAAAGATTTGCAGTATTATTCGCGAAGATATCAACGCCGACGCCGTCGCCATTACCGATACCAAAAATATTCTGGCCTATGTCGGCGTGGGCGCGGATCAGTACAACATCGGCCATGAAATCATCAGTGATATCACCAAAGCGACGCTGGAGTCGGGCCAAATCACCATTAAAAACAATGATGAAGTAGACCGCACGCCGGAGATCCACTCGCTGATCATTATCCCACTGTGGGAGAGCGGCGTGGTGACCGGCTCGCTGAAAATCTATTACTGCCACGCCCACCGCATCACCTATTCGCTGAAAGTGATGGCAGTCGGCCTGTCGCAAATCATCTCGACTCAGATGGAAGTGTCACGCGCTGAGCAACTGCGCGAAATGGCCAATAAGGCCGAAATGCGCGCGCTGCAAAGCAAAATCAATCCGCACTTCCTGTTTAATGCGCTGAATGCTATTTCCTCTTCAATCCGCGCCCGGCCTGACACCGCGCGCCAGCTGATCATCAATCTGTCGCGCTATCTGCGTTACAATCTGGAGTTGAATGACGAACTGATTGATCTGCGCAAAGAGCTGCATCAGGTGCAGGATTACATCGCCATTGAGCAGGCACGCTTCGGCAGCAAACTGACGGTTATCTATGACATTGATGACGATATCTCGGTGCAGATCCCCAGCCTGTTAATTCAGCCTTTGGTTGAAAACGCCATTGTTCACGGCATTCAGCCGTGCAGCGGTAAAGGCGTGGTGGTGATTGCGGTGAAGCGTCAGGGCAGTAACATTAGAGTGTCGATTAAAGACACCGGACACGGCATAAATCAGGAAACCATTGACCGGGTGGCGGCAAATGAAATGCCCGGCAATAAAATCGGCCTGCTCAACGTGCATCATCGCGTTTCACTGCTGTATGGCCAAGGGTTAACCATCCGCCGCCTTGAGCCAGGCACGGAAATTTCATTTTTGATCACCTCGGAAAATGCTAATGAAAGCCATCATCGTTGAAGACGAAGTCCTCGCACAGGAGGAGCTGAGTTATCTGATTAATGCGCACAGTGAAATCAAAATCGAAGCCAGCTTTGACGACGGTCTGGACGTGCTGAAGTATCTGCAAACCCATGAAGTTGATGCGATTTTCCTAGATATCAACATTCCGTCGCTCGACGGCGTGCTGCTGGCGCAGAACATCAGCAAGTTCGCGCACAAGCCTTATATTATCTTCATCACCGCCTATAAAGAGCATGCGGCCGAGGCTTATGAAATCGAGGCTTTCGACTACATTCTCAAGCCTTATCACGAGTCACGGATTGTCACCATGCTGCAAAAGCTGGAGATGCATTTTAAACGCGACAAACAGGCATTAACCCAGCCAGCGCCGAGCAGCAATCGCGCCAGCCACAGCATCAATTTGATTAAAGATGAGCGGATCATTGTCACTGATATCAATGACATCTATTACGCGGCGGCGCAGGAGAAGGTGACGCAGGTTTACACCCGCAAAGAAGAATTCACCATGCCGATGAATATCACCGAACTGTGCAATCGCCTGCCGGAAGAGCACTTCTTCCGCTGCCATCGCTCCTACTGTGTGAATTTGTCGAAAATCCGCGAAATCGTGCCGTGGTTCAACAACACTTATATTTTGCGATTAAGCGATTTGGATTTCGAAGTGCCGGTGAGTCGCAGCAAAGTGAAGGAATTCAGAACGTTAATGCGGTTTTAACGTCAATTTTCTCCCCCGAGGCCGGGGGAGAAAAGCGAGGCTGATTACAGCGTCATACCCATTGACTGACGCAGGTAAGCACCCGATCCCAGCAGCCCCGGCTGATCGTGAGTGATCAGGTAGACCGGGATGTCATGCAGGTAGTCTTTGAAACGGCCCTTGTCTTCAAAGGCGGCGCGGAAACCGGAAGCCTTAAAGAACTCGAGGAAGCGCGGCACGATGCCACCGGCGATATACACGCCGCCGAAGGTGCCCATGTTCAGCGCCAGATTGCCGCCGAAGCGACCCATGATCACGCAGAACAGCGAGAGTGCGCGGCGGCAGTCAAGATTCTCGTCACTCAGCGCCAGCTCGGTAACATCTTTCGGCGCGAAATTCTCCGGCACGCGGCCATCGGCTTTCACAATCGCGCGGTACAGATTCACCAGCCCCGGACCAGACAAAATGCGCTCGGCGGAAACGTGGCCCATTTCGGCGCGCAGCTGCTCGAGGATGATGTCCTCTTCTTCACTGTTTGGCGCGAAATCAACATGACCACCCTCGCCCGGCAGGCTCAGCCAGCGTTTGTCGGCGTGGATCAGGTGGGCGACGCCCAACCCCGTGCCCGCGCCAAAAATCACCGCCGGTTTGCCGTCTAACGGCTTTTTGCCGCCGAACTGCAACAGGTCTTGCTCCTGTAACATCGGGATCGCCATGGAAACGGCGGTGAAGTCATTGATCACTTCCAGATGATCCAACTTCAGGTTGGCTTTCATCTCGGCAATTGAAAATGCCCAAGTGTGGTTGGTCATTGCCACCCAGTCGCCGGTGATCGGGCAGGCAATGGCAATACAGGCGTCTTTTACTTCGTGCTCTTGCTGCTCAAGGTAGACACGCACTACGTCTTCTAAACTTGGGTAATCCAAGCCAGAAAAGGTTTTAGAAGCCGAGATGGCTCCGCTGTCGAGCGCGCACAGTGCAAGACGACAGTTAGTACCGCCGACGTCCCCCACCAAGGAGTATTTGGTCATTTTCTTCTCCGAAAAAGTAGATTCTCAATCCTGTCTGGTCTGGAGGCCGGGTAAAAACGATAAATACCGTTATTATCAATCGTTGAGGCTGGTTAAAACCCGCTTGCAGGACTATAAAAGTTTACAGAATAATGTGGGCAAAATAGCGGTAATTGCTATAGCCTGCAACGCCCATTTGAGGCAACGCGCATTTATGCGGCACGGCATCTAAAATAATGTCGCTTATGCCCAAATTCTTAGCCATCATTGCGATACAAAGCCTGTGCTGAAGCGTCGAGCGAGTGCAGCTCATCATAAAAGGATATGTGCATGCTGCATCCCCGTGCGAAAACGATGTTGGTTTTTACTCTGCCCGCGTTGCTCATTGGCATCTTATCCAGCCTGATTCTGGTCGCTATCATGATGCTGGCAGGCGCGCTGCAAACCCTGCTCTGGCAACACATTCCTTCCGCTTTGCATATTGATACCAGCTCCGCCAGCTGGACCTTATTTATGCTGACGCTAACTGGCCTCGGCGTTGGCGCAATCATTAAGTATATGCCGGGCCACGCTGGGCCAGATCCCGCCACCGAATCGCTGATTGGCCCGCCGGTTGCGCTGAACGCCCTGCCGGGCTTGGCATTGGCCTTGATGCTGGGGCTAGCCGGCGGTGTGAGTCTCGGGCCGGAATACCCTATCACGGTGATTAATATCGCGCTGGTCGCCACCGCCGGGCGCTATTTATTGCCGAAAGTGCCGACCATGGACTGGGTGATTTTAGCCGCCGCGGGCACCATCGGCGCGCTGTTCGGCACGCCTATCGCCGCCGCGCTAATATTTTCGCAAATGCTCGGCGGAGATAAAGACGTTCCGCTGTGGGACCGGCTGTTTGCGCCACTGGTCGCTGCGGGCGCAGGTGCGCTGACTACCGATCAGTTCTTCGAGCCAGATTTCTCTTTGAATATCGACCCTTACGACGCCTCGCGTCTGGTGGATGTGTTCAGCGGCTCGGTGGTGGTGCTGATTGCAATTGCGATCGGCATGGTCGCCGTCTGGCTGTTCCCGCACGTGCATCGCCTGTTCCACAGCATCAAAAACCCGGTTCTGATGCTCGGCCTTGGCGGCTTTGTGTTAGGGCTACTGGCCCTGATTGGCGGGGAAATTACCCTGTTTAAAGGGCTGGATGAGATGAAACAGCTGGCGGAGTCTGACCAGCTGTTTGAAATTAGCTCGATGCTGGCGATAACCCTGACCAAGCTTGCCGCGCTAGTCGTCGCCGCCGCCTGTGGCTTCAGGGGCGGGCGCATCTTCCCGGCGGTGTTCGTGGGGGTTTCTCTTGGGCTGATGCTGCATCAGTACGCGCCCGACGTGCCTGCTGCGGTCACCGTGTCTTGCGCCGTGATGGGCATGGTACTGGTGGTCACCCGCGACGGCTGGCTAAGCCTGTTTATGGCCGCCGCCGTGGTGCCGGGCCTGAAACTGCTGCCGCTACTGTGCATTGTGATGCTGCCAGCGTGGCTGCTGCTGGCAGGCAAACCGCTGATGCTGGTCAGCAAATATCTGCCTGCTCGCAAAGAGAATAAAGAAGCTGAATAAAGGCTTAGTAGTCAGAAAGCGCGAACTCCGCCGCCGCCAGTGCATGGATGGCGGTGGTGTCAAACACCGGCACGCTGGCATCCTGCTGGCCCACCAGCAGTGTGATTTCAGTGCAGCCGAGAATAATTCCCTCCGCGCCCTGCTGCTCTAGCTCGCCCATGATGCGGCGATACTCTTCACGGGACGCGTCGCTGATTTCCCCCAGACAAAGCTCTTCATAGATGATGCGATGCACAATGTTACGGTCGGCCTCGTTCGGGGTCAGCACCTCAATCTGGTGTTTATCCTGCAAGCGACCGCGATAGAAATCCTGCTCCATGGTGAATTTGGTGCCGAGCAGCCCAATGCGCTTCAGCCCCTGAGCTTTGATCTTTTCCGCCGTCGCGTCGGCAATGTGCAGCAGCGGCAGGCCGCCAATGCGTTGAATGTCATCCGCCACTTTATGCATGGTGTTGGTACAGACCACAATCATCTCAGCCCCGGCGCGCGCCAGTGCCTGTGCGGCATCACCGAGAATTTGCCCGGCCTGCTGCCAATCCCCTTGGGCCTGAAGTTTTTCAATATCGTAGAAGTCGACGCTGTGCAGGAACAGCCGCGCGGAGTGCAATCCGCCGAGCTGTCGTTTGACGTGTTCATTGATGGTGCGGTAGTAAGGCACGGTGGATTCCCAACTCATGCCGCCAATTAATCCTAAGGTTTTCATCTGCTGTTCCCCTGCCGACTCTGTTTTGGGTGAGGGTAAAACATAACTGAGCGCGCCTTCGCTGACAAACGAAGGCGCGCCCGGCGAGCAGAAAATTACTGTTTTGCAGAGCAGACTTTCTCAGCTGCTTGTTCCGCGAGACGAGCAGCCCGGCGCTCAACAATACGTTGGCGCAAGGTGTCATACAGCCAGTTGTAGAACATGGTGTAGGGCAGGAAGAACAGGAAGAAGCCGATTTCCAGCATAAAGGCGTTAAGCAGCGAAATGCCCAACCAGCCTGCGGCAATCGGCAGCCCCATCAATATAAAGCCACCCTCAAAGCCTAAGGCGTGGCAGACACGCACTTTCAGGGTCCGCGCCACGCGGCTGACCGGCCACAGGCGATCGAAAATCGAGTTATAAACGATGTTCCACAGCATCGCCGTGGTGGAGAGTAAAATCGCCAAGGTGCCCATTTCAAACATCGACTTGTTCAACAACCATGCAGCGATCGGCGCGGAAATCATTACCGCTAAGGCTTCAAAGCCGATCGCATGCAGGATGCGCTCGCCTAAAGATTTTTTGCTCGCGAGTTGAGCGTTAGTTTTTAACTTTGACATATAGACCTGCCGTAATTCCTCAATTTGGTGAGTGACTTTGGTCACAGGCCAGCATTATCATCGTCAAATAAGATAGGTTAAAGATAGTTAATATCGATAAAATAGATGGGTTGACCCACTCGCCAACCCGGAGATCGCCATGCGTTACTCGCCAGAAGCCTTAGTTGCCTTTGTGGAAGCCGCCGATACCGGCTCTTTCTCCGCCGCGGCGCGCAAACTGCGCAAGAGCCAGTCGACGGTCAGTACCGCCATCGCCAATCTTGAAGTGGATTTGGGATTAACGCTGTTTGACCGCAATAGCCGCCAGCCGGTGTTAACGCCGCAGGGCAAGCGGGTGCTCAATCACGTTCAGGCTATTTTGGCTGCCAGCGAGCGCCTTGATGAGCTGGCGATCCGCCTCTCCACGCAGGTGGAAACCCGACTGACCTTCGTGCTTTCAGACACTTACCAGCCGACTCATCATGAAAACCTGCTTAAACGCTTTGAGCGGCGCTATCCGGATATTGAGTTTGAATGCCTGATTGCCGAGGATCAGGATGTGATTGACCTGTTGCAGGCCGGGCGCGCGCACATTGGTATGCTGGAAGTGCAGGACTCCTATCCGCCGGACATCGGCGTGGCGCGCCTGCCGGAGCAGACCGACATGGACATTTTTGTCAGCCGCGACCATCCGCTGGCCCAGCTTTCCAACATCCAGCCGGAGCAGTTGCACACTTTCCGCCAGTTGAGCCTTCAGCCCTATCGCCGCACCGAGACGCGGGCTCAGGGGCAGACTTGGTCCGCGCCGAGTTATCTGATGCTGCTGGAAATGGCCGAGCAAGGCTTTGGTTGGTCGGTGCTGCCGCACTGGCTGGTGCGCCAGTTTGGGCATAATAAGCTGGTGACGCTGCCGATGCGCGGCTGGCCGAAGCTGATTTCAGTGGACGCGGTGTGGAGTAAGAATAATCAACCCGGCCCGGCGGGAAGTTGGTTCATCGACCAGCTAATCGATCCTTTGCTGGCCGATGAACCCTGAGCCGTCAGTCGGGTTAGTCGCCGGCGTTTCTCTTCGAGATAGACTTGCTAACTGCGTCCAATAGCTCGGGAATATCCATCTTCGGCAGCACCACTTCCACCCACGCCATTTGCCGTTTATCGCGCAAGGTGCCCATCACCTTGCTCAGTTGATCGCGGTTTTCGACTCGCTGGCTGAGCACGTCAGGCCCGCCAAAGGCCGCGGGGAACAGGGTCCAGTTCCAGCGAGCAATGTCGTTGTAGCGCTGCGTCTCGCCGTGAATCGCTCTTTCCACCGTGTAGCCGTCGTTGTTGAGCAGGAAAATAGTGGTTTTCAAGCCATAGCGGATCGCCGCGCCCAGTCCTTGCAAAGTGAGCTGCGCCGAGCCGTCGCCAATGATCAGCACCACCCGACGCTCAGGCTCTGCGGTTTGCGCGCCAAAGGCGGCAGGCAGCGTGAAGCCAATCGAGCCCCACAGCGGCTGGACGATAAAATCACACCCTGCGGGCAAGGTCAGGCTCGCCGCGCCAAAACTGGATGTGCCCTGCTCCACCACCAGCAGGTCGTTGGGCTGCAAAAACTCCTGCATCAGTTGCCAGAACACCTGCTGGTCCAGCTGGCTGTTATCTGAAACCGGCAGCGGCGTGCGGCTAAAGTCAGGCTTGTCCCACTGTTGGCGAAGTTCAACGGTCAGCTGATGCAGCGCCTCCACGGCCTTGGCCATCGGTAGCTGATGGAAGACCTGTTTGCCAATCTTGGCGCTGAAAGGTTCGAGATCAATGCAACCGCCTTCTGGCAGCTTTTGGCTGAATCCGGCGCTAATGGTGTCGCCAAAACGCACCCCGACAGTCACCACCACCTCGGCCTGTTCTACCACTTTCTTCACCACCGGGCAGCTCGCCGCGCCCGAATAGGTCCCGGCAAAGTGTGGATTCTGCTCATTGAACAGCCCTTTGCCCATCAACAGCGTTGAGTGCGCCAGCGGAACATCATCAACCCACTGCTGCAATGCTTGCTTGGCTTGAAAACGGTCGGCCAGAAAATCTCCCAGCACGGTCACCCGGCGCTTGTCACGCAGCAGCTCACGGGCGGCATCGGTAAAGGCAGTGAGTGAATCCGAAGAGAAGGCGGGCTGGAGAAGAGGCTGTTTGATGGCACGGCTGGTAACGGGGAGCTTGGCGACGTCGCTTGGCAGGAGAAGATAACCGGGCCGCGAATGGTAAATCGCCTCGGCCACCACGCGGTCAATTTCAGCCAGCGCATTATCCGGGGTTAGCAGCCCCTGCGCCACGCTGACCTGCCGCGACATCTCGGCGAAGCGAGTAAAGTTGCCGTCTCCCAAGGAGTGGTGCAGCAGTTCGCCCTTCTTCTGCGATGACAGCGGCGGCGCGCCGACAATATGGATCACCGGCAGGTACTCGGTATAGCTTCCCGCCAGCCCGTTTAGCGCACTGAGTTCCCCCACGCCGAAAGTGGTCAGCAGGGCAGACGCCCCATTGCGCCGCGCATAGCCGTCAGCGCCGTAGGCGGCATTCAACTCATTGGTACATCCCACCCAGGTTATCTGCTGGTGGCTAATCACGTGGTCGAGAAATTGCAGGTTGTAGTCGCCGGGCACGCCGAACAGGTGGGCAATATTGCTAAGTGATAGTCGGTCAAGGAGATAGTCACCTACGGTATAAGCATTACTCATCATGATCCCCTAATATTTTTGACTTCTATAGTTGATAACTCTAGAAAGTATTGACGCAGATCGCCGATTAGGAAATGTCCCCGAGAAATTAGGGTTGGAAATTTTGCCTTACACCCCTGCCCGTTTTGGGCGCAGGTGGTGTGCTTCATCATGATTGCTGATAAGCGCGGTCACCTCGCAGAACCTTGTTAAGTCACTGGCTGGAAAATTCTGTGGAAACGCATACACTAAAACAGCTTTTTATCTTCCCTACGACTAAAAATAATAAGGTTAACTCTATGGCTTATCAGGCGAAACCGACGCGATATGAACAGATGCAATACCGCCGCTGCGGCCACAGCGGGCTGAAGCTACCCGCCATCTCTCTTGGCTTGTGGCACAACTTTGGCGACAACGCGCACTTTGATAACGCGCGCCATTTGATTCGTCACGCCTTTGATAATGGCATTACCCATTTCGATTTAGCCAACAACTACGGCCCACCGCCAGGTTCGGCTGAAACCCATTTTGGCCGCATTTTGCAGGAAGATTTGCTGCCTTATCGCGATGAGCTGATCATCTCCTCCAAGGCCGGTTACACCATGTGGGACGGCCCTTATGGCGATTGGGGCTCGAAGAAATATCTGGTCGCCAGCCTCAATCAGAGCCTGAAACGCATGGGTCTGGAGTATGTGGATATCTTCTACCATCACCGCCCAGACCCGGACACGCCGCTGGAAGAGACCATGGCGGCGCTGGATTTGATCGTTCGTCAGGGGAAAGCCCTGTATGTCGGGTTGTCCAACTATCCGGCCGAGCGCGCCAAACAGGCTTTCGCCATTCTGCAACGCCTTGGCACGCCGTGCCTGATCCATCAGCCGAAATACTCAATGTTCGAACGCTGGGTCGAGGCTGATTTGCTGGATACGCTGGCGCAAAACGGGGTTGGGTCGATTGCCTTCTCCCCTCTGGCCGGTGGCGTGTTGACCGATCGCTATTTGGCGGGCATTCCGCAGGATTCACGGGCGGCGAGCAGCAGCCAATTCCTCACCACCGATCAGCTCACCGGCGAGAAGCTGGAAAAAGTGCGTAAGCTGAATGCCATTGCCGAAGCGCGCGGCCAGAAGTTGTCGCAGATGGCCCTGGCTTGGGTACTGCGTGGTGAACGAGTTACTTCGGTACTAATTGGGGCCAGCAAAACCAGCCAGATTGATGATGCCATCGGCATGCTCGGCAACCGTCAGTTTAGCGAGCAGGAGCTGGCTGAAATTGAAGGGATTTTAGTGTAAACGCTTTCCCACAAAGCTAATAAAGGAGAAAACGTTAGCTTTGTGTTAAGCGGCGTAAAACAATCAAAACAGGATTGTAAGCAATAGAATAGGTGTTGCCTTCCTCTTATAACTGTTAGCAGAAATTATAAGAGAGAGAGGAGGCGACATGATTAAGCCTTTATTATTCGGAAGTTTATTGTTTGCCCTGCTGCCTGCCGCGGCCCCCGCCGTGCAGGCCAGCAGCTTTAGCCTGAATACCCCTGGCCTTTCAATTAATATCGGTGATCGCGACCGTCGCGGTTACTACTGGGATGGTTATGACTGGCGTGATAGCCGTTGGTGGAACAGCCACCGTGGGCGCTATTACGGCGAGCGCAGCCATCGCGGCTATTACTGGGACGGCGGCCGCTGGCGAGATCGCGGCTGGTGGAACAGCTATCAGGCGCGGCACCGCCCTCCCCACGGTCACGCTTATGGTCACGATCGCGGGCATCATGGCAATCATGGGCACGGGCATGGCGACCACGGACACGGCGGCGGGCACGGTGGTCATCACCACTAGCCCTCAGCCGCAGGCAACAAAAACGGGACAGTTTGCGATGTCCCGTTTTTTATCCATTTCTCTATTTTGGTGTTACTTGAGCATGCCAATCAGCAAATAAAGGTTAAGGCTCACCACCAGCAGCACGATCACCCGCCCTGCCCACTGTATGCCTTTCGAATTGACCATTTCGCCCATCAGCTCGCGGTTGCCGGTAAAGGCCAGCAGAGGCAGCAGCGCCAGCGCAATACCAAAACTCAGCAGCACCTGACTCATCACCAGAATACGCGTGGCGTCCAGCCCCATCATGATGACAATAAAAGAAGGCGCCATGGTCACCGTGCGGCGCACCCACAGCGGAATATAGAATTTCACGAAGCCTTGCATCACCACCTGCCCGGCCAAGGTGCCGACCACGGTAGAAGAGAGGCCCGCGGCAACCAGACTCAGGCCAAAGGTGGTGGCAGCCGCCTGCCCGAGTAGGGGTTGCAGCGTGAGGTAAGCCTGATCCAACTCACTAATGCCCTGATGCCCGCTGAAGTGGAAAGCCGCCGCGGCGGTTGCCATCATCGCCAGATTGACAAAACCGGCGATGGTCATGGCAATGCCGACATCCAGCTTGGTGGCAGAATAGCGCTGCGCCTTTGACGCGTCCCCCGCGCGCTGGGTTAATGAAGAGTGCAGGTAAATCACGTGCGGCATAATGGTCGCGCCCAACACGCCAGCGGCCAGATAGACGGCGTCGCTCGACGGCAAGTTAGGGATCAGCATCCCCTTGCCCAACGCCGCCATGCTCGGCTGCGAGAAGAACAGTTCGACAATGTAGGCCGCCGCGACAAACAGCAGCAGGCCAGCAATCACCAGTTCGAGTGGCTTCTGCCCGCGCTTTTGCAAGGCGAGGATAATAAAGGTGGCGATCCCGGTCAGCACCGCGCCCTGTAGCAGCGAGACCCCAAGCAGCAGCTTGAAGCCGATGGCCGCGCCGATAAACTCGGCCAGATCGGTCGCCATGGCGATGATTTCGGCCTGAACCCAATAGGCCCAGACGGCAGGACGCGGGAAGCGATCGCGGATATGCTCGGCCAGGTTTTTGCCGGTTGCGATACCCAGCTTGGCGGAAAGCAGCTGGATAAGCATCGCCATGATATTGGCCCACACCACCACCCACAGCAGTTGATAGCCATAGGAAGCACCGGCCTGAATGTTGGTCGCGAAGTTGCCCGGATCAATGTAGCCAATGGCGGCAATAAAGGCTGGCCCCATCAGGGAAAGCTTCAATTTGCGGGAGGCTCGGCCGGAGGATTCGGCACGGCTGTTAAACATAGTCGTATTAACCTTACTATTGTTGCGCTTACATCAATCATATCTAATTGATAATGATTATCAAGTGCATTTAGATTGATCCAGCTGATTTCTCTGATAGGCACAGAGACTCAGGGGCGAAATAGAGACGGTCGACCATATTTAGAAAACTATTACGGCTAATAATAAAGCTAGCACAACAATTCAAGTTGTGACGCTTTTTAATAACATCTTGATTTTTTGTGTGGTCTGTTCAGAAATGTTGCAATCAGTGTCCGCAATTTCTATATTTGCAGGCCACTTCACGTTTTAAATGTACGCGTTACATAGAATGTCCGTCGAAATATAGCCTGCCTCTAATTTGGAGCACCCATGTCCCGAATACTGCACTTTGTATTAGCGTTGGCCGTTGTCGCTGTACTGGCCTTGCTGGTAAGCCGTGATCGTAAAAATATCCGTTTACGCTTCATTGCACAGCTTTTGGTCCTTGAAGTTTTATTAGCCTATTTCTTCCTCAACTCAGAGTTTGGATTAGGTTTCGTAAAAGGCTTCTCTGACCTGTTTGAGAAATTGTTAGCCTTTGCCGCAGAAGGGACCGGCTTCGTATTTGGAGGCATGAGCGATAAAGGATTAGCGTTCTTCTTCCTGAAAGTCTTGTGCCCAATCGTGTTTATCTCTGCACTGATTGGTATTTTGCAATATATCCGTATCCTGCCAATTATTATTCGCGCTATCGGTACAGTATTGTCAAAAATTAACGGTATGGGGAAACTGGAATCCTTCAACGCCGTTAGCTCCCTGATCCTTGGTCAGTCTGAAAACTTTATCGCGTATAAAGACATTCTGGGCAAAATGTCAGAAAAACGTATGTACACCATGGCTGCTACCGCGATGTCGACAGTGTCTATGTCAATCGTGGGTGCATACATGACCATGCTTGAGCCGCGTTATGTGGTTGCTGCGCTGGTACTCAACATGTTCAGTACCTTTATCGTACTGTCACTGATCAACCCTTATAAAGTTGATTCAGAAGAAGACCTGCAAATCGGCAACACCCATCAGGGTCAGAGCTTCTTTGAAATGCTGGGTGAATACATTCTGGCGGGCTTCAAAGTGGCTATCATCGTTGCAGCTATGTTGATTGGCTTCATCGCACTGATCTCCTGTTTAAACGCGCTGTTCGACGTTGTTTTCGGTATCACCTTCCAAGGCGTGCTGGGTTATGTCTTCTATCCATTCGCATGGATTATGGGCGTACCGAGCCACGAAGCGCTGCAAGTCGGCAGTATCATGGCAACCAAACTGGTTTCTAACGAATTCGTGGCCATGCTGGACCTGCAGAAAGTCGCAGGCGAGCTCTCTCCACGTGGCGTTGGCATCCTGTCTGTGTTCCTGGTTTCTTTCGCCAACTTCTCTTCAATTGGTATCGTTGCGGGCGCAATCAAGGGCCTGAACGAGAAGCAAGGCAACGTGGTTTCACGCTTCGGTCTGAAACTGCTGTACGGCTCAACGCTGGTGAGCGTACTGTCAGCTTCTATCGCGGGTCTGGTACTGGCGTAAGCCCCACACCTGCTAGCTTCTAAAGGCGCTTCGGCGCCTTTTTTTGTGCCTGCTATTTGGCGAAGGAACTAGCTGGAGATTTGAATTGAAGCAGGAAGAGAGAGTGCCGAATGGCAGAAAGCAAAAAACCGGCCAGAGGCCGGTTTCTTAAATTTTGGTGGAGATAAGCGGGATCGAACCGCTGACCTCTTGCATGCCATGCAAGCGCTCTCCCAGCTGAGCTATACCCCCACACGAGGTTGTTCACGTTTTAGGTCTTCTACTCAATTCCGCTCAGAGGAATCAAGTACCAACTTACCCTGAGAAGGAAGTTGGTGGAGATAAGCGGGATCGAACCGCTGACCTCTTGCATGCCATGCAAGCGCTCTCCCAGCTGAGCTATACCCCCATTTCCGACTCGTAAAAACGAGTGAACGGGGCGCATCATATGAAACCGAGCTAACCCTGTCAACGGCTAAATCTGAATATGGAATCAAGCGCTGAAAAAGCCGCCAACCCGGCCATAACTCTCAAGTTTTTCCGCCGTCCAGATACAATTTTGTAGCTAAATACGTCTGAATTGCTCTGCCCTCCTCTGGCCATTTTTATCCAGCCTTATGATCTTATTAATCATTTTTTTAACATGTGTGACCTAATCATTAATAGGTTGTTAGCAGGCTATGATAATCGTCTTGTTTTCGGATAATTCTGCGTCTAGACTGCCCGCGATATAATCATAACCAACTATCGTCGAGTCCTCTTATGTCCTTGTATTCACCAAAAGAAATCGCGTCAATCGCAGTAGCGACCGGCACAACTAAAAGCCGCGCAACCGTGATGAATTTGTTAATTTTAGGATTCCTAGCCGGTGCTTTCATCGCCACAGGTTTCCTACTGGATTTGCACGTAATAGGGACATTGCCTGCATCCTGGGGTTCTTTCAGTAACTTACTGGGCGCGGCTGTTTTCCCAGTGGGGATCATTTTGACGGTTCTGGCAGGCGGTGAGCTGCTGACCGGCAACATGATGAGCCTGCCTATCGCGTGGTTCGCTCGCCAAATCACCCTGTACTCAGTTCTGCGTAACTGGTTCTGGGTGACGCTGGCAAACCTGCTGGGCAGTCTGGCCGTTGCTTACTTCTTTGGTCACGTTCTGGGCCTTACCGAAGGCGCGTTCTTGGCTAAAACCGTGGCTACCGCGACGGCTAAAATCAATGCGACTTTCAGTCAGGCATTCATTTCTGGCATCGGCTGCAACTGGCTGGTTTGTCTGGCAATGTGGCTGGCCTACGCCAGTAAAGACATGGGTGGAAAAGTGATTGGTATGTGGTTCCCGGTCATGGCGTTCGTGGCAATCGGCTTCCAGCACGTGGTTGCCAACATGTTCATCATTCCAGCGGCTATTTTTGCTGGCGCGCTGACCTGGTCTCAGTACCTGCCTAACTTCGTCGCCGTGTTCCTCGGCAACGCAGTGGGTGGCGCGGTGTTCGTCGGTTTGATGTACTTCCTGGCTTACCGCCCGAATGCAGAATCCGTGGCGCAACAACGTTAATTTTTTGATTTGTTAGCCGCATAAAAAAAGCCAGCGAGGGAAACCCGCTGGCTTTTTCTTTATCTCAACGCTGACGCTTACTGCTGGGCTTCACGCTCAGCAATAAAGGCCAGAGCCTGATCGATACGCGCCAGAGTGCGGCTTTGACCAATCGCGTGAACCGTCACATCCATGCCCGGAGACATACCAGCACCCGTTACTGCAACGCGTAATGGCATACCGACTTTACCCATACCGACGCCCAGCTCATCAGCCGTACCCTGAATCGCGTTGTGAACGTTCTCAGCAGTCCAGTCAGTGATCGCAGCCAGCTTGGCGCGAACGGCTTCCAGCGGCTGACGAGCAACCGGACGCAGGTGTTTTTTCGCCGCGTCAGCATCAAACTCGCTGAAATCTTCATAGAAGTAACGGCAAGATTCAGCCATCTCTTTCAGCGTCTTACAACGCTCACCCAGCAGTTGAACGATTTCGAACAGCTGTGGACCATTGCGCGTTTCGATACCCAGTTGCTCAACGTGCCACAACAGGTGAGTCGCCACGTAGTGTGGATCCATGGTGGTGATGTAATGATGGTTCAGCCACTGCAGCTTCTCAGTATTGAAGGCGCTGGCGGATTTGCTGACATTCTCCAGAGAGAACAGCGCTTTCATTTCATCAATGCTGAAGATCTCTTGGTCGCCGTGAGACCAGCCCAGACGCACCAAATAGTTCAGCAGTGCTTCTGGCAGGTAGCCGTCATCGCGATACTGCATCACGCCGACCGCGCCGTGGCGTTTAGACAGCTTTTTGCCGTCGTCGCCCAAAATCATCGACACGTGGGCGTAAACCGGCACTGGCGCGCCCAACGCTTTCAGAATGTTAATCTGGCGCGGGGTGTTGTTGATGTGGTCTTCACCACGGATCACGTGGGTGATTTCCATATCCCAGTCATCCACCACTACGCAGAAGTTATAGGTTGGTGAACCATCGGTACGGCGAATGATTAAGTCATCCAGCTCGTCATTGCTGAATTCGATCGGGCCGCGGATCTGGTCGTCGAAGATGACAGAACCTTCCTGCGGGTTGCGGAAACGCACCACGCACGGCTCATCAGCACTGTGATGATCGTGGCTGTCGCGGCAACGGCCGTCATAACGAGGCTTCTCGTTATTTGCCATTTGCTCTTCACGCAGGGCTTCCAGACGCTCTTTGGAGCAGTAGCACTTATATGCCGTGCCATTTTCCAACATCTGGTCAATCACCGCGTTATAACGGTCAAAGCGTTTGGTCTGGAAGTATGGACCTTCATCCCATTGCAGATTCAACCAGTTCATGCCGTCCATAATCGCGTCAATGGCAGCCTGAGTGGAGCGCTCAAGATCGGTGTCTTCTATACGCAACACAAACTCACCGCCCAGGTTACGGGCAAAAAGCCAGGAGTAAAGCGCGGTACGGGCGCCACCGACGTGCAAATAGCCGGTTGGGCTCGGAGCAAAACGGGTTTTGATTTTCATCTGGAATGCAGCCTTAATAGTGCAACGCCAAAAAACGTTGCTATCAATTAACAAAAAGTGGGCGTCATTCTACCACTCTGCCCTGAATCCTCAACGCCGATAGGGAGTTCACAAGGGCTATTCACACCATGAATGCGTAAAGAATCAACTACGCGGGCGAGAAATCAGTCATCTTGTCTAATTTTCGGGCGAACGGTGTTTTTTGTTTTTAAAAACCGTTGACGTAAGTTTAAGTATCCCTATAATGCGACTCCATCACGACGGGGGCGATTAGCTCAGTTGGTAGAGCATCTCCTTTACACGGAGGGGGTCGGCGGTTCGAGCCCGTCATCGCCCACCACTCATTAGAGTGACCGCGTTGTGATAAGTAAGAAGAAATGAGAAATGGGCGATTAGCTCAGTTGGTAGAGCATCTCCTTTACACGGAGGGGG
>Ga0207655_1000360_pt1 | contig 64832 bp, 53 predicted proteins | sample KBSM44metaG_FD_184398 | JGI IMG/M metagenome (GOLD analysis project Ga0207655, IMG submission 184398) | Miscanthus rhizosphere microbial communities from Kellogg Biological Station, Michigan, USA - KBS M4-4 metaG (SPAdes) (version 2) | ecosystem: Host-associated > Plants > Roots > Rhizosphere >...
GGAGCGGAGTGGCGACGATCGTCCATGCCCGCGACGCGGACAAGCGGCGTAGCGTCGAGGACATGGCCAACGTTGCGGACTTCTTCATCGACACCCTCAAGCGCGCCGGCGTGACACGCATCTGGGGGCTCCCCGGCGACTCGCTCAACGCCTTCACCGATGCGCTCCGCCGCGACAGGGGCGACGACGCGATCCGCTGGATGCACATGCGTCACGAAGAGGCGGCCGCCTTCGCCGCCGGGGCCGAGGCGGAGCTGACCGGCGAGCTGGCCGTCGTCGCCGGATCGTGCGGGCCGGGCAACCTGCACTTCATCAACGGTCTGTTCGACGCGAACCGCAATCGCGTTCCGCTGCTTGCGATCGCCTCGCACATCCCGACGGCCGAGATCGGCAGCACCTACTTCCAGGAGACGCATCCCCAGGAGCTGTTCCGCGAGTGCAGCGTGTACACCGAATTGGTCAGCGACGCGGATCAACTGCCCTGGGTGCTGGAGATCGCGATGCGCACCGCAGTCGAGCGTCGCGGCGTCGCGGTCGTCGTCGTGCCCGGCGACGTCTTCTTCAAGGACGCTCCCGACCGTCGGCTGACCGCGCCCATCCGGGCGACCGGCTCGACCGTGCTTCCCTCGGCATCCGCCCTGGCTGCAGCGGCGACGGCGCTCAACGACGCGAAGAAGGTGACGATCCTCGCCGGCGCCGGGGTCGCCGGGGCGCACGACGAGGTGCTCGCGCTCGCGCAGACGCTGCAGGCTCCGATCGTGCACGCCCTCCGCGGCAAGGAGCACATCGAGTGGGACAACCCGTACGACGTCGGCATGACGGGACTGCTGGGCTTCGCGTCGGGCTACAAGGCAATGGAGTCGTGCGACACCCTGCTCATGCTCGGCACCGACTTCCCCTACCGGCAGTTCTTCCCCGACAAGGCCACGGTGATCCAGGTCGACATCCGCGGCGAGCAGCTGGGCAGGCGGACGCCGATCGATGTCGGGCTCGTGGGTGGCGTGAAGGAGACCGCGAACGCCCTTCTGCCGCTGCTGCAGGGTGATCGGTCGTCGAAGCACCTGGACGAGAGCGTCGCGCACTACCGCAAGACGCGCGAGCGGCTCGACGATCTCGCGGTCGACGATGGTCGGCAGCCGGTTCGTCCGGAGTATGTCACCAAGGTCATCAACGAGCTCGCCAGCGAGGATGCCGTGTTCACCGCCGACGTGGGCAGCCCCGTGGTCTGGGCCGCGCGGTATCTGTCGATGAACGGCAAGCGCCGCCTGATCGGCTCGTTCGCGCACGGGTCGATGGCCAACGCGATGCCGCAGGCGCTGGGCGTGCAGGGGGTCGACCGCTCACGCCAGGTGATCGCGCTCGCCGGCGACGGTGGCCTCGCGATGCTGCTGGGTGATCTGCTGTCGATCCGTCAGAACGATCTGCCGATCAAGATCGTCGTCTACAACAACTCGTCGTTGAACTTCGTCGAGCTGGAGATGAAGGCGGCCGGCATCGTCAACTTCGGCACGGAGCTGCAGAACCCGAGCTTCGCGGCGACCGCCGAGGCGGTGGGCATCACCGGCATCCGCGTGGAGAAGGGGAGCGACGTGCGTGGTGCGATCGCGCAGGCGCTCGCCACCGACGGGCCGGTGCTCGTCGACGTGGTCACCGCACGTCAGGAGCTTGCGATGCCGCCGTCCATCACGTTCGAGCAGGCGAAGGGGTTCTCACTCTGGGCGCTTCGCACCGTGCTGTCGGGCCGCGGCGATGAGCTCATCGATCTCGCCGACACCAACGTCTGGCGGCGGCTGTTCCACTGAGTCTGCGACCCCGAGACGCCGTGTCTGGACCCACGATGTAGGGCACACTGGGGGTGTGACGGTCTCTTTTCTGCACGTCGGCATCCTGGTCCTGGTCCTCGGCGGCATCGCGCTGTTCATCGCGGCGGTGGCCAGTATCTTCGCGTCGCGGGCTTCGCGCCTCGAGAAGGTGCTGTGGATTCTCGTCACCCTGATGTTCCCGCTGATGGGCCCGATCGTCTGGTTCGCGTTCGGGCGCCGTTCGGTGCCCGGGGAGTCGCGCTGAGTTGAAGCGGCCGAGCTCGCGCACAACGCTGAGAGCGCTCCCGTAGGCTGACTGTACGTCCCCCACCGACCCCTCTTCGCCCGTGATCCTTCGTCGCGATATCCAAGGCCTGCGCGCGCTTGCCGTGCTGGCCGTCATCGGCGCGCACGCGAGCGGGTGGCCGCGCGGCGGGTTCGCCGGCGTGGATGTGTTCTTCGTCATCTCCGGGTTCCTGATCACCGGGACGCTCCTGCGCGAGCAGCGGGAGAGTGGGCGCATCCGGCTGGGCCGGTTCTACGGCCGACGGGCGCGGAGGCTGATGCCGGCGGCGCTCGTCACCGTGGGGGCTGTCGTCGGCGCCGCGTTCCTCGTGTTCGGCCGCACACGCGCGCAAGAGGTGATGTGGGATGCCGTCTCGGCGGTTCTCCTGGCATCGAATTGGCGGTTCACGCAGATCGGCACCGACTACTTCCACGCCGGCGATGCCATCTCGCCGCTCCAGCACTTCTGGTCACTGTCGGTCGAAGAGCAGTTCTACCTGGTGTGGCCCGGCATCCTCATCGTCTCGCTGTTGCTCGTGCCGCTCGCCGCTCGCCGCGGTCGCGCCGTTGTCGCGATCACGGCGGCCTGGGCGACGGCGGTGATCGCGGCATCCTTCGGCTGGGCGCTGCTGCAAGGCGCGTCGGCACCGACCGCCGCGTATTTCTCCACCGCGACGCGGGCGTGGGAGTTCGCGCTCGGCGCGTTGCTGGTGACTGCCGTCCCGGTGCTGCGGCGATTGCCCGCCGCCGTCGCCGTGGTGCTCGCCTGGGCGGGATGGGCCGGCATCGTGGCCTCGTTCCTGCTGATCGACCCGTCGACCGTCGGATTTCCCGGACCGTGGGCCGCGGCGCCCACGATCGCGACGGCCGTGGCGCTCGCCGGGGGGATCGCGGCGCCGCCCGCCGCCCTGTTCCTGCTGACCAACCCGCTGTCGGTGATCATCGGCAACGCGTCGTACTCGCTGTACCTGTGGCACTTCCCCGTGGTCGTGTTCGCCGTGGCGCTCGTGCCCGCGTCGGCGTGGTCGCTGCCGCTCACTCTCGGCGTGATCGCCGTCTTGGGTTTCGCGTCGTACGCCATCGTGGAGCATCCGCTGCGCTACGCCCCGTTCCTCGGGGGACGTGTGCCGGGGCGGGCTGCCGTGCCGCCGGTCGCGGATGTGACCGAGCTACCGCTCGTCGCGGGGGAGCGCGAGCCCACGGCGGAGGTCGCGGCATCCGCGGGAGCGAACGTTCCGATGCCCGCCGTTGCCACGCGCCGCCCCGAGGGCTGGCAACCGGGGACCCGGTATTACCCCGGGAGTCCTCGCTCCGCGTCGCCGGCGCCGGCGCCGGCGTTGCCCGAGCGCGTGCGGGAACCCGCGGGGGCCGTCTCGCCCGCTCCGGTGTTGCCGACGCCCCTCGAGGAGCCCGAGGCCGCCTTCGCGTCCGCGTCGACCGCGCGGGCCGCTGCGGCGCCCGCGGCGTCGGTCGCCGCGCCGCCGTCATCCGGTGCCGTGCCTCCTGCGGCCGCACCCGCTCCCGAGGCGACCGTGCGGCCGATCGATGCATGGCGTGAGCGTTTCGGCACACAGATGGTGCTCGCGACGGCGGGTCTGGTCGCGGCGGCGTTGCTCACGGTGCTTGCCGTGCAGGTGCAGCAGCCGCGTCCTCTCGCGCCGACCGCGGGGACCGCGGGGACCGCGCAGCAGACGGCGCCTGCGATCGAGGATCCCACCGCGGCGCTGCAGGCGGATGTCGCCGCGGCGGTGTCGGCGACGGCGTGGCCCGAACTGCACCCGTCGATCGACGAGGTGATGGCGCAGTCGTCGGGAGCCAACCCCGCACACGACTGCTTCTCGCCGTCGCCGGCGCCGGATGCCGCGTCGTGCACGTGGGGGAGCGCCGACGCACCGCGGCACCTGTACCTCGTGGGGGACTCGACAGCGATGGCCTATGCGCCGGCGCTGAAGGCGCTCGCCGAACAGAGCGGCGGGGCGATACGCGTGACGACGGTGGGGCTGTACGGATGCCGCTTCACCGACGTGCTCGTGCAGAACGACGACCCCGCGGTGATGCAGGCGTGCGCGCAGCGCAAGAACGACGTCGCCGCGATGATCGCCGCCGACCACCCCGAGACCGTGCTGGTGTCGAACGCCTACACGCTCGGTCGCACCGCCGATGGGCGCGACCTGAGCGCCGCCGAGCTGATCGCCGCGGAGGCTGCGGAGATGGCGCGCTACGGGATGGCAGGACGGATCGTCTACCTGGAGGCACCGCCCGAGGGCGCTCCGCTCGGCAACTGCTACAGCCGCGTCGGCTCGCCCTATGCGTGCGCGACCAGCATCACCCCGACCTGGCACGACATGCAGGCCGCGACCGCGGCCGCGGTATCCACGTCGGGTGATCGTGTCGTGGATGCTCTGGCCTTCACCTGCTGGCAGGACGTGTGCCCGGCGTTCGCGGGGACGCTGCCGATCCGCTACGACCAGACACACCTGACCGTTCCGTACGCCGAGCACCTCGCGCCGTATCTGCGCTGGGCGCTCGATGGGGCCGGCGCGCAGGCGCCGCCCAGCTAGAATCGATGCGCCAGCCTCTGTAGCTCAGTGGAAGAGCCACTCCGTCCTAAGGAGCGGGTCGGGGGTTCGAATCCCTCCAGGGGCACCATGTGATGAGTCGCGACATAGGAGACATCTGAGTCGGGACATAGGTGACATTCATGAGAGGGAGTCCGGCCATCGGCCGGGCTCTTTTTCGTTGTTGCGCCAGTAGGTGCGGGTTGGGTTGATGGTGTTGGTCGCGAGGATTTCGCCGGTGTCGAGGTGGACGACGGTGACGGTGGTGTCGTCGGCGATGAGGATGCAGCGTTTGCCGCGGTGGTTGGCTCCGATGCCGAGGTGGTGCATGCGGGCGGCTCTGCGGAAGCTGATCGTCCCGTTGCTGCCGACGTGGTCGTAGCGGACCCGATAGTGGATGGTGTCGAGGCGGGCGTTGGCGGGGACGGCTTTCGGGGTGGCGGCGTAGGCGGATGCCGGGGTGCTTCCTTCGCGCGCGCGGTGTGGGCGTGCCGTGTTGTAGTGCTCGCGGAACGCGTCTAGTTGGGCTTTGGTCATGACCAAGGTGTCCGGGAAACCGGGTCAGGCTCCGAAGCGGTGCCTCACTAGCGTGAGCAGCGGGTCGATTATGCGAGATGGAGCCGCAGCGCCACCTTGTGATCGCCATTCGCGGGGTCGAGGACTAACTCCCCGGTTAGGCCTGTCAAGTTCCCGGTGCCGGACCCAGGGATGACCTCGTATTGCAGTACTTCTGCGCCGCCTACCATAGAGCCGAGTTGCTGGAACGTGAGCGTCCCCGTCCGATCATCGATAGAGCCCTCGAACACCTCGATCGCAACGTAGCCAGCCTTCCCGCTCGCTGGGTCGCCGGCTGAGAGCATGACACCAGCCGATGTGCCCTCGATTCCGCCGGTCCACGTCTTGGTGAAGTCGAACCGGCCCGTACCCGGAAGTAGCGCGCCTGCAGGAGCTATGTCGATATCGAAGCGTCCAGAAACCGTCAGGTCAGTCATGCATCAAGGATCATGGATGGATGGAGCGAGGGCTAGAAGAATCGCGCCAGCATGACGAGAGCATGCTGGCGCGCTACGCGAGTCGTGGAGTCCTCTACCCGCACCTGCTACCGCGGTTCACTCGGAGAATGCCGGGCGCGTCGCTTGAGAACACAGTGCGCTGGTTCTGGGCAGCAACTTGGAGTCTGCCTGACGGCGTCGCCTCCGAACAGTCACTATTGCCCTTCGCCTCAGCCAACCTTGCCGTCGAGCCAACTGGGGTCACACTTGCCGGGCCGAGCACCAACGCCGTCGCCACCACATTGAAAGACAGCGGATGGGTTGTCGCGGCGAACCTGCAACCGGCCACGTCCGCCGCACTCCTGAGCTGCCCGACCGACATGCGCGATTCCACCCAGGTCATCGTCGCGGCCGATCTGATTGCCGAAATTGCGCAGGTGTTCCACCGCATCGAGGACTTCGACAACGCTGTGGATGTCGCCGTCGGCGCGCTATCGGCGTGGATCGTTCAGCGGGTCCCGCCGCCCCGCGACCTAGCGATCAGGGCCAACCACCTCCTCGCTCGGATCGAGAACGATCCGAACATCACGACCCTCAGAGAGACGGCCGAAGCACTGCACATCTCTCAACGCACAGCCCAACGTGTCGCCCATGACTACATCGGCATGTCGGTCGGCGAGATCATCCGTCGCTCTCGCCTGCAACGTGCCCTGAAGCACGCCATTGAGTCATCAACCGAATCCCTCGCCACTATCGCCGCGGCGAACGGGTACTCAGATCACTCGCACATGGCCGCCGAGTTTCGAACCATCACTCGCCACACAGCCACTCAACACAGAGCGGCCCGCACCCTGCGCGCCGAGCAACCAACCGCACCCTGACCGCGGTAGCCAACCACCTCGGCGTCTGGCCAGCGCTGAGCGACGTGGTAGTCCGGACTGTAGCCCTCGCCATGTCGACGTTGGGTCAACGCGGCAATGACGGGTCAGCTCCGGCGGGTTCTGAATGGGACCGCCTCCTTGCATGAGGTTCAGCACCGAGTGGACCTGCTCGCCCTCGCATGTCGGCGACACCGCGAACGTTCGATCGCGGCTCCAGAGTCATCTGCGACGTGGGGGAGTAAGACCAGCTGCGATGATCGTGGCGCGCACGGTTTTCGGGTCTCGCCCTACCCGTCGGCCAACCTTGTTCATTGAGAGTCCTTCCTCGAACAGTTCCAGCATCTGGCGCCGCTCACTTGAGAGCACTTCGGTTCGGAGCACCACGCCGGCATCGGAAGACCATACGATCATCGGCGGACTCGGCTCGGCGAGCGCGGAGGTCGTCGCCGACGAGGGCATCCCGTGCCGCGTTCGCTCTGGTCGGGCCGCCGGAGGAGTTCTACCACCACTACGGGTTCGACGCCGAAGGCATCGCAGCGACGGTCCGCACCGCCCTTCGCTGAGCAAGACACCGAGAAGGAAGATCGCATCCGTCATCGGATCGTGGCCGCCAATGACCCGGGCAGCCGCGGTGGTCTCCGCGGAATGGAGTAGTACGGTCCTTGCACCGCTCTTGAAAGAGACGAGTGCTCCCCGGTCGAACTATCGGTTTCGCATTGGAGATAGCTGTTGACAGTCCCTCAGACGGGGGTGGAGGGCAGCGACGCTCGTGCGATGTGGAGCGCGAGATAGGCGACTTCTTCGTCGGGCACGGCCACCCCGTACTCCCGGTCGATGAAGGTGCGGACGCGCTCGGCAGTCGTCACCGCGGCCGGGTGACGTTCTCGCATCGTCTGCAGAAGGAAATCGTCGTCGCCGAGCATCCGTTCGGCGAACAGTCGTTCGGCGAAGAAGTGCAGGTGGGTGAGAAAGCGTGCACCGTGGAGGTCTTCGCCCATCACCGCGCTGGTGCCCGCATGGGTGACGATCTTGATCACCGCTGCGACGAGTGAGACCACGCCCGCGGCATCCATGTCCTCACGCCCGACTTGCGCGTTGACCAAGTGAAACGCGATGTTCGCCGCCTCATCGGCGGGGATGTCGATACCGAACTCCTGCCGCAGGAGTTCGACGGCTCGCAGCCCGATGCGATGCTCGAGCGGGTAGAGATTGCGCACCTCGGTGACGAGCCTGTTGACGACCACGATGCCGCGGCGCTGGCGCTCGATGGCGAAATGGAGGTGGTCCGTCAGCGCGAGATAGATGTGGGGGTCGAACTCCAACCCTTCGGACTCGGCATCCGCCACGATGCGACGGGTGAGTTCGACGAAGTCGACGGGAATCTGCGAGACGAGGTCGACGAAGTTGCGCTGGTCGGTCTCGCGCAGCTCGACGAACACGCGATCGTGTGAGCCGGGAGGCACGACATCGCCCGGCCGATGGGCGAAACCGATGCCTTTGCCGAGAAGCACGCGTTCGACGCCGCGATCGTCTTCGACGAGCACGACGCTGGAGTTGAGGACCTTCTTGATGATCTGCATGGTGGTTGTCTCCATCGACACCGTCCGAAAATGTAGCGGGGACGGGACCCGGCACCGGCCGGGCCCCGAGCCTTTCACTTCAGGTCGGCGCCGTTGGACGCGATGGCCTTCCGGTACCAGTCGAACGAATCCTTGCGGATGCGCTCTCCACTGCCTCGGCCCTCGTCGTCCTGATCAACGTAGATGAATCCGTAGCGCTTCGACATCTGCGAGGTCGACAGGCTCACCGTGTCGATCGGCGACCAGCAGGCGTAGCCGAGCATCTCGACCCCCTCGTCCACCGCGACGATTATCTCGGCGAGGTGCGACCGCAGGTAGTCGATGCGGTAATCGTCGTGCACGCGGCGATCCTCGGTGAGGACATCGCGCATGCCCACGCCGTTCTCGACGATGAACAGGGGCTTGCGATAGCGGTCGTACAGCGCGAGCAGCGAGATGCGAAGCCCGACCGGGTCGATCTGCCACCCCCAGTCCGTGGACGGAAGGTAAGGGTTCTTGACCCCGAACACCGTGTTGCCGGGCGTGCGTTCGACGTTCGGATCGACGGATTCCGTCATCGACATGTAGTACGAGAACGAGACGAAATCGACCGTGTTCTCGCGCAAAAGGTCCAGGTCACCCGGCTCGACCGGGATGCTCACCCCGCGCAGAGCGAGGGTGCGCAGCGCCAGCGGCGAATAGGCTCCGCCGGCCTGGACGTCGCTCGAGTGATACATCAGTCGGTCTTTGGCCTGCGTGGCCGCCACGTCGTCGGGATGACATGTCAGCGGGTAGGTCGTCAGCATCGTGAGCATGCATCCCAGCTTCGCGTCGGGATGCAGCTCATGCAGGAGCGCCGTGACCCGCGCAGAGGCCACCAGCTGATGGTGCAGCGCCGTGTAGCACGCCTGCTCGAGCGAGCCGTCGACCATCTCCTCGATGATCGCGCCCGAGGTGAACGGATGCCGCAGAACACTGTCGATCTCGTTGAAGGACAGCCACAGCTTGACGATGTGCCCGAACCGTTCGAAACAGGTGCGGGCGAAACGCTCGAACAGAGCGATCAGGCGCCGGTCCGTCCACCCGTTGTACGTCACCGCGAGGTGCAGCGGCGCGTCGTAGTGGGCGAGGGTCACGAGCGGCTGGATGCCGTGGGCGCGCATGTTCTCGAACAGCGCGAGGTAGAAGGCCACTCCTTCCTCGTTCGGCTCGGCCTCCTCCCCGGTGGGGTAGAGCCGCGACCACGCGATCGACACCCGCAGCACGGAGAAGCCCATCTCGGCGAACAGCGCCAGGTCGTCGGGGTAGCGGTGGTAGAAGTCGATTCCCCGCCTCTTCGCGTAATACGTCGGGTCGGGGTCGCTCATCGCCGCCTCGATGGAGGCGAGACTCACGTGGTGCTGCGCCGCGTAGTCTTTGGGATCGGCACGCGGACGGTACTTCGACACATCGGAGACGGCCGGCCCGCGCCCGCCTTCCTGCCAGGCGCCCTCGGCCTGGCTCGCCGCGATGCCGCCACCCCAGAGGAAGGTGTCAGGAAGCGGCATTCGAGGTCTCCTTCGTCGCGGTGAGGGTGGCGATTGGCTGACCGGCATCCACGGACTCGTCTCCGGTGGGCGCGACAGCCCAGGCGTCGCTGTTGAGCACGACGACCGGCGTGGTCAGGTCATAGCCGGCGGCGCGTACGGCGTCGAGGTCGACGGTGACGAGCAGGTCTCCCGCAGCCACCCGGTCGCCCTGAGCGGCGTGCGCCTCGAAGTAGGTCCCCGCCAGCCGCACCGTGTCGATGCCCACGTGGACGAGCACCTCTACACCCTCATCGGTGCGCAGACCGATCGCGTGGCGAGACGGGAGCAGGCTGACGATCTCGCCGGACACCGGAGCGACGACGCGGCCGTCCGACGGGATGACGGCGATGCCCTCGCCGAGCGATGCCGATGCGAAGACGGCGTCGTCGACCTCCGACAGCGGGATGACGCGGCCCGTCACAGGCGCCTGCAGCTGCACGCGGGTGCCCGCGGCGGCGGAGCCGACCGGGGTCGAGGCCGACTCCTCGGCGTTCTCGCCGAGGACACGCAGGGTGGTCGAGTCGGAGTCGCGCCACAGCATGAAGCACACGATGAAGGAGACCGCCCAAGCGATACCCGCACCCACGAGGGCGTTGACGAGGTTCCAGGGGTTCTCGGCATCCACGAACATGGAGATGCTCGCGAGGCCAGGGCCGACCGCCACGAAGCTCGCGACGTTCGTGAGTCCGAGGTACGCGCCGGCCGTCACGGCGCCGGTGATCACGGAGATCAGCGCGCGCCGGTTCTGCAGGGTGACACCGTACAGCGCCGGCTCGGTGATGCCGAACAGTGCGGAGACCCCGGCCGAGATCGCGGTGGCGCGCAGGGTGGTGTTCTTGGTGCGGAAAGCGACGGCGAAGCTCGAGCCCGACTCGCTGATGTTGTGGGCAAGTGAGGACACGTTGTAGAACGACTCGCGGCCGGTGGCGGCGATCGTCGCGACGGTCGGCGGGATGAATGCCTTGTGCATGCCCACCGAGATGATGAAGGGCAGGACACCGGCGAGCAGCGCCACCGCCACCCAGCCCAGGGTGCCGTGCAGCCACAGCATCCCGCTCGTCAGCAGCGAGCCCAGCCAGAAGCCGAGCGGGCCGAGCAGGAAGATCATCGCGGGGGCGACGACGATGATGCACACGAGCGGAACGAAGAACACCCGGATCGGTGCCGGAGTGATCTTGGTGACCCAGTGCTCGACGGCCCACAGCAACAGCACCGTCAGGATCGGCGGGAAGACCTGCGAGCCGTACGACACGACCGGCACGCCCACTCCGAACACGGACGTGCCGTTGCTGACGAGGGTGGCGAAGCCGGGGAACACCAGCAACCCGACGATTCCCAGGGCGAGCGGGATGTTCACACCGAGGCGACGCGCGGCCGTGAAGGTGACCAAGAGCGGGAGGAAGTAGAACACTGCGTCGGGGATGGCGACCAGCGTGAGGTAGGTCGGGTTGTCCTTCGCGACCCACCCGAGAGCCACCGCCGCGATGAGCAACGACTTGAAGACACCGGCGCCGGCGATCGCCGGGATGATCGGGCTGAAGACACCGACGACGAACTCCATGAAAACAGAGCCGGCACGCTTGAACGTCAACGGCTGACGCGTCGCGACGACGTTCTTCGGCGAACGTTCCCGCTCGACCGCGCGGTAGACGTCTGCCACCTTGGCGCCGACGACGACCTGGGTCTGCGGGCCCACAACGACGCCGAGAACCCCGGGCAGTGCCTCGAGGCGAGCACGGTCGACGCGCGAGTCGTCGGCGAGCGTGAATCGCAGTCGGGTCGAGCAGTGTTGCAGTGTCGCGATGTTCTCGTCGCCGCCGACGCCCGCGATGATCTCGCAGGCCAGGTCTTGGTTGGTCATGGGGCTCCTCCTTCGTCGGGCGGACGTCCCGGGGCTGCTCTGCCACCGGTTCCGGGCAATAAAAAAAGGACCCGACCGCAAACATCGTTTGCGTTCGGATCCTGCCTGCTTGACCAGTCACACGTCCACCGCATTTCTAGCACACGTCCGATGAGCCCGCAACAGTCGGTGGTGGCGAGAATGCCGCGATGACGAAGACCCTGCCGCCCGGAAGAAGCGGGGAACCGGAGTAACCCGGGGCGGCAGGGTCCGTCGATCACGGCAAGCAGTGCTCCGAAGCCTGCTCCTCCGCCGTGCTCGGGCGCTCGAGGCAGCGCCACATCGTCGGGTTGATCTCGCTGGGCGTCTTGCGAGGCTCACCGGCCTGCTCGTAGGCGTAGGCGTAGCCGAAGAGCCGCGCGTCGTCCCCCCGTTCGCCGAGGAACGTCACACCGTACGGGTGGCGGTCCTTCGCCTGGTATCCCGAGGGCACCGAGATCTCAGGCATTCCGAGGATCGGCGCCTCCAGCACGATCGCGAAGCTCTCGGGGAAGACGAACGCATCCAGGTCGTACTGCGTCACGAGACCGTCGACGTTCGCTGTCATCGCGGTCCGCGCCTGCTCCAACACGGCGTCGGCTCCGGCGGCACCGGTCGCCACGTCGACCTTCTCCGCCGTGAACAGGTTGTCGGCCCCGTACTTCTGGGTCTCCTGCGGGTGCTCACGGTAGAAGTCCGCGAGCTCGGAGACGTCTTTGATGGGGAAGTCCGACGCGGTTCGTTCAGTGAGGTAGCGGTCGAGCGAAGTTCGGAACTGATACATCACGGTTGCGAAGGGGTGGGTCGTCGCCTGCCAGGGGACGGACACGACGGTCGCGCCGGCCTTCTGCAGTGTCTCGATGCTCTTCGCCCACAGGGTGGACTCTTCGTCGTCGAGGGAAAGTCCCGCGGGGATGCCGATCCGGGCGCCCTTCAACGCCGCCGTGTCGAGACCGCTGGACAGATCGAGACCGGGATGACGTGCGGCGAGGTCCGTGGCGGGATCCTTCTCGTCGGCGCCGAGGAGGGCCGTCGCTCCCAGCGCGGCATCGGTCACCGTGCGGCCCAGAACGCCGGCGGTGTCGGCGAAGTCGGTGATCGGAACGATGCCGGTCCGGCTGATCAGACCCGTCGACGGACGGTAACCGACGACCGACAGGTGCGCGGCGGGCGTGATCACGGATCCGCCGGTGTCGCTTCCGACGGTGATGGCGGCCAGGCCCGCCGCGGCCGCGATCGCGGACCCCGCGCTGGAGCCGCTCGTCGAGTAGCTCGCGTCGTAGGGGTTGAGCGGCTGGCCACCCAGCGAACTGTAACCCCAGCTGTCGGCGCCGTTCCAGAACGCGAACTCCACCAGGGTCGACTTGGCGATGATGACCGCGCCGGCGGCCTTGAGGCGATCGGCGACGGCAGAGTTCGACACGGCGACGTTGTCGGCGAGGGCGAGCGAGCCGGCGCTCGTCACTTGGCCCTCGATGTCGATGTTGTCTTTGACGATGACCGGGACGCCGTCGAGCGGGCCCCGCGTCGTGCCCTCCTTGCGGCGGGCGTCGGCCGCCTGGGCCTGTTCGCGCCAGGTCGAGACGATGGACTGCACTGCGCGCAAGCTGGGGCCTGTCGTGTTGACGCTTTCGATTCGCGCGACGTAGGCGTCCGAGAGCTCGACGGCGCTGTAGTCTCCGGCGGTCAGTCCGGCCTGCAGCTGCGCTATCGTCGCAGTCTCGAAGTCGATGCCGAGCGAGCGAGGCGAGGTCGTCGGTGTCGGTGTCGCCGTCGCGGTGCAGGCGGAGAGGACGACGACGGCGCTGAGTGCGAGCGCGGCGATCACCATGCCGCGCCGTGGTCGGGTCGAGTGGATGGACATTGTTCTCCTGATGGTTGGGTAGACGTCTCGGGGGACGTGGCTTCGCCCGGCACGTTAGCCAGCCGGTTTTGGCTCGCGCGGTGTTGAAATCCACCGGAAACATCAGGGCTGTCTACTCGCTGCAGGGTTGAGAAGGAGTGAGGACATGGCCATGAACCTCTTCGGTGACGTGTGCGTCGAAGGATTCCGCTCCTATGCGCGCGAGCGTGTACTCGCCGAGATCGCTACACTCGGCTTCGCGACCCGCAGCGAGCTGATGCGTCGACTCGGGATGTCGCGGACGATGCTCACGCGAGTCCTGGAGACCCTCTTCGACGATTCCCTCCTCGAGGAGTACGACGACGCTCGTCCGCTTTCCCGCGGTGCCGGGCGGCCGGCGAAGCTGCTGCGGCTGCGGGCCCCGGCCACCAGGACGTTGGCTATTCGGCTGAGAAGCGATGAGACCGATATCGCGATCGTCTCCGAACGAGCCGACTTCCGCGCCCGCGCGGTTGCCCCTCTGGGGCTCTCGACTCCGGCACGCCTCACGCTCGAGGTCGCGATCGAGCACGCTCGTCTCCTCATCGCGGAGTCGGATGTCCCGCCGGACGGGTGCGTGCTCGTTCTGCCGACGATGATCACGGCAGATCAACGAGGCATCCTCGCTGAGCATGCGATGGCACAGATGCCGTCGTGGGTGGACGACCGAGTGATCGCGATCCTGGGGGAGCGGCTGGGGATGCCCGTCACCCTCGGTAACGACGGCCAACTGGGCGCGCTCGCGGAGGCCGTGGCCGGCGGAGGCCGGGGCGCTCGCACGATGATCTACGTCGCGCTCGGGGCCAATGGCATCGGCGGAGGTGTCGTCGTCGATGGACGGCTGCTTCGCGGGACGGGCGCGGCAGGAGAGATCAGCCATCTGTCGGTTCACCCCGGCGGGGCTCCCTGCCCGTGTGGCCGCTACGGTTGCTTCGCGGCTGAGATCGACGCGCTGGCGGCGCGGTATCGGGGGAGTGCGCCGCGCCGCTCCGACAGCGCCGGCCTCGACGACGATCCGGAGCTGTTGAACGATTTCTACACCGAGGCGCTGCCCGTCATCTCTCGCGCTATCGCCACCGCGGTCAATCTGCTGAGCCCCGATGTCGTCGTCGTCCACGACGCGCTTTCGCAGCGTGATGTCGCACTGCGTGCGCGACTGCGGACGGCGATGGCGTCGCACGTTCACCCCGCGCTACGGGACTCGTTCCGCGTCGTCGGAGGCAGGTTCGGGCGGGATGCGCCGCTCGCCGCCGCGGGGATCATGAATGCGCGCGCCCACGCCCGGGCATGATGGCGGCTCGCTCGACCATGCCCACGGGCGAGCGATCTCGCTGCCGACCCCTCACCCCCCGAACTCCGCCGTGAGGAAGAAGGGCGTCTGATTCGCGTCGCATGCTGCGCGCACCTGCGCCGCGGAATCCTCCGTGCCGACCAGCGCGATGCCCGGCTCCGACAACGCGGCGACCGCCTCGGACATGGCGGTGAGAGGTGCTCTGAGGGCAGACGTGGACGCGGCGGCGAGGTCGTCGAGCTGCGAAGACGCGGTCTCGACCCGCCTCGACCACTCGGCCGCATCGAACGCCTGGTACCGGCCGTAGCCCTGGTCGGCGTTCATCAGCGCGCTGTAGATGTCGCCGAAGTCCGCGCACTCGGCCGTGACCGCGGCATCCCTCGTGAACTCCTCGCTGGAGAAGTGAGGAACCGCCTTCCACGCGATGCCGTCCTCGACGGTCACCACGAGCATGGGCACGGTCTCGGCGTCAACGGGCCATTCGAGCGGCTTCCTCGCGTCGCACGATCCCGAGATCATCGCCAGATTGGCGGCCATCGAATCGCCGAGCTCGACCGTGTACGGCCCACTGCCGTCGCACGTGAAGTCGATCGACACCGAACGGGCGTCGGCGGGGAGCGCGAAGTCGACGCCCGGCCATCCCGTGGCACCCACCCCCGACACAGGTTCGCCGGTCGTCTCCGCTGCGGGGCGTTCGACGGTCGCGGTCGCGGTCTGTTGCGGGGACGCCCCGGAGGTCGTCGCGCAGCCGGATGCCACCGCAGCCAGGGCGACGAGTACGGCGACGGACATGATCGTGAGCGGAGACCTCATCTCTGATGTCTATCAGCCGCCTCGGATCGACACCAACCACGTGATCGGCGAGCACCGCGCGACGTCGCCGGCACGCTCACCTCGTGCTGGTACCGGTGCGCGTGGTGACGCGTGCGACGTGCAGGGCCAGGTACAGCACCTCGTCCTCGGTCAGGCGGGCGCCGCCCATCTCGATCAGGTACCTCACGCGCTGCGCGCACGCGTAGGCGGCGGGATGCGAGCTCCGGATGCCGCTGAGCACCTCGGCGGAGGAGTCGTCGAACTGCGTGTCGGCATCCAGACGCACGAACAGGTAGCGCAGGTGGGTGACGAAACGGGCCACGTTCATCGACTCGGCATCCAGGGGCACCCCCATCGACTGGGACACGACCTCCAGTACCTGGCCGATCCGCTCGGTCATATGGATCGTGGGGGCCATGCCCTCGGAGGCGAACTCCGCGTTGACGAAGTGCAGCGCGAACGAGACGGCCTCGTCCGCGGGGAGGATGACCCCGAGCCGCGTCGCCGCCAGCTCCACCGCCTCCCGCCCCACGCCCACCTCGCGCGGATACAGCTGCGACACCTCCCAGCGCAGGGGGAAGTCGACGTCGATGCCTTGGCGCACCCGCTCGATCGCGAACGCGAGGTGGTCGGCGAGGGGAAGGATGAGCGCCTGCGAGACGCGGATCCCCAGACGCTCGTGCGCACGCTCGGCGACGAGGGCCGCACATCGCACGACGTCGAGGGGGATGTCGGACAGGTAGGCGGCGAGCCGCTCGACGGGATGCCGGGAGTCGGGCCGGAAGACCTGGTCGATCGGGACGCTCCCGTCCAGGCGCTCGCCGCGCTTCCTCCCGTGGGCGATGCCCTTGCCGAGCACGACGATCTCGACGGCGTCATCGCCGCGCACGATGGCGGCGTTGTTGTTCAGAACCCGGATGATCTCCATTGCATCTTCCTTGGATACTGCGGCGGACGGCGGAACGATGATGCAGGGAGGGGTGGGGCCTGCAGCGCCCCACCCCATTCTCATGCGTCGGTGGAGGCCACCGCGTCCAGCGTGCGTCCCCGCGTTGCGATCACGTCGGCGTACCAGTACGACGACTTCTTGCGTGTGCGCGCGAGGGTGCGCACGTCGTCATCGCCCCGGTCGACGTAGATGAACCCGTAGCGTTTCGACGCCCCCTGGTGTGTGGAGATGAGATCGATGGCCGACCACGGGCAGTAGCCCAGGACCTCCACCCCGTCGGCGAGCGCCAGGCGCATCTGTTCGAGATGACGCTGCAGGTAGTCGATGCGGTAGTCGTCCCGGATCGACCCGTCCTCCTCCGGCGTGTCGAACGCGCCCAGCCCGTTCTCGGTCACGAGCAGCGGCAAGCGGTAGCGATCCCACAGGGCGCGGAACGTGGTGCGGAAGCCGACGGGGTCGATCTCCCATCCGAACGCGTTCGTCGGCAGGTTCGGGTTCTGCGTGGCGCGGTACAGCCCGACCTCGCCGCGGACCATCTGCTGATCGCCGGGGCGGGCGGCCAGGTCGGCGTCGGTCCCGGTGGATGCCGCGACGGTCTGCGTCGCGTAATAGTTGAACGCCACGAAGTCGGGACGAGCCGATGCGAGGTCCGCCAGGTCGCCCGGCTCGATCGTCGGCTCCCAGCCGCGCTCGACGAGGTACGCCCACGCCAGCGAGTTGTACCTGCCGTGCACGGCGAGATCGGTGTACAGCCAGTTGCGCACCGCGTTCCAGTCGTCGGCCGCGACGACATCCTCCGGTCTGCTGGAGGCCGGGTAGACGAACGCGATGTTCGGCGCGGGGCCGATCTTCGCCTCGGGCAGCAGGCGGTGGCACAGCGCCATCGCCCGCGACTGCGCGAGGAACATGTGGTGGTTCTGCTGATACAGGTCGCGCTTGGCGTCGCCGGAGTCCGTCGCGCTCACCCCGAGAGCGGTGCCGTGCAGGATCATCATGTTCTGCTCGTTGATGGTGAGCCACCAGCGCACCTTGTCGCCGTACTCCCGGTAGAGGACTTCGGCGTAGCGGACGAACGCGTCGGCCGTGGCCCGGTTCGACCATCCGCCCTTCTCGGCCAGTGCCTGCGGCAGGTCGAAGTGGTACATCGTCACGATCGGCTCGATGCCGTGAGCGAGCAGCTCGTCGATCACCGCGTGGTAATGCGCCACCCCGAGCGGGTTGATCTCGCCGTCGCCGTCCGGGATGATCCGCGTCCACGCGATCGAGAAGCGATAGGCCCGGAAGCCGATCTCGGCCATCAGGGCGATGTCCTCGGCGTAGCGATGGTAGTGGTCGCTCGCGACGGTATACCCCGTGCGGTCGGCACGTCCCTCGTTGTTCGCATCGATGACCGACCGGCCCTTGCCGTCCTCCTCGACCGCGCCCTCGACCTGGTAGGCCGAGGTCGACCCGCCCCAGAAGAAGTCCGTGGGGAACGCGGGGAGCTCGCGGTACTGCATCAGCTCACCTGCTTCGCGACGAGGGCCGGAGCGCCCGCGGCGGTCGCGCCGAGGCCGTTCACCTCGAACACGCCGAAGTCGGTGCTGTTGATCACCACGACCGGCGTGACGGGATCGAGGCCGGCCGCGCGGATGGCCTCGAGATCGACGTCCACCAGGGGGGCGCCCGCCTGAACGATGTCACCGACCGCGACACGCGGGGTGAACGGCACGCCGTTCAGTCCCACCGTGTCGATGCCGATGTGCACCAGAAGTTCCGCGCCCTCGGGCGACTTGATGCCGTACGCGTGGCCCTGCGCCACGACCACGGTGCCGGCAAGGGGGGCGACGAACGTGCCGTCGGTGGGCCGGACGGCGAAGCCCTGGCCCATCGCGCCCGAGGCGAAGGCCTGGTCGGGCACCTCCGACAGGGCGACGATCTCCCCGCGCGCGGGCGAGACCACGGTCAGAGAGCCGGTCGCCGAGGCGGACGCGTCCTCGATCGCAGTGTGCTCTGCCGCAGCGGCAGCGCGGTCCTTTGCGAGGTCGGCGGAGCTGAAGCCGAAGAAGTAGGTGCCGATCGCCGAGAGCACGAAGGCGATGACGGTGCCGGCGATGAGCCAGATGATGTTCGCCGGGTCGCCCGACGGGTCGATGCCGATCGGCAGGGTGAGCAGCCCGGGAGCGCCCGTGGAGAACACCTTCACGCCGGCCGCGCCGACGATCGCGCCGCCGATGGCGCCGGAGATCCCGGCGACGAGGAACGCGCGCTTGCGGGGGAGGGTGATGCCGTAGATCGCCGGCTCGGTGACGCCGAAGACGGCGGCGAGGGTGGCGGAGAAGCCCAGGGCCTTCGTCTTCTTCTCGCGCAGGCGCAGGCTGACACCGAGGGCGGCTCCGGCCTGGGCGAGTACGGCCGGGAAAGCGGCCGACTTCATGTAGTCGAACCCGGTGTTGGCGATGTTGTTGATGAACAGCGGCACGATGCCCCAGTGCACGCCGAAAATCACGAGCACCTGCCACAGCCCGCCCATCAGGATGCCGAGCACGATCGGCGAGAACTGGTAGGCACTGGTCATGAGGTCGGCCATCAGGGCGCTCACCCACGTGCCCGCCGGACCGATGGTGAGCAGGGTCACGGGCACCACGATCACGAGGCTGATCAGCGGCGTGATGAAGCTGCGCACCGACTCGTGGATGATGCGGTTGGCGCCACGCTCGACGTACGACAGCAGCCACACGGCGAGGATGATGGGCACGACCGACGAGGTGTAGGTCTGCAGCAGGACGGGGATGCCGAGGAAGTCGACGGGGTTCCCGGCACGCAGGTACTCGAGCATCGTCAGGGGCACGCGCTCGCCGTTGACGACCCACGTGACGTTGACGAGGTTGGTGTAGATCAGGGCGCCGGCGACGGCCATCGCCGTGAACACGTTCGCCCCGAACTTCCGCGCCGAGGTGACGGCGAGCAGCATCGGGAGGAAGGCGAAGAACGCGTCGGCAGTCGCGAAGAGCACCTGGTACGTCGTGCTGGTCGCCGGCAGCACGCCCGTGGTGGAGAGGATGATGAGCAGGCCCTTGAGGATGCCCGTCGCCGCCAGCACACCCAGTACGGGAGCGAAGATCGCGGACACCACGTCGATGATGCGCGAAAGGATGCCGACCTTCTGCGCGCCACGATCACCGCTGCCGGCGACGCGGTCGCTCTCGGTGAGCGAGGTCGGCAGGCCGGCGTAGACCTTCGACACGTTGTTGCCGACGACGACCTGGAACTGACCGCCGTTCTCGACGACGGTGATCACGCCCGGCAGGGCGGTGACGGCATCCTTGTCGGCGCGCGAGCGGTCGCGCAGCGTGAAGCGCAGGCGCGTCGCGCAGTGCACGACTCCCGCGACGTTGTCCTCGCCGCCCACAGCGGCGAGGACGTCGCCCGCCAGGGTCGAATAATTGACGGCAGCCATGACCGTGCTCCTCTTCGTTCGTCATCGAACTCGCGGAAAAAGGCAACAAAAAAGGCCCGAACTCTGACCAACGGCGTTGGTCGAAGCTCAGGCCTTGCCTCGCTCGAAACGAGTTACATACCAGTGCTCGCATCACAATGATGCTCTCCACCACCGTACACGCATCGGCCCGTGAGCGCCAGAACGCGTCGCCGGACGCCGCGTCGTGAACGCTCAGCGCTGCGATTGCTGCTGCACGACCGCCAGCCGCGGGCCCGTCGACGCCGCGGCGCCCCGGACGAACGTCTCGAGCGCGTCGAGGTCGGGCAGCGTCGTCGCCTCGACGCCGTATCCCCGCGCCACGGCGACGGGGTCGATGCCGGGGATGTCGAGATAGCCGCCGTCCGGCACGTCCATGAGCCGGGAGAACCTCTGCAGCGCGCCGTACTCCTCGTTCTGACAGATCACGAATGTCACCGGGACGTCATAGCGCGCCGCGGTCCACAGCGCCGCGGGCGTGTACTGCATGGCGCCGTCGCCGAGGAGTGCGATGACCGGCCGCGAGGCGTCCGCCATCTGGACGCCGATCGCGGCCGGCAGCCCCCAGCCCAGCCCGCCGTTCGCCGGGAAGTAGTACGACTGCGCCCGATCGAACGTCAGGCGTGGCCACAGCGCGTCGGCGGAGGTCCACTCCAGCACGACGACCGCGTCGTCGGGCTTCGCGCGGTCCACCGCGTCGAGGATCGCCGGAGCCGAATGCCGCCCGTCGACCGATTCCGGAGCCGGATCCGGCACAGGCTGCGTGCGCGTTCGCGCCTTCCGTTCGCCCACGCGTGAGCTCAGGCGCACCGCGGCCTCCACCGGGTCGCCCACGTACAGGGCGCCCATCGCCGCGCGAGCGGCCTCGGCGGGGTCCGATGTCACGCCGAGCAGCCGTGTGCCCGCGGACAGCGGTGCGCCGCCGACGAACTGGTGGTAGCGGAACACCGATGCGCCGAGCGTCAGCACGACGTCGTGCGCCGCCAGCTCCTCGGCCACGGCTCCGAGCCCCGTCGGCAGCACGCCTTCGAAGAGCGGATGCCGCGTGGGGAACGGAGCTCGGGAGGGGCTCGGCGCCACCCGTACCGGCGCGTCCAGACGCTCCGCGAGCGCGCGGGTGGCGGCCCAGCCCTCGTCGGTGTCGACGCCGGGTCCGAGCACGAGCACCGGTGAGACGGCGGCGTCCAGCGCCGCGATGATCTCTTCCAGCTCTGCGTCCCGGACGACGGGGATGCCGGCGACGCGACGTGACAGCAGCGGCTCCGCCTCCGCGGCATCCATCGACCGTGCCCAATCGTCCAGCGGCACCGACACGAACGCCGGTCCGGTCGGCGCCGACTGTGCGGACAGCGCCGCTTGCGACAGCGCGAGCGGGACGTCGTCGGGGCGGAGGGGCTCGGTGGAGAACTTGACGAGCGGCTCCGTCAGCCGTGTCGCGTCGGTGTTCGTGAGCATCGCGTTCAGGGGGACGTAGCGACGACTCTGCTGTCCTGCGATCACGAGCAGCGGCGCATGTGCGGCGGCGCTGTTCGTGAGGTTCCCCATGGCGTTGCCCGTGCCGGACGAGGAGTGCAGGTTCACGACCCCCAGCTCGCCCGACGCCTGCGCGAAACCGTCCGCGATCGCGATCGCCGCGCCCTCTTGCAGGGCGAGGACGTACTCCATGTCCTCCGGGAGGGACGTGAGCATCGTCAGCTCGTTCGAGCCGGGGTTGCCGAAGATCCGAGTGACTCCTCGGGCCTTCAGCAGTGCGTAGGACGCCTCAGCCACGGTCTGTGCGGTCATGAGATCCTCCGTCTCGTCTAGAAAGGGTAGGTCGCGACATCGGCCTGCATCGTGACCCACTGCGTCTCGGTGAAGGCCTCGATGTTGGCCTCGTGTCCGCCGAAGCGGGCGCCGGTGCCCGACGCACCGACCCCGCCGAACGGCGCCTGCGATTCGTCGTCGACGGTCTGATCGTTGATGTGCAGGATGCCGGACGGAAGGCGCTCTGCCAGCTCGAAGGCGCGGTACGCATCCTTGGCGAGGATGCCGAGCGACAGACCGTAGTCGCTGGCGTTGACGAGCTCGACGAGCTCGTCGACGGAGCCGAATCGCGTCACGGGCGCCACCGGGCCGAAGATCTCGCGCTGGAACGCCGCGTGCTCCGCCGTGACGTCGGCGAGGACGGTCGCCTGGTAGTACAGCTGGTCGTAGCCGCCCCCGGCGACGATCCGCGCGCCGGACGCCACGCTCTCGCTCACGATGGCATCGATCTTGTCGCGCTGGCGTGCGTCGATGATGGGACCGAGCGGAGCGCCGCTGCGGGGGTCGCCTGCGGGGAGTGCCTCGGCCTTTGCGCCGAGGGCCGCCACGTACTCGTCGTAGATGCTCTCGTGCACGAGATGACGACCCGTGGTCATGCAGATCTGGCCCTGGTGCAGGAACGAGCCCCACGCCCCCGCCGAGGCGGCGGCCGACACGTCGACGTCACCGAGCACCACGAGGGCGTTGTTGCCTCCGAGCTCGAGGTGGGCGCGCTTGAGGAGCTGACCTGCGCGCGCGCCGATCACGCGGCCTGCCTCGGTCGACCCGGTGAAGGACAGCACCGGCACGCCCGGGTGATCCACGAGGGCGGATCCCACCTCGACGCCTCCGGGCAGCACCGAGAAGAGTCCGGCCGGCAGGCCCGCTTCCTCGAGCACCGCCGCGAAGAACAGGCCCCCGCTGACGCTCGTGCGCGGATCCGGCTTGAGGATGACGGCGTTGCCGAGGGCGAGCGCCGGGGCGATCGAACGCGCCGACAGGATCGCCGGGAAGTTGAACGGTGAGATCACGCCGACCACGCCGACCGGTCGGCGACGCGCCATGCTCAGCCGAGGCCGGGATGATTGCAGCAGCTGTCCGTAGGGCATCAGCGCCGTCCCCGCGGCGAGGTGGAACTCGTTCGCGACCAGCCCCGACTCGAAGTGCGCCTTGCCCTGCGCCGATCCGGCCTCATCACTGAGCCATTGCGCCAGCGTGTCCGCGTGCTCCTCGATGATCGCCGCCGCCCTGCGCATCACCGCGGCACGTTGCTCGGCCGGCACCACCGCCCAGGCACGCTGCGCCGCGCGCGCGGACTGCACGGCCGCGTCGAGATCCGCGGGGGTCGTCGCCGCGACACGCGCGATGGTCTCGCCGGTGGAGGGGGAGATCACGGGCGAGGTCTGGGCGGCGAGCGCCCACGATCCGTCGAAGTAGCGTCCGTCCCAGGTCTGCGGGTCGAAGAACGTCATTGTCTGTCCCTGTCTGCTTGTCGTTATGCGCCGGGGCGCGGGAGGGTACTCGCTCGTCGCGCCTTTTCGGCGACGGCGGCGAAGGCCTCGTCGACGGCCGCGATCTCGGCGTCGTCGAGGTCGTCGTGAGGAATCGGCACGACGTGTCCGTTCCGGATCTCGGCCCGGAGGGTCGCGTGCGCGCCGGCGGAGTCGCGCCAGACGGCGACCGGCACGGGCGTCCCCGCCGCCAGATGCGCCACCGTCCGCGCCGAGCCCAGGGGAGTGGTCCACCCCGAGCTGCGTCCCGGGCGCAACTGCGACCACCGGCGGAACCATCCGCGGGCGTCGGCATCGATGCGCTCGCGCTGCTGCGCCGTGACGGTGACGGGATCGCCGTCGATGCGCACGCTGCCCCAGGCGGGCACCTGACCGTCGCCGTGCTCGCCGACGACGAGCGCGTCGACGCGGCCGGGGGAGATCTCGAGCTCTCGGGCGATGGCGCTGATGAAGCGCACGCTGTCGTTCAAGCTGTAGCCGAAGATCCGCGCAGGCGCGATCTCGCTCTCGAGGGCGAGGCACGTGGCGAGGACGTCGGAGGGGTTGGTCAGCACGAGGACGAGACCCCGTGCGCCGGCGAGATGCGTGATCGCCGGCAGCAGCGAGCGCATGACGCCGAGATTGCCCTCGAGGAAGGCTTCGCGGCTTCCCTCGGGGGTTTCGGGACGGGATGCCGCGAAGACGACGAGGTCGACGGGATCGTGGCCCTGGACGTCGTCGAGCGATCCGACCACGAGCCGCGTGCGGGTGCGACCCTCGACGATCTGCGCCTCGCGCATGTCGATCGCGTGCGACTCGAGGACGTTCATCTTCAGGTCGAAGAGCACGATCTCGTCGTACGCGTCGGCCAACGCGAGTTGGAGGGCCAGGCCCGATCCCGTCAGCCCCGACGCGCCCAGGATGGCAATCCGTCGAGGTGTCCAGCCGTGCGTCATCGCCTCCGCCTTTCGCGCCACCGGAGGCGCCCTTGCTATCTAAGACGCCGATGAACGTCCGGTCCAGAAGAGAGATCGCATCGGTTCCATAGACTGCCTCTATGCGAAGGTGCCGCGCCTCCGCGGGAAGGAAGACTGTGCCGTCTCTCGATCTCGGTCTGCTCCGCACCTTCGTCGCGATCTACGAGCGCCGCAGCCTGACGCGCGCCGCTGCCGTGCTCAACGTCACCCAGCCGTCGGTCAGCTATGCGCTGGGGCGTCTTCGCCGCGAGCTGGGCGACACGCTGTTCGTCCGCACCTCGGCCGGGATGGAGCCCACCGTGCGGGCGGAGCAGCTCTATGCGGTGTCCCGCGCGGCCATCGACGGCATCGACGATGTCGTCGCTGGTCGCGAGTTCGACGCACGCACCGCCCGTACGCGCTTCCGCGTCGCGTTGACCGATATGGGCGAGTACGCGTATCTGCCGGTCATCATGGAGGTCCTCGCGGCCGAGGCGCCGGGGGTGAGCCTGGACGTCGTGCCCGTCGACGTGGATGCCGTCGATCGGTGGATCGCCGGCGGTGAGATCGACGCCGCCGTCTCGAGTGCGCCGCCCACCGGGCGCACCCCGACCGTGGAGCTGTTCACGGAGACGTACGTGTGCGTCTCGCAGTGGTCGGCGGCGCAGGTCGGGACGATGCTGGACGCCGCCGAGCTCGCGACGCTCCGCCTCGCCCTCATCGACACGTCATCGGGTCATGACCGCGTCGGGCGCGCGCTCCTGGACGCGGGGGTCGCCCCCGCATCGGTGCTGCGCGTCCATCATCTCTCGACGCTTCCCGAGACGCTCCTGCGCTCGGGCGGAGCCGCGATCGTGCCGAGCCGCGTCGCGAGCCTGTTCGCCCGCCGATGGCCGCTCACGTCCCGTCCGGTCGGCGAACTGGTGGAGGGATTCGACGTCCGACTGTTCGCCAACCCGGCGCTGCACCCGACCGGCGCCCGCCGATGGTTCCTCGCGATGCTCGAAGCCGCGGTCCGTGCGTTCGTCCAGGAAGGCGACGCGGCTGCTTCCTGAAGTGTTTCACGCACGTTACATGTCTGTTCCAGCTGATCGAATGCGTCAATAGGTAATGGCACATCGTGCCATCCTGACGACATGGACACGAAGCGTTCAACGCCCCTGACTCTGATCGGCCTTCCCTACCACCTGGGCGATCGCCCCCGCGGTCACGGCCACGAGATGGCCCTCGGACCCCATGTCCTCCTTGCCGACGACGCGGTGCCCGCGCTGATGCGCGAAGCGTTCACGGATGTCGAGAAGGTCTGGCTGGATGACCTCGACGAAGCCAGTGCGCGGGACTTCGGGGACGACCCGCGACTGCTGCCACCCGGTGATCAGATGGTACGCCAACTCGTGCAGAGCTCGGGACTGTCCCGCGCGGTCAGCGCCGCCATCGCGGACGGCCGCTTCCCGGTCGTCTCGGCCGGCAACTGCAACACGGCGCTCGGCATGGTCGGCGGCGTCGACGACGAGTCGATCGGAATGATCTGGTTCGACGCGCATGCCGATGCGAACACGCCCGAGACGACCTCGAACGGGATGTTCGAGGGGATGCCGGTGGCCGTCATCGCGGGCCGGTGCTACGCGCGGTACCGCGCCCAGATCCCCGGCTTCCACGTCATCCCGGAGGACCGCATCGTGACCGTCGGAAACCACGAGGTCTACTCCTCCACGGGACGCGGGCCCGGCTTCGGCGCCGCCGCCATCGGACGGGTCGTGGATCCTCCGGTCATCGCGGCCCACGGCTTCACGCGCGCCATGACCGAGGCGATCGTCGACCTGGCCTCGCGCACGCGCCGTGTGTACGTCCACATCGACACCGACGTGATCGACGACAGCATCCTGCGCGCCAACCGGCACGCGTCGGACGGCGGACTCACGCCCGAGCAGATCGTCGAGGCGATCGGCATCATCGCCGACCACCTCGAGATCGCCGCCGTCAACTTCACCGCCTACGACCCGACCGTCGATCCGGGTGCGGCGGAGATCCTCACCCGCCTCGTGCGCGACGTGGCCCTGGCGGCCACCCCCGAGGCGCCCTGACCCTGATTCCGCGTTCCACCCCTACCCGCCCTGCACCACTCGACAGAAAAGTGACACAGCAATGACAGCCACGCCCCCTCCGCGCCGCGCGCTCGGTCTCGTGCTTGCGGTGACGTCCGTCGTCGCCCTCGGACTCGGACTCACCGCCTGCGCACCACCCGACAAGGGTGCCTCACCCAGCGCGTCCGCGCCGGTCGACGGCGGAACGCTGCGCGTCGCCGCTCCCGGCAGCGCGAAGGACAAGATCGACCCGAACATCAACTCGGGATCCGTCATCGACCTCCTGCGCACCGAGCAGATCTACGACAACCTCACGAAGTACGACAGCGACTCGAAGCTCACCTATCAGCTCGCCGAGTCGATGGAATCGAACGCCGCCGGCGACGTGTGGACGATCCACCTGCGCCCCGGCGTCACCTTCCACGACGGCTCGAGCTTCGGAGCGGAGGACGTGATCGCCACCATCAAGCGCGTCATCGCCCCCGACAGCGCCGCGAACGGAAAGTCGCTGTTGGGCTTCATCACGGCCGACGGGCTCACGCAGATCGATGACCTGACCGTCGAGGTCCACCTCGATCAGCCTTACGGTCCCTTCCCGGAGATCTGGACCAACAAGTACCTGCGCATCGGCTCGTCCGACATCGACGCGGGCGGGCAGCCCAACGGCACCGGTCCGTTCGTTTACAAGGCGTTCACGCCCGGAACGTCGTCGACGTTCACCAAGTACGCCGACTACTGGGGCGAGAAGGCGCACGTCGACACTCTCGACATCCTCGACTTCGCCGACAACAGCGCCGCCCTCAACGCGCTCAAGGGTGGGCAGGTCGACATCACCTACTCCGTGCCGCTGACCGAGGCGAAGGCGGTCGACGACCTGCCGGGGATCTCGATCCTCGACAGCGAGACCGGGATGTACCTCCCGATCGTCATGCGGACCGACGTGGCGCCGTACAACGACCCGCGCGTGCGTGAGGCGTTCAAGCTCATCGTCGACCGGCAGGAGATGGTGGACGTCGCCCTCAACGGGTACGGCGCCGTGGCGAACGACTACGTCGGACGCTACTCGAGCTGCGGCGATCCCGACCTGCCGCAGCGCGAGCAGGACATCGACAAAGCGAAGGAGCTGCTCGCCGAGGCCGGCCAGGCGAACCTCCAGGTGGAGATCGCGGTGACCAACGGCACGGCCGGCATGGTCGAGGCTGCACAGGTCTTCGCCGAGCAGGCCAAGAAGGCCGGTGTCACGGTCGAGGTGAACAACATGGACGCCTCGGTCTACCTGGACAACTACCTCAACTGGCCGCTCACGGTGGACTTCTACACGGACACCTACCTCCAGCTCGCCACCCGCACCCTGACCCCCGGTGCGTCCAGCAACGTCACCCACTGGAACAACCCCGAGTTCCTGTCGCTGCTGAACACGGCGTTCGAAACCCCGGACGCGGATGCGCGCTGCGCGATCGAGAACCAGATGAAGGCCGTCGAGTACAAGGACTCGGGCAACATCGTCTGGGGCTGGGCGAACGTCGTCAACGCGTACGCGGACAACGTGCACGGCCTCACGCCGGACACCACCGGCAAGGCCGTCAACCGTCTGAACCTCGTCTGGCTGGGCTGACCACCGACATGGCTTCCCTCGCGAACACCGCTGGGGCGGGTGCGACACGCACCCGCCCCAACGGGCGGCGCCGCAACGGAATGATCCTTCCCCGTGTGATCTCCGGGGTCATCATCCTGTTCGTCGTCTCGATCATCGTCTTCTTCACCACGCAGGCGCTCCCGGGCGACCTGCCCCGCCTCATCCTCGGCGTCGACGCGACGCCAGATCAGGTCGACGCCCTGCGCGTCCAGCTCGGCCTGGACCGACCGCCCCTCGTCCAGTACGCCGAGTGGATCACCGGTGTCCTCCGGGGCGACTGGGGCACGTCCCTGGTCAACGGGCGCCCCGTCGCGGATGTCGTCGGCTTCCGGGTGCTCAACTCCTTCGCGCTCATCATCATCGCCATGCTGATCGCGATCCCGCTGTCCTTCGTGCTCGGCGTCCTCGCGGCAGCGCGCCGCGATCGGGCGACGGATCACGCGCTGTTCGGTGTGTCCGTCGTCGTGAACGCCCTTCCGGACTTCGTCCTCGGGACGCTCCTGGTCGCGCTGTTCGGGACCACGGTCTTCCGGATCTTCCCGCCCGTCGCGCTGATCCCCGTGGGCGATCTTCCCTGGTGGCATCCCGCCTCACTCGTTCTTCCGGTGATGACGATCGTGCTCATGGCGACCACGTACCTCTACCGCCTCGTGCGCGCCTCGATGCTCGACGTGCTCGACAGCGACTATGTCCAGACGGCCACGCTCAAGGGACTTTCGCGCACGCGGATCCTGTTCCGCCACGCGCTGCCCAACGCCGTCGTCCCCGCCGTGCAGGCGTCATCGCTGGTGTTCGCGGTCTCCCTCGGCGGGCTGGTCGTCATCGAGTACCTGTTCGGGTATCCGGGGCTGGGGACGCTCCTGGCCGATTCGATCGCCACGCACGACCTGCCCGTCCTGCAGGCGGTCATCCTGATCATCGCCGCGACCTTCTTCATCTGCAACCTCATCGCCGATGTGATCTCCGCACGGTTCGGCACTCGCACCAGAAACCGGTAGACCATGACTCTCCACGAATCCGTGCACACCGTTGCCCCCGCCGCCGCCCGGCGCGGCGGCATGGCCCGCCGGGTGCTGAAGAACGGGCAGACCACGACGGGGATGGCGCTGATGCTCGGCATCGTGCTGCTCGCCGCGATCGGACCCTTCCTCGCGCCGCATCTGCCGACCGAGATCGTCGGGCGCCCGTTCACCGGACCGAGCGACGGCATCCTGCTGGGCACCGACGTGCTCGGCCGCGACGTCCTCTCCCGCGTGCTGTCCGGAGGGCGGCTGCTCATCGTCATGTCGGTCGCCGCGACGCTCATCGGCCTCGTGCTCGGCACGATCATCGGCGTCACCTCCGCATACGTCTCCGGTCTGGGCGACTTCCTGACCATGCGGGTGCTCGACGTCATCCTGGCGTTTCCCAGCATCGTCTTCGCGCTCCTGTTCGTCTCCGTGCTCGGAGCGAACCCCGTGCTCCTCGTCGTTCTCGTCGGCGTCGCGCACACCCCGAGCGTCGCGCGCGTCATGCGCGGCGCCGCGATGACCGTCGTCACCCGCGACTACGTGTTGTGGGCGCGTTCGATCGGCATCCCGCCGTTCACGATCCTGCGCGCCGAGGTGTTCCCCAACATCGTGTCGCCCCTCATGGTCGAGGCGGGCCTGCGCCTGATGTGGTCCGTGGGCACGATCGCCGCCCTGAGCTTCTTGGGCTACGGCATTCAACCGCCCACCGCCGACTGGGGGCTCATGGCCAGCGAGAACCGCAACGCCCTGTCGCTGCAGCCGCTGAGCGTGGTCGTCCCCATCGCCGTCATCGGCATTTTCACCATCGGCGCGAACCTCTTCGCCGAGGGACTCGGGCGCATCGTGGCCCGCACGGAAGGAGCCGGAGCATGAGCGCTTCGCACGCAGCTGTCGTCGTCGAGGACCTCCGCGTGGTGATCGAGCGCGACGGCACGCCCATCGTCCGGGGCGCCTCGTTCGAACTCGCCCCCGGTGAGGTGCTCGGTCTCGTCGGGGAGTCGGGATCGGGCAAGAGCACCCTCGGTCTCGCCCTGCTCGGGTTCGCGAAGCCCGGCGCGCGCATCGACGGCGGTCGGGTCGCCGTCGACGGCACCGATGTCCTGTCGTTGGCGCCGGCGGAGCTGCGGCGCACGCGCGGCAGCCGCGTCGCGTACGTCCCGCAGGATCCGGGAGCGTCTCTCAACCCCAGGATGAGCGTCGGCGCGCAGCTGCGCGAGGCCGTCGGCACGGGGCCCGAGAGCGACGCGCTCATCCGGCGGATCCTGGCGGAGGTCGGACTGCCCGACGATCGGGAGTTCCTCACCCGTCACCCGGAGCAGCTGTCGGGCGGGCAGCAGCAGCGCGTGGCGATCGCGATGGCGATCGCACCGAGTCCGCGACTGATCGTCCTCGACGAGCCCACCACCGGGCTGGATGTCACCACTCAGCGGATGGTGCTCGACACGGTCGCGCGTGTCACGGAGGCGCACGACATGGCGGCGATCTACATCAGCCACGATCTGGCCGTGATCGAGCACGTCGCCGACAAGGTCGGCGTCATGCAGAACGGCCGACTCGTGGAGGCCGGAACCATGCAGGAGGTGCTGTCGCGCCCGGCGCACCCGTACACGCAGCAGCTTCTGGCGGCCGTGCCCTCCCTGCGCGGTCCGAGTCTGCGCGAGCCCGACACCGCGCAGAGCGATCCCCGCCCGGTGTTCGAGGCCGAGGGGGTGAACGCCAGCCACGGGCACAACCAGGTGCTGTTCGACGTGAGCTTCCGCGTCCAGCGGGGGGAGTGCGTCGCGGTCGTCGGCGAGTCGGGGAGCGGCAAGACCACGCTGTCGCGCACGCTCATCGGGCTGCACCCGGCCGACAGCGGATCGATGAGCCTCGCCTCGCGCGTACTCGCCGACCGCGTCGCGGACCGTTCCCGCGACGATCGCCGTGAGATGCAGTACATCTTCCAGAACCCGTATGCGTCGCTTCAGCCCCGACGGCGGATCCGCGACACGCTCACGCTTCCGCTGCGCGCGCTCCAGATCAGCACCGGCAGCTCCGCGGACGCCGCCGTGCGCTCCGCCCTCGATCGGGTGCGCCTGCTCCCCGAGGTCGCCGACAAGTTCCCCGCGGAGCTGTCGGGAGGGCAGCGTCAGCGTGTCGCCATCGCTCGAGCGCTGATCTGCGAACCCACCTTCCTCATCTGCGACGAGATCACCTCCGCGCTCGACGTATCGGTGCAGGCCTCCGTGCTCGAGCTGCTTGCCGAGCTGATGGACGACGGTCTTTCGATGCTCTTCGTCACGCACAACCTCGCGGTGGTCAACGCGATCGCCACCCGCACGGTCGTCGTCCAGCGCGGGCGGATCGTCGAGCAGGGGTCGACGCGCTCGGTGCTCACTGCGCCGGCCCACCCGTACACGCAGCGACTCATGGCCGACACGCTCGACGTCGGGGCCGGCGTCGGCTCCCACGGTGCTGAGGGAGCGTCGGCACATGGCTGAGCGCACGGCGCCGCGGACCACGACGATCGTCGCGGCGGCCGCGCACAGCGCTGCGCGGGCCGCCGAGTCGAGCGACCTGAACATCTTCACGACGGTGGACTCCGACGTCATCCTGCGCGACGCGGCGAGGGCCGCGAGCGTCACGGGGCCGCTGCGGGGAATGCCGTTCGTGGTGAAGGACAACATCCACGTCGCGGGTCTTCCCAACACGGCGGGAACTCCTGGACTGGCGGAGTTCGTGCCGCACGCCGACGCGCTCGCCGTCCACCGCCTCCGCGAGGCGGGTGCGTTCCTCGTGGGCAAGACCAACATGCACGAACTCGCGATGGGTGCGACCTCCGTCAACAGGCACTTCGGCGTCGTGAAGAACCCCCGGGACACGGAGCGGTTCGCCGGGGGCAGCAGCGGCGGCACCGCGGCGGCGATCGCGGCGGGGATCGTTCCCGCCGGACTCGGCACCGACACCGGCGGCTCCGTTCGGGTGCCGGCGGCGCTCACCGGGATCTTCGCGCTGCGGCCGACGACGGGACGATATCCGGCGGCGGGGGTGACCCCGCTCTCGTCCACACGGGACACCATCGGCTCGATGGCCGCGACGATATCGCTCCTGGAGGCGATCGACGGTGTGATCGCCGCCGAGGCCGAGATCCATCCGACGCCGGCCGCGGACAGCCTGCGGCTCGGCATCCCGATGGGGGAGATGGTCCGAGATGTGTCCGACGAGGTGGCGCAGGCGTGGGAGGACGCCCTGTCTGCTCTGCGCCGTGCCGGCGTCGAGCTGGTCGATGTCGACCTGAGTGAGGTGATCGAGCGTGAGAGCCGCAGCGGGGAGTCGCTCGTCGGCTACGAGGCCGCCGCCCTGCTGCCTCTCTACCTCGACGCGTACGGAGCCGATGTCGACTACGCGGCGCTGATCGCGCAGATCAGCAGCCCCGACGTGGTGGAGGCGTTCACGGCGCGTGCGCCCCTGTCGATCGAGGACTACGCGAGGTGCCTGGACGACCGTCGACATGCCCAGGACGCGTACGAACGGGTCATCGCGGATGCCGGTATCGACGCGGTGATCTTCCCGACGACGCCGGCGACCGCGAGATCCTGGAGCGCGGAGGCGGAGACCTTCGTCCTCCGGGGCAGGAGCGTCCCCACGTTCCAGACGATGATCCGGAACACGAGCCCTGGGAGCTTCACCGGTCAACCCGGTCTCTCGCTGCCCCTTCCGACGCGGGGGCTGCCGGTCGGCTTCGCGCTCGACGGCGCGCGCCGCACGGATCGCCGGCTTCTGGCCGTCGGGCGCAGCCTCGCGCAGGTGCTCGTCCCGCAGTGACTCATGCCCCCCGCGCGCGGGGGGCATCCGCGTCCGCGTCGACGATGAGCTTGCCCCCGAGCGCGCGCGCCATGAACATCGGCGGATGCACCGCGCCCTCACTCGAGACGCGGATCGCTCCGCGGGGACCGCCCAGCAGAAGGCCGGGGATCGCGTTCGCGAGGTCGTCGGCCGAGAGGGTGGGGGCGCGCCGCGCGGCCTGCGCGAACAGGTGCACGGCCTCGTAGACGGGGGCCGACAGCACCGACGGCGGCGGGCTCCACTCTCCGTACGCGTCGTTGTACCGCTGGAGGAACCTCAGGTTCTCCGGTGAGCCGAGGTTGGAGAAGTACGACAGGCTCGACCAGATGCCGTCTGCCGCGGAGCCCAGCAGTTCGAGGGTGCGCTCGTCCATCAGCGTCGAGAGGGTCGCGATGCGGGCGCGGGCGTCGCGCGACGAGAACTCCCGCTCGAAATCGACGGACGAGTATCCGATGAGGCTGGAGACGACCGCATCGGCCCCGGACGCGATGATCTCATCGACCACGCCCGCGAAGGAGATGCCGGCGCCGAGTGGCACATAGGTCTCACCGACCACCTCCGAGCCGGCGAGCTCGATGCGTTCGCGCGCCGCCCGGGAGATCTCGCGCGGCCAGGAGTAATCATTGCCGATGAGATACCAGCGTCTCGCGTTCGTGCGGCGAGCGACCTCGGGAACGGCGAAGTCGATCTGCGCCTGGACGCTGTTGCCCAGCCGGAAGAGGTTGCCGCTGCGCTGCTCGCTTTCGTGAGGAGCGACGTAGAGGTAGAGGATCCCCGTGGCGGCGAGAAAGTCCTCCAGCCCTTGGAGGGACAGCGACGAGTGCATGCCGATGACGGCGGCATCCGGATGGTCGTCGTGGAACGCGCGGACACGGTCTCGCGCGGTCGTCGGATCGGTCGCGTCGTCGATGACGTGGAGATCGAGCGAGCGCCCCGCGAGCCCTCCGGCGCCGTTGATCTCCCCGATGGCGAGGGCGGCGCAGTTGACCACCGCTCTGCCGACGAACCCGCTGTCACCGGACAGGCTCGTCACGAGTCCGAGGGTGATCACGTCGGCGTCGGCGCCCGATGCCGACCGGCCCGTGTCGCCGAAGAGCGCGCGCACCCACCGGATCGCGTCCTCGCTCAGCTCGGAGTGAGCGCGGACGACCGTGCCCGCGCCCTCGGCGCTGAACGTCAGGGTCGTCCGACCGGTCCACGGTGTCTCGTGCGCGAGCACGATCCTGCGAAACGGCGTCAGCTCGACGATGCGGGCGGTGGCACGGACATGGCTGCGTCCGGAACCGAGGTCCGGTACGGGAAGAGAGAGCTCGACGGCGGCGCCGAGCTCGACGGACGCGGCGGAGGCCGCCAGGATCCACCCGGCGTCGGGGTCTTCGCGGACGCCGAACCGTTGGAACGCCGTCACGATGTCGACGTCGAGGCGTGTCTCGTTGGCGAAGATCACGTCACGCACGCACGCTCACCGCCTCAGCCGACGCGTCGGATGCCGTGCTGCGCCGGGTCGCTCGTCGTCTTCTGCGCCGGGCGTCCCCGTCCGCGGGGATGCTCCGGTGCGCTGCTTTCGGGAACGGCGAGCGAGCCCGAGTACACCTGTCGCAGGTACTCGATCGCCGCCGAGACCTGGTCCGAGCCGAGACTGTAGAGACGCTTGCGGCCCTCTCGGCGCTCGTCGACGAGCCCTGCCGCCTTCAGAACGCGCAGGTGGGCCGACACGGCTGTCCGCCCCACGGCCGGGAAGCTCGAAGAGATCTCCGACACGCTCAAGGCGCCGTCGCGCCCGAGAAGCGCGAGCACGGCGCGGCGCGTGGGGTCCGTGAGGCCGCGGAAGATGAGATCCTCGTCCTCTGCGTTGTCCATCAGCGCCTCATCTGCCGTCTGGGGAGATCACGATTCGATATCGCGCCCTCATTCTACGCGAGCGGAGCCCGTCGACGAGTGTGCCGGGGGAGAAGGACTCGCCCCGCGGGGGCACGGCATCCAAGGCCGTCGCGAGCCGGTGGCGCACCACCGCCGATCGGGTCGACGCCCCGCGTCACGCGGACAGTTGAGCGGCGACGGCGGCGGAGTCGATGAAGACGCGTTCCGCCACGACGCGGCCGTCGTCGTCGAAGGTGACCACCGCGATCATCTCGAGGTCGATGACGCGTCCGGTGGCGGCGAATCCGCCGTAGACGCCGTCATGGGTTCCGTCGAACCGCACCAGCATCGCGCCGGTGTCGCCCTCCTGGCCGAGCGGGGTGATCGTGGCGCGCAGATCGCTGAACGCGGCGAAGAGGGCCTCTTCTCGTTCCTGCAGGGCGCGGAGTCCGCTCTGCGCACCGGTCAGGGGGGACTGGTAGGCGGCGGGCTCCGCCCACAGTGCGACGACGGCGGCCGGATCGTGCGCGTTGACCGCGGCGGCAGCGGCGCGGGCGAACTCGTGGATGTGCATGGTGATCTCCTTCGATCGGGGTGAGGATGCCGGGGACCCGGCGGTTCAGGGACGGACGGAACGTTCTGCGAGGGTGAGAGAGAGCCGCTCGGGAAGCCGCGGGGCGAGCCAGGAGACGAGCGCGTTGCCGCGGCCGTCGACCACCGAGGGGCGGCCGCGGCGCAGGGCGCGCAGGGCCGTCTCGACGACCTGCTCGGGCGTGCGGCGGGTGCCGACGGAGGCCGCGTCGCCGGCCGTCGCGAAGAACGCGGTGTCGGTGGCGCCGGGGCAGAGGGCCAGGACGTCCACACCGGTGCTGCGGGTCTCGCGCCACAGGGCGCGGGTGAAGGTGAGCACGTACGCCTTCGAGGCGGAGTAGACGGCCATGTGGGGGACGGGCTGGAAGCCCGCGGTGCTCGCGACGTTGATGATCGTGCCCCGGCCCCGCGAGAGCATCGGCGGGAGCAGCAGCGCCGTGAGCGCGGTGAGGCTGTTGACGTTGACCGCGATCTGCGTGGTCGCCGAGCTCAGCGGCTGCGTCGCCACGTCACCGTGGATGCCGAGTCCCGCATTGTTGACGAGGGTGTCGACGGCGATCTGCTCGCGCTCGAGGCGGGCGAAGAGCTCCTGCGCGGCATCCGGGCGGTCGAGGTCGTGCGCCATGACGGTCACGGAGACCGCATGCCGTGCCCGGAGGTCGGCGGCGAGCTCGTCGAGCACGTCGGCGCGGCGCGCGACGAGGACGAGGTCGCTGCCGAGGGTGGCGAAGCGGTGGGCGAACGAGCGCCCGATTCCGGAGGAGGCTCCGGTGATCAGGGCGGTGGTACCCGAGGTGATGGTGCGCACGACTCTCCTAAATAAACAAACCAGTCGGTCTAATAAATCAGGACTATAGTGGGAACATGCCTGCGCGTCCAGTCGCCGAAGCCGAAGCCGGTCGAACCGCCGCCCGCCGCGTGGGACGTCCGGCCGGGCCGACGGCCCAGGGGGCCGCCTCGCGAGAGGCGATCGTCGACGCCGCCGCGGGGGTGTTCGCCCGCCTGGGCTATGACCGGGCGCGCATGGCGGACATCATCGAGGCGAGCGGGATGTCGAAGGGGTCGGTGTACTTCCACTTCGACAGCAAAGAGGCTCTCGCGATCGCCGTGCTCGAAGACCGGCACGAGCGGTGGATCGCCGCCGTGGAGCGTGCCGTCGCGGACGCCGACGCGGCGGAGCCCAGGCTCTCGCGGCTCCTTCCGGCGATGCTCTCGCTGCACCGCGAGGATCCCGACGCCTGGGTGATCTCGCGCCTCACGCAGCGCCTCGCCGACGCCGAGCCCACCCGCGATCTCGCGGCGGCCGTGACACGGCGGTGGATCGACCTCGTCGCGAGCCTCATCCGCGAGGCCCAGCCCGTCGACGACAGCGCGGAATCCGTGGACGCGGTCGCCCTCGCCACGGTCCTCGTGGGCGCCTTCGACGGTCTCAAGATGACCGTGGATGTCGTGGGCACCGGCGACCGCGCCGCCGACGGCCGACTTCTCGCCGAGGGCGGCGGGGTCCTCGAACGGATGCTGTTCCACACCGTCGGGCTCGCCCGCCCCGGCGGTCCGCCGCGCACCTGAATCGAGGGGGTCGTACCCGGCAGACCTGAGCGGCACCGTGGACGAAAGCCTCGCGCAGCTGACGGCGCGGGAGTCGGGCTCCGAGCCGCTGACCGAGCAGTGGCTGCGTCGTCAGCTCCGCTCCGCGCTCAACGCCTGGGCCGAGGACGCGACCAGGGTCGACATCGACCTGGAATCACGCACGGACTACTGAACGCGCGACCGCGGCCCCGCTACGCGGTGGCCGGGTCGTCGCCGAGCGCGCTGAGGGCGTCCGCGGACGGCGCGAAGAACGTGCACCCCATCACCGGCGTCGAGAAGTCCAGGATCCGGTCGTGGAGTCCGGGCGGGTCTCCGATGAACATCCGCTCCAGCATCTTCTCGATGACCCACAGGTGGCGCGAGTATCCGATGAAGTAGGTGCCGAACTCCGACGCGCCGGGGCTGCCGAACGGCATGTTGTCACGGAGGATGTCGTGCTCGACGCCGTCGACCACGATCGTCGACAGCGTCTTGTGCGACTTCTGCCCGGTGTCGGCGTCGTCCAGTTCGACATTGTCCGCCTTCTTCCGACCGATGATCGCCTCCTGCTGCTCGGTCGTGAGGGCCTGCCACGTGTCGAGGTCGTGAAGGTACTTCTGGATCACGACGTAGCTGCCTCCCGCGTTGTCGGGGTCCTCGTCGCCGATCAGCGTCGAGTCGGCGACCGCGTTGCCGACGGGATTCGCGGTGCCGTCGACGAAGCCCAGCAGGTCACGGACGTCGAAGTAGCGGAAGCCGGTCGTCTCGTCCACGACGGTCACGGCGTCGCCGAGCGCATCCATCAGCTGGCGCTCGAACTCGAACGTCAGATCCTGCCGGTTCGCGCGGATGTGGAACAGGATGTCGCCCGGGGTGCTCGGCGCCGTGTGCGTCGCGCCGGTGACCGCCGTGAAGGGGTGGAGCCCGCGGGGAGCGGCCCGCGACGTGAGGCGGGGCCACACGCGCGAGCCGATGCCCACGGTGCAGGAGAGCTGGGCGTCGAGGTCGCGGAATCCGACGTTCTTGATGATGTCGTCGATGCCGCTGACGGTGTCGCGGACGGTGGCCGCGGCATCCGCGTCGTCGTTGACGGTCACGACCAGGAAGGTCGCACTGGAGGTGAGAGGCGCATCGACTTTCTGTGCCTCGATGGGAACACGTCTCGACGAGGAGTTGCTCATGCTCCCGAACCTAGAGCACCGGGTGGGGCATGCGTTCCGACGCCTGTCGAGCACCTCCGGTCCGGCGCGGCCACCAGCGCGGGCGGGACGTGGCTCAGCCAGTTCGCCAGCGAGATCTCCTCGTACTTCGGCGCCTTGAACACCTCGTCGCCCGCGCGGAAGTCCGTCGTGTTGGCGTGACGTTCCGGGCGCATCGATCTGGCCGGGGAACTGACCCTCGATGACCGGGTTCTGGGGCCCGGTCATCGTGAGGCTCGCCGGGTCGTCCACGGTGTTCGACTCGCCCTCCGGAGGGAGGTCGGGGTTGCCGAACGCGGCGGACTCGTGGTGGGGGATGGTGGCATCGTCGCGCATGGGAGCTCCGTTCCTTCTCCCGCGGTCGTGCGGGCGCACCCGCCCTCCCCGCACACTCGCAACGGGCCGCGGAGATCTCCGACAGATGCAGAAGATCGCCGCGGTGTCCGGAGGCCTATTTCTTCGTGGTGAACACCCCGTTCTCACGCAGAAGACGGCGCACGTCCATCACCATCTGCTCGTCGATGTCCTTGTGACGCGGCCTGGTGAGGAAGAGCTCGGACTGCCCGAGCCGGACCCGGAACGTCCCGTCATGCGCGGCGGTCACGTCCGCGATCTCCTCGAGGAGGGAGAGGATGTCGTGCCATTCGAGATTGTGCGAGGTGGGGTGCTGCTCGAGGTGGTACAGCGTGGTGCGGTGGTGCTCGGACAGGTGTGCGGTGAGCGGCTGGTCGGACATGGGTCTCCTTCGGAGCTCGTGCGATGGGTGGGGGCGTGCGTGGGTCCGATGTCAGGTGGCGGTTCGACCCGGCGAGGGCGCGGCGCGCGGCAACGACCGGGAGACGACGAGGCAGGCGACGCCGGCGATGACGCCACCGAGGGTCGGGGCGAGCAGCGACATCCACAGCTGTTGGAGGGCGACGGGGCCCCCGTAGATCGCGGTGGCGATGGAGCGGGCCGGGTTGAAGGAGCCGTTGGAGACGGGAATGGCCACCAGGGCCATGAGGGTCAGCGACAGTCCGATCGCCAACGGCGCGGTGGCGCGACTGCCTCGCGGGCCGGTGACGGACAGGATGACGCCGACGAACAGGGCTGTGGTGGTCGCTTCGATGAGGAAGGCCGATCCGAGCGAGAAGCCCCCGGGGGACAGCTCCCCCCATCCCGTCGAGGCGAATCCCCCCGCCAGCGCCGTGCGGAGGAACGCGTCCGGGCCCCCGGACGCGACCGCGGCGATGAGCGAGGACGCGGCCGCGCCGCCGAGGATCTGCGCGATGATGTAGCCGCCCACCAGCCGCCACTCGAACCGGCCGGCGACGGCGAGGCCGACGGACACGGCGGGATTGAAGTGACCGCCGGACACCGGGCCCCACGCGTAGGAGCCGGCGAGCACGGTGAGGCCGAGCGCGACGGCCACCCCGAGGAAGCCGATGTTCAGGCCGCCGTCGCCGTCGCGGAACGACGCCCCGAACACGGCGGCCCCGATGACTCCCAGGACGAGCAGGAACGTCCCGGCGAACTCGGCGGCGAGCCGGAGTGCGACGCGGTGCGGGGGCGGGGTGTGGTCCGCAATCACGGATGCTCCTCTGGCTCGGTCACGCCGACTGTAGTCAGCGTGCGGGCTCGGGCCGTTCGACTTCCGTCGCGACATCGTCGACGTGTTCTCGGCATCCACCCCCTGGCTGCGGCTGCTCCGGTGGTCAGTCATGGTCGTGGCGGTGCGGGTGCGCGCGCGAACGCCCCACATCGAGCAGGTGCGTCGCTTCAGGCACCACGGTGCTCATCGCCCAGGCGCGAGAGATCAGCTCCCCATCGAACGCCGTGGTGCGACCCTCGTGCTGGCTCACGTGCTCCCGCCACGACCCGACGGTGTACGCCTCCACGAGGACGTCTGCGTCATCGGCATCCGCGTAGACGCGCCACTCGCGACCGCCGGTGCGCAGCCGGGACTGCTTGACCTGCGACATGATCACGAGGAACTCCGCTCGCCGGTCGCGGGGGACGGCGTAGCGGATCAGGACGAGCACGGCAGCATCGTCGCGCCCGTCTGCCCGTGGTCCATCATGGACGCCCGGCACCTCGATGATGTCGCGCCCGATTCCGGTCGTCTTCGGCAGCGGCCACGCGAGCAGCGACAGCGCACTCAGGATGCAGAGAACTCCGGAGCCGACGACGACGGCCCCGGAGCCCCAGATGGCGGCGAGGATGCCGGCGAGCGCCGCGCCGGCGGCCGTGCACCCGTAGAGGACCAGCTGATAGAACGACAGTCCGCGAGTGCGCACCCACACGGGCAGGAACGCCTGGATGGTGCCGTTGATGGTCGCGATCACGCCGATCCACGCCAGACCCGTCGCGACCAGGACGGGGAACGTCAGCCACAGCGTCGGGGAGACGACCAGGATCACCAGCCCCGCGCCGAACACCGCGGAGGATGCGAGCACGACACCGTTCAGCGCGGCGATCCGTCGAGCCCAGGGGAGCACGAACGCGCCGGCGATGGAACCGGCGCCGAGGGCGGCCAGGAGGAGGCCGTATCCGGTCGCGGCGAATCCCAGGGAGTCTTTCGCGATGGTCGGCAACAACGCCCACAGGGCGTTCGCCGGGATCAGGAAGATCGCCAGCCGCAGCAGGATGAGCCGCACGATGCGGGAGTGCAGCACGTAACGCGTGCCCGCCCGGGTGGCGTCGACGAACGGCTCGTGTCGTGCGGCCGGCGGGTCGTACGTCCTCCAGAACAGCAGGACGCCGAGGAACACCACGAAGGAGGCGGCGTTCAGGAGGAAGACCGCGACGACCCCGAACTGCGCGACGACCAGTCCGGCGATCGCGGGGCCGACGGCCCGCGCGATGTTCACCCCGATCGACGAGAGGCTGGCGGCGTCGACGAGCATGCGGCGCGGGACGATGTCGGGCACGAGGGCCTGAAAGGCGGGCAACTGGACGGCTGAGATGGTTCCGAGGACGAAGGTGCACGCCAGGAGGATCATCGCCTTGCTCTGCCCGCTCCAGGTCAGCAAGGCCAGCACCAGCACGACGACGAACTGGACCGCCTGCGAGTACAGGAGCACGCGGCGCCGGTTGAGGAACTCGCCGATGACGCCGGAGGGGATGGCGAACAGCAGCACCGGCGCCGCGGACGCCGTTTGTACGAGGGCCACGAGCAGGGGAGAGCTGTTCGCCTCGACGAGCAGCCACTGGGCGCCGACGGTCTGCATCCAGCTTCCGATGTTGCTGATGATGGATGCGAGCCACACCAGCCGGAAGATGCGGACCGTCAGCGGGGTGAACCCGGACGCCCACACGCGCGTCGCTGTGGGTGGCCGTTCGGCCGGCGCGTCAGTCATCGGTGGCGACTTCTCGGAGGATGGACTCGATGAACCCCACGATCGCAGCGGCGTGGGTCTGTGTGACCAGGTGCGGGGCGGCGAGTGCGACCACGTCCCGGCAGTGCGCGCGCCGGTATCCGAAGCGCTGCAGGTCGGGGTCGATCGTCCGATCCTCCATGGACACGACGCCCCAACTCGGTTTGCCCCGCCACGCCTCGCCGCGTGCACGCTCGGTGAGCGCGGAGACCGATATCGGCCGCTGCGACACGGCGAGCACCGAGGCCTCGTCGGCGGGCAGGCCCTCGGCGAGCAGACGGGGGAACTCGTCGACGGCGACCGTGACCTCGGTGCCGGGCAGGCCGTGGTCGTCGTGGAACATCGCGGGGACGAGGTGCAGGGAGACGTCGGCCGGGGCGAACGCGTCGCGCATCTCGCCGATGCTCTCGCCGCGCTCGAGCGCGTACCCCGCGATGAAGAGCAGCCCGCAGACGTTCGCCGCGTCTCCCGCGACGGTGATCACGGCCGCGCCGTAGCCGTGGCCGACGAGCAGCACCTTCCCGTCGATCCGCTCGACGAAGGTGCGGATGTAGTCGCAGTCGCCGGCGAAGCTGCGGCCCACGAGGGGCGGCGCGAGCACGGGATGCCCGGCCCCGAGCAGACGCAGCACGATCGGCCACCAGCTGGAGGCGTCCAGGAAGGCGCCGTGGACGAGGACGACCGTCGTGCGTGCTGTCATGTGGATACCTCGTGGGAGTTGTGCCGGCGCTGAGACGAATCTAGGAACGAGTGCCTCGACGGCACTTCGACAGGAGTCGGAGATGTCCGGCGGCGGGCGCCACCGTTCGAACTTCTGCCTGTTTTCTTCCTGGTGCAGCCTTCGCGAACACGGTCGGATGGCTGTGACTCGACTTCGGTGTGGCTGCGTGTCGGCTGCTGCCGACGCGCCGCCTGATGGTGGGCCCGGCCCGGATAGGAGCGCATCCGTGGAAGCCAGCGAGAGCAGTGCCGTCGTGCCTGTCACGTTGCAGGGCATCGCCGAACAGCTCGCCGCCGCGCTCGGACGTCCCGTGTGGGTCCGCGCGGGGCCGCCGGATCCGCGCTCCGGCGCCGAGGACGCGGAGCCGGCGCTCGGCGCGTCCGGGCGGCTCGAGGTGACCGTGGAGGACCGGGGCGCCGTCGTGGCGCACCTCGTCGTGCGGACCGACGGGCGATCCCTTCGCCCGTCGGACTTCGAGGCACTCGACGCGGCATCCCTGCTCGTGCGGGACCTGATGCGCGAGGAGGGGGGAACGGACCGCGAGTCGGTGTTGCACGATCTCCTGCACGACGACGAGGGCCTTCGGCGCGCCGCCTACGCGCGCGCGGTTCAGCAGCGGTGGTTGCACCGAGACGAGGGCACGGTCGTGCGCGCGCTGCTCCTCGACGCGGCCGTCACGGACGTGCACGCCATCGCCTTCGCCCGGCACCTCGCGAACCTGCGCCCCGTTCCGTATCACTTCATGGCCCGTCACGCCGGCATGGTGATGCTCGTGGGCCAGCCGTCCGACCGGGGAATCGACGAGGCGATCCTCCAGGAAGCGGCCGCGCGCGGCATCCGCATCCTGGGAATCGGCTCGGCCTCTCCCGTTCGGGGGGCGCAGGACGTGCGCGCCGCGGCGGACGAAGCGGTCATCGCCGCCTCTCTCGCGGCCGCCCTTCCGCAGTTTCACCCCGCCGTCGACGCGAGCGAGCTGGGCGGCTGGCTCCTGCTGGCCTCGGCCTCGGCGAACCCGGCGCACCTGCACATCATCTCGCCGGCCGCGCACGCGCTCTACGTGCACGGCGACGGGAGCCAACGAGAGACTGTCGAGACATACCTGGATGTCGGCGCCAACGTCGTGGCGGCGTGCCAGATCCTCTTCGTGCACCGCACCACCCTCTACTACCGGCTCGAGCGGATGCCCGAGGTCGTGCGGGACGCTCTGGGCGACGGCATCAAGCGCAGCACGCTCCATGTCGCCCTCAAGCTCATCCGGCTCTGGGAGGCGACCGGTCGTGCCTGAGCCCGTCGTGCCGCATTTTCGGCGAACGTCGAAGCGCCGCCCCGGGCCGAGTCGGTACCGTCGATCCACGCCCCGATCAGGAGAGGTCCGATGACAGTGACGGCATTGCGTGTAGGAGTGGTCGGCGGGTCGCTCGGTGGCCTCTTCACCGCCGCGCTGCTGCACCAGGCAGGCCACGACGTCACGGTTCTCGAACGGTCCCGAGCCGGGCTGGCGCGGCGTGGTGCGGGCCTGGTCGGTCAGCAGGATCTGTTCGACGTCCTCGCCCGACTGGGGTTGACGGCCGTTCTGCGATCCGGCGTGGAGGCCCGCGAGCGCATCACGCTCGACCGCCGGGGTGATGTGCGCCACCGCGACCCGACACCGCAGACCCAGCTGTCGTGGGACTACATCTGCGACGGCCTGCGGTCACTCCTGCCCGCCGACCGTTACCGGCTGGGCAGCGCGGTCACGCAGGTGCGGTCGGACGGCCGTCACGCGACCGTCCGCATCGAGGACGGTACGACGATCCCGTTCGACCTGGTGGTCGGGGCCGACGGTCTCAACTCGGTCGTCCGCCGCGCCGTCGCACCCGTGCGGTCCGACAACCGATACGTCGGCTACGCGACCTGGCGAGGACTCGTCCCGGAGAGCGCGCTGCCGGAGGGCGCCGCCCACGTCCTCCTGGAGCGGTTCGCCTTCTACACCGCGCCGGGCGCTCACATGCTGGGCTATCTGGTCCCCGGGCCCGACGGACAGACCGCGCGAGGGCTGCGCCGATACAACTGGGTCTGGTACCGGCCGCTGCCGCTGCCGGACCTGGAGCGCCTGATGATCGCGTGCGGGCACACGGCGACGAGCAGTTCTCTCGCACCGGGGGAGCTCCCGGCAGAGCTCCGAGAGTCACTCGTCTCGGCCGCCGCGGCAGAGCTGCCCCCGCCGTTCGCGGACGCCGTCGTCGCCGAGCCGCGACCGTTTCTGCAAGCGCTGTACGACTACGTCGCGCCGCAGATGTCCGCGCCGTCCCTGGCTCTCGTCGGTGATGCCGCCGTCGTCGTGCGCCCGCATACCGCGATGGGGGCGGCCAAAGCCGCGGGAGACGCCATGGCCCTGGTGGACCTCCTCCGCACCGAGCTCTCACTGCCGGACGCGCTCGCGACCTACGACCGGGATCGACTCCCGGTGGGTCGGTCCATCGCCCGCTACGGTCAGCAGTTGGGCGACTCGCTTCCGCTGTGACGCGCCTCGCGCGCGGTCGTCCGCCCCGCCTTGATCCCTGCGATCTCTCGTCGGAACCGAGCGAAGATGAAGGCCTCGCTGCTGCCCGGGCCGAGGAGGCGCAACGCCTCCTCCGCCTCGCCCATCGCCGCTTCCGACTCCCCGGCTTCGATCAGGGCGCGGATGTGGCGGCGCATCATCAGAGCGACCCGCATGTCGTCGTTGAGCGATCGGGCGATCCCGATGCCGATCGCGCCCGCCCGGATCCCGTCGTCGTAGCGACCGACGGCGATGTACGCGTCGACGAGGTCCAGGTAGGCCGCGTATCGCGTGATGAGCGTGAGGAAGCCGTCGGCCTCGGGTTGGGCCTGGATGCGCGCGAGCGTGTTCTCCAGCTCCTCGATCGCGGCGAGGTGCTCACCGCGGGTGTTCATGATCATCGTGGTCAGCAGTCGCGCGTTCTCCAGTCCCACCTTCTCTCCCGCGAGTGAGAATGCTCGGATCGCGCCGTCGGCGGCGTCTGCGGCCTCGACGACGCGGCCGAGCAACCAGCACGCCCATCCCACGTAGTAGTTCGCCCACCCCTCCTGCGTGGCGTCGCCGGCGCGCAGCGCCGCGCTCAGCGCCGACCGTGCCGTCAGGACGGCGCGGTCGCGGTCTCCGGTCTCGACGATCTCGGCCCACGCGAGGTAGCCGAGATGCGTCGCCTCCATCTTCGGGTTGCGCAGGCTCTGCGCCGCGGAGACGGCGAGGGAGAAGAACCGATGCCAGTTCCCCCAGGAGAGCCAGACGTCGGAGTACCAGTGGAGGGCGTCGGCGACGTCGACCACCGTCTCGTGCTCGCCGAGCTCGGAGGCCTCCGCATACGCCGGCCACCACTGCTCGGCCTCGGTGCGGATCCACAGCGCCGCGCTCTCCGCGCTGACGAAACCGCGACCGACGCGGCCCGCGGTGTGGGGCTCCCTCCCCGGCTCGTACCAGGCGCCCGCGCGCTCCAGGCTCCCCAGGAGCCATGAGCGGATGTGCGCTCGGCGTCGTTCCAGCTCGTCGGCACCGACGACATCACGCAGCTTGTTCAGACCGAAAAGCCGCATGAGGTCGTGCAGGCGGTAGCGGTCGCCGCCACGGGCTTCCAGCAGCCCGAGGTCGGTCAGATCGTCCAGCCGGAACTCCACCTCCGCGACCTCGGTCGAACGGACGGCGGCGGCGGCCAGATGCGCATCGAAGGTCTTGCCGTCGATGAGCGAGACCCAGCGAAACAGCGCGGCCGTGCGGGGGTCCAGCTCTTCGTACGAGAGGGAGATGGCGGACTCGACCGCCAGGTCGCCGGCGACGAGCAGCCGCAGCCGGTCCTCGGTGGTCCGCAGCCGCCGCAGCAGGTCCTCGACGTCCCATTCCGGGCGGCTGGCGATGCGGCTGCCCACCACGCGGAGCGCGAGCGGGACGTCGTCGCACAGCCCCGCGACCTCGTCCAGTGCCTCGTCGTCGCCGGCCTGGGGGATGAGGCGGCGTAGGAGGGCGACGCTCTCGTCGCGTTGCAGAGGTCCGAAGCGCAGCCGTCGCACGCCTTCCAGCCCGGCGAGGCTGCGGCGCGACGTCACGACGACGACGTCGCCGCTGCAGATCGAGAGGATCGGTCGGACCTGCGACTCGTTCGCGGCGTTGTCGAGCAGCACGCGCACCGGGAGGACGTCGACGGCCGCGCGCCATTGCCTCGCGGCGGCCTCGAGATCCGTCGGTGGCTTCTGCTCGGTCTCCTGCAGCTGGCGGAGCATCGCGGTGATGATCTGGAGGGGCGTCAGCGGCGACGCGTTGAAGCCGTCCAATCCGACAAAGACGGTGCGGTCCTGGGCGGACCGGCCACGCGCGAGAATCTCGACGGCGCCGGTGGTCTTGCCGATGCCGGGCGCGCCGCTGATGATGAGCGCGGGGCGAGTGTGGCCGGGCTCGTGTTCCCCTTCGAGCACCTCAAGGGCCTCACGGATCTCGCGCTCCCGCCCGGAGAAGTCGAACACTCGATGGGGCGCGACGGCACCCGTCGGCTCCGGAGGGTCGGCACGGCGGCTCCGCGCGCGCGCCGCGCGGAGAAACGCGTGTCGCGCCGCGACGTCCAAGCCCAGACCGTCGGCCAACGCGTCGACGGTTCGACGCTGGGGAGAGGTGCTGGCCCCTCTCTCGAGATCGCCGATGGTCCGTACGCTCACACCGGACGCGGCCGCGAGCGATTCCAGAGTCAAGTTCTGCCCGATGCGAAGCGACCGGAGCAGCAGCCCGAATGGTGACGGCTCAGTCACGACGTCCTCTCTCTCCCCGCGGTCAATCTGACAGAGCCTGCTGCCGGGGAGCCGCTCGCTCCGCTCACGTGGGAGACCGCGCCGCGCGACGCATCACCAAGGCGGCCGAGACGGTCGCCACCAGCACGAGGGAGGTGAACACGAGGAGCACGATGGTCTGCGAGACGAAGGCGAGGCTCACTCCGACGGCGAGGACGGGCAGCGCCAGCCCGCAGTAGGCGACCAGGAAGATCAGCGCGAGGGTCTCCCCGCGGCGCCCCGCCTCGGCCAGCCCCGACGCTCGCCCCGTTCACCAGCCGCGCCGTCACGAGTCCGGGTACCTCCGTCCACACGAGGAACATGCCGGCGGAGAGGGCCGCGACCAGAATCGCCACCGTCAGCATCCTCCGCCTGCCCATCCAGTCGCTGACGTGGCCGAGGAGGAACAGGCTGACCACCACCCCGACCGCGAACGCCACCACGAGGAGGAAGGCGGTCGCGACGACCCAGAATCCCGCCCGTGAGAGATCTGCGGCAGCCCGAGGGGGTGACCCGCGGCGCCACGGATCAGGAACCGCTTCTCTCGCCCGCGAGTGTCGACCGGATCGCGTCCGCAAGCCCGGCCGTGCCGGCCTCCACGATCACGCCATTGAGGAAGAAGGTGGGTGTGCCGTTGACCCCGCTGCGGATGCCGCCCTCTTCGTCGGCCCGGATCCGAGCGGTGTACCTGTTCTCGGCGGCCGCCTTCCCGAGGTCGGCGGCGCTGAGGCCGAGCGCCTCGCAGATCCGCTGATACAGATCGGGGCCGAGGTCGATCTGGTTCTCGTAGAGCAGGTCGTGCGCCTGCCAGAACTCACCGTGCTCCGCGGCGAACTCCGCGACGAAGGCGGCGTCGACGGCTTCGGGATGGATCTCCTGGAGGGGGAAGTTGCGGAAGACGAACCGGATCTTCCCGTCGTACTGCTGAAGAAGCTGCTTCACGATCGGAAAGGCCTGGCCGCAGTAGGGGCACTGGTAGTCCCCGTACTCGACCAGCGTCAGCGGTGCGTCCGCCGGCCCGAAGCTGTGGTCCTGGTCGGAGACGGGGATTCGAAGGTGGGACATGGCAGATCCAATCTCAGCGGGAGGGCGTGGCGGAAGTCGTCAGGGCGTCGAGCGCGTCGAGGACGCCGTCGACCCCGGGGTTCACGTCGATGGGCGACAGGTGACTCCAGGAGATGACGCCCGCGGAGTCGATGACGAACAGCGCCCGCGTGCTCGTCCCGGTGTGGAAGTCGTAGGCGCCGTAGCGCCTCGACACGACGCCCTTGGGCTCGAAGTCGCTGAGCAGGGCGAACGCGAACCCGCGATCCGCGACGAAGGCCCGGTGCGACCAGACGCCGTCGACGGAGATGCCGAAGAGCTCGGCACCATGGGCGGCGAGAAGAGGCACCGCCTCGTTGAAGACGTTGAGCTCGTCACCGCAGACGGCACTCCAATCGGCGGGGTAGAAGACCAGCACCACCGGCTGTCCGCGGAGGCCGGACAGGGTGACGGTGTCGTCCGGGCTGCGGTGCAGCGTGAAGTCGGGTGCCTCGGTGCCGGCGCCGAGGACGCCCTTCGGATGGTGTTCGACGTAGCCCATCGTCGGCTCCTTCTCGCATCGGTCGGCCGTCGTGCCGCTGCGCCAGACGGTACCGGTGTCGGGGCCCGCGGTCACCGGACAGATGTCGAATCGCGCGCGTCGGCGTCGGGTCAGACCTCGTGTTCGCGGACGACGGCGGCGAACGGGCCGTTGGGCGCGAACGCGTAGTCGGCGAATCGGGCGCCCATGCGCTCGTACGCCGCCGCATTGGGGTGCAGGCCGTCGTCGAGGTCGCCGATCTCGCTGTCGGGCAGCAGCGCACGACCGTCGAGCCAGAACAGCCGCGGGTCGTCGGCGCGAGCGGCGAGCACGTTCCGCCAGGCCTTGCGGACGATCGCGAGGCTCATCGCGCCGCGCGCGACCTCCCGCGCGTCGCCGGCGCTGACCGCCTGGCCCGTGACGGGGTCGATCGTGGTCGGACCCGGCATCTGCTCCAGGGAGGGGCAGGGGATCGGGCCGATCACGACCAGCGGCGTCCGGGGGTGCCCTTCCCGGATCGTGTCGAGCACCCCGTGCAGCACGGGTTCGAACGCGCGCCGGCGCAGGAGATCGCCGTTGACGACGTTGACCCCGATCTCGATGCTGATGGCGCCGGCCGGGTGATCGCGGATCGTCCGCGCCACGAAGGGGTCGCCCACGGCGTTGCCGCTGAAACCGAGGCTGCGCAGGCTCACCGCGCCCGCCGCCGCGGCCACCGCCGGCCACGTCCGGGTGGGCGCGGACGCCTCGCCGCACTGGCTGATGGACGAGCCGTGGTGCAGCCACACGGGCCGGGCGTCGAGGGGCGGCGCGAGAGGCGCGTCGGCGCGCAGCGCCACGAGCTCCACGGCCGTGGTGTGCGGGAGCCACACCTCGACGGCGTGCGCGCCGCGGCCGGGCGCAGGAAGGGCGAAGGAGACCGTCACGGGGGGACGCTCCTGGGTGAGCGCCCCGTCCGCGGCGACGAGGGTCTGCGCCTCGACGGGGACCGAGGCGGAGCCTCGGCGTTCGCCGTCGACGACGAGCTCGACGATCGCGGGCGCTCCGGGGGCGATCCCGATCACGGCGAGCTCGACGGCGATCGCGCGCGCCGTGGTCGACGTGGCCACGCGCACACCCGAGGTCATGCCCACCACGAAGTCGAAGCCGGGGTCGGGGATCTGCCGCCGCGTCCACTCCGGCAGCCGCCGCGGACGCACCCCGTACCGCCCGGGCGCCAAGTCGAGCGCGCCGACCACCTCGACATCGGCCGAGGGGAACGGGGCCGTGTACGTCAGGGTGCTCATCGCGGGTCGGCGTCCGGCGCGGACGACGAGGTTCCGCGCACCGGCGGGGCGGTCACCGTCCGCAGCAGCGTCTCGACCAGGTGCAGGCGGGCGGCATCCCCGCCGCGGACCGTCGCCCCTGGGGCGTAGGCGGGTGCGATAGGGGCGGCATCCGCGGTGTCGTCCTCGTCCAGGGCGGCGATGAGGTACTGCGCCGCGCGCTCGCCCACGGCCGTGAGCCGCGGATCGATCGACGCGAGGTACGGGTCGGCATCCTCGCCGTAGCCGGCGACGTGGTCGTAGCCGATGATCGCGATGTCGTCGGGCACCCGCACGCCGGCGGCTTCCAGGCCCGCCGCCAGACCGATCGCGATGGCGTCGCTGCCGGCGAACACGGCGTCGGTGTCGGGAGCCTGCGCGAGCAGCAGCTCGGCGGCGCGGTGCCCCCAGTCGCGGCTGAACTCGCCGTGCAGGATCACCGCGGGCTCCCGTCCCGCCGCGTGCACGGCTGCGGTGAAGCCGTCGGCGCGCTCCCGCACCGACGGCAGCGCGGCCGCCGCCGTCACGTGGGCGATCCGTCGCCGACCGGCCTCGAGGAGGGTCCGGGCCGCCAGCGCTCCTCCGGCGTGCTCGTCGGGGTGGACGCTCACCGCCCGGTCGGGGTCGTGCGGGCCGAACGCGTGCACGACGGGGTGGGAGTCGCTCGCGCCGATGTCGGCGATCGGGACGTCGGGACCCTCGCCGATCACGATGATGCCGTCGACCTGCCGATCGAGCATGTGCCGCACGTGCTGGCGGCGCCGCTGCGGATCGTGGCGCGCGTCGTAGAGGATGCTCGCCAGGTCGTGGTCGCTGAGGGCACGGTTGATGCCGATCAGCACCGGCATGCAGAAAGCGCCCGCGGCGTTCTCGGCGAGCACGCCGATGGTGCGGCTGCGTCCGAGGGCGACGCTGCGGGCCAGGGCGTTGGGGCGGTAGTCGAGGTCGCGCGCGGCATCCAGGACACGCTGTCGGGTCGCCTCGGCGACGCGTCCGGTGTCGTTCATCACCTGGGAGGCCGTGGGCACGGACACCCCTGCGGCCCGGGCGACGTCGGCCAGGCGCGCGGATCTCTGCGGCATGGGCACATCCTCTCGCAAGCGGTGGCGCTTCTGCCGCCCATCCTATGCCAAAGCGCTTCGGCAGTAGACTGACGGTGTGATGGACGATCCGCAGACCCCCCGCATCCGCCCCCGCGCGACCGCCCCGGCCCACGGCCACGTCCATCCCGCCTATGCCGGGGTGGGCGAGGCGTTCGCGCGCGTGCTCGAGAGCGATGCCGCCGGAGCGGCGCTGTCGGTCGTCGTCGACGGGGAGACGGTGGTCGACCTGTGGGGCGGTGCCGACCCTCTCTCGGGGCGGGCGTGGGAGCGCGAGAGCGCCACGCTGGCGTTCTCCGCGGCGAAAGGCATGGTGGCCCTGCTCGTGGCCCAGCAGGTGCAGGCCGGTGCGCTCGATCCCACGCTCCCCGTCGCGCACTACTGGCCGGAGTTCGCCGCGGCGGGCAAGGAGCGCATCGCCGTCGCCGACGTCCTGACGCACGTCGCCGGCATGCCCACCCTGCCGATCCGCGAGCCCGAGGACCTCCTCGATCCGCTCGCTCTCGCCGCCCGGGTCGCGGCGGCGCCGCCCGACTACGCCCCCCGCAGCGCTCGTGTCTACCACGTGCTCAGCTACGGGGTCATCGCCGCCGAGCTGCTCCGCCGCGTCACCGGGGACGACGCGGCGACCCTGCTGCGCGAACGGGTCGCCGATCCGCTGGGTGCGGCCCTCTGGCTCGGGCTGCCGGCATCCGAGGACCGTCGCTACCTCCCCGCCCTCATGGAGCCGATCGTGCCGCCGCCCGCGCCGGCCGGCACGCCGGAGTCGGCCGGCGCGGCGTGCGCGGCCGCCTTCCGCAGCACGGAGCAGATCGTCCCGCTGTTCGAACGGGTCGACGGGATGCCGGGCACCGAACGTGTCAACGGCGTCCCCTTCCGCCGCGCGCTCGTGCCCGGGGGCGGTCTGGTCGCGGACGCGCGCGCCCTCGCCCGGGTGTACGGGGCGTGCGTCGCTCCGGTCGACGGGGTGCGTCTGCTCGACGACGACACCGTCGGCCTGGTGTCACGGGACTGGCTCGGCGGCGTCCGCGAGCCGCGGTGCCTTCCCGGCGCCGCCGCGACCGTGCGGTGGGGGCTGGGGTTCGAGATCTCGCACGCTCTGAACCGCATGCTCGGCGAAGGCTCGTTCGGCCATTCCGGCATGGGCGGCCGGCTGGCCTTCGCCCACGCCCCCTCGCGCATCGGCTTCGCGTTCGTGGGACAGCGGATGACCTTTCCGGCGCCCGGTCAGGATCCGCGGTGGGCGCTTCTGCTCGACGCGCTCGCCGCGGTGTGACGGCCGGGGCGTGAGACGCCCCGGCCGCCGTCAGGACGCCTCCGCTCGCGCGCGCTTCTCCGCCTCCAGCTGCGCGAGACCGCGGTAGCCGGCGTCCGGGCTCGTCGCGGCGCGGGCGGTGCGCAGCGCGGCACGCACCGCCGCGGGCGTGAACGCGTCCGGCGCGGCGGTGCGGATCGTCCACGCCACCGTCTCGCCGGGCAGCAGCGTCTCGAGGGTGCGCTCGGCGTGCGCGTCGGCGTCGATCTGGTCGACCAGCAGGGTCGCATCGCGCAGCAGCGTGCGCGCGGTGAGGCGCACCGACACCCCCGCGGGCGCCGCGTCCACCTCCACGTCGAACCGCGGCTCCGGGTCGGGGTGGACGCGATCCGTCTCGCCGAGCAGGACGCTCCGCGACGCGCGCGCCCCGGGCGCACCGGGTGCACCGAGAGCGCCGGTGTCGGCATCCGTCGGGGTGAGCACCGTCGCGACGAGCAGCTCGTCGCCACCGAGGTCGGCGGCGAGGGCGTGCATCGGCACGGCGATCGCCGTGTGCGCCGGCACGTGCGCGGTGGCCTCGGTCTGGCCCGAGAGCGCACCGCGCGTCCAGCGCTGCACGTCGACGACCACGTCCCACGGCTCGGGTGTGCTGTTGCACGCGAACAGGGTGGGTCCGTCGGCCTCGTGCCGCAGGACGACGATGCGCGGGCGGTAGGCCTCGCGCACGGCGTAGGCGACCGGCTTGTAGCGGTCGGCGACGTCGATCATCGACCAGGAGAGCGCGGGCCAGCAGTCGTTCAGCTGCCACACGATCGTGCCGCGGCAGAAGGGCTCGAGAGTGCGGAACCGCTCGACGCCGTAGCGCACGGCGCGCGCCTGATCGAGCTGGGCGAGCCAGTACCACTCGTCGAAGTCGGTCGGCACGCCGAAATGGGCGTCGAGCACGTCGTTGATGCGCTCCGTGCCGCCGGCCGCCTTCTGGCGCTGGATGGTCCCCGCCGAGAAGGGTGCCGGCCGCTCGCCGTGGACGACCGCGTCGAAGGTCGCGCGGGCCGGGGGTCCCTGGAACCCGAACTCCGAGACGAACCGCGGGCGTACGTCGTCGTAGGCGCGGTAGTCGTCGGGGATCCACCAGTGCACCACGCCGCGGGAGGGATCGTTGGGATCGTCCCACCGTCCGCCCGACGACGGGCTGCCCACGAGATAGGCCCGCGAGGGGTCGAGCTCGGCGACGAGTCGGGGGAGGAGGTCGACGTAGAACGTCTCGCCCCAGCTCGCGCCGTCCAGCACGTGCTCCCAGTCGTGCAGGAACCAGAACCACAGGTTCTCGTTGTTGCCGTTCCAGAGCGCGAGGCTGGGGTGCGGCATCAGCCGCGTGAGGTTCTCGCGCGCCTCCGCCTCGACCTCGCCGGCGAAGGGCTCCTCCTCGGGATATGCCGCGCAGGCGAAGAGGAAGTCCTGCCACACGAGGATGCCGGCCTCGTCGCACGCGCTGTAGAACTCGTCCGACTCGAACACGCCGCCGCCCCACACGCGCAGCAGGTTCGCGCCGAGGTCGAGCGTCTCGGCGATCCGGCGGCGGATGTCCGGGCTCGTGACGCGGGCGGGCGAGGTGTCGTCGGGGATCCAGTTGAAGCCCCGGACGAACATCGGCACCCCGTTGACCGTCAGGCCGAAGCTGCGACCCGCGGCATCCTCGGTCTGATCGACCACGAGATCGCGGAAGCCGATCCGCCGCGTCCAGACATCCAGGGCGGTGCCGTGCGCGTCGACGAGCGTCACGGTGAGCTCGTGCAGGGCGGGTGCCCCCATGCCGGTCGGCCACCAGCGGGCGGGGTGCGGCACGACGAGCTCGCCCCGGAGGCGGTCGGAGTGCGCGGGCGCGGCGATCCAGGTGCGGGCGCCCCCGACCTCGACGAGCACGCCGAGGTCGCTCTGCCGCCCGGACTCGGCGGTGCGCTCCAGCTCGATGTCGAGCGAGATCACGCCGTCGTCGCCCGCGAGACGCGACGTGGGCCGGACGGCGCTGAGCCGGGCGGTCGACCACGCCTCGACCTCGACGGTGCGCCAGATGCCCGACCCGGGCAGGGCCGGCCCCCAGTCCCAGCCGAACGCGCACGCGTTCTTGCGGATGAAGGGCGACAGCGTGCTGAAGACGGTCCAGCGCGCTCCGAGCCGGTCGCGTTCCGCTTCCGCGGCGGCGACCGGCGAGCGCAGGGCGACGCGCAGCTCGGCGGGGCCCTCGGCGAGCTCGGGCGCGGCGACGCGCCACGTGCGGTGCATGTTCGACAGGCGCGCGCGCGGGCCGCCGTCGATGAGGATGTCCGCGTGGGTGTCGACGCCGTGGAACACGACCTCGATCCGCTCGGGGGCGCCCGACACGGCGGGGAGCCGGGTGCGGTACTCCCAGTCCGCTTCGCCGATCCAGGCGAGCCGGTGCTCGTTGTCGTCGTCGAACGGGTCGGCGATGGCCCGCGCGTCGCGCAGCGCCATGTGCACGTCGCCCGGCACCGGGGCGTCGAAGGTGCGGCCGACGACGTGGTCGGGGAGGGGGCCCGACGCTCCGCGGAGCTGCCAGACGGCGTCGGTGGGGATACGGGTGAGCACGGCGTCGTCCTCGTCTCTCAGCGGGTGTCACGGATTTCGGATTGCGGTCTTGCGTCCGCCGCCACCCTCGGGCTAATGTGCAAAAGCGCTTTGGCATCTGGCCCGACCAAAGTACATCACGCACCGAGTCGCCTGCAATCCGACTCAGAAAGAGAAGTTTCGATGAAGAGACCACTCCGCTCCCGCCCGTGGGCGAAAGCCGCCGCGCTCGCGGCGATGACGGCCCTGACCGTCGGCGGGCTCACCGCCTGCGGCGCCGGCTCCACCCCGGCCGAGTCCGCCGGACCCGTCGAGATCGTCATCGGCAATCAGCCCGCCGCGACCGAGACCGCCCGCCTCGCCCTGTTCAACTCCCTCGTGGAGACGTTCAAGTCGCAGCATCCGAACTACGTCGTCACGACCACCGAGGACGGCTGGGACGCGCAGACCTTCTCCGCGCGGCTGGCCGCCGGAGACCTGCCGACGGTGATGGGCGTGCCCTTCACCGAGATCCGCGGACTGATCGAGCGCAAGCAGGTCGCCGACCTGACCGACGCCGTCGACCAGCTCGGGGTCACCGACCTGCTGAACCCCCAGCTGGTCGACCTCGTCTCCGCCGACGGCAAGAAGTACGGCGTGCCGACCATGGCCTACGCGATGGGACTCGTCTACAACCGTGCCCTCTTCGAGAAGGCGGGCCTCGACCCCGCCGCCCCGCCCACCACATGGGACGAGGTGCGCGCCGCTGCGAAGCAGATCACGGACAAGACCGGCGTGCCGGGCTTCGCTCAGGTGACCACCGACAACCAGGGCGGCTGGGTGCTCGGCGCCCAGGTCGCGTCGCGCGGCGGGTCGCTCGTGAACGATGCCGGAGACAAGATCACCTTCGACGATGCGGCCACCACCGACGCGCTGACGCTCCTGCACGAGATGCGCTGGACCGATGGCAGCATGTCTCCCAACGGGCTGATGGCGGCGCTCGATCTCGCGCAGGCCTTCGCGGGGCAGCAGGTCGGCATGTTCATCCTGCAGTCGGACGCCTACCGGCCGCTCACCGAACAGCTCTCCTTCCCCAGTGCCGACTTCGGCTTCGGGGCCATGCCGACCGTCTCGGCGGGTGACGCACCCACGACCCTGTCGGGCGGCACCATCGACATCGTGCGCCCCGACGCCTCGCCGGCGCAGGCGAAGGCCGCCGTCGAATGGATCCAGCTCGCCGAGCTCGGCAAGTACACCGACAAGGATGCCGCGCGCGCCGACGCGCAGGCGCTCGCGTCGCAGGGCTCTGCGGTCGCGATCCCCGGCCTGCCCGTCGTGACCGCGGCCACCTACGAGCAGTACCTGTCGTGGATCTCCGATCTGAACAACGTCCCGATCGAGAACTTCCGCCCGTACCTCGACAAGGTCGCCGAGCAGAAGGTGCAGTCGGAGCCGCCGGTGAAGGGGCAGGACATCTACGCGACGCTCGACCCGGTCGTGCAGGCGGTCATCACCGACCAGGGCGCGGACATCCCCACGCTCGTGTCCGGTGCCGCCTCCACGGCTCAGGCGCTGTTGTCCCGCTGATCCGTGCGGGGCGGCGGTGAGCCCGCCCGTCGCCCCGCACCCCCACGACTCCTCGCCGCGCCGCAGCGGGGGAGCCCACCACCCGTCCCCGTCGCACCGAGGAGTCCGATGTCCGTCCGTTCCCGACGTCGCCGCACGTCCCTGGCGGCGCTCGCCGTCGCCGCGCCGACGATCGTCGTGTTCGCCGTGTTCTCGTGGTGGCCGATCGTGCGCGGCGCGCTCATGAGCGTGCAGCACCCCACGTTCGTGGGCGCCGTCGAGTGGGTCGGCTGGAGCAACTTCGCCTACGTCCTGGCCGACCCGCAGCTCGGGCAGGCGGTGGGCAACACCCTGTGGTTCACGGTGCTCGCGATCGTCTTCGGATTCCCGTTGCCGCTCGCCCTCGCCGTCATGATCTCCACGGTCCGTGCCCGCCGTCGCGGCCTGTTCGCGGCGCTGGCGTACTTCCCGGTGATCGTGCCGCCGGTGGTGGCGATCCTGCTGTGGCGGTTCGCGTACGACCCCGCTCCGACCGGGCTGTTCAACAGCATCCTCGCGACGGTCGGGGCGGGACCGTTCGCCTGGCTCAACGACGCCGCGCTGGCCATGCCGTCGATCGTGCTGCAGGCCACCTGGGCGGCGGCCGGAACGAGCGTGCTCATCTACCTGGCCGCGCTCACCGCCGTCCGCCCCGACCTCTACGAGGCCGCGGCGCTCGACGGCGCCTCGGTGTGGCAACGCGTCTGGCACGTCACGCTTCCCCAGATGCGGACGATGATCCTCATCATGCTGCTCCTGCAGCTCATCGGCGCGGCCCAGGTGTTCACCGAACCCTTCCTCATGACCTCGGGCGGACCGCAGAACGCCACGCTGACGATCCTGCTGCTGATGTACCGGTACGCGTTCGGCGGCTCCGCCGACTACGGCGCGGCCACGGCTCTCGGACTCCTCCTGGCGGCGGCGCTCACCGTGCTGTCGGTGCTCTACCTGCGTCTCACGCGGAGGTGGCAGGCATGAGCGGCGGCCTCCTCACCCCGGCGGAGCTGCGGCGCCCGCGCACGCGGTGGGTGCTGCGCGGCGTGCACGCGGCAGTGCTGGCCGGACTGGTCGTGGCCGGGTTGGGGCCGCTGCTGTGGCTCGTCGCGGCATCCCTCGGCGAGACCACCGACGTCCTGCGCGACCCGCTGGGGGTCTTCGGGCGGATGACCGAGTGGCACCACTACGCCGACGCTTTCCGCGGCGTCGACACCGCGCGCCTGCTGGGCAACACGCTGGCGATGGCGGCGGGATCGGCGGTCATGACCGTCGTGGTGGCCCTGAGTGCGGGATACGTGATCGCGATCATGCGGCCGCGCTGGGCGTCGCTGCTGTCGGCCGGCATCCTGGCGACGGTCTTCCTGCCGGCGATCGTGTCGTTCGTGCCGCTCTACCTCACGGTGGTCGACCTGTTCGGCACCGGCATCTCGCTGCAGAACACCTTCTGGGCGGTGTGGCTGCCCGCGGGCGCCAACGCGTTCGCGGTGCTCCTGGTGACCGGCTACCTGCGCGGCATCCCGCGCGAGCTCATCGAGGCGGCCGAGATCGACGGCGCCGGGCCGCTGCGCATCCTGTGGAGCGTCGTGCTGCCGGCGGCGCGGCCCATCCTCGGTGTGGTCGCCCTGCTGGCCGCGATCGGGGCCTGGAAGGACTACCTGTGGCCCTCGCTGGTGCTCACCGACCCGAAGGTGCGGCCCATCTCGGTCGCGCTGCCGATGCTGGAGCGCACGAACGACCTGACGACCTTCTTCGCGATCCTCGTCGTCTCGGCGCTGATCCCCATCGGGCTGTTCCTGGTCTTCCAGCGTCCCCTCCTGGCCAGCGCCGGCCTCTCCGCGGGGATGAAGGACTGAGACCCGCCGCCGTCGACCCCCGTCACCGATGCGGCCCCGCCGCCACGAAGCTCCCGCGCGCAACGGTGCGTGCGGACGAGAGAGGAGATTGGTCCATGACCGAACAGCCCATGTCGCGATCGGAGGGCCGCCGCCCCGGGGCGCGCCGCCGCGCGCTGGCCACCGCGCTCGCCGTCGTGCTCGCGACCGCGGGGGGCGTGCTGGCGGCCGAGCCCGCCCAGGCCGCACCCACCGCGTACTACGTCGACAGTGTGAACGGCAGCGACGCCGCCGCCGGCACCAGCCCGGCCACCGCGTGGAAGTCGCTCGCTCCGGTGAACGCGCACACCTTCGTCGCCGGCGACAGCATCCTGCTCGCGCGCGGCGGCACCTGGACGGGACAGCTCGCTCCGCAGGGGTCGGGCACGGCGTCCGCCCCCATCACGGTCTCTGCCTACGGCTCGGGCGCGCTGCCGCACCTCAGCGGCGCGTCGCTCGCGTCGGGCGGCACCGTCCAGCTGCAGAACCAGAGCTGGTGGACGATCCAGAACCTCGACGTGTCGAACGACTCCGGCACCGACAACTTCGGCGATCCCACGGGTGGCACGCCCCGCTCCGGCATCCTGGTGCGCAACACCGTCGCGAACACCCTGCAGCGCGGGATCGTGATCCGCAGCAACGTCGTCAGCGACGTCAACGGATGCTTCCACTGCGCCGACATCGACGCGCACGACAACGGCGGGATCGTCGTGGACACCACCCAGCTCGGAGCGAGCTTCGACGGGGTGCTCATCGAGAACAACACCGTGCACGACGTCGGCCGCACCGGCATCGTCGTGTGGGACGCCAGCTACTTCACCACCGACATGACGGTGATCGTGCAGTCCGCTCTCACCTCGAACGTCCGCATCCGCGGCAACACCGTGATCGACCCCGACAGCGACGGCATCCTCGCCTTCGGAACCGACGGTGCCGTGCTGGAGTACAACGTCGTCCGCGGGGCGGGCCAGCGCACCACCGATGCGGGCAACATGCCGGCGTCGGCGGGACTGTGGCCCACGCGCGGCATGAACACGCTCGTGCAGTTCAACGAGGTGTCGGGCACCCGCACCCACGGCACCGACGGTCAGGGCTTCGACGTCGACATGGGCAGCAAGAACACCCGCGTGCAGTACAACTACTCGCACGACAACGAGGGCGGCTTCCTGCTCCTGATGGGCGGCTACTCGAGCGACGTGGTGGTGCGCGACAACCTGTCGGTCAACGACGCCTGGGGAGGAGTGAAGGGCGTCTTCACCTTCTCGTGGGGCGTACCGGGCCCGGTGAAGATCTACAACAACACCGTCTACATCCCCGCCGGATCGCCCGCGAACCCCATCTACTGCGACGGCGACGCCGGGGCCTGCGCCTCGACGACGCCAGGTCAGTGGTCGTTCGTGAACAACATCGTCGACAACCACGGCACCGGGGCGTACACGTACCCCGGCATGGGCACGAACGCGACGTTCGCCTCGAACGTGTTCTCGGGCAACCATCCCGCCAGCGAGCCGGCCGATGCCACGAAGATCACCGCCGACCCGCGGTTCGTCGCGGCGGGCACCACCGGCAACGGGTTCGCCGTCGCCGACGCCTACAAGCTCCTGTCGACCTCGCCGGCGATCTCCACCGGGCAGGTCGTGAGCCCCAACGGGTTGCGCGACTTCTTCGGCAACGCGCTGTCGACGACCGCGGCGCCCTCCCGCGGATTCCACGAGGCCGCGCCGCCCGCCGTCGCCCCGGCGCTCTTCGACCCGGTCAACGACTGGAGCATCAGCACGGCGCGCTCGGCGAACATCATGCTCGACACGACCGCTCCGGCATCCAACATGGCCGGTGACACCTCGCGCATCAAGCGCAGCGACGACCAGCCCGGCTGGGTGCGCTGGGATGCGGCGCCCGGCAAGACCGTGACCCTCTCGACCTTCTCCTTCAACCAGGGGCCGAGCGCGTTCACGATCGTCGCCCTCGACGGCTCGGGCACCGCGACGACGGTGGCCTTCACCGCGACGGTGGCCACCGCCACGACCAACGGGTGGACCACACGCACGATCACCAGCGCGGCGCTGCCGGCCGGCACGCGCGCCGTCGAGGTCCGGTTCGGGCTCGTGTCATCGTGGGGCGTGCAGATCGGCGACATCACGATCGGCTGAGTCCGCGCACACCGAGAGCGGGCTCCGCGTCGTTCGCCGTCCTGGCCGACGCGGGGTCCGTTCTCGCGGGTGGTGCCCGTCGTCGAGAGGCAGGAGGAAGAGGGATGCTGGAGGGTGCGGGCGTGCTCCGCGCGCCGGAGGGATGGCGCGGAGCGCCGGGGTTCGTGCGCGCGTTCTCGGTGCCGGGCGGCGCCGCGCTGATCTCGGCGGTGCTGGAGGTGACGGCCGAAGGGCTGGTCGAGCCGCTGCTGGACGGACGGCCCGTGACCGCCGACGTGCTCCTGCCGGGGTGGACGGCGTACCGCCACCGGCTGCGCGTGGCGGCCTACGACGTCACCGCGCAGCTGGGCCCCGGGCGCACCCACGAGATCGAGCTGCGCGCCGGCAACGGCTGGTACTGCGGTCGCCTCGGATGGAGGGGAGCCCGCGCGCTCTACGGCGATCGGCCGGGTGTCGCCGCCGCGCTGACCCTGCGTTTCGACGACGGCTCGTCGCGCCGTCTCGTCACCGACGACACCTGGCGGACGGTCCGCACGGCGACGCTCTCCGACGACCTGTACGACGGCGAGCACCTCGATCTGCGCACGCGCCGCGGCGCTGCGCATCCGGTCGTCGTGGAACACCTCGACCGCTCCCGGCTCGTGCCGTTCGCGGGGCCCCCGATCGTGCGGACCGCGCGCGTCGCCCCCATCTCGGCGTGGAGCGACGGCCGCGGCGGCACGATCTTCGACTTCGGACAGAACCTGGTGGGCCGGCTGCGGATGAGGGTCCGGGGGCCGCGCGGCCATCGGCTCACCATGCAGCACGCCGAAGTGCTCGAACGCGGAGAGCTCGCCCGCCGCCCGCTGCGCAGCGCCCGCGCCGAGGATGTCGTCGTGCTGTCCGGCGGCGACGACGACGTCGAGCCCGCCTTCACGTTCCACGGGTTCCGCTACGCGCGCATCCAGGGATGGAGCGCGGTCGAGGGCGACGTGGAGGCCGTCGTCATCGGCAGCGACCTGCGCCGCATCGGACGCTTCACCTGCTCCGATCCGGTGCTCGACCGCTTCCATCGCAACGTGGTGTGGAGTCTGCGCGGCAACACCGTCGGCATCCCCACCGACTGTCCCCAGCGGGACGAGCGGCTGGGGTGGACGGGCGACATCGCCGTGTTCGCCCCCACCGCCTGTTTCCTCTTCGACATGGACGGGTTCCTCCGGGAATGGCTCACCGACCTTCGGTGCGAGCAGGACGATGCCGACGGGCGGGTGCCCTATGTCGTGCCCGATGCGCTGCCGGGGTGGAGCGTGCGCGCGGGGGAGCCGCCGGAGGCGGTCGGCGTCTGGAGCGACGCGGCGGTGTGGGTGCCGTGGGCGCTGTGGGAGTCGTCGGGCGAGCCCGCCGTGCTCGCGGAGAGCTGGGCGAGCATGACCGCGCACGTCGAACGGGTGCTCGGCCGGCTCTCCGCTGACGGGGTCTGGCGCGACGACTTCCAGTTCGGGGACTGGCTCGATCCCACGGCTCCGCCCGACGACCCGTTCGCGGCGATCGCCGACGCGGGCGCGGTCGCGACGGCCGCGCTGCACCGCAGCATCCTGATCCTGTCCCGCGCCGCGAGCGTGCTCGGCCGCCCCGACGACCAGAGGCGGTGGGCGGCCCGCGCCCGGCGGCTGCGCGACGACTTCCGGCACGCGTACGCCGAGCCCGTCGGGCGGCTGCGCTCGGATGCGCCCGCCGTGTATGCGCTCGCGATCGTCTGCGAGGTGCTCGACGGGGCGGATGCCGCGAATGCGGGGCGGCGGCTGGCCGAGCTCGTCCGCGCGTCGGGACACCGCGTCATCGCCGGTTTCGCCGGTGCCCCCTACCTGTGCGACGCCCTCACGGCGACCGGTCATCTCGACGACGCGCTGGCTCTGCTCCTCAACCGCGAGACACCGGGGTGGCTCGCCCCGGTCGACCTCGGAGCCACCACCGTGTGGGAGCGGTGGGACGCGCTCCTTCCCGACGGGACGGTCAACCCGGGGGAGATGACGAGCTTCAACCACTACGCGTTCGGCGCCGTCGCCGACTGGATGCACCGCGTCGTCGGCGGACTCGCTTCCCTCGCCCCGGGGTGGGCTCGGGTGCGGGTCGACCCGCGTCCGCCCGCCGGCCTCGCCTGGGCGCACACCTCGATCGACACGCCGCGGGGCACCATCGGCGTCCACTGGGAACGGGATGCCGAGGGCGCGCTCCACGTGGACTACGCCGCGCCCGAGGGTGTCGAGGTCGAGCTGGCGGAGGAGATCGCTGATCGCGCGCGCCGCGTCCCTCTGGCGTCGCTCGCTCCGACAGCGGGCGAGTGAGACCGGTGCGGCATCCACTCGCCGGCACAGGATCGGCCCCGGGGAGGCGACAGCGTGGCGAGGTCAGGCGTATCGCCGCACAGAATCCCGAATGGCTTCCGCGTGCACGTAGATCTCGTCGATCGACTCGATCGGATGGCGCGTCTCCGCCTTATCCTCGTCGAGTAGGCCGAGGTACTTCTGCTGTGCTGATGATCGATTCGAGGTTGAAGCTCTCCTTGCTCAGCTTCTGGATCTCGGGGATGAGCGTCTCGTCGATGTCGAGAAGATCCAGTACGAGAAACGGCTTCGCGTCCATGCGATTCGGAGCATCGAGATCTGTGTAGAACTGCCACACGACGCCGTTTGTCAGCGCCGCGATCCGCGCGTTGACGCGAGCGTAGCGGGCCTTCGGTTTATGCATCAGCATTGAAGCCGTGTAATTCAGCGACCGGCCCGGAGGGCGGCCGGTCGGTCGCTTGCGCTCGCGCTGCTATCCGGTGAGCGCTGAAGCTCAGTTCTCCTGCAGATGCCGGACGAAGAAGCGGCCGGCGCCGTCGCCCGCGAACGCCGGAACCCCCGTGTGCCCCGCCCATGTTCGCCTCGAGGGTCTTCGTGGGCGACCCGAACGCGTCGAACAGGTCCAGAGCGCGCTGCCGATCGTTCCCTTCGTCGTCCCACTGCAACAGCATGTGCACCGGCACTGTCACGCTTCGCGCCTCCTCGATGATCTGGCGCGGAATGAAGCTGCCCGCGAAGACGCCCGTCGCCGCGATGCGAGCATCGATCGCCGCGAGCCGCGTCGCCACGGCGATAACGCCGCCGGAGATGCCGACGCGTTCGCCGATCGTCGGGAGCACGAGGAGCTCGTCCATCACGCGTCGCCACTCGGGAACGGCTTCTGCGACCAGCGGGAGGATGAAGCGGTCGATGACCTCGTCCGTCGGCAGCATCCCCGCGGTGACGGCCGCACGCATGTCTGCCCGCGCCTGCGCGGTCGCGGGGGAGGGAGAGCGCTCGCCGCTGCCGGGCACCTCGATGGTCACGGCCGCGAATCCCTGTACGGCGGCGTGCTGAGCCCGTGCGCGCAGGCGGGGATACATGCGGTCCAGCCCGCCCGGGTGCCCGAGCAGAAGGAGTGGGACGGGGTGAGCGGAATCGGCGCGCCCCGGCATCCAGAGGATGCCGGGGATGTCGTCGAGGTGGAAGCGGCGTTCGATCGTGCCGTCGTCGAGAGCGCTGTCTGTGGAGAAGTCCATGGCGGTGTCTTTCGGGAGTGCGGTGATGGCGCTCCCGGGCGACTACTGCCCGACCGTGTCCTCGTGAAGGAGCGCCCACGTCGATTCGTTCATGGGTTCCACCTCCTTCTGCCGCACGGCAGGCAGCAGGTTAGCATCGGCGGCGGGAAGGAGCACCGACGCGACCGATGTCGGTGCTCCTCCGGTCCCGGTCCGGGCTCAGGCGAGCGGCTCGTAGACCTCGGTGATGAGGTCGTCTGAGCCCACTTCGGCGGGGGTGTTGAGGTAGATGTTGAAGGCGCGAGCCGCCAGAGTGTCGTCGCCGCGCACGCGGAGACCCTCTGTCGCGAGCCGCTTGTTGATCAGGTCGTGGGCCGCGGTGATCTGGTCGTAAGGGCCGACGACACGAGCGACGAGGCAGTCGCGCGCGGGGAGATCGACGACCTCGAGCGGTGCCTCGACGGCGGTTCCCGGCGCGACGGGGACGAAGATCGACAGGTCGACGTCGCGTTCGGTGTACTGGTCATCGTGCTCGATGACGCCGCACGGGCCCTGCGGAGTGATCGACTGGGCGCCCAGCGCGGGCATCATCTTCTCCCACAGCCGGCCCTCGTCGGAGTAGGTGGGCACGGTTCCCCGCAGGCAGACGAGGGTCATGGCCGGAACGGTGGTGCGGCTGACAGTGATGGACATGGGGTGTTCTCCTTGATCGAGCAGTCTGGTGATGAGAGAGACACGTCCCTGGGCCGCGTGCTGTTCCTCGAGCAGGCTCTCGCGCTGCACGCGCAGCGCGTTCGACCAGGCGGGGGTGTGGCGGGCGGCGAGGAGGATGCCGATGGCGGAGACGCCGAACCCGACGTCGCGGAGGTTGCGGATGTCAGCGGCAGCCTGCAGCTGTCGCGGAGAGTATCGCCGATACCCGCTGTCGGGGTCGACGTGCTCGGGCACCAGCACTCCGTGGAGGTCGTAGTGACGCAGCATGCGCACGGACAGTCGGCTCAGAGAGCTGAACTGTCCGATCGTCATGAGATCGGTGGTCTCGGCCATGAGATCATCGTGGCGTCTCACACGGTGTGAGAGTCAACTCA
>Ga0207655_1000361_pt1 | contig 64830 bp, 105 predicted proteins | sample KBSM44metaG_FD_184398 | JGI IMG/M metagenome (GOLD analysis project Ga0207655, IMG submission 184398) | Miscanthus rhizosphere microbial communities from Kellogg Biological Station, Michigan, USA - KBS M4-4 metaG (SPAdes) (version 2) | ecosystem: Host-associated > Plants > Roots > Rhizosphere >...
CTGGGGCTGTTACGCCTTCCAGTTTTGCTGCGCGTACCGGTGCCGCTGGCACGGCTGGCGTTCTGATCATTGAGGAGTTTGCATAAATGGCCATCGTTCAGAATTGGGCAGTAATAAATACTGCGACATGGATTGTTGAAAATGTGATCGTGTGGGACGGCGTCGAATATACAGAAGATACTGGTGTTGGCTGGACTGTTCCGGATGGGTATCTGGCCGTTCAAACTGACGTGGCCGGTGTTGGCTGGTCGTATTCTGACGGCGTGTTTGTTCCGCCACCAGCGCCTGAAGTCCCGCCGCCAACCCCTGCCGAGATTCTGGCAAGCCAGAGCGCAAAACTGCAAGGCTTGAAGCAGCTAGCGACGGCGCAAAAGTCAGCGCTGATTAATCGCATCGGCGTGCTGAATGACGCCATCGAGCTTGAAGAGGCGACGCCAGCCGAGGTTGCTGAACTTCCGATCAGGCAGGCGCAACTCCTTGAGTGGAAGCGCTACGCCATCTATCTTGGCCGAGTAACCACGCAGGAAGGCTGGCCGCCTGATGTTGTGTGGCCAACACAGCCAGTCGAAGGCATGGACCTCACGGTTTCAGCTACCGCACCGGACATCGTATAAATCGTTATGAGTCGCCACTTGTTCCTTGAGCTGGCGACTCATAACTTTCCGATCCGCCACCGACGTGGTGATCGGTTTCACCCAGCTACACGCCGTATCAATCGGCACGATTGTGCTTTGACAGCCTTGCATCAAGCTCAGCATCAGAATCAGCAGCCATTGTGACTTCAACATGTGCACGTTCCTTGACGGCCTTGACCGTCGCTTGAGCCTGTTCGACTTGTTGGGTTTGTGACGCCTGTTCGACGCCCTGGGTGACGCCTGCGGATTTACCGATGCGGTGTCCAGCGAGTGCGCCGAGTAATGCTACAATGGCGGCGCCGATGGATAGTAGGATCGCTGTCAGGCTCATACGAGCGCCCTCCGCACACCCTCACGAATCACTGACTCGGGATACTCATACCCTGCGTTCTCGTGGTGGATGATCGCTTTGACGAAACCCGCCAAAACCACGGGGTCTTTCAAATTCACATCGACGCCAGGGGTCGTACCAGTCTTCTGCTCGACCGCATGCACATAAGCGCTCGTATCGTTCTCGACTGAGGGTGCCCAACGGCTGATGATCGCTTTCACGGTCTTCAAACCATGTTTGGTCTGATACGTCTGCAACAGTTTGCAGAGTGCGCGGATACCATTCTCGGGAGAATCGAACCGGGCGAAACGTTTCTCAAGGGCGTCGTTCGGCGGCATCTGACCTTGCCACTTATTGGCGCGGTTGTAGTCGATGTTCCCCGGGTTGTTATTCCGTACCCCGCGTGGCGTACTCATACCTTCGGCCCCGATACGGAATGTTGACGAACCTGAATAGCCACGAACGTCGCCATAGACAGACCGATCATCGTGTAGCGATACACGTTTGGATCCATATACTGCTGCATGGATGGTAACCACTGCATCACATCGTTCAGGTTGATGCCACCCAGTACGATGAGTAACCACGTACTCCAGCGTTTGTACCAGACCCGCCATTGTGGGATTAATTGCATAACCGGCCCCTCGTCTATAGAATGTCAAGCACTTATCATACTGGAAGTCACCCATGAAACCTAAAGTAGCCGACAAGAAACCGTCTAAAGATGCTGGTGGTGTAGGACGCAGTAAACCCGCATCGACCAGCACCGGTACCGGTGATGCGGGCGGTAAAGGTCGTACCAAGAAATGATTGTTTCCGTGCTGCTGTGCGTGATAGGCATCTTTGCATGGTGTCAACCGTCGGCAGCACGGCGTAAAACAGCGTTCCTGTTCGCTACACCCACACTTCTATTCGCGCTCATTGCCGGGTTGCTCAGCGACCAATGGTATTACATGGGTGCTGCGTTAACTGATTCGCTTGCTATCATACTGCTATCATTTTTCGTTACCATCGATAAGCTGGCAGTACGGTTGATGATCCTCAGCGCAGTATCTATGTCTCTAAATGTCGTCGGGTTGGCGATGTACGAGATGTATCAACCCTCGACAATTTACGACGCGCTGTTTATCGCCCTGTACATCGGGGTAGTCATCGCTCTTGCGGATCAGGAAGGCTCAAATGTGGGAATTGGTGGAGCTGACAGGTTACGTCCTGGGCATAAGCGCGATGCTGGTGCAAGCCTTCGTATTAGTCATCAGAGCGATCCGCAAGTATGAATATTCTCGACTCTCACGGTCCAAGCTACGTGGTAGCGGGCAGTACGACAGCGACCGGCCTGTCGACGTGGTTGAACCTGATCCCGAGCGAGATCGGTAAACTTGCCACCGTTGTCGGTATCATCCTATCAATAACCCTCATCGTGATGCACGTACGCAAAATGCGTCAGGAGGCGCGAGAGTCTGCATTGCGTGAGGAGATCCTACGTGAACAGCTCAGACGTGAAAAAGCCTCGAACAGTGCCGAGGCTACATTGCGCAGCGTGGGTTAAGCGAACACTCTCCCGCACGCGATCCCGTAATACTCGGGGTCACGTTCAATGCCGATAAATTGACGACCAGTATTTACTGCGGCAACACCAGTCGTACCGGAACCCATTGTGTTATCGAGCACCACGTCACCATTGTGGGTGTAGGTATGAATCAAGTACTCCATAAGGTCGACAGGTTTTTGAGTGGGGTGAAGACCCCGCCCTTCACGACATGAAAAATGCAACTGTGAGTCCGGATACTTTTCCTCGTAAATCTTTCCCTCGTAACTGGCGTTGGTGACTAACGGGATTGCTTTTGTCATACCATTGTTTCCACCGAGTTTGATCGGGGTGCCCCTCTTGATCATTTGAGGGTTGTACGTGGGCATTTTCCCGTCGTGACTAAAAACGCAAACATCTTCGTGGGTCTTTAGCGGCTGACGCTTAGCTTGCGCGAAATTGGCTCCAAACTTCTTATCCCATGACCAACTATAGGCGTATCGCTTTAGGTTTGACGCGATCATCACAGTGGTGAATGGCTGACTAGCGTTCAGAACGATTGCCCCGCCGCGTTTCAACACTCGATAATATTCGGGCCAAAGCAGGTCAAATGAAATTACCTGATCCCACTTACATGCCGTAGTTCCATACGGTAAATCGCAAAGCACCATGTGGACTGAGTCGTCCGGTATCTCTTTCATCCGTTCCAAGCAATCACCGTGCATTAACCACACACTGTCCGTTCTGATATCCATTACGCACCTCCTATCAACGGATTCACCAGTTTCTCGGCTTCCTGTATATACCACTCGTAATTCAGATCCGACCAGTCAAAGTGACGCGCATCGGCGCATTCTGTGACGCGCCAGCCGCTGCATATACCGGTTTCACGGGTGTCATGCTTGCTGCGGTTGCCCGTGTGGATTCGTGTGTCCCACGGCGTACCGGCGCTGTCGAGATCACCGGGTTGACCCGTAATCTCACGCATCACGGCGTTGAAATTCGAGTCGGTCAACTTCGCCTTACGTTTCCACGTCCCAGGCTCACCCGTCGGCGGTGCGACCTTCACGAGCGATCCACCGTTGCGGCTGACGAAGTAACGGGTTGTCCCCTGCAACTGTTGATCGATTCCCCAATCCTTGAAACGCAGGTGCAGCGAGTTCGACCGAGGCACTTTTGCGCGGCACATGAAATCAAACGGGTCGCGGTGATTAGTAATGAACTCACGTACCGATTCGCCACGCACCAACGCCGCTTCAGCCGCCCGGGCGACCACTTGTGCCGATGGGTCTTGGTGCCACAGGGTGTTGTATTCGTATGCGCCTTTTCTTTTGGGGGATGCGTCCCCGCATGCCACGCCGATGTAGTTGTTACAGTCGCGCTGGAAGAATTTCGAATACTCTTCGGTCTCCAAATTGAGCATGGTAACGTCTTGCCACCACTGGCACACCGAATCCACGTGGGATTTGTACTTGCGTGGGTAGACGAACCCGACCCCGTCGGTGTTGATGTTTATCATGCGCAGATGTGGTGTTTTGATCAGTTGTTCAACCAGCATGCACAGCATCAACTGACCGTTCACTGTGATAGCCATCGTGAACTTTGGGTCATAGAACGGACTGTATACGTTGTTGCTGTCACCATACGTGCCGTTCAGTGCCAGCTTGAGCATTTTGGATTCGTTTGATTTTTTGTCGAAGCTGCGTCGCTGGTTGAACATGTCTTCGTAGATGTCGCAGAACTTTTCACTGAGGTGTTCCGGGAACAATCGATTCTTGATCGCCATGGACGGGTAATAGCTGGTGACATCTCGCAGCTCAATGATGAACTCTTCGTCTTCGACGAACGTCGACCAGTTCGCAGCAGCGTGTATGCCTCCGGTGCCGAACTTATATTCTAGGCCGTCAACGGTTGTTGTTAGGTCCGCAAAAGTACCCTTTGTTTGAGTGATGGTTGTCGAGTTGAAAAAGTCAAGAATTCGTTGGAATTCTTGACGCTCGAACTTTACGTAAGGAAATATCACGTCTGCGAGTCTGATGGATGGGCGAACTGTTTGACGCGGCTGCTTACCGCCTGGACCTCGAACGAAGCATTCAACACCGGCCTTTTCCAATTCCATAATGAAATAGTCTTTGCCGATCTTCGTATCGTTATGGTTCATGAAGTCGCGTTGGTATTTCGCGGTCAACTGTTCCCTAAACTGGATCTGCTCTAAATTTCGAACGTAGAATTTCAGTGTCTCTCGGACGTCGTGTTTGTTGTACCCAATTAGTACATCCTTCTGCGGGTCGGTAAGAACGGTACCAACGGGGAACGGTAGGTCGATTACGTTGCGGGATCGCATTACAATCTCAAGCGCCTTGAGGCTCGTCGATTTTGCCATGTTGTCGAAATGGCAAATTTTGAACAGGTCGATCTGCTCAAATACCCTGTCGTCCGCCCACACCATCGATCCAAACTTATCGTCGGATTTGATCAGGGTCATTGCCTTGGCATAGATCCCGGCGACAGTACAGTCGGGGTTTGCGATGATCCAGTGAAGGATTGGATAGTCGAACCCCAAGTTGTTGAACCCGATCCCACGGGCCCCAGAACGCCCCAATCCGAGAGCGAATTCAATGAGCTCAGGGGCTTGATTGCGACGGTCGGAAATTTCAAATACGACCTCTAATCCTGTGGATGCATGCGTGAACGTGCACGTGTAGCAATTTGGGTAGGTCTCTTCGTCCCAGCCCCAATCGCGTGGATTAAGCGGCGCAGCAACGCTGAACGCTTCAGGTGTGCCGCAGTGGGGGCATTTGTCGAGGTCGGCGGGGTATGTCTTGCCGCAACCGTTGATAGGTTCGCAGCGACTCAGTAATCGCATCATCGTTCTCCCTGTGTGAAAAAGCCCGGTCTGTGCCGGGCTTCGCGTAGTGTGACAGATTGGTCATTCCACGTGCGATAAATATTCGTGAATCGCGTCCAGGCCGATGGCGTTGAGCAAGTCAACATAGCTACCGCTGTGTGAAGTCGATACCCAGTTACTCAGCTCGCCGGGTGTGAAAGCATCCAGAAGCTTGATCGCCCCAGCCTCGTCGATGATGTCGCGCATATCGAGGTCATGGAGTCGGTCGTCAAGGTCCATACCGTCCACGATGTCACGCGGGTTGGCATCTACAGTGACGCAAATCTGATCACGACTGACCGTTGTAACGGTTACTTCACTGGCGTAGAACGTGACTTCGCTCATAGTGTTACTCCGTAAGTTTTACAGATGTCGATCAGATGCAGCGCCTGACTCTCGGCGTCATCGACCGCGTTGTGGTGTGTACCGACCCGCTTCAACTGCGCCTGCGGATACAGCGATTTGATGGTGCGATAGCAGCGGTCGTACCAGAACTTCCAAGGTTGTTCCAGACCGGTCAGCTTGTACGCGTTCGACATGATCACGTTATCGAATGTCGCGCCGTTGCCCCACATGCCTGACACTTGGTTTTCCCAACAGAACCGGGAGAAGTCGCCCAATGCTTCGGAGATGGTCGGAGCATTCTCGTTACCCATTGTCTCGATGTCGAGCATGGTTTGCATGTGAATTCCCTGACTGAGTGAAAGGCCCGTGTCACCGGGCCAGTCGGATGGTTATGCGACGAGTTTGCAGTGGGAGGCGACCAGCGTTTCGTTCCAACCCGGCATCGCGAGCCATTCAGCCTTGGTCAACACGTTGCCGTTGTACTCGTACTTCTCGATGACCGGGACCACGACAGGTGGCGGAGTTACCAGATCGTGAGCTGGCGGCGGCGGTGTAACAGCAGCGGTGACGACTGGTGGCGGGGTGTGAGTCACTGGCGGCTTCGCTGCGACCGGTGCACCACTCTGATCAGTACCACCGTTTACGACCACACCGCCCTGGATACCGGCGAACTCGACGTCGGCGTTAAATGCGCCCTCGCTGACGATCTCGATACCCGCCTCGGCAAACATCAGGCCTTCGATGTTCTGGTACATGCCGGCGTTGGTCTTCACGGTTGCCGCACCGTTGAACTTGGTTGATGCGACGACCCAGAACCAGTCGCCCTTTTTCACGGCGGATTTGTTCAGGATCGGTTGCTTGTTGCCGTCGATCAGGGTCACCGGACCCATCGCCTTGTAACGTGTGAACTTGATCAACCAGTGACCGGCTGGACGCGACTCAGTGCCGAGTTTGGTCGGGTCTTCCGGGGCGTCACAGTCTTCGATTTTCCAGTTGAAACCGGCCTGACCACAGAGCGCGGCGGTGCACTTCGAATCGCCTGCCGCCTCGTTGTACATGGTTGTCCAGATCGCGTCCCAGGTTGGACCCTTTGGCACTGCGAAACCCATGAACCAGTGGTGTTTGCCTTCGTCCGGTTGAGGCTTGCCCTCGTGGTCGGTGATCTTCAGCTCGAACGGGGAGCCCATAACCAGACGTGCTTTAAACGGGGTGTATTTGGTAGTCATGCGTTATTACCCTTGTGTGTTGAATATCTGACGGATCTTGGCACCGTCGACCTCGACCAGCTTCAGTGCGGTCATTGGTGTCTCACTGTATTCAGCTATGACGGATTCGTCAATACCTTTTTTACGAACTTGTGCCGGTGTATCCATTTCGACAGGTTTGCGGATATCCACGCCCAGCAAATCACCCATCATGATCACCTCGGCGTGTGGTACGTCTTTTTTCCAACGCTCACGACCCTTACCGCGTTCGGTGCTGAAATACGACACGAGCCCGCCATTACTCAGCTCGTGAATCGCCTGTTCTTCCAGGCCGCTGAGACGGTACTCGATAGCCTTTTGTGCACGTCGCAACAGCTTCAAATCCACACCGAGGTTATGCCCAGCCAGCGTGTGGGTTTGAAGCAATCCGGCGAAGTCGATACCCTCGTAAGCAACACGACTCAGCGTGTCGCAGTTCGCCCGGGCCGAACAGTTTTTACATTGTGGTCCAGTCTTGCACGGCGGTGATTCACCGGTTACGACTGGCAACGCTCGGTGCAACTCGTTCCAGTATTTAGCGACCCCGTCGGCGCCAGCCGTGACGAACCATTTACGAATCGTGCCCTGACTGGTGAACCCACGGGGTTGTACGACGCGTAAATCCAGCTTGACCGCCTGACGCACCGGTTCGGTAATATCGAGCGCCTGGATGATTCCGAACGCGCCGATTAGCAACTGCCAGTTTTCGAATACGTCAACGATGCTGTGACCGAACTTCGCATCCCATACGGTCAGGACATTACTCGACACGTCGTACACGTAGGCGTCGGGAATACAGTACCAACCCTGTAACCAGCGACTCAGGTCGACGCGTTGTTCGACGCACACCTCCTTGGTCAGAAAGTTGAAGTCGCAATACTTCGCTACGTCATTGACGTATTCGTATGCCGCGTCAAACAGTTCCTGTGTGATCACAACGCCGTCTTTGCTCAGGCTCCCGACGATGCCGGAAAAATCCAGCACGCCACCTTTGCGCCAGCGTTCCAGCAGTTGCTGACTGGCTTCGTGACAAGCGCGACCCTCAAGCTTCGACTCGGATGGTTCAGATGGTACACCTGGATAGGCGGCTCGGGCTTGCGCCGCCCCCAGGCAGCGCATCCAGTCGTTACTGTCGTGAACTAATGGAAGGATCATGGTTGCACCCCGATGTAGGCTCACGCCTCGTTAACATCGTTAAATAACTTTTGAAACGGTGAATCCTTCAGTACCCGAACGGGCCGTTTATTCGGTTCACCGACGAACTTCACAGTGTGCGATTTTTCATTCTCGCGGACCACCGTCACAGCCTGCAATACCCCTGACTTGTATGCGAGGATCATGTCGTTACTCCCCAAACGCAGCTTGGAATTGCACCAAAACTTGCGGAATAAGGTCACTGCGCTGACCCAGTTGTTGCAGGGTGGTCAGACCGTTCGCCGCCAGGATCTCGTTAACGCGAGTCACCATCGCTGGTTTCGCCGCTTCGTCTTTCGGGGTGCGACTGGTGAGCCACGACATGAGTTGAGCGAACGTTTCGATTGCTGGTTTGTCGACAGTGATCGGCGGCGCTACGGCGGTAACCGGTGGGACGACTACAGGTGGTGCGATGGTGACTGGGGGTGCTACGACGACCGGTTCGGTAACGCCCTGTACGATATCTACGAACGCATCGACTTCAGCGTCGGTGAGAGTCGCATGGTCGGCGTTAATCGGATGAGTTTCGGTGTCATACCGTGGCTCGGCAGTCTCAGCCGCCGCGTCAGCTACAGCACCGGGAGACACGGGAATCGCCATCAGGTCGGTCAGCTCAGCGGTCACACGGGCCAATGTGGCGTCCCACTCGTCCTGTTCAACAGTCTTCGGCTTACGACGCACACGCCACGACCCGTCGGTGTTGCGCTCACGGCTGCCAGCGTGGATACGTGCGTCCCATGGTAGACGGTTGACGTCGAGGTGACTGGTACCAGCCATGGTGACCGATGGAGCGACAGGGTCGATCACTTTGACGTCGCCGTAACCTTCCGGGGTTTCAACAGTCGCCACGATATCCACGGGGTGGACGACACCTGGCTCACGGACGATAACGGTCGCTGGTGGCTCAACCGGATCAGGGGTTTCAATTGTCACGCCGACAGTTAATTCAGGGTTCGCGGCTGCCAGTCCACGAGCGGCTTCGAACAATGTTTCACGACTCACAGCGGCGGCGAGTTCAGGTTTTGGGATCGCGAAACCCCGTGCCCCGGCCAGCGATTGAAACAGGATGCTGAGGTGATACAGCTCCGCACCAGATTCCGAACCGTCTACTTGAATATGCATGTTTATTTCTCTGCGTTGGTTGAATGTGGGGCAATCCTATGCGAGTATGACGGTGTCGTCAACACATCAGGGGAATAAAAATGGGAATGCGTGAAGAGTTTGAAGCGTGGTATCTGGAAACGAGCGATGTGGATATTCGTCCGGCGCGAATCGATGATCATTACGTGCTACCGGTACATAATGTCGCGTGGTGTGCATGGCAAGCGTCCCGCACATCACTGGTGATCGAACTACCGCGCCCCCACTTCGAGTTTGAAGGTGACCCAGCGCCCGAGCTGTTTGCTTCCGAGGTCCACGCAGCGCTCACCGACGCCGGAGTGTCCTACAAATGAATGTCATGACCATAGTTTACACCGGCTCACGCGCCACACCCTGGACGACCGTATTGGAACGCCTGATGGGTGAGCTGTCCGGCGGGTATAACTTCGGGACACCACGTGTTGTTTCTCGCTCGGATGAGTCGATTACGGTCACAGTCGATGCGGTTAAGCGGGGTGAGTCACAGTGACCGTCGCCCTCCACCGAACGTTACTGGCTGATGCGGTTGCGCGGATCACGCTGCGTCCGTATCAGCAGAAACTACGCGACGATGTGGAATCAGCGTGGGCGATGGGCGCGCAAAACGTTCTCGCTGTGTTGCCCACGGGCGGTGGTAAAACCGCGCTGTTCTCGACGATCATGGCCGACGAAACTCACGCATCGTGTGCCGTCGCTCACCGTCAGGAATTGGTCAGCCAGATCAGTTTGGCGCTCGCCCGCAACCGTGTGCGCCACCGGGTCATCGGGCCGCAGTCAGTCGTCAAGATGATCGTACGCCTGCACATGGAAGAGGTCGGCGCATCCTATTACGATCCTTCCAGTAAATGCGCAGTCGCCGGGATTGACACGCTGGTACGTCGTGGTGATCAGCTCGCGTCGTGGTTGCCGACCGTCAAGCTGTGGGTAATGGACGAGGCGCACCACGTCCTCAAGGATAACAAGTGGGGTAAGGGTACGTCGATGTTCCCGAACGCTCGTGGCCTGGGTGTAACTGCCTGGACACGACGCGCCGACGGTATGGGTCTCGGGCGTCACGCCGATGGGGTGATGGATGCGCTGGCGGTTGGTCCGACCCAGCGTGAACTCATCAACATGGGGCACCTGACCGATTACAAACTGTTCGCGCCAAAGTCGGACTTTGACCGGTCGAGTCTCACGAATGCCGTCAGTAAAACCACGGGTGAGATTTCTGCACACGCATCGGCCCAAGCAGTCGCCACGTCGTCGCTGGTTGCTCATGTCGAAAAAGGTCAACTCACGGGTGATCTCGTACGCACCTATCGGAAATTACTCGATGGTTTGCTGACGATCACCTTCGCCCCGGACATCGCTACGGCTACTCAATTTGAGGCCGAATACAACGCGGCGGGCATCCCGGCAAAAATGGTACATGGCGGGTCGGGTGACGAGGAACGCTACCAAGCGCTGCGCAAGTTCCGTGATCGGGGCTATCTCGTACTGGTGAACGTGGGGCTTTTCGGGGAAGGCTTTGATTTGCCAGCCATCGAGGCGGTACAGGACGCAGCGGCCACGGAATCGTCCCAGGCATTCGTGCAGCGCGCCGGTCGAATGTTACGCCCACTCCCGGGTAAGAAGTGGGGTATTTACGTCGACCACGTGGGGAACATCGCCCGCCACGCCACGGTTGTACATTATCCGGACGGCTCCAAGGTCGAGATCGCTCACGGTGAGCCGTCGCTCGACCGTCGGGAACGTCGCAGTGTGGGTAAGAGTGAAATCAGCGACACCCGGACATGCAATACCTGTACCGGTACATTCCCCCGCTTCCTCGACGCGTGCCCCTACTGTGGTGAACCGATCCCGGCACCCGCGCAACGCTCGTCTGTCGAGTGGGTCGACGGCGACCTGTACGAACTGGACGCCGCTACCCTCGCGACGATGCGCGCAGCGATTGCCCGTGTGGATATGGCACCCGAGGACTACCGTAACCAGTTGGTCGCGCAAGGGTGTCCACAACTGGGCGTACTGGGCAACGTGAAACGTCTCGTGGCGACTCAGGAAGTCGTGGCGCAGTTGCGTGAGGCTGAGGCGGTGTGGGCGGGTTACGAGCGAGCTGCTGGACTCAGTGACCGGGAGATCATGCGCAAGTTCTTCAGCGTGTTCGGGGTTGACCTCTGGACCGCTCAAACGTGGAAAGCCGCCGACATGACGGCATTAATCGAACGAATCAATGGGAGTATTAGACGATGATTGTGGCGTGGTGGTCGGCTGGAGTTACAAGCGCGGTAGCTTGCAAAATGGCAATTGATAAGTATGGATCGGAAAATGTTGACCTCGTGTATTTCCACATCGCCAGTGCACACCCTGACAATCAACGATTTATGGCCGACTGTGAGCAATGGTATGGGAAAACTATTCGGACCGTATCGAGTGAAAAGTACGATGATCAATTCGATGTGATTGAATCCACCCGTTTCATAAATGGTCCGTACGGTGCCAAATGCACTGGGGAACTTAAGAAAAACGTTCGACTCAAGGTACAGCGCGACAACGAATATAGTGCGCAAGTTTTTGGTTTTGAATACTCCCGCAAGGAAATAAATCGTGCGCTACGGTTCGCAGATCAACACCCCGAGACTAACCCTCAGTTTCTGTTAATTGACGCCAGATTGACCAAGCAGGACTGCGTCAATGTGATCGCCGCACAGGGGATCGCAATTCCAAAAATGTACGAACTTGGGTACCCCAATAATAACTGCGTGGGTTGCGTCAAGGGTGGTATGGGGTATTGGAATAAAATTCGTGAAGATTTTCCAAACGTTTTCGTGCGCATGGCGATGACAGAACGTGACGTCGGCGCATCCTGCATCAACGGTGTTTATCTAGATGAACTAGACCCCAGCCGTGGTCGAACATCCAAAATATATATGCCCGATTGCGGAAGTATGTGTGAGATTAAATATGCAGATATAGAACACCCGTTACTCGCGTCATATTTCGAGGACTACATCACAGGTCTGTACTTTTGGCTCGGCGAACCACTGGTTACCGACGGGCGCACGCACACCTGGGAATCACTTACTGTGGAGTTACCAGCATGAGCCTTGTCGCCTGGGCAGTGAAACACGGGGTGAGTCATGCAGCGCTCGCCGAACTGTACGATATGTGGGGGATCGGTGAGTCGCATGAATCCGCATCGACGAAACCGAAGTCCGAAGCTGCAGTACAGAATGCCGTACGTCAGGAATGGTCGGAACTCGGCGGGCGTGGATGGCGGAACAATAACGGGGCTTACGATGCGAAACATCCGCCGTCGCCCGGTACGCGATGGGGTCTGTGCAATGATTCGGCGGCGATGAACAAGAAGGTCAAGTCGAGCGACCTCATCGGACCACTGCCGCGCCTCATCACGCCTGAGATGGTCGGTACCACCATTGCGCAATTCGCCGCCCGTGAGTGCAAACCCGAGGGGTGGGTTTATTCAGGAACGGAACGGGAAGTTGCGCAGCTTCGGTTCGGGCAGATCGTCACGATGTTGGGCGGCGACTTTAAATTTGTAACTGGACCGGGGTCATTCGATTGACGGTATCGTCATACCTCGTCACAATGGCGTCACGCACCAATCACGAGTGACATTCATGGCTGCTTATTATAACGAAATCGATCCGTTCTCGGCCCAATGGCTACGGAATCTGATCGCCGCCGGACACATCGCACCAGGGGAAGTAGATGAACGCAGTATCGAAGATGTCAGACCCGACGACTTGCGAGAATTCACGCAGTGCCATTTCTTCGCCGGAATTGGCGTGTGGTCATACGCATTACGACAAGCTGGGTGGCCTGACGATAGACCAGTATGGACAGGCTCTTGCCCCTGCCAACCTTTCAGCCAGGCAGGCGAGGGAGTGGGGTTTGCTGACGAGCGGCATCTCTGGCCATCCTTTGAATGGCTCATCCTCCAGCGCCGCCCTACAGTCATCTTTGGAGAACAGGTTGCGAGCAAGGACAGCGATCCTTGGGTCGACCTCGTACACGCTGATTTGGAAGCCATGGGTTACGCCTTCGGGGCAGTCGCGTTTCCGTCTGCGGGCGTCGGTGCGCCGCACATCAGAGACAGATTATTCTGGGTGGCCGACGCCGACGACGAGAGACTGGAAGGATGGGAAATCAGCGTCGGCCAACGTACCGATAAACTCACTGCTTGGTCGGACTGTGTGGTTATACGGGGACGGGACGGCAGCCGGAGGCCAGTTGAACCCGGAACACTCCCGTTGGTTGATGGGTCTCCCGGGCGAGTGGGACGAATCCGCGCCTACGGGAATGCCATCTGTGCCCCGGCGGCGAAAGAATTCATAGCGGCGTACATTGACGCGCCTGTCAGCGAGTGACACACTGTCGCCAATGCCAATATATTAAGAGTGGGACACACATATGAGTCATTTGAAAGACAAGATCCTTGACGCAGCGTTCGCTCTGGCGTGTGAGTGTGGGTATCGCGGTATTCGTAGAGACGCAATTGCAGAGCGTGCGGGTGTGGCGGGTGGTACTGTGAACCTGCACTACGGGAAAATGGACGACCTCAAGGTCGCGATCATGAAACGCGCCATTGAATCGGAACAGCTTGACATCTTGGCGGCGGGGATGGCTGAGGGTGATCAGACTGCCATGAAAGCGCCGAAAGCTTTGAAGGTGCGAGCGCTTCAGACGTTGCTTTGACCATCTAACACGCTAGCGGGGAGCTAAAGCGTATGCGTAAAAGAATCTCGAAGTCAGATCGGGGGGCGCAGTTGTCTGCCCGCGCTTTAGCTGACGGATACGAATTTGTGGGTTGGGTTGGTGAGTTTAAGAATAGTTCTACAAAAGCTGTAATGCGGTGCGCCGCGCACGGTGATTGGCCCGCACTGTTCAACAATCTAATAAAAGGTTCACGTTGTATCGGCTGTCGCAATGAGGCGTATTCGACCAATCGTCGAAAAAACGTTACGGAGGTTGAAGACCGTATCCGGGTGCTGACCGCCGAAAAAAACCTGACATTCGTAAAATGGTGTAGTGGGTACAAGAACAAAAACACCCGACTCGTTGTGAGTTGCGCAATTCATGGGTCGTGGGAAGTATCCGTGTCAAATTTCCTACGCGGTACAGGATGTGACGGCTGCGGTGGTCATTATAAATATTCACAGGGTGAACGCGAAGCTCAGGTGCGAGACCTCTGTATCGACACACATTACTCTTTTGTCGGATGGGAAACACATTATCAAGACCAACGTAGTAAGGTGATCGTGAATTGCTCGCTACATGGTGACTGGTCCGCAAATATTGGCAATTTCATATCTAAGGGTACGCGTTGTGCCGCCTGTTCGTGGACTGGGTATGACACCGGTCGCCCTGGGACACTCTATGCGCTGCTATCAGAATGCGAGACGATGGTCAAGATTGGCATCAGCAATCGACACGTTAAACGTCGTCAAAAACTCGCCCGCGTAACACCCTTCAAATTCTCAGTTCATCGCGAAATCCATTGTGAAGATGGCGCGGTGCCTCGCATGCTCGAACGTCTTTTCCATAACCAGTTCCCATCAGTAGGACTGACAGGATTCGACGGTGCGACCGAATGGCGTCAGATGTCTCCGGACATCACTACTTGGCTGGAACTCCTAAAATGAATAATTTCATCATTTGCAAAACTATCCCGTCGACCAACCGTCCGGGTAAAACTGAAAAAATGCCGTGTGACCTGTCAGGTAAAGTTGTCAGCCTCCACGTAGCGGACCGTATGTCGCACGCTGACGCGATGGATCGTGCGGCCCTACTGGGTGCCGAATATCGCCCTGCTACGATCTTGAACGGTGACGGGCGCTTCTGTATTGATTTGGACGCGTGCCTTCTGCCTGACCAAACTTGGTCCCCTCTCGCGATTGAACTGTGCACTCGATTCGCTGGGTGCATGACGGAAACATCCAACAGCGGTACAGGTCTCCACATCTTCGGCGTGGTGGTTGGTGACATGCCTGACCACGGGTGCAAAAACATCCCGCTCAACATCGAGTGCTACACCGATGATCGTTTCATCTGCCTGGGGACGGGTGCATCTGGCGATATGATGCACCCGAGTGACGTCGCCTTTAACCAGACCGTGGCGCAATACTTCCCCGCTGAGATCGCTGTCAATCCGACCACATGGACGACGGTACCCCATCCTGATAGTTGCCCCATCCAGGACGACGCACGACTCATTGAGAAAGCCCTGACAAGCGAGGGTGTGATGTCGATTTTCGGCGGCAAAGCATCGTTCAAAGACCTGTGGGAGCGGAACGTTGATGCCTTGGTCGAATCGTGGCCTTCCGATGACGGTAGTTACGACGGTTCATCTGCTGATGCATCTCTGGCGCAGCGTCTCGCTTTCTGGTGCGGTGGACAGCACGACAGGATCGAGCGCCTGATGCGCATGAGTGCAATGGTCAGACCCAAGTGGGACAAACATAAGTCTTATATCCACCGCACGATATGCGGTGCTGTGGCGCGTCAGACGAGCTGGTATAGCGTTGGCAAACCTATCGAGATTGCGCCTACGCCAGAGGCGTCGGTTGCTCACATTCCGTTCATGCGATCCGGATTCCAGTTTCTGCCCGCGAGCCAATTGATCGAGCATTTTGCTGGTTGTGTCTATGTTGCTGATGCCCACCGTGTATTCATGCCAAACGGTGCGATGTTGAAGTCGGAACAATTCAATGCGCTGATGGGCGGCTTTGTCTTCAGCCTGGATGATACAGGTGAGAAGACCACCAAGAAGGCTTTCGAGGCGTTTACCGAAAACCAATGCGTATCGTTTCCCAAAGTCGACTCGCATATTTTTCGCCCTTCTGCACCGCCTGGGTCGATCATCGAGGAAGAAGGTTTCCGTATGGTGAATACGTACGTCCCCGTGAACATCCACACCGAAGCTGGTGATGTGTCCCCGTTCCTCAACCATCTGGCGAAATTGCTACCGAACGAGCGGGACCGTACCATTGTCTTGTCCTACATGGCCTGCATCCTTCAGCACAAGGGGTACAAAATTCAGTGGACCGTTTTACTCCAGGGTACAGAGGGGAACGGGAAGACCCTTCTAACTCGTTGCGTGGCATATGCGATAGGTCAGCGATATACACACTTCCCCGCCGCCGCTGAAATCTCGGAAAAGTTCAACGCATGGCTCTTCGACAAGCTCTTTATTGCAGTCGAGGACATCAATGTTCCGGACCATCGCACCGAAATTATTGAAATTTTGAAACCAATGATAACTGGCACACGTCTTGCACGTCGGGCCATGCAGCAAGATCAGACCATGCACGATCTCGTCTGTAACTTCATGTTTAATTCAAACCACAAAGCCGCAATCAAGAAAACTCTGTCAGATCGGCGCTTCGCTGTGTTCTATACAGCGCAACAGGACGCGACTGATCTGATCCGTGATGGCATGGGTGGGAACTACTTCCCGGATCTCTATGAGTGGTTGCGCAATGGTGGGTATGCCAAGGTCGCCCACTATCTCAATCACTATGAAATCCCGGCAGCGTTCAACCCCACTACTGAGTGCCAGCGTGCACCCCATACCAGCACTACTGCCGAAGCGGTGGAAGCAAGCTTGGGAGCGGTCGAGCAAGAGATTATGGAGGCGATTGAAGAGGGAAGAATTGGATTCGCGGGCGGTTGGGTGTCGAGCATGGCACTGGATGCACTGATCGAACGGCTGCGCATGGGTCGTGCCATCGCCCCGCGCAAACGTCGCGACCTGATGAAGTCCATCGGCTACGACTGGCACCCGGCGTTGAAGGATGGTCGCGTCAATAATCACATCCTCATGGATAACGGCAAACCACGCTTGTACATCCGCCAGGGTCACATCCACGCCAATCTGGTCGGGGGTGCCGAAGTGGTACGTCATTACGAGGCGGCGCAGGGTGACCCCGTGGCGATTGCGGCGTTGGCGCAACAGGCCGTATAGCCCCTAACGGGGCTTTTTATTCCCGAGGTATTGACGGACTCGTCAGGATGACTAATACTGGTCATGACATCAATTAACACACGTAGGAGCGGGACTGAAATGAGTGATGACCAACGAGCATTTCCAATGTATTTTCACAGCGCTGCGTCACCGCAAGGCGGTATGAGCCTTCGTGATTACTTCGCGGCCAAAGCGATGCAAGGTTTTCTCTCTGACCCAAACGTGAGTGTCGGCAACGACGCTGGCGCGGTGAAATTGGCTAAGTCTGCGTATGGTGTGGCCGACGCAATGCTCATGGTCCGGGACGGTGACGTATGAAACAGCTCGCAGCGATTTGGTACAACCGGGCACGGGCGGCTGAGACCACCGTGGATATGCTCCAGGCTCGACTCAACGTGATGCGCGGCGTTGCGCTCGTCGGGTGGGTCCTCATGCTATTGGTGATTCTATGACTATCGGGTTCTGCGATTGCAATCAGGGGCGACTACCGTGCACGTGTAAACCTGACTGGTCGACAGCACCAGACGACGCCACGCACTGGGGACCGGCCACTATCGCCTACCATGCGTCATGGTATCGCTTCGGGAACGATGTGTGGGCTGGCATGACCGTGGATGGGTACCGGGAATTCAAGGATCAGTGCGCGTGGCACACCTATGGGCGTGAAACGCATCGACACGATCTGGAGGCTCGACCATGAAACCCGTAGCGTTTATTTACACGTGTCGTAACCCGGGCCAGGCGGCATTACTGTGGAATCACCAACCGCCACCATTCGGTCATGGGTGGATCGACGTTAAGCGCGTGGGACTCGTGCGAGAGGATGAGGTCGAGGCGTTGCGTAAGGCACTTCAAGATCTGTACGACGAAACGACCCGTATCAATAACCCACAGTGGGAGGGTTCACCCATGCAACAACAATGTGCCGCTGTTCTCTATGGAGTGACACCATGAGTGGGTGCCCAGTACGTTACACATGCCCCAAGATCGACAAGGTGATTGAACAGTGTCGAGATTTGCAGGATCGCATCGACGAGCTGCTGACCGGTCAATTCCACTGGGGTGGTTCACTCGTCGAACAACTTAACCTGATCGCCGAGGCTCGCGCAAAGTTTGAACCATTCGACCTTCTGGAAGAGCTACGCGAGAACAATGAGGATCTGCGTAGCTGGGGTGAAGAACAGGAAAATAATTACGCTTGGGAAGTCGAAGCCCGACGTCTCGCCGAAGAGGTGACACCATGATTCAGGACCATACGATTGATCAAACGCTTATCGAACTGGCTCGCACGATGAAAGCGCTCAAGGCGTTGCGGGCGGCTCGTAAGTCCGGAACAGCGTCAACGGGGTATAAGATTTGTGAGAATTGCTCGGGCGTAAATCACTTGAGTCGTAACACCTGTTTCAATTGCGCTGATACATACTTTACATGCTGTGTCGTCGCGAGTCCGGAACACGCCGCCGCTACCCGGGCGAGCATGGATCTGACGCGTAAGCTGGCTGACTTGAGGCAGGGGCGGTAGATATGGCGATTTTGACGCTTGCGTATCTGTATCTGATGGACGGACTGTTGAATCTTAAATTTCCAGTCCACAGCCGAAGCGTTACCGTGAATCAGCTACGACAGCAGCGCATTGTGACGACACTGAACATGTCATTGCTACTAGCTGCTGGTGTAGCGTCCAGGCTGTTAACGTGAGCACCCACACCAGATGTCGCAAGTGTGACGCCCGTAAAGCCCTGGCGCGGTGGCCGACGTCTCGTCGTTGCATCTGTGGCGGCGAGTATCGACTCGATGCGTGGATGAACTCACGTGTGGCCTGTCACTGCGATGGGTATTGGTTCATCCACCGTCAAGGCTCGGGACAATGTAACTACAACCCCAACAGGAAGGATTGGCGCGAATGACCAACCAGTGTCCCCAGTGCAACTGCACCGATCTGATACGGTATAGCTCGCTGAATATGAAGCAATGTCCCGATTGTAAAACCGAGATCCCCTGGCATTTATCGGACGGGCAGAAACCGTTGGTCGGGTCGAATCGTCAGGACCGTAAATTAAATATTGACGTGAATGACGGACTCGTCAATACTCCACACAACGAAATGAATTAACCCCGGAGAAGAGTCATGGAAGTCAACGCCAAAGCCCGTATCGAGATCATGCATTCTAAACGTGGCCTACAGTCGATTACCAAAACGTGGTCAGGCATCGGTTGGGAGTGGCTTGGTGCGAAAAATCCTTTACTTCCTGAAATTCTCAAATCACTTCACGAAACGGGTAAGGCTGAGGTAACAGACGCCAGTGGTACAGCGTACCTGAAAGCTCTTGACCCGATGTATATCTGACCGGAGCTGTGACCCATGTGCAAAGCCCGACGAGTGAACGATCAGTACCACTGCCACGTGTGTGGCTTCCAATGGGATGTAGACGACGAGGATCGACCAATGTGTAAATCAGGTAATGCGGTACGTATGCTGGGTGTGGCACTCATGCTGGTGACGGGTGCTGCCAGCGCTACAGACTGTGACGGTACTCGTGCCGGGGAACTCACACGGCAAACCCTGGCGATTGCTGAGGTGTGTCTCGTGACGGTGCAGGCGGTCGGTATGAACGTCGGTGGACAGTCTGTCGAGTGTCAGGCGGCGCGGAACACAGCGCTGTCACAGCAGGCCGAGGTGCGCCGTATGGCTGATGCAGGGTGCACCACTTATTACAATGGTCCCAGCAAGGCTGACGTTCGTCGCCTGGGTGAGCTGGGTCAAGCGTTTAATGCCGCTCGTCGGTGATCCAAGCCCCTCGGGGCTTTTTATTTGCGCGCGTATTGACGGTGTCGTCATTAGGGATAATAATTATCACGTCATCATATACCGAGCAGACACCATGGAACGCCGTCAGAATACCTGTTCAGTCAACGACCCGACTCACCTGACTATCGCGCAATCGATCCGTCGGTCCAGCGACCCACACCGGGCAGCCGTGACATCGTTCACACGGCGTGATTGCCCGCACAACTCAACGCGTCACGTCTACTACTTCGAGGACGGTTCGTTCCTGACGTTTGAAGTGTCGTACGTGCCAGTCGAGGACGGTGGACGTTGAGCTGGTGCGCAATGGCATTACCGGTGGCAGCGCTGACGTGCCGCCTGTTTCATAACGGACTATCGGAGGTTTGAAAAATGAGTGAAGTGAAGCGGTATTGGGTTCCGTGTGGCACGCTTGAAGATCAATCTGGGTGGCACCCTGACGACAACGAAGTAGTTCTAGCTGGCGAGCATGATCGTGAACTGGCTGCGCTGCGGGAAGAGCTGGTCGAAGTCCGCAAAGCTGTTACGAATTCAACTCGGGAACTGGTGGACCTGCGCAAGAGCCTGACAGCCGCCGAGCAGCGGAATGCGGAACTGGTCGAATGGTGCGCCAAGAAATGCGAAGAGCGCGCCGCGTATTACGAATCCGGTGACGATGACGCTCCCGGCAGTCGTCGGGCAGGCGCGTGTCAAAACTGTGCTGATGTAATCCGCTGGAACAAACCCACTGAATCGGGAGCAAGTGAATGAGCGCAGCCGTTCTCGATCCGTGCTCAGGTAGTCGAATGATGTGGTTCGACAAGAGCGATCAGCGCGCACTGTTCGGTGATATTCGCGACGAGGAAAGCGTCCTTTGTGATGGTCGGGTGTTGAAGGTTGAACCCAACGTAATCATGGACTTTCGATCGCTCCCATTCGAAGACGGCGCTTTCAAGCTGGTCGTATTCGACCCTCCGCACCTGACCCGAGCCGGTGTCGATGGTGCTGCCTGATCGTAAAGCGCACTTAACGATATCCGATGAACCAGACTCCCAAGTTCGCATGCTTGAGCAGATTGAGCGTAACGGCTGGGACGCCTGCCTCGACAAGGTCAAGGAGCTGAATCGATGAGCCCTGAACTGATTGAACACCTGTGGGATCTACGGGCATACCACGCCAACGCTGTGACGAACCTGACCAACTACGCTGAGGACTCCGGGTTACGTGACAGCGATGTCAAACACTACCGTAAACGAGCCGATCTACACGCGGCTCACGTCGTTACAATTGATGCGCTCCTGGCGCTGGATGGTGTGCTGTGACCAGCCTCGTCGATATCGATACGAACCGGGCGATTGAACTACGTGAGTCGGGGCTCCCCTGGCACCTCGTGGCGACCCGTTGTAAGTCCACAGTGTATCTGGTGCGGTCTGCGCTGGGTGCGGTCGGTTACAACCAATGCAAGCGTTATCAGACGACTACCATGTATGACTCGAAGTTGTTGAGCACGTATCAACTGGCACGTATGAAACGACTTAAGGAAGCCGGGGCAACTTGGAAAGAGTTAGGTCGTATAACCGGTATCGACCCTGGGAAGTTGCAGCGCCATGTTAACAGCCACTAAATCAGAACTTCAGTTTCATATGTATCGCCTCGGGTCTCGCCGACGTGTTGCGATGTTATATGGTGTGCGCCGTGAAACTATCCGTCAGGCGCTACCACCGACCGATGTGGATTTATTCATGTCGGGGCAGATGATCAGCATCGGGGGAATCCTGGCGAAGCGCTGCAACCTGTGCGGGACAGCCCGTGAACTTGAGTCGTATTGGGTGGACGATGACCGCGCTTCAGGGTGTGGCGCGTGGTGTAAATCGTGTCGATTGAGTGGAGGTAGACGTGGAAAGACAACAACCAAACCATGACGTAAAGCGTCCAGAAGTGATAATGGACGACCCAAAACCGGAGCAAAGAGTGAGCGTATGGGACGCTCATTGGACCGAAATCATAGCAGTTTTCATCGCAGGATGGTGGATTGGGATGATGATGCACTGAGTCACACGACCCGCTTCGGCGGGTTTTTAATTTCCAGTAATTTATCGCTGTCGACTTTTAATCATTTTTGGTTGACATCTGGTTAAATTTTGATCGATTTATAATTTCAGTAATTTAATTGACGTCGAGATAATTTATTTTTAAATTAATTTGGTTACTTTTTGACCAGAAAATAATCATTTTTAAATTATCTCAGTGCTCAGTAATTTATTTTCGCTCAAAATCGTACCTCGGTATACCCCGTACCCCGGAACTCGCAAACTATCCGGGGTAGCCTGGAAGCCACGGATTACGTGGCCTGTAGCGGGTTTACCCGAATACCCCGTATCGATCTCACTCTCCGGCCATACGATATTATATATAATGATATGTATTCTCATATACATTACTACTCTACTACTAATATTATTTATTAAGGGTATCGGGGTATAAAATATATATAGTAAGTAGAATCAAGCACTTACAGCATACCCCGATAAATACCCCGTATCAGATTATCGGGGTAGAGTTGACTCGCCTGTCAGCGGCGGCGACAATCGTGTGACCTCAACCGCAAGGCTTTCCGCAATGCTGATCACCATCGACAACCGCACCATCGAACTGAGCGACGAACAGGTCTCGGCATTCCACGCCCTGACTCGTTTGCAGCAAGGTGTGGTGCTTGGATCGTTGGAAGGGTTGGCACCAGCTGATGCGCATCGTCGAGCTGGTGGTAAGTGCAAAACCGAATCACAGCGTCCCAGGTTAGCGAGCGAGATCCTGACGAAACCTGACGTCGCTAAATTTATCGATTCGTTCAAAGTTGATAAAGTTGAATCACTTGGAAAAGTTATTATCGACCGTGATGCAATTCTGGCAATGTTGGCCGAGCAAGCAACTTGTGATATCAAGTTGCAAGACTTGAATAAGCCTGAAAACTTTAAACATATTTCCGAAGTGACAATCGACGCAACCGGTGTAGTCCGTTATAAAATGAACGGTCCTGCTGATCGACGCGCTGCTGCAAAACAACTTGCTGAAATGTTAGGATGGAACAAACCTCAACAAGTTGAAGTTATGGGTTCGTTAGCTGTGACACTTACAACTGCCCAGCGTAAAGTATTGGATAAAGCGTTAGACGATGAATATTGAACTAACGCCCCAACACTTAATCGAACGAACCCGCGAGCGCTGCGAAACCGACTTTGAGTTCTTCGTTCGATATTTCTTCAAGGTCGTCAAGGGTTCCAAATTCGTATTGAGCGAACACCACCACGTCATCTGTGACGCGCTGATGGACGTGTACTACGGTCGCACCGCCCACCTGATTATCAACATGCCGCCCCGCTACTCGAAGACCGAGCTGGCGGTGAAAATGTTCGTGGCGTGGTGTTACGTGAAGAACCCCAAGTGTGAATTCATTCACCTGTCGTACGCTGACATCCTGGCGCTGGATAACTCCGAGACGGTCAAGACGATCATGAAATCCGCTGAGTTCGCTCAGTTGTGGTCCGAGCTGACCATCAAGCCGAACAAGGACAGCAAGAAGGCGTGGGCGACTGAGCAAGGTGGTGTGTTCTATGCAACATCCGCTGGTGGGCCTATCACGGGCTTCGGTGCGGGCAAGATCGATGACTTCGAGGGTGACAACGGGTTCGGCGGCGCGATCATCATCGACGACCCGCTCAAGCCCGACGATGCGTATTCTGACCCGATGCGTAAGGCCGTGAACCGTCGGTGGGACGAAACGATCAAGTCGCGTTTTAACTCCACGAAGACACCGTGCATTGTGATCATGCAGCGAATTCACGAGGATGATTTCTGCGGGATGTTGCTCAAGGACAGCGAGTACAAGTTCCGTCACCTCGTACTGTCTGCCATCGTTGACGAGGGTACTGACCACGAGTCGGCATTGTGGCCTTCGAAACACTCCTTGGACGCGCTCAGGGCGATGAAGGCGAAGAACTCGTATATGTTCGCTAGTCAGATGCAGCAACGCCCCTCCCCGCTCGGTGGCGGTATTCTGCGCGGCGAATGGTTCGGACGTTACACCGTCGTACCACCGCTCAAGTGGCGAGCCGTGTTCGTCGATACCGCACAGAAGGCGAAGCAGCATAACGACTATCAGGTCGCTGAGTGCTGGGGGCTGGGTGATGATGGGTATTTGTACCTGCTCGACGTGCTGCGTGAGAAGTTCCAGGCGTATGAGCTTGAGGTTCGTATCCCCGACTTCTGGAACAAGCACAGAACATCACACACGGGGCGCCTGCGGTTCATGGCGGTCGAGGACAAGTCGTCAGGTACGGAACTGATTCAGAAGATCCAGAAGGTAATCAAGCCGAAGATCCCTGTACGCCCGATCCCGCGTGGACCAGCCTCCAACAAGCTAACGCGTGTGATGGACGTACAGGGTTACATCGAGGCTGGGTATGTGAAGATCCCCGCCGATGCGCCCTGGGTGCACGATTTCATTACGGAATGTGAGGCGTTCACCGCTGACGATACGCACGCTCACGATGACATGATCGACCCGATGTGTGATGCCATAAGCCAGATGCTTCACAACAACCGGGTCGCGGTGGGGGATATGTTATGACTCAGTTATCGAACCAGAAGACTATGCGGATTTTGTCGTAATCTTTCTCATAACCACCGTATGCACATTCGGCGAGTCGATCTGTCAAACGACGTTCAATCCGCTCAAGTGTGTACTCATCACCCCTTAACGCGACCTTGAAATCAACGATGTCCGCCAATGTCACCCACGACGCGCTATGTCCGTCATCTTCCCAATTCTCGTACGCATCCCTTGTAACCGGGTGCACATCGCTAGGTACACCACGCGGATCAGCAATTCTCGGAACGTCATCGCGACGAACCCCGGCGAGTTGACCAAACATGTGATAGCTGCGGCCATCGTACAATTCTACCCGATGGTAAACAGGTTGGTCGAAGTCATGATCGGCGCGATAATGGTCGACGTTGACCCATTCGTTACCCCGTTTAAACTCGACGCACATGTGAATGTCGCAACCCATGATGTTTCCCCTCTGTGCCACGTTTAAGATACACTGGAGCATATGACACTATGACGGGCTCGTCAACATGACTTTACCAGCCACCACCGACGGACTCGTGAACGTCGCTTCCGGTCTCGGCACTGCAAAGGCCAAGCGGTCTCACAACCAGTTCAGCTACGCCGTGCTCAACAATTGGGCAAGCTGGGACGCTGCGTATCAGTCATCCTGGCTTGCCCGTCAAATCGTCGACATTCCTGCTGAGGACATGACGCGTGAGTGGCGCACGATCAAGTGTGATGGCGCTGATGAGATCCGCGCCGAAGAAGATCGCCTCCATATCCCGATGGACTGCAACGAGGCGCTGAGCTGGGCACGCCTGTACGGTGGTGGCGGCATTCTCATGATCACCGGTCAAGACTTGACCAAACCGCTCAACCTGAACGCGGTGCGCAAGGGTGACTTACAACGTGTGATCGTGTTCGACCGCTTCGACATGCAAGCGATGACGCTCAACACCTGGAACGTGCTGGCAGCAAATTACCTCGAACCTGAGTTCTACACCATCAACGGTGGCGGACAACAGGTTCACTGGTCGCACTTTGCGCGGTTCATGGGCGCCAAACTGCCACGTCGTCAACGTGCACAAACGCAAGGATGGGGCGACTCGGAACTGCGTAAGTGTCTCGAAGACATCATGGACATCGTCGCGAGTAAAGACGGTATCGCTGAGCTCATGCAGGAAGCGAACGTCGATGTGATCACCCGTGTGGGTTTGAGCGACGAGTTGGCGAGCGATCAGGACTCGGCGATTATCGACCGTTACACCCTGTTCAGTCAGATGAAATCGCTCGTGCAAATGGCATTGCTCGATGGTGACGAGACGTACGACCGTAAGACCCTGGACCTCGCCGGGGTTGCTCCAGTGCTTGAAACTCTGATGACGTGGATCAGTGGCGCTGCCGACATCCCGGTCACTCGTCTGTTTGGTACGTCCGCCAAGGGGCTTAACGCCACTGGTGAGGGTGACAACACCAACTACAAGAATTCGATCCGCTCCAAGCAACTGACGCAGCTCGACCCGGGCCTACGCTCACTCGATCAGGTGTTGGTACGTTCGGCGCTGGGATACTGGCCGGAGGATTACAACTACATATGGAACCCACTCGACCAGCCCGATACGGTGCAGATGGCGACAGCCGCGAAGCTGCGTGCCGATACGGATCTGGTGTATCTCGATGCAAGTGTGATTCAAGTGAGTCAGATTCAACGCCGTCTCCAGGCTGAAGAGGCGTATCAGTTCAAGGACGAGGACATCGAGGAACTGGAAGGGTTGGAAGAGCCGAACATGCCTGCTGAACCGGTCGTCGAGGAGAAAGCGCCAGCGTTATCGACTGATGCGTTCATGAGTGCCTACACCGCCCTGACCCGCGACGGTGTATCACATGAGTCGGCTATGGCTGTGTTGATGGGGTGAAATAATCGAGCGTGCCCCAATAGTAAGTTTCACCATCGTCGCAATACAGTTGCCACGGCATATTGGTGTTTAGGGATCTATCGACACTATGGACACGGTAGGATTGACCGTCGGTCCACTCTTCAGCCATGTGACATTTACCGTCACCTTTTCGGTAAGTCAGCATATCACCGACCTCCACATGGGTATGCCAGTTGTACGCGAGTGGGGGTCGACACTCGGGTTCATCCAGCGTAACAACCGGCTCACCCGGAACCATTGGACCACGTGGCGCACCCCAACCAAGCTCAGCGAGTCGCACAACGATCTCACCGTGGCATTGACCTGCGTGTTCAAACAGTGCGTCGGCTTCAGCCTGTGCCGCCTGGGCACGTGCTTCAAGGTCGCGCCACTCGGTCAGCATCGTTTCGAGTGTTGGGGTGGTGAGTCGAGCTGCCTCCCATTCTTCACGAGTGACTTTTGCAGTTTTACTATCGTTGGCGCTTGTGGACAACCACACACTTTTCGCCGGACCACCGAAAAACACTTCCCCGTCGTCATTTGACTGCACGCAATAACCCGCCGAACAGTCACTCGGCCACTCTTTCAACTCACGCGCCAGCAATTCAATCAGCTTCATAATCCACCTCGTTGTGTTAATGTGAACCGAACTGTAACCCCTTCTGACGGACTCGTCAACACATGGTTCGATATAACGCAGCACTTCAGCGAATCGCCCGAGCGGTGAGGAAAGACATCGACGAGGTGATCGTTCCGCTCGTGAAACAGTACGCGCCTGAGTACATTCAGGACTCGACGCCGACACTCGACGGCTGGGCCGACACCATCGCCAGGGCGTTACAGTTCCTACTCGGTAAGTGGCTCAGCCCTCCCGCACGTCAGGCAGCCGAATCAATCGCGTCGGAGTTCGTAAAGTCACAGATGCGTGCGAACTCACGCGGGCGACGGTCGTTCGGTATCGACGTGTTCAGCAATTCGCAACAGGCGCGTGACTACCTCGAAGCCGCGACATTTCAGAACGCCATGCTCATCACGTCGATCCCTGCGCAGTATCTGGAACAGGTGCAGAACATCGTCATGACCAACATGCGCGCCGGTATGCGACCGTCGTTCATCGAGAAGGCGTTGAGTCAGCAATTCGGTGTTACGACGCGTCGGGCGAAAATGATTGCACGCGATCAGACCGCGAAGGTGCAAGGCGAATTGAACAAGCGTAAGCAGACTGCTGCGGGGTTCTCGTACTTCCGTTGGGTCGACAGTCATGACCAACGCGTACGCCATCACCACCGTGAGATCGCGGATAAGGTGACCGACTACGGGAAAGGGGTTTACCGGTGGGAAGATTTACCGCTAAGCGACAAGGGTGAACCAATTCAGCCCGGGTCAGACTACCAGTGTCGCTGTGTTGCGGTAGCCGTCCCGGACTTCAAAGTCGAACAGTTTCAGGAAGGTAAGGGTTAGTAAAAAATGATCCACAGCGGTGCAATGATTGCGAGTGCCCAACCGAGACACGAAAGTGTATGAGTTAGTCGATACTGCTCATCTTTGTGCACCCACGCCATCCAGAGAAATCGCTCGGTTTCGGTGAACGCCCGACCTTCCAGCTTTTCACGAACAATTTGCTGCATCGTCTCGTGTTTCATTGCGCAGCCTCCCCCGCCAGTCCCGCATACGCAGCCATGTCCTCGTAATCATCCGCCACGAACACACCGTTGACCGCCCGGGCGTACTTGAGCTGAATCATGAATCGCCAGCCCTGCGCCTCGGTCAAGTTCGTACCTTCCTGGGCATTGAACGCCGCCACGGCGCGAGCCATCGACCGTTCACCCGCTTCGCTGTCACGTTGCACCGCACGGTCACACATGTGACTGACGCCACGCTCTAGGAACTCGTGGGCGGCGCTGCGTGGTGCCGCTGGCCGCGATACGTTCACATAAACGAGTGGTACGAGATCCGGATCAGACCAGAACGTCTCGCGGTTTTCGCTTGGTTCCCAGCCGTCCATCCACACGTCTTTCACTGCTGGCGTGACGCGATAAAATAGTCTATCGGCACTATCTTTTCGCCAAACGTGTGTCGCGCCTTCCGGAATATCGCTCATATTTGCCTCATTCATTGTTAACGGTTATGATTGCCCGCATTGAGCCATGTGGATCAGTTAATGCCGATCATCGTTTGTGACAGATCAAGCTATCGCGTCACTCGTCGTGAATATACCGACGAGGGGTTTCTACGCGTTCCGGGTAACGTCGCACGTACCGGCATTCAGGAATATCTCGCTCGTGAGCTGGGCCTTCCTGGCGATCCGAATCGCATCATCCGCGTGTACCGTCCCGCTGAAGAAGTGTTCAAAGATGAATCGCTCGCCTCATTCGATGGCGTTGACGTCACTGTAAACCACCCTGACGGCCTCGTCAACAGTGAGAACTTTAAAAAGGTTTCCGCTGGTGTGGTACGTGGTGCAGGTCGACGCGACGGCGATTTCGTTCAATGCGACCTGATCGTCAAAGACAAAGCGGCCATCAACGCCTTGAACATGGGCAAGTGTGAACTCAGCGTCGGTTACACCGCTGTTTACACCGAGGCGCCCGGCATGACCGCCGACCGCGAACCATACGACTACGTTCAAAGCGATATCAAGATTAACCACGTCGCCCTGGTAGATCGTGCCCGGGCGGGTGCTAATGCGAAAGTGTTCGACCATACCCACTCTGGAGGCAACACAATGCCTGTACTCATTACCACTGATAGCGGGCGCAGCGTTGATGTTGCTGATCCTGCAAATGCCCAGGTAGTCGCCGACGCGTTCGACCGACTGACCCTGCGCGCAACCACTGCTGAGGCCGCCGCCGAGAAAGCTCAAGCGACTGCCGACGGTACCGCCGAGAAACTGACCGCCGCTCTTGCGCTTGGCAGTGACGACGCGATCAAGACCCGTGTAGCCGCTCTGGGTGCGCTGAACACCACCGCTCGTAAAGTGGCTGGCGATGCGTTCACCTGCGACAGCGTCGACCCGACCGAAGTGATGCGCGCTGCGTTGCTGGTCAAGCGTCCAAGCGTCGATTGGGCTGCGAAGTCCCCGGCGTACATTCAGGCATCGTTCGACATGGCTGCTGAAGTCGAGCCGTCCGAAAAGGATGTCGTGACAACCGTTACCGGTGATACCGCGACCGTCCTGAGTCAGTTGCTTGCACTGGCTAAAGATGCGTCGGGCAAGTCCACCGCTGACAAAGCCACACCAACCGTCGACGCGTACAGCGCCTACAAAGATAAACAGGCCAACGCCTGGAAAGGAGACGCAAAATGAGCGTAAGTGGCGGCAACGCAATTAACCACGGCGTCGCGTATGCGGGTATGGTTTCCACCGGTTTCCAACTGCGTAACGGCGTCTCCAAACTCAATAAAGGCACCGTGAACATCGCGTTCGGCCTGGGTGTTGTGACCGACGGTGACGACGGTGCGAAACTGCCCGTAGCCGCTTCGACCGCTGCTCAGTTCATCGGCGTCATCAAGCGTGAGCTGAACCGCGCCTACACCGCTACCGATGTGGTCGGCGCTGTAGCGAAGCGTGACATGACCGTCGTGACCAGCGGCGAGATCTGGGTTACTGCCCGTGTAGCCGTAGTCAAAGATGACCCGGTGTACGTGGTTGTCGGTGATGGTACTGGCACCAACCAGGGTCAGTTCTCGAACGTTGTCGGTGCTGCTGCGACCCTGGCCGTTCTCGTGCCGGACGCCAAATGGACCAGTTCGGCAGGTGCCGGTGCGCTGGCTAAAATTTCTCTGAACATTGGGGGCTGATCATGACTCAGCGCACTAAGATTTCCGTAGCCGTTGCTGACGCATACGCTGAGCGCAATGGTCTGCCGGTTGGCCATCAGGTAACGTTCACCGACGGTCTGCCGACCGTTGACGACGGTATCGCGTTTTACATCTCGCAACTGGCGAATCTGGAAGCTCGGATTTATCAAGCGAAGTACACGTCGATCAACTTCCAAGAGTTGGTACCGATCAACACGAACGTTCCAGAATGGGCCGATTCATGGGATTACATTTCGTACGACGCCGTCACCATCGGCAAGTTTATCGGCTCCAGCGCCGACGACCTGCCAAACGTGGCAATCGCTGCGAACAAAACATCGGTGCCAATCGGTTACGCTGGCAACAGCTACGATTACAGCCTGGACGAGTTGCGCAAGTCGCAACAAATGCGTATCCCGCTGGACACCACCAAGGCTCAGGCAGCGTTCCGTGGTTCGCAGGAACACACCCAGCGTGTGGCTTACTTCGGTGATGCCTCTCGCCAGATGACCGGCCTGTTCAACAACGCCAACATCGCGTTGGACTCGTCGACCGTCAACTGGGCAACTGCTACCGGCCCTGAACTGGTGCAGGACATGAACTCCCTGCTGGTAAAAGTGTGGGTCAACTCGGCCAACGTACACGTTCCGAACGTGCTGGTACTGGACTCCGTGCGTTATGCGCAAATCTCCAGCAAGCGTATGGATACCGGTACAGACACCACCGTGTTGGAATTCTTCCTGCGCAACAACCTGTACACCCAGCTCACCGGTAACGCTCTGCGCGTTGTGCCACGTCTGCAACTGACCGCCGCTAACCTCGCCGCTGGTGGCGTGTCGAACGGTTCGAAGGATCGGATGATGGCCTACGAACTCAATGACGAGAACCTGGGCATGGTCAACCCGATCCCCTGGCGTGCACTTGCCCCGCAGATGCGCGGCTTGAACGTGTTTGTACCGGCGGAATACAAGACCAGTGGGGTCGAAGTGAGGTACTTATTCAGCGCTGCCTACCGTGACAGCTTGTAAAATGTGATGATTGAGGCGCTTCGGCGCCTTTTTCATGTCGTCATGTTGACCAATCCGTCACACGCGTACACAATAACCCAACCCCAACACATTCGAGGTAACCCCACATGCTACTGCGAAACAATGCCAAGCGACTGATCACTGTCAACGGACCAATGACCGAGGCAGGCTACAGCGAGTACTACGACATCAAACCCGGCGAAAACCCGGCAGTCGACGTCCCGGATCATTTGTGTCAGTCCGACTTTGTCCAACATCTGCTGTCCACCCGTGATCTCACAATCGAAGCGGCACCAGCGGCTGACGACGATCTCGAAGCGCTGCGCAACGAAGCACTGCTGCTCGGTATCGACGTCGACAAGAAGTGGAAAGCCCCACGCATCCGCGCCGAGATTGACAAAGCGAACACCTAACACCCAGCGCCAAAGACCGAGAAGAATGGTGAGTCTGACGAACGAGTTCACCCGCTAAACCCGCACACGCGGCAGTTACACTGGCCCGCCACTGTGCGGGCTTTTTCATGCGTGCTATCCTGTAGCGAACTAACCGAGGGTCGCGACATGGCGAGCTGGAAAGACGACTTAGCACTCGACGCGATGTTCCTGCGCGTCATGAATGGCCTACGTGGCCTTGTGACCCAGGATTACAACTCGGTGAACGTGAAGAAAGGTGTTCAATACGAGATCAGTGGTAACACTGCTGTTCTGGCTGACGGCGCGAGTATCGACACGATCTTCACGACTGGCGCCCTCCCCGTCATCATCAAAAGCCGTATCGTGAAGTTCAACGGTACGAGTATCACCACCCGTGTGTATCGCGCACCAACGTATACGGGTGGTACGATCACCCCGTACTTCAACCTGAACGATATCAATCCGGTGGTTGGCGGTGTGACGGTTCGTACAACCCCCACTGTGACCGTCGTGGGTACAGAGTTCGGCGCGCCAACGTTCGATGTCGGGTCGGTGGGTAACGGTAACTCGAGTCTCAGCACGTATTCGATCACGGGTATCGAGCGCGTACTACGCCCCAATACCACGTACTTGCAGCGAATCACGAACGACTCCGGTGCTGCACAGCGTGTGACGTCGTACCTGACGTGGTTCGAGGGTACTCCCGACTTCCCTAACGCGGACTATCCATAATGGTCATCACCCAGGCAATGATCGACAGCTTCCGGGCTGAATTCTTCGCGTTCGCCGACGAGACCAAGTGGCCCGACGCGTTGATCTCGTGCGCGTTATGTGAGGCTGACGCCGAGACTGGTTCGAGTCGTTGGGGCGCGTACGAGGATGAGTGTCACAACTTCAAGCGGCGCGGCATGTTCTACTTCGCTGCACACTGGCTCGCGACCAACTACGGTACAGCCGGTGTGACCGCTGACCCGAACTCTGAGGCGCGCCTGAACGTCGCCAGCAAATCGGTGGGCGACGAATCGATTGCATACCGAGTACCCAAAATGATGGACGTGGGCGACGACTGGTTGACCTTCACCGTGTATGGTCAGCAGTTTTATCGATTGCGCCGACGCGCGGGGATGGGAGCGATAGCAGTATGAGCGCCGATACGTCGTTACCCGCGAACACATGGTCAAACGTGTACGCCGCCACGGGTATTACGCCCGGTACGCCGATTCAGATATTCAACAAAGCGATATGGGATGTGACGGTGCAAGAGGCTGGATCGCAACCGGGCGCTGCGTCTCGTGATGGTCCGTGCATTTGCCGCGCTGATACATGGATTGCGGACCAGAGCGGCGTAACGGGCTGCTGGGTATGGTCACCCGGTCCAATCTGGATCAACGTTCAGGTGGTGACCGATGCTTAAGCCTCGAGCGTTGCACAGTGCCAAGACCAAGCGAATGGAAACGTACACCGGTACCACGGACGCGGCGGGGTTACTGACAGTCACGTACCCTACCCCGTTCGCGGCTGTACCGAACGTACAACCCGGACCGGTCCCGTCGAGCGACATGGTGTGGTCGCTGGTGTCCAGCACCGTCAACGGCTTCAGCATTCGACTCGTCCAGCGCGCTACGGTCACACTGTTGGCGGTGCAGGTGTTGCTCGGTACCGTTACGAACGTGGCGGGTTCGGCTGCTCAGGTGTTGGTTGTGGAGCGCTGACAGGTAACACCACGCAGCGACAGTTAAACGATTGATATTTCCACGGGTTGGCTGTGCGATCTCGCTTATTAACCAACATCCGAAAGATACGACCCGTAATATGACGAGCCAACGGATCACCCCGCTCACACACTGCATACTCAACGGCCCGGGTAATCGCTTGCGGGCCGACCCACCCGATACGGGTATCAGCGTTCCACGCCAAACGGGTCGCACCGTATGCGAGCTTGAAACACTCACGGGCAGTCATCATCACCCCAACTCCTTCTCGGTCTTACGTGGGTTCTGCACGACGAAACTCTCGTTCTGATGTGCGTCGTTGTAGAACATGTCGCTGCACACGAACCCGGCAGCCTGGAGCGCGTCACGTGCAATCTTTGACAGCGTCGCACGACTGGCACCCTTGAACGTTATGGTCGCGTTGGTCATGGTGTCACACTCACGTAAAGAGGTAACCAATACCAGCAATGACTAAACCCACACCGGCTAATCCCAATGCTGTGAACAATACCCCGGCGATACCTGTCATTAGGATGGTCCCCACACCGTCATGTTCTTTCCAACCCACAATCATCCCGGCGATGAGCGCGAAAAGGAGGGCGAGGATACAACCTTTGATTATGTACGTACCGGCCTCTGAAGTCGGAGTCGGATAAAGGGTTTCAACGCATGACGCATATTCTTGTTTATCCCCGACGGAAGCCCGGGCAACGTCGAATCGACTTTCGAACACAGTACAACGATCGACACGTGCGCGGTGCGCGGCCTCCTGAGCCATCGCATTGTTTGCTGCGCTTGCTGCGGTAAGTCCAGCATTGACTGCCGTCATAGACATGATTGACACCTCAAATTATCGGTTGCTTGCCATACTTCTTGGTCGCGAGTTCAGCGTCTTTCCAACCGCTGCGCCAGTCAAACGCCGCCGTGGCGTCGAATGCGTCACCGTTGATAAACGCGTTCCAACCTTCGTCGTAGTAGATCATTGAAAGGTGTACCCCACGGCAGGTTTCGGGGACTTCGCGTCCCGAGTCATGAATATGGTGAGTACCAGCAGCGCAATCATATCGACCGCACCGCTTGATCGTTCAGACGCTGACACTCTTCGGCAGTCGGTATCACGCGGCTATCTTCCCAGCTCCGGCGCGACTCGCCTCGGATCAAGTTGGAAAGCTTGCGACGAACCAGGCGCTGCGTGAAATTCTGAAACGTTACGGTTTCGTACACGCTACCGGCGAGATGCAACAGAAAGTATTTCATGGTCTGGCTCCGTAGATTAGGATTCGACGGAGCCAGTTTTACCACTTATGACGAGCCTGTCAATATAATAATTATCACGCCGCCGCTGGGACCAATGTGAGTTCCGGCGGTGCGAATCGCAAGAACCTCTGCATCACCATGCGCACCTCGCGTTCCATCTCTTGCTGGTGGTCGGTGGGGATCTTATCGGCTAACAGCATCGCGTCATGCCACAGGGCGCCTATGAGGCTGTCAGGGCCTTTGACGTCTACACCTTCCATCTCGGGGCGCGACGGTGCTGGCGGCTCGGCAAGCTTGCGCTGATGCGAGGCCTGACGTATCTCACGGATGGTCGTACGCATCGCCCCGACCGTTTCGAACGACAGGACGTCCAACTTCAGGCGATAGGCGGCTCGGAAGGTCGACACATAGAGTTTCACTGCGTCGGGTGCCGGCTTCTCTTTAGAGCCCGCTGCGGGGCGTCCCGCCGTCTGACTCCACCCGTTGGCCTGGAACGCGTCCCTGACCTTCTCGTTGAAGTGGTTTAGGTCTTTCACGTCCTCAGACTTGAGCGTCGAGAACATACCGTTTGCGGCACTTTCTACGCCTTTTGCTTTGGTGGCAATCTTGATGAAGTCCGCTGCTAATGTGTTCATTTTCACTACCTCAATTTGGGTTGGGTAGCGTCCATGCGTTTGTAGCGCCGTCGTTATCATGTCTGTGCGGCAATGTCAGTATGAGTGAAATGACGGGCTCGTCAATCATGGTCAGACGAACGGTCGTTTGTGACCAGATCGCATCGGATGGTCACGAAATGTCCAGTGTAATTTTCTGGTCACGGAAATGAAGGTGACTCGACAGTCCCGGCGTGACCACATAGGCTTTACTGGTCATGAAATGTCTTTTTCAGGATTACCGGTGCTAAAACAATACCCCGTACCCCGGAACTCGCAAACTATCCGGGGTACGATTCTAGCGCTCTAGCTCGCGGGTTTGAGGGGTGTTACCCGAATACCCCGCATCGATCTCACTCTCACGCCGCTGGTTATATACTGTTACTGTATTACATATGTATCATTCCTATTCTAATATTATTTATTAAGGGTATCGGGGTATAGAATATAAGGAGGTGTCTATTCCGGTACTCTCAGCGATACCCCGAATGTCTACCCCGTATAGAATTACCGGGGTAAGGATTGTCACGACAACCATTGTGGTATTATTCGACTCATGCCTATCACTCTGAAAACCGTTGACTTCCAACGGGCCGTTGACACGCTGAAAACGGAACTGAAAAAGTTTCGCGGAGGCAAGTACGCGCTCGTCGGGATTCACGAGGACGCTGGGAAAGTCGAGGGTGAACAGATGACCGAGGCTGAACTCGGCGCGCTTCAGCATTTCGGGACCGATGGGCCGCCCAAGATTCCCGCCCGTCCCTGGCTCGATGTGGGGGTACAGTCCGGTACGGTTGACGTGATCGATTACGTTCGCGACCAGATCGGACAAGGCGCAAACCTCGACACTGTTATCGAGGGTGTCGGTATCCTGGCGGCCGGGGCGACTCAGCAGTACATCACGGATCTGAAGACACCGCCCAACGCACCGTATACAATCGCCAAGAAGGGATCAGACAACCCCCTTATCGACACGGGTCGCATGCGCGCCTCTGTCACGTCCACCACCACTGACGAAAAGCCTACGGAGGGCCTTGCGTAAATGTCCCTCGACATGAAAGATTTCGTGGACGCCGTATTCGTATCGGTTCCTGCGACTCGTACAGCGATGACTGGTGGCGGCTACGTCGACGGCATTTTCGTCCCTGGCTCGACCACTACCGAACCCTACGTCGTGAACATCCAGCCGGTAAGCGAGCGCGAACTCGACTTTCTGCAACAAGGCGGTGAGCGCATCGTCGACGCACGTCGGATCTACGTGAACGCGGGTAACATGCAACTGATCGACCAAACCGGTACGTGGACTTTCATCGGTCAAACGTGGAAGGCGCACAAGTGCGACAACCGTTACTGGCGAAACTACTGCAAAATTATCGTATCCAGAATCGACGATCAGGCCTGATCATGACAAACGAACAGTTATTCGCCATTCTGCGACCGATCATCATGACCGTGACGGGTGTCCCGGAATGCATCCTGGCGGATCAGAACGCCAAATCGCCCACAGGTGAATACGCGTCGATTCGACCACGTCAGAGCATCGACCAGCGCGGGCAAGCTCACATCTACCCGATTAACAAGATCGGCGATCAAGTTACCGTCGATGTGCGCGCCCAGGTCATCGCCACGGCAAGTGTGAACTTCTATCGAGGTGACGCGATGGCCCGGGTCGAACGTCTCAAGGAGTGCAACAAGCGCCCCGACGTGTCGATAGATCTGTTCAAGGCGAAGGTACGATGGCTCGGTACTTCAGCCGCCAACAACCTCACAGCGCTACAGTCGGTCAACTGGGAGCAACGTGCGCAGATCAGCATTCGACTCGGTTACGAGGTATCGAATATCAACGATATCAACAACATTCTGAGCGCCAGTATCATCGTCGAAAACGAAGACGGCGTGGTACTAGAGACGATCAACGTACCGTGATAGACTCTCGCGGGATTACACACCTTCTTGGAGTTAGCAAATGAGCTACCCAGCAACGAATATCATTTCCGTAAACGCGAGAATTCGTCCGGCGGGCCTCGGTACTGCTAACTTCGCGAGTGCGATGTTGTTTGCCCCGAATGGCGAGCTTCCTGTCGGATTTACCGCTGACACCTACCGCTCCTACTTCACGCTGACCGCTCTGGCGGTTGACTTCCCGGACACCACCGAAACGTACAAGGCTGCCCAGCGCTGGCTCGGCGGCACCCCGGCAACGCGTGAACTCAAAGTGTGGGCAACCGCACTGGCTGATGCGACGTTCACCGCGACACTGAACAAAGCGCGCAACGTCGTCTGGTGGTACTGGACGCTCATCACCGCACCGATCCTGGCTGTCGAAGCGACCGCTACCCTGATCGCCCAATGGTGTGAAGATAACGGTTCGATGTTCATCAACAACCAGACCGGTACGTCGGCGGGGCTGATCCGTGCGAACACTGCTGGCAACATCGCAATCGACTTCACGACTGCCGGTTTCCGTCACGTGTTCACACCTGTGCATGCGACTGATGCTTACGCCGGTAACGCCCTGGCGAAACACTTCGCCGCTGTGAACTACTCGGCTGACCTGTCGACCATCACTGGCGAGTTCAAGAAGTCCCCGGGTGTGACCGCCGAGGATCTGACCGACACCGCTTACTCGAACATGATACTCGACACCGTCAAAGCTGTGTTCTATACGGTTGTCGATAACCAAGGGTCGACCGATGCAGGGCGCTGGATCAATACCAGAACCCACAGCGCATATGGCGAGTTCATCGACGATGTCGTGAACTTGGACGCGTTTATCAACTTCCTGACCACTGCGCTGTATAACTCGTTGGCGAACGTGCCGACCAAACTGCAACAGACGCCGGTTGGTCAGGCTGTGCTGCTAGGTACGGCTCGTCAAATGGGTCAACAGTTCATCTCGAACGGTTACCTGGGTCCACGCAACTACATCGACCCGGATGACGGTGTCGAGAAATATACCCTCGGCTTTGAAATCCTGACCGTGCCCGAGGACATCCTCGACCTGTCTGAAGCTGATCGTAACGCCCGTAAGTCTGCGCCGATTCGCATGCGTCTCTTCCGCGCTGGCGCCATCCATTCGGCTGTCGTTGATCTCGACGTCTACTAAGGGGAATACCTGTGAGCTTATCGAACTTCTCTACAGACCTCTGTGTCGTCACCGTCAACGGTCGTCAGATCAAAGACTGGGGCGAGACTGCTACACCGTACACCGACGCCCCAATCGATCCGAAAGCGGCGCTTCGGCGCGGTCAGGGCGGTAACGCCATTCGCCTCAACCGGATCAACCCGGGGCGTGCGGTGAGCCTGTACCTGAACCCAGGTTCGCCCGACTCGGCATACTTGCAAGGTCTCCACACGTCGAACGCCAACATCACGCTGACCTACACGCAGATCGGCACTCTTGAGGTTGCCCTCGGCATCGAAGGCGTGATGGTGAACGACGGCGAACGTGGTCGCGGCGGTATGACTATCAACGACGATCAGTTCATGTTCGAGTTCAACAACTGGACGGCGAGCCGGGGTTAATCGATGAGTCAAGTTAAAGCATTCACCGTTGGCGCCAAGACGTATAACGCTGCGATGGCATCGGCGGTGAAGCAGGATGAGTTATTGAGCATGCTGACGGCGCCTCTGATGGAACGTGCCATGGCGGCTGCCCAGGTGGGGAAAGAGCTTGGTGACGACATCATCGGTCCGATGTTCATGTCGATGAACTACGCTACTAAGGTCAAGATCGCCGAGATCCTGATGAATCAGGTATTCTTAGCGGGCACGAGTATCCCAGTCACCATTGAGGACTTCTCCGGACGAATGGTTGAATACAACCAACTGCTCGCGAAGCTGCTGGTGTTTAACATCGGGGATTTCTCGTCATGGCTGCAAAGCGTCCTCGGCGACGTCAAGCAGCCGCCAGCTCCGGTAACCGATCACCAGTGAACTGGTTTTTAATGCGCCCCTGTACGGGCGTCGAGGGGGTCTGTCCACCGTTGTGCAAATGGTCAGACCTCACCGATGGAACGTACGGGTTGGTCGATGTCGAGAGGTTCAATACCGCAATACGTGAACTTGTCGACGCCAGGGTGGCGCAGCTCAATAATCCGAAGTAGAATAAACGCGCGGCTAGGGTCATCCCCGAACGTCAGCTAGTCACTGATCGCCGCAACTCCCTCCGACTACCTTCTGACCGAGGTTCTGAAATGGCTGTAAAAATCCCCCAAGACGTACGAGAACGACAGCTCCGAGAGCTTGCCGAGGCTGACGGCTATACGTTTGCTGGATGGGTCGACGGGTATAAGAATAATAAAAGTAAGGTCGCCGTCGACTGCCCGTCGCATGGTCGTTGGGATGTTGAATTGAAAAGTTTTGTCCTTTACGATAGTCGTTGTTCCGCGTGCAAAGGTAAAAGATTAGTTTCTCGATTCGATCGGGAACAACAAATCGCCGATGTGGCGGTAGTCAATGGTTGGCTATATGAAGGTGTGATCGGCGACTTCATCGGTGTATTTTCGAAAATACGTCTGACTTGCCCAGTCCATGGCGAATGGACCACGACAATCAACTCCATTGTGAATAACAAACGTGGTTGCGGAGGGTGTGGGATAAATAAGCGCAGTATGACCAGAACCGTAGACAAGGATGTTCGCGAAAGACAAATACGTACAATCGCCAAAAAGGGTGGGTATTCGTTTGTCCGGTTCGAGCGTGAATATGAAGGTGTATTTTCTAACGTTATAATCAGATGTCCAGTCCATGGTGAGTGGTCTGTATCTCTTGACAACTTCATAAACCAAGGTACCGGCTGCGTTGCTTGCGGGATTATTTCTCGTGCAGCATCTCGACGAATACCCCAATATGAACGTGAGATGCGAATTAACAAAATAGCAATCGAACATGGTTATTCGTTCATGGGGTGGGTTGACAAATATAAGAATTGCGACAGTAGGATGGTGATGGAATGCGTGGTACATGGTAAGTGGGAGACAACTCCAGACGGTTTGGAGGGCGGTAATCGCTGTCCGGGCTGCGCACAGTACGGTTATTCCACGGGTAAATCGGGCGTCCTATACGCTCTATTTTCTAGATGTGGGCAGTTTGTAAAAATAGGCATAAGTAATTCACCAGACAGGCGCCATCGCGAACTAAAACATAGAACACCCTTTGACTTCACGATCCATCGCCAGCTCCATTGTGAAGACGGGTCAATCCCACCCATTCTAGAAAAGCAGTTTCACGATGCGTTCCCATCGGCGGGCCTGTCTGGCTTCGACGGTGCAACAGAGTGGCGTTTGTGGCATGATGATGTGAATATTTGGTTTGACCTTCTTGGCGGGTGATCACAATGGCGTCGGTGCTCAGCACGTTCCTCATCGGTTTGGGATGGGAAAAATCTTCATTCGATACAGGCACACGTGATGTCGAGCGCTCCCTCAATGGGATCAAGGTCACGACTCTCGGCATCAGCGCCGCGTTGCTCGGGGTGTTCGCCGGGGTGGCGACCGCAGCGATTAACACCGCCAAGCAAGTCGATCAACTCTCACTCGCCACCCAAAATTTAAACACGAATAAACAGTTCGTTTACAACCTCGGGGGAGCTATGAAGCTTCTCGGGGGTGATGCGGCTAATGCACTGACCGAAGTCCAGGCGATAGAAGAAACGCTCGCCAATTTCCGACTTAAAGGTGAACTCGGCGCAATCGGCGAACTCCCTTTCGCATCGGTACAACTCAACGACCTCGCCAAATCGCAGAGTGCGTCCGAGTTTTTATCGAAGCTTGCCGAACAAATCCCCAACCTTGATAATCCTCAGAAGCAGGTAGTCCAACAATCGCTTGGGTTGTCCGATGCCACAATGAAGGCGTTGAACGGGGGCGCTCAAGGGTTCGAGGGATTACTACAACGTTCGGAAGACTTAACCGGTACCATTGGTCAGCTAACCGACAATTCCCGAAAGCTGAGCGAGAACTTCGCAACGTTTGGTTTGCGACTTACTGGGATAGGTAATGAGATCGCCGAGAAAACTTTACCCAGTTTGATCGGTTTTTCTGGTTGGGCGAACCAGTTCGTCGAGAAACATCGCGACGACATCAGCGGTGTGATCGATACCGCTGCCGATAACCCGGGTTCGATCAGCGCACTGGGTGGGGGCGCCGTCAGTGCAACGCTTGGTGCGCTGTTTTCCAAGCTCGGGTTGACCAGCATCGGTGGCGTCGCGTCGAAAGCCGGTACGGCGGGGATCATTGCGGGCGGTGCGACACTCGCCACGGACGTGACATTCGATATCCTTGAAACGCATTTCCCCGGTCTGAAGTCGTTTGAACAGAACGTGGACCAAGGTGCTCGTAACATGGGCCTCGGTAAACTCGTCGATTTTTCTGACTGGTTATTTAATACCGAGACGTCACCGTCAAATACCCCATCGTGGCACGATAAGCAGCAGCTACCCGACCAATCGTCGTACACACCCGATGCTATGCCGAGTCCGTATAAAGACGTGACACCTCGCACAGAGGAAGACAACGACGCACTGGTGAAAGCAATCCAGGCGGCGAAGGTAAACGTCTCCAACAATGTGAACTTGAACGTCACACTTGATGGTCAGGCCATTGACGCCAAAATCACCGAAGTTACAGAGCGTGCCAATTACAGTACAATCGACGACGTCCGCTCTTCGACGTCGAGGTAACCCGTGAGCATTGTCCAACTCTTCACCAAACAAGCGCCGACCATCGCGGGTTACTCGTTCGATGCAGTGCTCGAAGACACGTTCGAAGCCACGGTGGAAGTGACCACGTATCCGATTGAGTCGGGCGTGCGTGTATCCGACCATCGGATATTGCAACCGTTCAAGTGGTCGATGATAGGGGCGGTGAGTAACAACCCGCTCAAGATACAGTTGACCGATTTCCTCGGCGGGGCGCTGTCGAACCTGACGAATAATCCATTAGTTTCGACCATCGCCGGTCTGTCGGCTGGGTTCCTGGCGGGTAGCGATGAGACACGCGCCAGTACCACGCTACAGTTCCTCATTGTACTCATGCAGTCGGGCGACCCCTTCGACATCGACGCTGGTGACATCACGCTGCGTAACATGGTGATCACTCGGTTATCGCGCACTAAAGACCCTAGCAATGAGAATGGGTTGATATTCATCGCCGACTTACAAGAGTTGATCACGCTCGAACGTATCGCGTTTGTCGGTCCCCCGACACCCGCTGAACTGCGTGAGGGTGATCCGTCTAAGTCAGCGATCACGCGGGCGATTAATCGCGGTCAGAAAATGATTGCAGACACGAAGGCTGCCGTCACAGCACAAGTTGATGCTGTTCTTGAGAGTATTTTCTAATGGTTGAAATCCCGATTCTCAACGGCTCGACCAATGCGCATCAGCGGTTTTCGATCCAGCTCGGCGTGAACTTGATCAACTTTGAACTGGATTACGTTTCGTATCTTGACAATCCCGCATGGTCGATGAATCTGTACCGAGATGGTTCACCACTGGTACGCGGTGCGATGCTTGAGCCCGGGTGCGATGTGATCGCAAACTACCGAGCTAACATCGGGATACTCGTATTCGTGGGTGACCCCGTGACACTGGATAACCTCGGCATTGCGAATCATCTCGTGTGGGTGACCGAATGAGTAACGGTCGCACGTGGTCGATGGACATCAACGGTCAACCGTACATATCACCCCAGATGGGGTTCCGGATGTTCCGTGTGCAATTCGATATCCAGATCAGCCCGGGTGATGCGTTGTCGCTCGCTGATATCAGGCTCACCAACTTGGTAAAGCCGACCGACATTCAACAGGGTTCGTCGATTGTGTTCCGGGCGGGTTTCGAGGACGCGAACGACACGATTTTCATCGGTTACGTGACCAACATCCTACGTGAACGTACCCCGGGATCGACTGAGGTCATCACTCGTCTCATCTGTAAGTCAGGCGACCCCGTCAAGGATCGTGGGTCTGCACAGGGGTCATACGGTCGCGGAACAAAGATTGTCGACGTCCTGCGCGATTTGGCGCGTTCCTGGCCTATACAACTGGACATCGACGAGACCCAGTTCAACGACTCCCCGTTACTCGTGAGCGGGTACAACACCAATGGAGATATCCCTACCATTCTGTTCAACCTCGGTTACGCGTACGGCTTCGAGTGGGTGCAGGAGCGTGGTCGCCTGATCGTGACCCGTCGCACATTCCCACGTACGGTATCGCCGACCCTCATCAACCAGTTCACCGGGATGCAGGGTATTCCCGAATTGACTCGTGGTCCGGACGGGTTGGGTGTGTTCGTCAGCGTGAAAATGAACCCGTATTTCCGTGTTAACGGTAAAATCACAATTCAGAGTGAGTTCACCACGTACAATACCGGCAACCTGTATTTCACCGAACTTGGCGGGGATGCCACGGCTAACGGTGACTACAACATTTTCGCGTTACGTCATCGCGGGGATAGTCACGGAAACCTGTGGACTACCGAGATTGACGGGATTCGCGAGGGTGCTGTCGCGCCGCCCCCAGGCACCGTACCGAACTCGGTCAACACCACAGGTGTATTGGTGTGGGGCGCTCGGGTTGATCAGGCGTTTCGTGTTCGCGTGCGTCAGATGGGTAGCAACCTGAACATCAATCCCGACTGGTTGATGGCTGTGATGGGGTTCGAGACGGGTTATTCATTCGACCCGACCACCAGTAACCCCAGCAGTTCGGCGACGGGCTTGATCCAGTTCCTCGAATCCACAGCGCGTGGACTTGGTACGACAACGACAGCACTGCGACGAATGACTGCCGTTCAGCAATTGGACTACGTCGAGAAGTATTTCGCGCAGTATGCGAGTCGGATCACGAACCTGGGGGATTGCTACATGGCGGTACTGTGGCCGGTGGCGATGGGTCGACCAGACTCGTACGTGATGTGGACGAAGGTCGGACAGTATGCGCGTGAGTACGCCGAGAACGCAGGGTTGGACGTGAACCGGGATGACGAGATTACACGTGGTGAGGCAGTTGCCCGCGTGAATACATCGCTGATGCGCGGGCAACAGTTTGCGCGTTAACCCCTTCTCTGCTGCGGCATCGGCACGAATGTGTATTGGTCCCTACCGTGATGGTGAACGTACCAATAGTCACTGTCGAGACGGTTCATCAGTTCCCGAAAGGTGTACAGCCTCGTAGCGAGTGTGCGTCTCATTTACGATCCCCCCCCCCATGCCCGAGTCCACCCGTCGATCCACTTGTTGGCTGACCACGGGGCTGTATCGCCGAATGGATTTGTGTCCTTCAGCTTGCCGCTCAGGAACGCCGCGTAACCTTGCTCGAATGGTGTCATTGCACCATCTCCACTTCTGACATCGGTAATCCGCAGAGCATACGAACTGGGACATTATAGGCACATGCAACCGAACGTATGAGTCGCTGGACATGGATTTCCATACGACGCGTTTGTTCTTCTTTCGGGAGTTGATTCCATAGGTGGAGTGCTATTAACCGTTGGATGTGTTTGCGCTTACCCTTACTGATCATTCTCGTATCACTCCCGTGCTGGTGTACCGACACTGTATCACCCGTGACGAATCCGTCAATCCCTACCGATTAAAAAGCCCGCCGAAGCGGGCAACATATCAACACAATCAGGGAGGTTGTACAGTCGCATTTAATGACGTGACTGTCAAGCGTCGTCAATGTATTATCATGTCCATATTTAATGGGGTCGACACATGGCGCATACGCGGGCACAACAGCCACAAATGCTACGGGAAGCGTTCCGGGAAATGATGAAGGGTGTCGCCACCTCGGTGCCCGGTCACATTCTCGCGTTTGATCCCGCAACCCAGCTCGCCCAAGTGCAGATCGGTATAACCCGTGTGGACTTGAGCGGTGCGACGTTCGACCCACCAGCGATCATCGAGACACCCGTATATTTTCCGGGTGGTGCGTATCATCTGGAATACCAGATCGACCCTGGTGACGAGGGCGACATCCTGTTCAGTCAGCGGTGTGTTGACGGGTGGTTACAGACGGGTGGTATTGCCGCGAATCCCATCGGTCGTTTCCACGACCCACAGGATGCGTTCTTTCTCCCAGGTTTCCGGTCACTCCCCAATGCGCTCCCGGCGTTCCAGAACAATGGTATACGCCTGAGCAATTTGACCGGGACACAGGTTATGTGGTTGAAGAACGATGGGTCAATGTCTTGGGAGAACGGTGTTGGGTTCATCCGGATAGGTGCCGACGGGATCGTGAACATTAACGGTGTTACAATCGATACTGCGGCCCTCGTGACCACGTCGAACGACGTTGTAGCCGGTGCAATCCACCTCAAAACCCATCGTCATACTGGCGTCACTGTCGGTACTGGCACATCTGGGGTACCGACACCATGACCGTTCGACATCTCGACGAAGAGACCGGCGACATCGTGACCAGCGGCGAGTTACAGTTCATCGGTGGGCGTGAAGAAATTGCGCAGACTGTCAAGACTCGTCTCGCCCTGTTCCTCGGTGAGTATTTCCGGAACATTCTCGACGGTACGCCGTGGTACGAGCAGATCCTCGGCAAATTCACGAGTTTGGATATCGCTGAGTCGGTGTTGCGTGTGCGAATCGCCGCGACCCCGGGTGTTATCCGACTGACCAGTTTCGACACAGATTTCGATATTGATTCCCGCACGTACACCGTGACTGCCGGAATACTCACCATTTACGGGGTTGACGAGGTAACTTTCAATGGCTGAAGTCACGGCGCAGGGTTACGCCCTCAAGACCCAAAATGATTGGTTCGACGAGGAACGTCAGCTCTATCTGGATATCGACCCGGCGTGGAACCTCGACCCCTCGACCCCGGACGGCCTGAAGCTCGCTCACGACGCGGAAGTATTCGGTGTGCTGGATGAGACGCTGCAACAGGCGTACAACTCCAAAGACCCCAACAAGGCCGTTGGTATCGATCTGGATACCATCTGTGCACTAACCGGTACGACTCGTTCTAAAGGGACACCGTCTAATGTCACGGTAACTCTGACCGGTACGACGGGAACCATTATTGCAGCCGGGAAACGCATTGAGTCAGCGACCACGGGGTCGCGATGGACCATTGATCAGACGGTGACGTTGGTAGCCGGTACGGCGTCTACTACAGCTACCTGCACAATTGCCGGACCGACACAGGCTGATATCGCGACACTCACGAAAATCGTCGACGTGGTGGGCGGTTGGACGGGCGTCAGTAACCCCAGCGTGGCTACACCGGGTACCGATGAGCAACTCGACGCATCGCTGCGTATGGAGCGCGCCACGTCCGTTGGACGGCCAGGTAACAACCAGATCGATTCGATGCTTGGCGAACTCTTCGCTGTATCGGGCGTACGTCGGGTCAAAATCTACGAGAACGACACGAACAGCGCCACTGTCGATCCGGTGAACAACCCGTGGGGCCTCCCTGCGCATTCGATCTCGGTCATCGTTGATGGCGGTGTGATTGCCGATGTGGGTATGGCGATTTACATCAAGAAGAATCCCGGCGTGCTACTGAACCAGTCGGGCACGCCGGTAAGTACTACTGTCATCTCGCCGAAGTATCCGACCAACACCAAACTGGTTCGTTGGGCGACGCCACTGTACCTCGACATGATCATCGCAGTTACGGTAAAGAGCGACGGGACGTTACCAACAAACATCGAGGATCTCATCGACGAGGCGTTCCTAGAGTTCACTGTTGGTACGCTGGTCCCCGCTGGGGATGGCTTCAAACAGACTGGTTTCGACATCGGTGAGAGTGTACCGTACCTGACTTTGACCACACCCATCAACAAGGTTCTCGGCGAGTTCGGCAACAGCTACATTCAATCATTTACTGTCAACGGCGGCACAGCCAACGTCGCGATAGCATTCAACCAATTATCCCGTTGGACAGCCGTCAACATCAGTACGACGGTGGTGTGATGAATATCCCTGACCGGATTTACGCTCAATATCGCAACAAGCCCAAGGCTATTGCGTGGTATGCGATCACACGTGAAGCCGCCGCCGAACTTGACACGGCGGCTCAGGCCGTTCGGCGCATGTACGACATCGACAATAGTATTGGTGCACAGCTTGACATTATCGGTCGTATCGTCGTTGCGGATCGTAATTTCCTGGCGAATACACCGTTGACGGTGAGTCAGTTTGGCGATGTGGATGCCGAGTTCGGTGATATTGATGCTGTGTTCAGCGAATTGTCCATCGGTACGGACTCACAAATGTCGGACGAGTTTTTTCGTCTAGTCATTCGTGCCAAGATCGTAAAGAATAATAGTGACGCGACAATCGAATCGATTCTCAACGGGGTGACATTTCTGATTCCGAATGCCGACGTTGTTAGGGTGGTAGACGGGGAAGACATGTCGTTCAGTATTGAATTTCAAGGTAACATCACCGATCTTGAACGTTGGGCGTTGCTCAACGCAAAACTGATACCAAAACCACAGGGGGTCCGCTTTAACGGATTTCTCGACAGTTACATCCCCTCGGAATTTGGTGATGTTGATGCCGAGTTTGGCGATACAGACGCACAATTCCACGGCTATGTAGGAGTTTGACGAATGGCTTTACAACGTGACACACGATACCCGGGTCGTTGGACCACTGGTAACGCAGCGCACCCGCAAGGGGCGTTCAAAAATCGCACCGCCCCCGGTTCGCTTGACGGTTCGTATATCGAACAAGATTGGGCGAACGATTGGGATGGGTTCTTTGCACGGTTAATGACCGTTGCCGGTATGACAGCCAATGGAACCATAGATACTGCAACAGCTTCGCAGTATTACGACGCACTTTTAGCGGCCATGCCGGGGCGATTAATCGGTACACAGAAAATCACGGCTAGTGGGACGTATACGCCTACCCCCGGCATGAAAATTTGCCGCGTCCGTGGCGCGGGTGGTGGTGGGGGCTCTGGCGGATCGGCTGCCACTGCTGCCGGTACTTACACGGTTACCGGTGGTGGTGCGTGCGGCGGTTACAGCGAGGGCTGGTTTACCGCAGCGCAGATCGGCGCAAGTATCGCGGTGGTGATTGGCTCGGCCGGTACAGCGGGCGCATCCACCCCGACCAATGGCGGCAGCGGTGGGGCTACATCTATCGCCGCCTTGATGAACATACCTGGTGGCGGTGGCGGTATTGCTGTTGCCGCCACACCAAACGCCAGCCCCGCACTTTCAAGTGGCGGCTCACCGGGCGCAGTACCTACGGGCGGATCCATAGTAAACATGGCTGGCAACCCGGGGGATTATGGATTAGGGACAACGACGGGGGGGCTTACTGTTTCGGGAAGGGGTGGGTCTGGGCCTCTCGGGGCTGGTGGTTTTTCCACATCACTGTCAGTCGCCGCATCAGGATCGGGGTTTGGGGCTGGCGGTTCTGGGGCTGTTACGCCTTCCAGTTTTGCTGCGCGTACCGGTGCCGCTGGCACGGCTGGCGTTCTGATCATTGAGGAGTTTGCATAAATGGCCATCGTTCAGAATTGGGCAGTAATAAATACTGCGACCTGGATTGTTGAAAATGTGATCGTGTGGGACGGCATCGAATATACGGAAGAGACCGGGGTTGGCTGGACTGTTCCGGATGGGTATATGGCTATTCAAACTGACGTTGCCAGTGTCGGCTGGTCGTATTCTGACGGCGTGTTTGTTCCGCCCCCAACCCCTGAAGTTCCACCGCCAACCCCTGCTGAGATTCTGGCGAGTCAGAGCGCAAAACTGCAGGGGTTGACTCAGCTAGCGGCGGCTCAAAAAGCAGCGCTCACCAATCGTATTGGCGTTATCAACGATGGCGTTGAACTTGGCGAGGCTACGCCTGCCGAACTCGCTGAACTGCCAGTGCGACAGGCGCAGTTAATTGAATGGAAGCGCTATGCCTTGTACCTTGGTCGCGTGACAAGCCAAGAAGGATGGCCGCCTGATGTTGTATGGCCTACACAGCCAGCTGAAGGCATGGACCTCACGGTTTCAGCTTCTGCTCCCGAAACCGTTTAGCCAATCAAACCTGCAAGCCGGTCGGGTATTCGACCGGCAGTCTGGGGAATGCATTCATGCCAATCACCGCGCAGCAACTGCTACAGATCCTCCCGAGCGCCGAAAAGCAGGCAGGCGTGTTCGCCTCGGCGCTCACGCTTGCCATGGACAAATACCAGATCAACACCCGGCTGCGCATGGCGGCCTTCATCGCCCAGGTTGGTCATGAGTCCGGACAGTTCCGATATGTGAAGGAGCTGGGCGGCGACCAGTACCTGAGCAAGTACGACACCGGGACCCTGGCCAAACGCCTTGGCAATACGCCCGAGGCTGATGGTGACGGGCAGAAGTACCGCGGGCGCGGCCTGATTCAGATTACCGGGCGCGACAACTACCTGGCGTGCAGCAAGGCCCTGTTCGGGGATAATCGTCTTCTGAGTACGCCGGAGCTTCTGGAGCAGGCTGAGTGGGCCTGCAAGTCGGCGGCGTGGTTCTGGAATTCTCGCAACCTGAATGCGCTGGCGGATGCTGGCGACTTCGTGGGGCTGACTCGTCGCATCAATGGCGGAACCAATGGCCTGGCCGAGCGCCAGGCTTTCTACAGCGCCGCATTGAAGGTGCTGGCATGATCTGGGGAAAGGCGCTGGAAATTGCGGCTGTTGTCGGCCTCGTCGGCGCCGTGCTGTTCGCCGTCTACGGTCATGGCCGCTCAACCATGGATGCCGAGTGGCAAGCGCGCTGGTCCGAACGCGATGCTGCCGACAGCCTGGCACTCGCTGCCGCCGAAGTTGCTGAACGAGCCAAAGAACAATCCCGCCAGCAATCCATCAACAAGGTGATTCAAGATGGTCAGAAAGCCATTGATTCAGCGAATGCTGATGCTGCCACTGCTCGCGCTACTGCTGACAGCCTGCGCAACGAAGTCGATAGAGTCGCCAGCCGTTCCGCAAGTCAGGCCGGCAGCCACTCCTGCACTACCGCAGCAAGCCAGGCAGCAAGCCGCGCCGTCCTGGTGCTTGCCGAGCTGTTCAAGCGCGCTGATGAAAGAGCGGGAGATTTGGCGAGCCACGCTGATGAAAGTCGAATCAGGGGATTGAGCTGCGAAGCGGCGTATCAGGGGATTTCGAACTAGCCCAGAACGGCAGGAAGCGAGCCCGCATTGCGCGGGCTTTTTTGTGATCTCAACATTCACCGGCAGGCTGGTAGGTGGAAGAGGGTTAGGGATTCTTGCGGTCTGGCGGGGATGGCGGGAAGCCGAAGTGATGCCGTCGTTTGCCGGTGTAACCGCACTCACTGCATCCCGCTGAAGGGCCGCACCCGCAGCCGCCCTCACAGCCGCAGCTGCACCCGGAGCAATCCAAGGTGCACCAGCTTTCTTGCTCTACCTCTCCCTCTTGGCTGATTGAGTAATTGATGCGCCGATCCAGGCGAAAACCTGTGATTTTCTCGGCTTCCTCATAGGTCGCTGGCACTGAGCGGAAACCGTATTCGGCTGATGGGTCATCTACAAATCGGCGAACACTTCTCATCGCCGCGGCCCTTTGTAGATGTTCCATGCCATGTAGGCGATTGCGCAGACTGGAATAATCATGATTGTCCCCCCGCTTGATATTTGGCCTGGCGCTTCTTCGAGCAGGCCGCGTGACTTCCGTGTGACCTGTGCCGGTTGCAATACTCGCAAGTCGGGTTCAGCTCAAGGATTGGCGTCGGAGAGCTGTTCCGGCGAACCTCGGCGGTTCGGTAGAGCTTGCTCATTGATTCAGCTCCTTGACCTTGTCGAGGCAGGCGGTCATCTGCGAAAGCGAGGTATAGGCTGCCCAAGCATCGTCATGGCCAGCGAACTGCATGACGATCTTGTATCTACCGTCGAGGGTTTCCAGGGTGTTGAAGCCTTTCGCGAATGCTTTTGCCGCATCCACCGCTACCGTCGTGGCCGACGAGACGGCGCGAACCTGGCATCCCATGGATTCTGCTTTTGATTTATCAGCTTCATTTTCCAGCGGGCGCCAACTACGAAGAGGTTTCGAATAATACTCCCACGCCGCCAGCTCACCCTGCCCACCCTTCAGCCGCTCGGCCAATGCATTGCGCTCATCAATCACGGCGTTGTAAAGCTCTTCGAAGCTTTCGGATTTAAGCCGCTCGATTTCCGCCGTCAGCTTGGCGATGGCGGCTTGCGCCTTGTCGTATGCAGCCTTCAGCGAAGGCCACGATGACTGGTCAGGCTCTTTGGCTTGCAGTTCGGCGAGTTCGGGCGGGGCGGCATTTATGCACTTCGGGCATGTTGGCCGGTTGCCGCCCCAAAGTTCCTCGGGCGTGTAATCCCCGGCGGCCAATAACTTCTTCTCTTCAGGCGTTGGCGTGCAGCATTGCTGGCGCTCGACGACAGGGGTGGACGGATTCGATGCAACTATCCACTCAGACTGAGGGACTTCAATTTTACTGCTCATTCGCTTGCTCCCGATTCGGTGGGTTTGAGGGCGGCCACATACTCCATCGCCAGCGTCCCTACTTGAGAGACGTCAGCGCAGCTTGCGAAGTGTCTCAGCTTGCTTTCGTGTCTCGCATTCCGCTGCTCGGCGGCTGTCAGGCGCTGAACAATTTCACTCGCAGGCAGAGGTGGTGACGCCAAGAATTCAGAGACTGCTGGCGCGTAGGACGGATTAACAGCCAGCGTTTTCAGGTGCCACAACGCAGTCATGCGGTGGTTGTCGAATTGCAGCGCCAAGTCTCGCCAATGCTTCATATCGGCAAGCTCTTCCCGCAGCGCAGCCAGTTTACGTTCGGTGTCATACAGCTTTGCCTCGGCCCTTTCGCAGCGGCCAGACAGACCACCCTCTTCATTCATGCCCATTTTTCAAACCTCCGATAGTCCGTTATGAAACATCATTCTTCGTGGCAAACCCTAAGCGCTTCACGCTGATAGGCCTGCTCAAGTTTGCGCGCCACGACTGGCGATACGTCGATTTCGTGGTGCGGTACTTCTAATAAGGGCCTAGCTTTAGAAGAGCCAAGCGCGTGTAGATGGTGAATCATCAGTGTCAGTGCTTCGCCCTGCTCCTCGATCCCGGCCCATTCCATCAGGTCGGCCAAGGCCTTCTTGGTGCCGGGTCGCACCTTCAGGCGCAGATCCTCTTCCTGAAGCTTGATGGCCTTCTCGCGGCGTTTCTCGTCTCGCTGCTGCTGGGTCAAAGCCATGGACGGCCTCCTTTAGGCCGCTTGGCGGCAAGTGGAATTGTTCGGCCCGCTTGCGGGTGCGGACTGCTGTACTGATGCGTTTCATGCTGCTCTCTTGTTCGTCCAGGCGCCCATGGATTTGAACACCTTGGCCGCCTGCTCTTCGGTTAGGTCGATGGCGTCAGGCACTGCAATCCAGCCGGACCCAATGACGTGGTTTCGATTGGCGCTGGCGCACAGCTCGGCGTGGTACTGCTCCATGTGCTCGGCCAGGTTGATGACCAAATGCACGCCATCCGTGGTGAACTGAATCGACTTGCTGTACTGCTCGCCGGCTGGCGTCTCGCAAAACACGCTGATGTAGATCGTCCAGCGGTGCGCGATGTCGCAGAGCGCATTGGCGACCGGCTCGCTACGGATCTGCGTGCAGTTCTTCCAGTGCAGCATGATCTGTCGATCGGGCGGCTCGACATTCGCCACGCAGGCGTAGTTGGTCTTAAGCAGCGCCCTTGCTGCTCGCTCCATCCGCGCCCTGAAGTTGTGAGGCTTTCTTTTGATAGCCATGGTTAGCTCCTTGGATCAGCAAGGCACTCAAGCGCGAACTGGACCGCGTAAGGCGCAGGCCGGTATCCTTTGCCGGGAGCTTCGCAAAGGTAGTAGCGCATCATGCGGGCGCTCACACCGACAAGCTCGGCGCACTTGTTCTGTGTTTCGCCGGACTTTCTGACCAGCTCGCGTAGGTAGGTGGCATCCGGTTTGTGGTTGCTGGCGTCAGGCTTCATTCGTCGATCCTTTTTCATTTAGGTAGCGACCCCACTGATCGCCGGCGGCGGCAGCAATTCCCGGCCATGTCTTTGAGCGCTCAAGCCAGCGATCTGCGCCGGGTGTAGTTTTCTCTTGCCCGCTGTCGGTCTGGTTTGACCAGCGAGGGAGAAGCTTGCCGTTGGCCTGAACGCACCACCTAGGCTCAACGTGTTTCGTATGAGTCAGGACAGGAAGCCCCTTGGTCAGCCACCAACCGGTGCCCTTGCTTGCGTCATCGCCGAACTGATGCGGATGAATTACTTGATCGGGCGGCCGGATCGCCGTGTTGATCCCCGATGGCGCCGGGTTCTCGATAGCCACAGGGAAAGGCAGCTCGAGCAGAAGCTTGAAGTTCTCGACGTCGGCCGCCTTGGCTGCGCGCCGATCGGCGCCGAATAGCGTCCCCGGCTTAAGCCGCTGGTGATAGCCGCCTTTGTCCGGGTAGCGTTTAAGGTCTGGATCTTTCAGCGCCCAGACCGATGCGTTATTGAGATATGTGCACATCGGGTGCAATACGGCCATATCCCAGCTCATTGCTAATGCCTGCCAGATGTCGCACTGCAAGTGCTTGGGCGAGTCGCCTCGTGACGGTAGAAGGTCGCACGTCCACACGTCATGGCCGTGGGCTTCGAACGCTTGCCGTGTTAACTGGCAAGCTGAGTAACCGATCAATACTTTCGACACTTTATGTTCTCCGTTTCGCCTCGCCTGAGTGGCTGGCATGGGTATTACTTTAGGCAATTTATGCCGGCCTGTATATAGGCAATCTGTGTATTTCTTGATTTATTTTCAGATCACACTTTCGTGCGATTCCTGAATTTCGGAAAGTCGATGTCGTAGTCGTCGATGATCCGCCGCAACGTACCGCTACCGATACCCATCTGCTTTTCCACCTGATGGCGCGTCAGCCCGACATCGCGCAGGGCGGTGATTCGCTCAATCAGCTTGGCGTCATCGGATCGCGCATTGGGCTTGCCCATGGTGTCAGGCAGGAATTTGAATTCCTCGCGCTGCGCCATGGTCCACAGCGTGGTTTGCGCCATGCCTACGGCTGCCGACACTTCGCGGCACGTCATGGTCTTGGCCATTTCCGCGATCAGGATTGCTCGCTCTTTGCTGCGCTGGTATCGCACTCCCTGCTGATGGATGCCCTTGGTCTTTTTCTCGCCAGGCTCTGGATGCTTACGCGGCGGCTTCGGCTTGAATTCGAAGCCGGCCACTTCTTCGACCTTGCCGCCTGATTGGAAGAAAGCTTCTTGAGCCGCCTGAAGTCGCGCCTGCCGGTGGGTGCTAATTAGGATCTGATTATCGATCATGCCATCTTCGCTCTGAGCTTGGTTTCGTATTGGTCAACCAGCAGCTTGAATTGCCACAAGTCTTCCTCCAGCTTTTCGATGTAGTCGTCATCGCGCTTGAACTCTTGAAGCCAGAGCTGGCGCCCTACAGGCTTCAGCAGCGGGCAGTACATCCCGATATGCCACCACTTGCGCTCTGCGATCCACATGCACCCCTGCACCTGGTCGATCACTCCGCTGGCATCATTGTCGATATGAAAGGCGCGAAGCTTTTCAGGGGCAAGGAAGCACTTGTATTCAGAACCGCCATCAGCGCCGATAAACCCATCCGCGCTGGCCCCGAAGGCACCATCATCAGTCTTTATCAGTCCGACCTGCGTAACGATCAGGCCGGTCTGGATCTCGTGCTCCATGCGCGCCTCAGGCTCCAGTTCGTGGCCTCGGCGCATCTGCCAGGTTTCGAAGCCGTTATCGAGTGGCTTCCCGCCGATCCTCTCAACTGCCAACTGGAATGCATAGTCGAGCGCAGCCGATGAAGGCTCGCCGACCGACTCGCCATCAAGCGCACGCTGTACAACTTCGGCCCGAGGTGCTGCCTTGTAGCCAGCTAGGTCGCGAGACTTGGCTTCACTATGGCCGGCAAGCATTGCATCGACGTAAGTACGCTGCTGAACGGTTAGTCCGTTCACCTTGGATCGAGCAGTAGTAAACATGCTGGCCGTGATGCATCCGGCTCGCTCTTGGAGCCAGATGTCTGAACCCTGAGTGCAATTGACGACGATCATTGCTGAGCCTCCAGTTTTGCCTTCTGCTTAGTCACGGCAACCTTTACCGAGTCATAGCCAGCAACGTCGCCAGCCTCTTTAAGCGCTTTTACGGCTGCCTGCCACACGTCCTTAAGTTCGTCGGCGGTGGTTGTGCCTTCAACCTGGGCAATGATGCCTGCCACCACTTCTGCCCGATCCTCCGCGCTGTCCGATCCATCCGCCGTCTGCGCGTCATCGTCCTGAGCATCGCTGGTGGTGATGTTCAGCAGGGCGCACATCACATAACGCTTGCCGTAAGTGGTGGACGAGCCGACCGACTGAACGTCGTTGCGACCTTTGCCGACATCCAGCGGCAGGCGCATCGTGGTTTGCTCGCGATGGCCGCCGCGGTGCATCAAGATCCCCGTCACCTCGATGGCCTTTTCGGCGTTTTCAACCTTGAAGGTTATCGCGAATCCGTGCTGCTGCATGATCGGCTTGATGGTCCGGGTGATGTCGTCCAGGGTGGCGTAGGAGTTGCCCGTGTGCAGGTTGATAGCCCCCTCGAAGACGGTCGGGATATCGCACTGCATCTGCGCCATGCCGGCGTTAAACTGCTTCTCTGCTGCCTTGTCTTGCAGACGCTCGTGCATCTCAAGCAATTTTTCAAGCTTCACAACATCAACAGATGGGTCGCTTGCAGCTCGGCTGATGGTCGAAAGAACACTATCGTTTGTTTCGGTCTGTATTGTTTGAATCTCGTTCATGGTCTTATTCCTGATATTTAAAGAAGGAAGAACAGTTTTCGCGTGGCGGCTTGTCGCTGTATCCGCTGCACCATCGGCTTATTGTCGCGCTACTAACACCCAATTCCTTTGCCGCTTCGGTTGAACTTTCAAATTCAACTCCATCAATTACCCAGATTTTAGATCGCCTGGTATTTTTTGACTGTTCAAATCTAGTTGCCCACCTGCAATTCTCTTTGTTGTAGCCAAGGTCGTTATCTCGGCGGTCCATCGTGTATTTAATCGATGGCCTAGCCCCCATGTCCCGGTAAAAATTTTCAAATGAGTCTCGCCACTCATCGCAAACCTCTATCCCGCGCCCACCATAATTTGAGTATCCTGGGTTGTCTTGGTTGTGACAGCGAGAAAGCATGTTCTTCCAGATTGAGAATTCAGTTGTTCCCGTCATGCCATGGGTAGTACATCGTTCTATATTTGACGATGAAACTCCGCACCCGCACGATCTAGACAATCCTGATTTAAGCGAACCTCCGTTAATAACGGTCAGGTTTCCGCAATCACAAATACAATTCCATCTGATCTTTTTATGCTGTCGCTCTGGGTTCTCAGAAACAACAACGATCATTCCAAATCTCATGCCCGTGATATCAATAAATTTCATTTGTTACGCCCACAAAAAAAGCTTTGAATTGCACCGGTGAGAATCCTGGGAAGGCTCGGATCGACGGCTAGTCAACCAACCCAGAAACGGTGCAAATCAAAGCTTTATCAGCCGTCGACCCTAATTCTGCTTCGCCTTCTCACGGGCTACGCATGCAGAACTTTAATCTATTCTGCCTACTTTAGAAAGTTATTGTTACGTTCGGCACTTCGCCGCGGGCGATCTTCAGGACGATGGCCTTGGCCAGTTCCTCGGAGACGTTCATCGACATGATTGCCTGCTTGGCTTCGCCCAGGATCTTGGACTTGTGCGCTACGTCGGCTTGGCGGGCTTTCTGCTGGCGAATGACTTCCGCTGCCTCAGCCTCTTGTCGGGCCTGCTCATCAAGGCGCGCCTTCTCTACTGCCGCTGCTTGCGCTTTTGCAGCATTGATTCTGTATTGTTCTGCGCGCTGCTCTGTAGCAATGCGAGCCGCTTCAGCGTCAGCGATCGCCTGATCATGAAGCTGCTGATCACGTATCTGTTGCTGAGTTGCACGCTGCTCGGCCGCCAACTGATCGGCCTTTGCCTGAATCGCCAGGCGCTCAGACTGCTCAGCCTTCCATTTCAATTCCAGTTCACGTTTCTCGGCGGCGTCCTTTGCATCTTTCTCTCGCTGGGCTACAGCTTCGCGCTCGAGCTTTGCTGCCAGATCGGCATCGGCCTTGGCGCGCTCTTCGGCTTCTCGGGCAATCTGTGCCTCGCGGTCACGCTGAGCCTGAGCTTCTGACTCGGCGCGTAAGCGGATCAGTTCGGCCTGTTCTGCTTCGTATTGCTGGCGAGCGGTTAGAGCCGCGCGCAGCTTGACCAGCGTGGACTCCTTGGCTCGGGCGGCTTCGGTTTCGAACTCTTCCCAGTGATCGCCCATCTGCACGGCTTCGACCGATGCGATGGATTCCAGCAGCACCGAGGCGCTGACGTCGGCCAGGTCGATGCAGAAGTCATGGATGGCCTGGACTGCATCAACATGCCGATCCTTGCGAGCCTGCTGTTCGGTTTCCCAGTCGTTTAGCGGCTTGCGGGTGGTGTCGCGAAGGGCGTCCATCTTCTTGACCCAAGCTGCCAGCTCGACCTCGATCACCTTCGGCATTTCTTTCAGCTTTCGCAGGTAGTCACGCCCAGGCTTTTCGACCGCCGCCTTGGAGCTACTGACCTTGGCTGCCAGGGATGCGATTCGAGCCCGGCCTTTCGCAGTGGTCAGGTCCGGCACTTCGCCGGTTACTTCCTTCTCTACAGCAGCGAAAAACTTGTCCAGACCTCCGGCGACATAAATGGTTGGCGCGTTGTCGGCGCTGATGTCGTCGATGGTGATGACTTGCTTTGCTTCTGACATTTCCCTACTCCCACGAAAAAGCGCTTTGGGGTTGCCCGGTGGAACTCTGTGAATAACCTGGATCGACGGCTTGTCGGTCAGACACAGAACGGGCAACTCCAAAACGCTTTGATAGCCGTCGATCCTGATAATTTGCTTTGGCGTTCCACGGCCTTGGCGAGGTGGATAATACCCTAAAACTTAACTTCCTCAACCTGTTTGTTCATCCAGTGATATGCCCAGCCAGGGCGCTGACGAGCATGAAGCCGGTGCAGGCGAGAAGCGTGATTGCGCTCCCTCTCCAATAGGCGTATCGCTTGGCTTTCTGGTAGCTGCTCATGACCAAGGCCTCATGCTCTGCATTACCAGGTCGTGCAGCGCCTTCCCGTTACGACTGATGCGCTCACCGCGCAACTGTCATTTCTTCGTGCTTGGCCAGCAGTCAATCATTCGGCCATCCGGCAGCGTCAGAACAACATGGAAGCCGTTGTTGTGCTTCTTGTGGGCGATCCCGGTCCGAGACAGCCACGCATCAAAGCGCAGCATGGCTTCGGCCTTCTGGCGCTTCTTGTGGCCTTCTGGGTTGGACTCGCTACCTTCCCCGCCGCAGTTTCGGCAGCAGCGCCGATAACCAACGTCCTCGCCGATGTATTCGCAGCAACTCATGCAGTGGCTTCCGTCCGCTACATTGTCTTCGTAGAAGCTCATGGCGATTCATACTCCAGATAGAAGCTGTCAGGCTCATGCATCACCTGGGCGTCGTCGCGGATATACCGGAAATCAGTTATCCACTTGACCTCCAATTTCCCGCAAACATCAATTCGGCAAATGCCGCTTTCAACATCGATATCGACTATCGGCCACCACCAGTCTTTGCCGTTTTCGCTGCCCCACAATGGCTGTGGCAGAGAATTGATAAGCTCCATGTTTAGTAGGTCGGTCATAGCATCACCAGCCGGCCGCGAAGGTCATAGATGAAATCTCCGAACATCAATGCGCCCGCATCGCTTGGCGGCGTCTGCCATGCTCCTTTAATCGGATTTGGCAGGTCGCACACCCGAGTTTCGCGCGGCAGATTGAAGGCCGCCGCCAGGCTTTCCACTTGCTCGTCGATGAGCGATTTGACGATTGGAGTATTCATTTGGCCTCCTGCTTGCGATAGCCAGCGTCGTAGAGGGCTCTCATCTCGGCGAGATTGACGCCGAAGCCGACCTTGGCCTTCAACAGTTCAGCCATCTCGTAGACGGCCTTATTGGATTCGTCCTCCGCGATCTGCTCCGGCGTGCGTATTGGCCGGAAGAAAGCCATGCGCAGGCAGGTTTCAGATGATTCATGGCCGTCACGACGAAACCATGTTTCCTCTCCGCTATGCCCGAGGATCTCAACCTTCACCCAGCCATCCTGATTAGGATTCCACTCGCATACCGTGCCGACTGGCGGCTTACCCTCTCCGCTCCATTCAGCTCTTGAAGGGTGATCAAATCCGCATTTGACGCAGAAGTCTGAATCGGCAATCCAGTAATGATCGCAAACTTTTTCAGCCTTCAGCGCATCGACTGCGGCTTGCCATTGGGAGCGATCAACAACCTCTTCTGCGTAGCTATCGCACAGTGTGAATCTTTGTGCCGTGTAGGAAGCTGATCCAGCCGGATGCAGCGACCCATCACAAGCTTGGCCAACTTCGAACACATACGGCCAAGGCCAGCTCACCAACTCTCGCGCCAAAATATCAACAAGCTTCATGCCTTCACCCCCATTTTCCGCATCAATTCGATTTGCTCGCGCTCAATGATCTTTCTGAGCCGTGCGACGTAGTGCTGGTGCAGATGGATATCGATCGCCCCGAGCGTGTAGGCCATTTCTATGGCCATGGATGTTTCGCCGTGCAGCATTCCCGAACTTGACGTGACCAGTGACGCTAGTCGCGATTCGATGATGTCTACCGCCTGATCGTGCCTGTTCATTCGTCCTCCGGTTCCGCGTCGTCGTTCTTTGGGCAGGCCGCTACGTGCCGCATCAGCTTGCTGGTGGATCCGAAGATCCCGAAGCAGTACGGGCATTCGTGCTCTGCGTCTGGGTCGAGCTGTCGATCGCCGATATAAATCCCGCTCACTCTAATTCCTCCAGATCATCTTTTAGGCGAAGAGATAGCCGATGCCGGCAAGGATAAGGCCGATACACATAAGCCCTACGGCGGCGAAGAGAACCCCACCAACTGCGCCCATGAATGACCCTCCGAGATCTCTTTCGCTTCGATAGCCGGCGATTGCCCCCGCGATCAGTGCGATGAACAAGATGACGATACAGCCTTTGATCAGATACGTTTCGCCTTCAGTGGTTGGCATCGGGTAAAGCGTTTCAACGCATGAGGCGTATTCATGCTTATCAGCTACCGATGCTTGAGCTACTTCAAACCGGCTTTCGAACGCTGTGCAGCGATCAACTCTGGCGCGGTGTGCTGCTTCCTGAGCCATCGCGTTGTTTGCGGCGCTTGCTGCAGTAAGTCCTGCGTTAACGGCGGTCATGCTCATCTATTCTTGCTCCTCGGTTTATGCCCAATGATTCTCTCTAAGTCCCCGGTCGCTTACCCAGCGAGCTAAGGGTTATTGGTCGCTGCGGCGCCGACCCTTGTTGTCGCGCTTCAATTGCGCGGAGTCTAGCTCGTCGGCGCTGAAGTACCAGACCAGCATGCCGGTACCGACGATGGCGGCGATGATGACCAGCGCCAGCAGTGACAGCGGTAGTAAATGGGCAAGCATGGCGGCGACTCCTTTGTCTCAAATGGACCGGGCGGCCTGCTCGTTCAGCAGATTGGCTTCGGCCTCGCTGGGTTTGCGTGGCTTGCCGAGAAGCTTTGGCAGCAACACGCGCTGGGTGTAACTCTGGCCGATGGCAATTTCGTACAGGCTGCCGAGGGCGTGCAGGAAAACTAGTTTGCTGATGTGAAGCTTCATTGCGGTGACTCCTTGGGTGAGTTGCTTCCTTTGTTTGCAGGTTCTCTTAAGATCCTGCGCTTCTATGGATCTAAATCTACTTAAGCTGGAATCTTTCGTCAACCCTTTGCAAAAATAAATTTACTAACGCACAATGCCGACTATACCTAAGGAGCAGTCGAGATGAACAAAGCAGACGTAATCGCCTTTTTCGGCAACCAGAAGCAGACGGCAATTGCTCTGGGGATCAGTGAGGCGGCGGTAAGCCAGTGGGGCGACGTGGTTCCAGGGCCGCGCCAGGGTCATGTGCGCCTGGCCATGGAAGCCGAAGCGAACCGCCGCGCAGATGAGGCGGCTAAAGAAACCAAGAAGGCCGCACGCAAAGCGCGAAAGGCCGCATAGACAACCGAGGACCGAACCATGTACGACAACCCAAAACACCGCAAGCTGAGAGAAAGAACGCTTCGCTTTGATCCGTACCACGACGAGCGGCTATGTCAGGTCGCGGCATCGCTTGGCCTTCAGCCGGCTGTGTTGGGGCGAGAATTGGTCGAGATGGGGGTGGAGCTGATGGGCGACAAGAACGTCAACGCTCTGGCGAAGAAACTGAAGTGCTCGAAGGCCGCACTGATCCAGCAACTGGTGGCGCAGGGCGCGCTTGAATTGAAGGCAATGCTCGAAGACAAAGAACGCCTAAGGGCCTAAATAGGAGATGGTGGCATGGCTAACAATGCCGTAACGGGGCGCAAGCCGCATGAAGCGGGCGAAGTCCCGGAATCACTGAAGGGAATGATCCAGGAGGCTGCGCGTCGGGCGAGTCCGAAGGTAGCCGACGCACTGTCGCAACAATCCGAAGGCCTGCTTTTTCGCCTACCGGAAAGGCTCAGGGCCTGAAAAGACTCTGAATTCCACGCAAAAAAAAGCCGCCTGGGGGATGGGCGGCTTGAAGGGACTAACTGAGGAATCATGATTATGGGCAACGAAAACGAAAGTGGCAAGCCGACTCCGGGGCCATGGGCAAAAGCCGAAACGAGAACGGAAGGTTTTGTTATCACCTCCCGCACTGATCTGGTCGTGCATTCGGTTGATGAATACGGTCATTACGGCCCCATTAAAAGTTCGGCCAACGCCGATCTAATCGCCGCCGCGCCTGATCTTCTTGAGGCGCTGGAACATCTTCTCCTGTATTCAAACCAAGGAACTCTTCATCCTGTGGCCGCGCACAATGCCCGAAAAGCCATCGCCCGCGCCCGAGGCCTATCCCAATGACCGCGCAAAATATCGCACCACGAAATGAGAATGGTGATTCTGTGGAGCGCGCGACAACGCATCAAGCAAAAAAGAACGCGGTTTCTCCGCGGTCCGCTTCCATGACCGAAATGATCGTAGCCGCATGAATCACACAAAGACCCTAAAGGTTCGAGTTCGAGATAAGCACGCCCCGCTCCTACGGGAGATGGCGCGCAGTGTCAACTATGTCTGGAACTATCTGAACGAACTCAGCCATCGCTCGATCCGCGAGCGCGGGGTCTTTCTATCGGCCTTCGACATGCACCCTTATACCAAGGGTGCCGGTAAAGAGCTGAACTTGCACAGTCATACCTTGCAGTGCGTGGCAGCCGAGTACGCTGCTCGACGCAAGCAGTTTCGAAAGCCCCGGCTCAACTGGCGTAAGTCCGGCGGCGTTCGTCGGTCTCTCGGCTGGATTCCGATCAATACGGGCGCAGCCAGCTGGAAAAACGGGCAAGTGTTTCACAACGGCCACCACTTCACCGTCTGGGACAGTTATGGGCTTGGCCAGTATCGCTTTCGCTCTGGTAGCTTCAGTGAGGATTCCCGTGGCCGCTGGTATTTCAATATAGCGGTTGATGTGCCGGAGTTTGTCGGTCCGCTTCAGCAGACGGAATCCATTGGCATCGACCTTGGCCTCAAGGAGGTGGCCACCTGCAGTGATGGCTTTACCAGGCTGGAGAACGCTAGGTTCTACCGGGGTCTTGAGCCAGCGTTGGCTATCGCCCAGCGGGCCAACAAGAAAGCGCGCATACGAGCCATTCACGCCAAGATCGCCAACCGGCGAAAAGAAGCACTGCACCAATTCAGCCGTTCGCTTCTCAAGCGCTGCGGAATGATTATTGTGGGCGATGTCAGCCCGCAGAAACTCGTTAAAACCACCATGGCCAAGTCGGTGCTTGATGCCGGCTGGGGCCAACTGAAGACGATGCTGGACTATAAATGCGCTCACGCAGGCATTGTCTTCAAAGTAGTAAACGAGGCGTACACCACCCAAACCTGCTCGTGCTGCGGAGCAATCTCTAGCAGTAGTCCGAAAGGTAGAGCCGGCTTGCGAATAAGAGAATGGACGTGTGAGTGCGGTGTGACTCACGACCGCGATGTGAACGCGGCACGCAATATTCTCGCGCTCGGACTGAGCGTCCCGCAGGGGGAATCCACGTCATTTAGGACGGGGAGGAAGTCAAAAATCCGCACTGAAGGCCATAGCCGAGACAGCTAATAGAATTCCCCAACCCCCAAGGCGCCATGCCCGCATAGCGGATGCTCGGCGCCTTTTCTTTTGCCTTTGAATTCAATGTTCTTGATAAATATTTATAGAACCTATAAAGTGCCTGCATCTCAAAAAGGAAGTGATCATGAAGTCAAAAGCAGTGATTGAGTTTTTCGGTAGCGTTCGCCTCACGGCTGAGGCTCTTGGCATGAGCGCCGCCGCTGTTTACCTGTGGAAGGATGAGGTTCCAAAGACGCGCCAGGCTCATGTAGAGGCCGCTACGAATGGGAAAATTAAGCGTGATAAGCCGGTATACGGCGTGAAGCTGAAGGCCGTCGACTCCGTGGCCCTTGGCGAAGATTGAGGCCATGCCATGCACTACTACAAGCGAAACATAGGGGACTACCACAAGAAGGCCGGTCGTCTTTCAATGCTTGAGCACGGTGCGTACACGCTATTGATCGATGCGTGCTATGACCGTGAACGATTCCCCACAGAAGCTGATGCAATCGACTGGTGCTGGGCTAGGAGTGACGAAGAAATCACGGCGGTTCGGTTCGTTCTGGGGAAATTCTTCGAACTTGATGGCGCGGTTTATGTTCAGACTCGAATTTCAGAAGAGATAGAGGCCTACAAAGGAATGGCCATTAAAAACAAGGAGATAGCCGAAAACAGAGAGAAGGCTAAGCGCGAAGGTCGTAACGGTACTAGCACGAAGCGTGCACCAGTCGTGAACGAATCGCCACCTAACCAAGAACCACTAACCACTAACCAACAACCAAGAACCTTAAAAGAACCTAAGGGCGATCAGCAAGCTGACGCTGAACAGAAGTCGCCAAGGAGGAATTGGGTTAAGGAGTTGGTCGGCTTGGGGGTGGAAGAGAAATTCGCAAAGGATTGGATGGCTGTCAGGAAAGCCAAGAAGGCAAGCATGACCGACACAGCGCTAGAGGCAATCCAGCGAGAGGCTGGAATCGCAGGGATAACCTTCGGTGAGGCCGTGAGGATCGCGGCTGAAAACTCATGGCAGGGATTTAAGGCGGCATGGGTGAACAAGGCAGAGTCAGGCGTAGGAGGCCAGTTCATGACCAAGCAGGAGCGGGTAGAGGCGGCCAATCAGCGCGTCTTGGAAGAAATGAACGCGGCGGCCGATGCAATGCTGGCGCAACAGGCTAGC